>JAEAMG010002622.1_pt1 | contig 10912 bp, 5 predicted proteins | sample 8958741 | NCBI WGS metagenome assembly JAEAMG01 (sample SAMN16933256, study PRJNA681125) | bioreactor sludge metagenome | isolation source: anaerobic bioreactor treating anionic surfactant - SDBS | place: India: Bengaluru | collected 2019-02-28
TGTTACTCCGCCCACCTTTGCGCCATCGCGTGGAATGTCCATGGACTTAAAGGTCACATCGCTCAGATGAGCGTGTTACTCCGCCCACCTTTGCGCCATCGCGTGGAATGTCCATGGACTTAAAGGTCACATCGCTCAGATGAGCGTGTTACTCCGCCCACCTTTGCGCCATCGCGTGGAATGTCCATGGACTTAAAGGTCACATCGCTCAGATGAGCGTGTTACTCCGCCCACCTTTGCGCCATCGCGTGGAATGTCCATGGACTTAAAGGTCCCATCACTCAGATGAGCGTGTTACCGTCCTTTTGGTCCTTTATGTCCTTTATGTCCTTCACGTCCTTACGTCCTTTGCTTTGAAAACCACTTCTGAATCCGATATCCGTTTTCCGAACAAAATAAAACGCGGGGAGAACACATCTATGCTCTCCCCGCGTTAAAAGACTTTCCTGTCAGATGCCGGGATCTACTCCCAGTAATAAATGGACCGTGGACGGCAGGAAATGCGGCGCGTGACGGTATAGGGGCGCCCGCCAAGGTCGTTATTCGTTACCGAAACCGGACGGGTGCATACGATTTTGCGTTTCAGAACCGCAGGACGGCACGCCACCGGCACCGCACAGGGGGCCGCGCAGGGCGCCGCTATCTGCATGGCGGGACCACCGCCGGGAACCGGCGCAGGCATTGCAGGCACTGCCGCTTCGGCCGGCGCGGGGGGGGCACACGGCGCAGGCGCTTCGGCAACGGGTGCAGGCGCTTCGGCAACGGGCGCAGGCGCCTCAACAGGCGGCGCAGGCGCTTCAACCGTTACCGGGGCGGGAACAGCCGCTTCCATCGCGGGTGCGGGTGCGGGCGCCGGGGGAGCGCAGGGGGCCGGAGGCGGAGCCACGCAGGGAAGCGCCGCTTCAGCCGGAGCGCCAACCAGAACCGGGGTCGCCGGACGGGTTGTCATGTAATACCCGGTTGACAACGCAACTGCACCACAGGGCGCCGGCTCAGCACAAGGCGCCGGAGGCGGGGCTACCGCAGGGGCAGGCACCGCAGCCGGGCAGGGGCATTGTGCCGCCGCAACACCAGCAAGCACCATAACACAGGCCACCATCACTACCAAGGACTTCTTCATAGACACACACTCCTTTCTTAAGGTTTCCTCTTCCTGCGGACGCTGAAGCCTCTCTGTTGCGATCCTTATCGCCCTTTAGCAACGGCTTTCCCGCGCCCGCTATTACCACACGTTTAACCCAATAAAGCGAAATGCTTTATAAAGCCCTGAGTATTTTCCTGATCCCTGTCCGACGGCATCCGGCCCGTTCCTTGAGGAAAGATTTACCTTCTCACGGTACAGGCACGCATATCGTCCATCGGGTCTTTCGCGCATCGGAATACCTTTCCCGGCCTTCGTTGCCATAAAATCCCCTCGATACACACGTACCCTCGAGGAATCCAGCCGCGGAAAAATATATACCTCCGCTTCCAACGGTCAGGCTTGTCCCCTGTTTCTTTCACCCTCAACACGGTTTCCCTCCCTCTCAGCGTATGAGGAAGACCCCGTTGAGGAGGCCCAAGATAACAGGAGTTTTAACTTGCATCATTATAGTCGGTTTAATTTCAGAAGTCAAGAGATTTTTTAATCCCTAAATCCGCGCGTAAGGAATGGTGGGAACGTAGAAGCTACATCCTGCCGCTTCCATCGTGACTGCGGCCCGCATGTCCGTCTTGATGCAAAGCGGCAGGATGCCATTTCTACGTTCCTTGTCCTTATTGGCTTTACGCCAACAACTCGGTTTCTTACGTTCGGATTTGGGTAATCTGAAGATATTTTAATCCGACAGCATCCGACTGCAGGAACAATGCGCATGTTCCCTGTCTTTTCCGGCGACGGCGACTACACCGCCTGAAGTTGCACGGAACACTCACCGGTTACGATATACCCATCTTCTTTTGTATAATGAAAGACCGAACGCGCGATACGCGGAGTTCCGTAGCAAATGAAGTCCTGTCCGGGTCTTACAGTATCAACATAAAATCGGAGCGTCTTTCATGATCCGTCACCATGTATTTACGCGGGATGCCGCAGTGTTCTTGTACCTTGCCGCCCTGGTCCCGCTCCTGTTATTGCGTCCGGCCGCATCGCAAATGACCGCCGATGATGATGTGCACATTCAGGGCCACTTCCTGGAATGGTATTTTGCGAAAGATGAGGGCGGCATCTTAAGCGAACTGCATATCCTGGGCAATGAAGCCAATCTTGCCGACGAGGCGGGCCTGGCACAGGAAGGTTTCGGCGTGGGCAGTTATTATGTGCCGAACCGCCGGCTGAATGAGAAACTGGAAATCCTGGAACAGGTCTCCGCGCGGCCCGCGCTCCGCTATGAATATGACTGCGACGGCCCGAACATTAAGGGATTGCATGTTTCGCGTCTTATGGAGCCAATGCCCGATGAGGCTTCCATGCGCATCACCTGGACCGTGGAGAACAGGGGCAATGAAAGCCAGTGGATCACTCCGTGGGTGCGCAATGACCTACGCGCGGCGGACACGGCACGCATCAACCTGCCCACCGTGGACGGCATTCTTGTTCCTAAAAAGGAAGCGTATTATCCCGCCGCCCGCAATTGGGCATCTATGACCAACACGCAAACGCTAGACACCGTGTATGTGGTTTCCCATGCGGACCATACGCACGCCTTTCTCGTTCTTCACGACGGCGGCAAGGCGCCGAACGCGGTACAGTCCGTCTATGTGCCCCGCATCCTGGAACCGGGGAAAGCCTGGACCACCATTTACCGGTTGAACGTGGTTCGCGGACTGGAGCACGTGGACTTTGCCACCGATGAACTCGCCATGCAGCTGGACTATAAAGAGGGACGCCTGACCGCGCTTTTCGGGACAGTAAAGCCCATGGACAATGTCGAGATAGAAGCGCGAATCGTGGCGGAGAACAAACGCGTCTGGCGCCTGCCGCGAAAGCGATTCAGCGTATCACCCGCACGCCTGGCGCGCTGCACCTATGATTGGGAACCGCCCGCCAACGGCGTCTATGAGTTCCTGGCGGAGCTGAGTCGTGACAAGAAGCCCATCGCCCTGGGCGAAGACACCGGCTCCCCCCACGGCGGCATTGACACGCAATTTGTCGTGGGCACGCCCAAAACGCAGGCGATGAAACCATGGACCGATGCACCCCATCTTCTGGACCGTGGCCCGCGTCAGTTCAAGCGCCCGCTGGCGGCCTCCGGGGAGACGACGATCTGGTTCGCGTCATCCCTCGAAAAGGTGTTTCAGGAGGATTCGGTAACGGGCGACGGCCCGGTGAACCCGATCATGAAACTCAGTCTCGCCCGGAATGAACACGAATCCTTTCAGGTCTGTATCCGTCCCCCCGATGACATGCTGCTGTCCGACGTGCGCGTCTCCGCAACCTCCCTGGCAAACAGCTCCGGCGGCACGAGCATCGGTGAGTCGGACATCAGCATCTACAATGAGCGGTATCACCATATCCCCATTCCCAGCCATTATGAAGGGCCGACCGGATGGTGGCCGGATGCACTGCCGCCCGTGCGGCTCTTTACCGCGGAAGCGGGACAAACCACACCGGTCTGGATCACCGTTTTCGCCCGACCGGAACTCCCCGCCGGCGTATACCGGGGTTCCCTGGAAATCGTTGCGGCAAACGGCGGCCCCTGGGAACTGGGCCTGGAAGTGGAAGTCCATGACTTTCAACTGCCCGTGACCCCGTCCTTTAAGACGGATTTCGGCTTCTCCATGGAAGCCCTGTCCCGGTATGCGTCTCAATTGAGCGCCGACCCGGACATGCTCGCGCGGCGCTTTCTTGAAAACGCCTTCGCCCATCGGGTCACCCTGCGCGAACTTTGCCAATTGCCCCGGGAATGCAACAATTATGCCGCGGAAATCGCACGGTACCAGAAACGCTTCGATGCGTTGCAAAGCGCCGGCGCGTCCACCTTTTACGTGCCGGCTTCGCTGCTGGACGCGCCCGCCCAGCTGGCGGAGGCGAACGCGTTTGTCAAAGGGCAGAATCTATCCCGGCAGGCCTTTACCCAGATTGCCTACGAGCCGGAGCAGCCGGCCTGGGACCGCGTGCTGGAAAAAATGGAACTATGGAAGACCCACGCCCCGGATATTCCCATTACCGTCAGCGCCATGGGACTGCACCCGTTTATCCCGCCTGTGCTGGACATCTGGTCGCTCCATGCGCAGGTGCTTGATACCACGCACAACATCGCCGTGCTCGACCGCGCATCAAAGGGAGGCGAGGTCTGGTGGTATGTCAATCACACGCCGCCGCGCCCTTATGGCAACTTGTTCGTGGACTTTGCCGCCATCGAGCACCGCATCCTCTTCTGGCAGGCCTGGGCCCTGGGCATGCGCGGTATGCAATATTGGAGCGTGAATTTCTGGCCCACCGAAGGCGACCCCATGGAAAACCTGGTTGACATCACCCCGGTAAACGGGGATGGCCTGCTGGTCTATCCCAGCCTTGAAGGACCGGTGAACTCCATCCGCTGGGAAGTCATTCGCGACGGCATCGAGGATTATGATTACATGGCGCTATTCATGGAACGCATCCGCGCCTTGCGTGAGAAGCCGGGCAATGAGGCGCTGCTGCAGCGCGCGGCCACCGCATACAACATGGAAACAATTGTGCCCAGTCTGGTCACGTTCACCCGCGAACCCGAGGTGCTCCTGAAAAAACGCCTGGAAATCGCGGCCATGATTCAGGAAATGGACAAGGTACTGAAACCCAAACGCTAGACGTAGGGTGGGTGGAGCGAAGCGTAACCCACCGAAACCCGACAAGAGTGTATTTTTGTTGCGCCGCAAACGTCACTTCTTTTGGGCGAATTCCCGGACGAAGCGTTGAATGCAGGTGCGTAGAAAAAATGGAACTGTTTCCGCCGCAGATTCGGCATCATCTTTGAGCGATATGAATGCATTGCCGCATGCTTTGGTCTTTGGATGGGCGCATAATCAGGCGGCGGGAAGTGTACCACATTTTTTCGGGCCTGTACGCCACGCCCGCAAAAAACCGGGACAGCCTCCGGCGCGGTTCAGGAATATGCACGGCGTCAATAACCTTCGCGCTCGCCGGAGGCAGTCCCGTTTTTTGCTCCGTCTTTGGTTTATTTTCAGCTTGCGGGCATTACCCGCATAGGTTACGAGATGGCATTGGTTATGCGAATTGTTCTTGACAAAACACGACTGCAAATCCTTTTGATCGCGGTTCCGCTGGCCCTTGTTCTTGCCGCCGGGACGTACTACTATTTTTTCATACGGCCTCGTCAGGGCATTTCCCACGAGGCGTTCCTGGTGCAGGATACCGCCGTGCGCCTGGTGATCAAGCCCGCACTGGTACAATCCTATGTTTCCTCACTGGCGCCGGTGGGCACCCGGTTTGTCAAGGGCATTCCCCGGGTGACCTCGCTGCAGCAATTTTCCTTCCGGACCGAATGGGTGCACAAGATGCCCTTCGAGTTCACTTTTTTGCTGGACCAGCGTTCCCCGGATTTCCTCGGCGTACTCCTCTTTGTGCAGGAACACCCGGCGTCGGAATCTTTCGCCGACCTGGTGGACGACAGCGGTTTCTTCCATGCCCTGCATCCTATTCGCTGGGAGCATACGCGCATGATGCTGCGGGATACGGGGCAACTAACGGCCTCGGGAACCCTGCCCATACCCGCCGGTACACGCGATGCGGTGTCCGCGAGTTTTCCCAATTATGTTCCCTTCGATCCACCGCCGGTAACGGGACGCCATTTTGTCGAAATTGCCGTCAACAACCAGAACGGCGCGCTGATGGAACTGCAGGGCGCCCTGGCCGGACTGGTGGATGTGCTGAATGATCCGGACCTCGAGGAAGAAATGAACCAGCTCTGGTCGGCGGTGGAATCCGTGCATTTCACGGCGGACCTGGAAGAAGATGACCGGGTCGCAATGAACGTGGAACTTGTCTGTTCGGACACGCAGACAGCCGCGACAGCCGCCGATATTCTCCGGAAAACCGCCGACGCCGCCGGCGCCTACCTGAATAATCGTTTCGGTTTTTTGATCCAAGGCACAAGCCACCCCACCGAAGACGCGATTGCAGCGGGCGCCTATGCCCTGACCGGATTCGAAAATCGCCTGCGGCAAGCGCTCGGCGGCTGAACCGAATACTAGCGCGACTTCCGGGGTGTTGGAGCGGGCCGGACCGGAGACGACCCGATCTGCTGCAATAACGGTTTCAGCTCACGTCCCCGCAGCCAGGTCCACCACCCAGACATTCCGGAATTGCACATAATGGCTGCGGTGAGACTGCAGTTTGATGGCGCCGGGCTGGGTAGGCGGCGGCTGCAGCCGTTCGTTTTCCTTCCACGCCGTAATCTGGGGAATCTCCTGGTCCTGCTGAATAATGAACCCGTTATGCAGCACCGTCATTCGGGGATAACTCTTTACCGTCCCGTCATCATTAAAACTTGCGGAATGATAGGTGATATCGTAGGTCTGCCATTCGGTCGGCGGCAGGCAGGCATTGACGCGCGGCGGCGATACCTTGTAGAGCGCGCCGCAGTCATCGTAATAGCCTTCGAGACCAAAACTGTCCAGCACCTGCACCTCGTAGACGTCCTGGACAAACACGCCGCTGTTGCCTCGCGACTGGCCGCGCTCCTTGGGCATGAAGGGCAGGCGAAATTCCACGTGCAGCTGCACGTCCTTGTATTTGTTTTTGGAGACCAGGTCCGACGTGTCAGGCGTTACCATCATGGCGTTGCCATCCACAAGCACCCAGCCTTTGGCATCCTCCCACGCGTCGAAATTTGTCCCATCGAACAACACCTGCGCGTTGGCCGGGGGCACAGCGCCCAAAGTGGGCGGCTGGAATGTCACGCGGCTCATTGAAAAAGCTCTATCCCCGGTGCCCCGTCCACCGGTAAAGTTGCCGTCACGAATCTCGCCCTTGTACCCGTCCTGATTAAAACGGATAACACCGTCCTTGGCGTCCGCCTCTACGAGCGCCCAGAGCGTGCTGCGCATGAAGAGTTTCGACGTCAGGCGAATCAGGTACTTCCCGCGTCCCTGGGCGACGACCTGGGCCGCAATGTCCGGGTCAACATCCTCACCGCCCGACCAGCGTCCCTGCCAGGCGCCCACGAAGGGGTCCGGGGTCGCCGGGAAAAATTCCGACACCGGAGCCTGTGCCCGGGCGCATGACATAAAGAGGGCCGCGCAGACAATGGTAGAAAGGACCCACACCGCAGAGGGGGCGGGCAAGGCACAATAGGCTGACCGTTTTTTCATGATGATTTCCTTCCATGATGATCCTTGGCTTCTACTAACGCCAACACTCTACCAATCCGGCGCGGGACAAGACAAATCAGTTCCCCCGCGCCTGCAAATGTGTTCATTCCGGGGGCGATAAGGGGTCCAACAGCAACGGCGCCTCAGACAGCATGCGCCGCCGAATCTCCAGTCCGCGCACACTGTGGCACGCGGTGGAAAGGATGCAGGTATAAGCCTCCACAGGAACTCCATTCCCGGAAAATGTCAACCCCGTAACGGCGCCCGGACTATCATGGTCCTCCCACAATAACTGGCCGGATAGATTCAGCGCATAGGCACTGCCGTCCGCCGTTCCCACGACAACTCCCTCTCCGAAGGGAAGCGCAGCCAAAGCCGTTGCGTACCGGATGCCGACAGTCCAAGCTTTTGGAAGTTTCTGCCGGGTGTCCCTGCCCGCCAGGGGACACGCCCGAATTGCTTCTCGCTCCAGGTAAAAGATCCACACGCAGCCGCTTGTCGGGTGATATGTCCCCGCCATTTGCAGGACAGCCCCGGCGCCCTTGCCGACCCGCGTGTCCACCAACGAGCCCTTCTCCGCGTCCAGGCAGGTAATACCGCCATCAAAATCGCCGACACAAATCTGGCTTTGACCGTGGTATTCATCAGCAACTATCACCGGCCTGCATGAAATTCCCCGGGCAAAGGAGGCATCCCACAGCGCTTCGCCCCGCGGGTTCAGGGCGCACAACCGGCGCGTCACACCCGCCGCGGGCGATTTCTTATCCCCCGGCCCCTTTTCTTCAGGATTCTTCGGCGGGGATACCACTACAAAGAGTATGTCCCGCGCCATCGCATCCGTCAGCACATGGTGTATCCGTCCGGATGTCTCGAAATGGCCCGATTTATCGCCACGGGTGCTGTAAAGGGACACCCGGTGGTCATGGGCGATAACAATCAGATCTCCCCCACCGTCATTCCGGCACAGGGTATTCAGCATGCCGCCTTGTTTCGCCGTACTGGAGAGCACCAGCTTCTCCACGCCTTGAAGATCGAAAAGACGCAGCCGTCCCTGCTCATTCATAACCGCAACCCGGGGTTCCCCCCGGGCATCCGCCATCATCACGGGCGAACGTGTGTAACCGCCCGTGGTACGCCGGTCCCAAAGTACTTTGCACGCCTCCATGTCGAAACAGGCCAATCGCCCCCGCGCATCCAGGCCTAGAAAGGCGAAAACGGCGCCCTTGCCGGGACTGGAACAAAGCAACGGCGGCCCGACCGGTGACCCATCGGCGAAGAAATGAAAGCGCTCTGCGGGCGCTACCGCAAAAGCGAATTTGCGTATTAGCGGCGCCCCGGAGGCCGTGGTCAGGCTGACCGCAACATCCGGACGCGTTCCCAGACGGGAAATGCCTCGAAGCGTACGCTTGTAGTCCGCTCTTTCTCCCGGCGCAAGATTGAGAGAAAAATCCGCCGCCCCCAATGCGTAGTGGGCGCCGGCCAACACCGCCAGGGTACCGCGAAGCGGCGCGGCCAGGGGATTGCGGATACCGATTTCCAGGGTGTTTTGCGCGATTCCGGCGACAATAGGGGAAAGCGTATCCAGGCGGATGGACGCCGGCAAGGCGTATTCGGTCAAGGGCATGCCTTCAAGCAGAACCGGGCCGGGAAGCGGTGGTAGGGTAAGCGTATTCTTCTTGGGTGTGTAAAACACCCGCTCCTCCGTAATCAGATTCACCGCCGCAACCATGTTTGTCCTGGCCGGAAATCGCAGGATTTCTTTGGTTCCATCCCAAAGCAGCAACGCGGCGCCCGTGCCGGTCTTCATGACTTCCGTCTCCACCCCCTGAATTGAAAGCGCCCCAATGCGCGTTCCCATGCCGTCATATAAGAGGGGCGCATAAGCGTCCAGGGTCCGGGGAACCGGAGGCGCAAAACGCACCCGCGCCGCTCCCCCTTGTTTCAGGCGCTGAAACTGGTCCGCCAGGTCCGGCGGAATATGCCACCAACCTCCCTCCGGAGACCAGATAAGGATATATTCCGCACCATAAACGGCCGCGGCATACAGCGCGCGGCGATAGTCTTCCAATGGATAACTCGGAGTGGGAATGGCGCCCTCATAGTGAATGGGCTCAAAAGCGAACACCAGGCCCGGCGCCGCAGAAGGCGGTTGGGCCTCCCTCCCCGCACCACGCCCCTCCAGTACCTTGGAGACCAGGGCAGGCGCGTTCATGAAAAACTCCCAGTCTAAAATGCCCGCCGGTTCCAGGAAGGTCAGCCGTATCGGCGGAGTCTCCACCGCTCCGGACGCATCGCGGAATCCTTTCATCAAGTCGAACCAGAGCGGCCCGGCGGATTCCAGCCTCGATGCGAGCAGCAGCACTTCCCCGCCGGGACAGGCCCGAATAAAGGCCCGCAACACGCGCAGCCCGAACTGATAAGCGCCCCCGGCAAGGGACTCGGCCGGGACCTCCCTCGCATACCCGTCCCACCGGTAATCATAGATGAAACTGTCGGACTGGGTATCCACGGCAATCCCGCGCAGCTTTGCGTCGTGGCACAACTGCCCCGCAAGTTGGAAACGCCTTTCCGCAATTTCAAGCATCAGAGGGTCGGAAAACCAGGCGTCCTCCGGCGCAAGCCGGATATGCAGGAAGTTACGGTCCAGACCCGCCGCATGCAGGCGATTATTGGCGCCGAGAATTTCACGCGTCAGCTCCTCCCAGTCTCCTGGCACAACCATGCCCCCCTCGTATGGGGGCGATGACACCGGGTCCGGGACGCTTTCAAGAACCGCAGTATTGTCTTCAGGCCGCAAGCGGGCCCCGGCGCGCCGCCGTACCTCTTGAATCCGCGCCTCTTCCGTGGGGAACAGCCTGAGATCATCCAGCAATCCTTCAAATAAAAATCCCCGAAATCCCTTTGCATACCACTCTTCCCCTTGATTGGCCGCCCATGTGGCGTTGATGGGAGAAGCCAGCAATGGCACGGCAACAGCCGTCTCCTCACCGTGTGCCGAAAAAATACCCACTCCAAAAAGGACAGCGGTACACACTATTTTGCGGGAAACTGTAAAAGAAAAAAAACGCATACGCATACTTCCAAAACCGTTCCGGCGCCCAACGTCCGGAACGGCGTAAGTATACAATCATCGTCTATTCGTTTTGCAAGGGAAACACAGAAGAGAAACAAACAAGCCTGTCCCGTATAATCTTCTTCCCCGGTTAAAGATATCTTACCGCTTTGAGAGTAAAATGCACGAAACATAGGGAAACGCTCTCCCAGCGCCTGCCTCCCGGACTGACTCTAAAAAGGGTTTCCCGCGATTATCGTTCGCATTCCCCGCATTAATGGAACCCTCCCCCCTGACCTTATGTATCCCTTGGCCTCCCGGGCCGGAAATGTATTTTGGCCTTCTTCCAATTTGGCGGCATCAGGAAAAGCGGTGTATTCATTCCTTACGGGGAAACACGACTTACGTTCACGGCACTCGCGCCTTTTTCGCTGATGACCAGTTCATACGTGACTTCCTCGCCCTCCTTCAACGTGCGAAAACCCTCCATATTGATAGCTGAATGATGGACAAACACATCCGGCTCATTTTCCCGGGTTATAAATCCAAAGCCCTTCTGGTCATTGA
>JAEAMG010002624.1_pt1 | contig 10907 bp, 9 predicted proteins | sample 8958741 | NCBI WGS metagenome assembly JAEAMG01 (sample SAMN16933256, study PRJNA681125) | bioreactor sludge metagenome | isolation source: anaerobic bioreactor treating anionic surfactant - SDBS | place: India: Bengaluru | collected 2019-02-28
TATACAGATGCGGACGCCTAGGGAGATGTTGCAAAGGTAGTGAGTTTTATACGCTTTCTTTGGCTATTTTCCTCCCATATATGCTACAATCAAGATATGATTATCGGGGTTGATACAGGAGGTACAAAAACACTGGTCACCGTGTTTGACGACAACGGTATATTGCAAGATAAACAGAAGTTTTTAACCCCCAGAGACATCCATGTGTATATCGAGCAAGTGGTAAGCACGATACTGGCAATGGCGCCGCAGCGAAGCGAATTAAAAGCCATCTCCGTAGCCGTCCCGGGAACCGTCGAAAACCAAATTGCTGTTGTATGCAAAAACTTGGGGTGGCAAAATATCGATATTCTAGGGCTTCTTCGTACTCATTTTCCTGAGGTGCCAATGTGGCTCGAAAACGACGCAAACTTAGGCGGCGTAGGCACAACCTGGCTCCTGGACCCACAACCAAATCGATGTTTATATATAACAATTAGCACAGGAATTGGCGCAGGATTCGTCATTGATGGGGCGATAAGCCAAGATTTAGCTACTGCCGAGGTGGGCGACATGGTCATAGAGTGCGACGGGCGCGTGGGGACATGGGAAGGCATGGCAAGCGGCAGCGCTATTCTGGCAGAATACAGCCTATACGCCAACGAGCTGACGGACGCGCGCGCCATTCGTGATATCAGTAAACGCATCGCCCGGGGGTTTCAAGCGCTCCTACCCGTCCTTCGCCCAGATATCGTAGCGGTTGGCGGCGGCGTGGGCGCGCACTTCGACCGCTTCTCTCAGCATGTTGATGAAGCGATGGAGATGCTCCGTAAAGATTACCGTTGCCCCATTGTAACAGCACCATACCCGGAAGAGATTGTTGCCTATGGATGTTATTTCTATGCCGAACATAGACTTAACGCCTAGGCGCCTCCAGAACGACTTCCCTGACATCCACTTCATTGAGGGAGATGAATTTTGCTGGTCGTCCGACAAACGGACGATTACGCATCCGCCTATCTTGACCAGCGAGGATGTGGCCCAGCTACTCCACGAGATCGCTCATGCTCAACTGGGACATTCTTCGTACGCGCGTGATATTTCTCTGATTGACATGGAACGACAGGCGTGGGAATACGCCGCTAAGACATTAGCGCCCGCTTATGGGGTGAACCTTGAGATGGAAGACGCGGTGGTCGATACGGCGCTTGATGGCTATCGACAGTGGCTCCATAACCGCAGCACCTGCCCTCTCTGCCAAGCAATCGGCGTAGAGATATCCCCAAGGGAATATCAATGCCTCTCCTGCCAAGGAGAATGGCGCGTCAACGAAGCTAGGACTTGTCAGTTGCGACGATATACGCAATAATCCGCCCCGTAGAAGAGGCGGATTATTGTTGTGAAGTCAGGAAGGGACTTACTTTGCGTCGTCAGCCTTGACCACAGCCTTACGGCGGCGTGAAATACGACCACCCTTGGCGCCAGCAATACGCGCTAGCTCTGGATTAGCGGCGAAACCGCCTGTGCGGCCATTTTGACCGCCCTTACGCCCAATAGTAGCGTAAAAACTTGCACCGTGACGTGCCCTGTTGGTTGCTGCGGCCTTCTTGCCGCCCTCTTTTGTTCCTGGCATGAGTTTTCCTCCGTATTAAAAAGATTTCCACATAAAAATTTGCGGAAACCCTCACCTTTTATATCACACACGTTATAGTGTATACTTTCAGTATAGCATACTGCTCATACTTTGTCAACATTTACATATGCGTTTTTCGTTGTGAAAAGGTATTGCATAAAAAGACACGGTACGTTATCATAGATAAGTACACCTGTTTGAATCCCAAATTTAGATTCAAAAAGAAAACGACCCTATCTGCGAGATGGGTCGTTTTTTATAATGCCTCCAGGTTGGCGCCCAAGGCCTACTTGCGACCCGTATGGGCGGACCTAGCCTCGGATATATTCTTCGCCAAAGTAGCGACTATTTCTTCGGGAGTAAGATTTCCATCAATTATACATGTAGTATATAAACCTGCAAGTTCGTCTATTGCAGGCTCGGTCTCATCATGGTATTGTTCTAGCCGTTTCTGATTCACAACCTCCGTCTCGGCTTCGCCAGCCACAATGCGTCCGCGATTTCGCATCCGGTCTAATGCCGTAGCATCATCAACTTCGATAACACACAAACCCAATACTCGTGCGCTAAGCGCCTCTGTCGCTCGATGGAAATTGCGCATTCTCTCGCCAATGTATCTCGGATAACCGTCGACGATAATGAGACTGTCGTGTGGAAGTCCCTGTACGAATTCTTCAAATACGAGGCTAGGGTCAAATACAACCTTTTCGTGTGCGCCTAATGTGGAACGCTCTTCTGCTAATTGATGGGTATAAGCGGAAGGTATTGATCCATCACTAATCCCCCGTAATCTATCTCCGACCGAGAAATGCACAGCACCTGTATGCTGCGATAGTTGTGTCGCCACCGTAGTTTTACCTGAGCCAGGCTTACCATTTACTAAAAATAACTCATATGACATAGTACAATATCCGCCTTATCCCTCGCAAGTGGTTGATAATGTTCTGATTATAACATAATCGTAGGACAACATTCATCTCGTCCTTAGATACTCTTCCAGCAAATCTAACCATTCAGGTACGTTTTCTTCGTAAAAGTACTGACGTAAGAAATCGGCCATCAATTCGTCGCGCTTTTGAGCTTCTGCACGGCCTGGATCTGTGAGCATCATGCCTTTGAGTTTAAACAATTTCTCGAAAAAATGATTCACGAAGCTATCATTGGCGCACGTCGTACCATGAACATTATATTTTTCTGCGGTCATGTACATATCCGGCTTGCAATGCGGATCGAACACTACGCCCGAACCCTTACTACTAACCGCGTACGTAAGAGCTCGGATAATACCGCTGGCACCGATCGCGTCGCACATATCAGCATCCGACACGATTTTTCCCTCAAGAGATGTCGGTCGAATCCCTTTGAGCGCCTTACTATAACCCATATTCGCAACGATATCCCGCACCGCCTGCTGCGTCGCTTCATCAATCCCTACGGTCTTCATGATTTCGGTTGTGTTCGTGAGTTTCTCAGCTTGTTCTCTACCCACCAGTTTATAGTCGTCCACATCGTGAAGTTGCGCGGCTAAACTAACCACCGTAATATTTACTGGCTCTGACATTTCGCTCGCAAACCGCAGCGCCATCGTTTGTACTCTCTTGACATGATCTGTGCCATGCCCGGAATCATCCCCACCAAGAATCTCCGTCACTCTACGCCACACTTCGTCCTGTAACTCTGTATTCAATAGTTTACTCATATATACGATTATAGCATTACGGAAGCCTGATTAGTGGATTAACGCCAATAACTACTTGAAGCAATACCCCTAGGAGTACAATTATTACAGGCATACCGTATTGCATAAATATCCGTACATCACGACGTCGCTCGGGTGTTTTTGTCACATTGACACCCAGCTTAGATAACCACCATTCATAAAACCGCTTTTCTTTATCATCTGGAAACTGCATACGGGAAAGCGGGCAACCCCTAAGCACTTCCAGCATAATGACGTGCAATATGGCAATGAGAGCAATAATACGAAAGTCAACCCATAGCCATGAGGTATAGGCAATGACATATATTAGGATATGTAAACCGCATAATAACGACTGCTTCACAGATAAATTATACCAAAAAAGATAAAAGCCATCCTATTCGGATGGCTTTTATATAATTCGGCACCGTGCTAGTTTCCCACTTTTGGCAGTATAATCGCCGCTGAGGAGCTTAACTTCTGTGTTCGGGATGAGAACAGGTGTTTCCTCCTCGCCATGGGCACCGAAGTAAGGTTTCCGCGTCTCGCTACTCCTCTTCTAGGCAGTGCGGGCGAAACCTCGCTTCGATGACCAAAAAACTTTGGGCACGTGGAATGAATTTTTACATTGACCGGTGTTGTTACACACCAATTACTAGTTAAGTCTACCTTATCCGTAGTGTTTATGCAAGCATAAACATCCACAGACAAGGACATAAAAAGGCAATGGGACTGTTAGTATGCTTTAGCTCCATGTATTGCTACACTTCCACCTTGCACCTATCAAACTGATCGTCTCTCAGTGTCCTCATAGGGAAACCTTATCTTGAGGTTAGTTTCGCGCTTAATATGCTTTCAGCGCTTATCTAGTCCGCACATAGCTACTCGACAATGCAGCAGGTGGCCACAATCGATACACCAGAGGTGCGTCCACCCCGGTCCTCTCGTACTAGGGGCAGATCCTCTCAAGTTTCCTATCGTCCGTACCGGATATAAACCGAACTGTCTCACGACGTTCTGAACCCAGCTCGCGTACCACTTTAATCGGCGAACAGCCGAACCCTTGGAAGGTGCTCCCCCTCCAGGATGTGATGAGCCGACATCGAGGTGCCAAACAGCGTCGTCTATGTGAACTATTGGACGCTATAAGCCTGTTATCCCCAGGGTAACTTTTATCCGTTTACGCTGTCAATCCCACATTTATGTACAAATGTACGTACAGCGGGTCACTTGCTCCTACTTTCGTATCTGATTGGAATGTACTCCTCACAGTCAAGCTGGCTTTTGCGCATACACTATCACTTCGATTTCCATACGAAGCTAGCCAACCTTTGAACGCCTCCGCTACTCTTTAGGAGGCAACCGCCCCAGTTAAACTACCCACCATACACGGTCCGCTAACCGGATAACGGTCAACGTGAGATCAAGATCACAACAAGGGTGGTATTTCACTTGGTGACTCCATAAATACTGGCGTATCTACTTCAAAGTCTCCCACCTATGCTACACATGTTGTAACCCGGATCAATGTAAAGCTGTAGTAAAGCTCCATGGGGTCTTTTCGTCCTGGTACGGACAGACGGCATCTTTACCGCCAATGCACTTTCACCGAGTCCTTCGCTGAGACAGTGCCCACATGATTACTCCATTCGTGCGGGTCAGAACTTACCTGACAAGGAATTTCGCTACCTTAGGACGGTTATAGTTACCGCCGCCGTTCACTGGGGCTTCAGTTCGCACCGTGAAGCGCTCCCCTTAACCTTCCAGCACCGGGCAGGAGTCAGCCCCTATACATCCACTTTCGTGTTAGCAGAGACCTGTGTTTTTGATAAACAGTTCCGTGGGCTCTTTTGCTGCGGCCCCCACATCGTTAGATGCGTGAAAATCGCGTACAAAAAGCTCGAAATTAATCGTTTGCTCTATCTCAGTAAAAAATATTGGTTGTTATGTCTGCTTTCGCAGTCATCTAAAAAGGATTTTTCGACGCTTGGATTGATTATATTACTATAAACAATACGAGCGCGTACTCATGCGTAAGTCATTACACTTACGCGATTTAACCGTTTTTTCAATATCTTCGCTGCTGTACGCGGCACATATCCACCGAAGTGGGGGCAGACCTTATCCCGAAGTTACGGTCGCTGTATTGCCGAGTTCCTTAGCGAAGGTTCTCTCGTAAGCCTTAGTCTACTCGACTCGAGCACCTGTGTTGGTTTGCGGTACGGGCGGCTAAATTCACGCGTACACCTGCTTTTCTAGCCAGGGCTTTGATCAAAATCGTCACTCCGAAGAGTAACTTTCACTCCATTTGCGTTCCCGCTATGTTGGACGGATACATACCATGAATCCGCTTCGACTACTTCCCCGTGAACAGTGTACAAAATTTAACCGGTTCAGGAATATTAACCTGATGTCCATCGCCTACGCTCTTACGCCTCGGCTTAGGCCCGACTAACCCTGAGATGATTACCATGGCTCAGGAAACCTTGCTCTTACGGCCGGGAGGATTCTCACCTCCCTTATGGTTACTCATTCCAGCATTCTCACTTCCTAACGCTCCACAAAACTTTCCAGTTCTGCTTCACTGCAGATAGGAACGCTCCTCTACCACTGCCACTAATGTGACAATCCATATCTTCGGTATAACACTTTAGCCCCGTTACATTTTCCACGCAAGATCTCTTGACTAGTGAGCTGTTACGCACTCTTTAAATGAATGGCTGCTTCTAAGCCAACATCCTAGCTGTTTAAGAAATCTCACCTTGTTTCCCACTGAGTGTTAATTTAGGGACCTTAGATGATGGTCTGGGCTGTTTCCCTTTCGAGCGCCGATCTTAGCACCGACGTTCTAACTGCCGTGATTCCACAATTGGTATTCGTAGTTTGTTAAGGGTGGGTAGGATTGCTCCCCCCAGTCCTTTACAGAGCTCTACCCCCAACTGCTACCACACGACGCTAACCCTAAAGTTATTTCGAGGAGAACCAGCTATCTCCGAGTTCGATTGGCATTTCACCGCTAACCACAAGTCATCCGGGAGCTTTGCTGCGCTCTACGGTTCGGCCCTCCACTTCCTGTTACAGAAGCTTCAGCCTGCTCATGGTTAGGTCACCCGGTTTCGGGTCTAATCCCTAGAACTAAATCGCCCTATTCAGGCTCGCTTTCACTGTGGCTCCGTCATTTGACTTAACCTTGCTCTAGAAATTAACTCGCTGGATCGTTCTACAAAAAGCACGCCGTCACAGAATAAATCTGCTCCGACTCCTTGTAGGCGCTAAATTTCAGGATCTATTTCACTCCCCTCCCGGGGTTCTTTTCACCTTTCCATCGCTGTACTAGTTCACTATCGATCGTATATTATATTTAGCCTTGGCTGGTGGTCCAGCCAGATTCAAACAGGGTTTCTCGTGCCCCGTCCTACTCGATAAAACATACATAAGGTCAGCGTCGTTTTCGCGTACACGACTTTCACGTTCTTTGGTTAGTCATTCCGGACTATTCTGCTAACCACGCTGATTTTTACCTTATTCACTCGGTGATAGCCGGTGATCGCAGATCAGATACCTGAAGCGAACTTCAGTTCTCTGACTTGGTCATATGTAATATCACAACCCCCTATATATATTCGTCTATCAACTTATTTACCTGCGAACAGGCAAAAACATATAAGGTTTGGGCTCTTGCGATTTCGCTCGCCACTACTTTCGCAATCGTTATTTACTTTCTCTTCCTCAGCCTACTAAGATGCTTCAGTTCAGCTGGTTCCCGCTCATACTTCCTATGTGTTCAGAAGCAGGCAACATGACATGACTCATGCTAGGTTTCCCTATTCGGACATTCCCGGATCAAAGCTTGTTGACAGCTCCCCGAGACTTATCGCAGTCTTCCACGTCCTTCATCGGTAATATACGTCTAGGCATCCATTTAGCGCCCTTGAGTACCTTTTTATGCATTGACTTAACTAGTAATTGCTATATAACAATTATTTGCCGTCAATTATAAAAACTCATTTCTTACATTCAAATTGTTAATGATCTGTGCGACTACCTTCAGTGCACACTTTGAATTGCCTAAACGACACTCCATATCTGCACTCAAGCCTTCTTATGCTACCACAATTACCAAAATTAGTATAGTGGTGGTTGTTGTAATTTTTACGATCATTTCTCGCAGACCGTAACTCCGTGCCAGAGGTTCTATTGAACATTCGCGTAACTAATAGTCAATTGTACACGACCGTTACATTTTTTGCAAGGGTTTTTGAGAACTTTTTGTAGATTTTTTTGCCCGTTTTTTATAATCCGCGCCAACTGCCTCTGAAATTGTATGAAATCCGTCTTTTTGAAGGAGAGCAACGAGTTCGCGATTAATCCGCCCCACCACCTGTGGACCTTCAAATATCATTCCTGTAACAAGCGCTACGAGGCTGGCGCCGGCTCGAATTTTTTCATATGCATCCTGCGCCGAAAAAATACCGCCAACACCAATGATTATCAGCCGATCTCCATAAAACTGGTATGCGTGACGAATCATCTCTACGTTATGCGCTCGCGTCGGTATGCCGCTCAGGCCCCCGCGTACCGTCTCTGGCAAGGGATCGCTCAAGTGAAGGTTATCTCGTTCTTTTATGAGATTCGCGACCGTCACTCCTTGAATATTGTGTCGAGAGATGACCCTGAGTAGCATATCGAAATGCTTCATGTTCTCCATGTATGGCATCTTCACGAAAAACGGCATGTCCCGTTCGAGCTTGTCTAGTACGGTAAGCAGCTTATCAAGCATGCGCGGTTCCGCAAATGGCACTCCCCCGACATTCGGGCAGGAAATATTAATTTCGACCATTTGTGCAAGGTTATGCTGTATTATATACAACACTGCGTTCTTTGCGTCAATAATCGCGTCCTCGCATGTCTCTTTTTTGCTTTTTGCCACGACGGCCACGGAAATCGACAGAGGCATACCACGGAGCTTACGCGCATTTCGACGGATGCGAGGGGCGAGTTTCACAAGACCCAGATTTGCCATGCCGGCATTTACTACCAGCGAACCGGACTTTGGTAATCGGTAAAACCAAGGCCGAGGATTGCCCCTCCTTGGCGCTAGAGTCACCGAGCCAGCCGTCTCGAAACCGAAACCGACGCTTTCAATGAGCGGCGTTAGCTGAACATTCTTATCAAACCCGGCCGAAAGTCCTACCGGGTTAACAAAATCAACATCCAATATGCGTTGTTGTAAGACACGGTTGTCATAGCGCCACCACGCTCGGAGCAACCAGCGAACCGGTGGAATCGCCTGCACGAATCGTCCGGCGCCTGCAATGAAATTATGGACGAAATCGGGTGAAAAGAGAAAAAGAATTGGTTTGATGATTTTTTTGTACATAATATACATTATACACCAAAGAAAAAACCACCCTGAATGGGATGGTCTTTTCTTGGTGGGCGCTGAGGGGCTCGAACCCCCGACCCTCTCGGTGTAAACGAGATGCTCTAGCCAACTGAGCTAAGCGCCCGTATCGTTGCTCGGAAAAGAGCAGCCGGTCTCGACGAATTTACTTCGTCGCACCGCGCGATGAGAAAAACCTCTGGTTTGTCTCATTATCTTGGTGGGCGATGAGGGACTTGAACCTCCGACCTCGTCATTATCAGTGACGCGCTCTAACCAGCTGAGCTAATCGCCCATAATCTACCACTTGATAGTCTTATGTTTCTGAGTAAGCTATTGGCGTAGCTGGTTAGAGCGCCGCGCGAATTCTATCGCTAAAGGCTTCCCAGCTGAGCTAATCGCCCATAATCTACCACTTGATAGTCTTATGTTTCTGAGTAAGCTATTGGCGTAGCTGGTTAGAGCGCCGTGCGATTTCTGTCGCTAAAGGCTCCCCAGCTTGAGCTAATCGCCCTCAATGTACCGCATATATCTTGGTGGAGTGTCGCAGACATAAGCCTGCTTCACCCCATATGGTGGAGCAACAGGGACTCGAACCCTGGACCCCCTGCTTGCAAAGCAGGTGCTCTAGCCAACTGAGCTATTGCCCCACATAAAAAGTACGTGTCCGTTATTTAGGACATTTCCCATTGTACCCTATGCAAACCATATCTGCAAGTGTATAATGCTGAATATGTATGAATTTAGTATTGGCGCATTTTTCTTCGGCATGCTTGTACTTGTCGGAGGCGCACTAGTTATCATCTTTCATCAAGCAATCGCTAACAACTTTCTCTATGGCGTTGGGAGTTACGACAAGGTCAAGATGTGGGGCATGATCATATGCGGTGTCGGCATAGCGATCATGGCAAACCTTCATTCGTTTATTTTGGGATTTTTATTTAAATCAGTGTTTGGCGGCGGACTGTAACGGTAATAATTTTTTCATTAATAAAATCACCCTTATAAAAGAGGGTGATTTAAAATATAACAACTTGATTGCGCAAACCATCTGATTTATATCGTACTAGAACAAGGTTGAACTTCGTCTCGTCCCAAAAGGGACTATTGTAAATATGTAAGCTCGGCACATTTACGAGACCGACCTAGCTTCAAAGGTTGATTTCTCGAACCTTTGGCATAACTCTCCCTAGAAAGGAGGTAATCCATCCGCACCTTCCGGTACGGATACCTTGTTACGACTTAACCCCAATCATGCCCCCCACCTTAGGCCGACGAATCGGACTTCGGGTGTTGGTCACTTTCATGGTTTGACGGGCGGTGTGTACAAGACCCGGGAACGTATTCACCGCAGCTTGCTGATCTGCGATTACTAGCGATTCCGACTTCATGGAGGCGAGTTTCAGCCTCCAATCCGAACTGGGACAAGCTTTGATGCGATTTGCTTCACCTCGCGGCTTCGCTGCGCATTGTACTTGCCATTGTATCACGTTTCTAGCCCAGGACGTAAGGGTAATACTGACCTGACATCATCCCCTCCTTCCTCCCCGTTACCGGGGCAGTCTGGCCTGAAAAATACAACAGACCATAAGGGTTGCGCTCGTTGATGGACTTAACCAAACATCTCACGACACGAGCTGACGACGGCCATGCAACACCTGTCACTTGGTTCCAAAAGGCACACGCTACTTTCGTAGTGCTTCCAAGGATGTCAAGTCCTGGTAAGGTTCTTCGTTTAGCATCGAATTAAAGAACATGATCCACCGCTTGTGCGGGTCCCCGTCAATTCCTTTATGTTTTAGCCTTGCGGCCGTACTCCCCAGGCGGGATACTTAACGCGTTAGCTTCGCTACTGAAGGGGTCGATACCTCCAACAGCTAGTATCCATCGTTTACGGCGTGGACTACCCGGGTATCTAATCCGGTTCGCTCCCCACGCTTTCGTGCCTTAGCGTCAGAAATGGCCCAGTAACCTGCCTACGCCATTGGTGTTCCTTCTTATATCTACGGATTTCACTCCTACACAAGAAATTCCAGTTACCTCTACCATTCTCGAGTTATGCAGTTCGAATAATAGTCTGTGTGGTTGAGCCACCAGGTTTCACTATTCGCTTACATAACCGCCTACGCAACTCTTTACGCCCAGTCACTCCGGATAATGCTTGCACCCTACGTATTACCGCGGCTGCTGGCACGTAGTTAGCCGGTGCTTAT
>JAEAMG010002626.1_pt1 | contig 10904 bp, 5 predicted proteins | sample 8958741 | NCBI WGS metagenome assembly JAEAMG01 (sample SAMN16933256, study PRJNA681125) | bioreactor sludge metagenome | isolation source: anaerobic bioreactor treating anionic surfactant - SDBS | place: India: Bengaluru | collected 2019-02-28
GGGTGATGCGCGAATGCTGTCACTCAAGTGATGCGCGAATGCTGTCACCTGGCCATTACGATTACGAATTACGATTACGAGCACGGATTTAGCACCCAGGTCCCAGCACCCAGGTCCCGTATCCCAGATTGTGCTTTGTGCCCTTCGTGACTTCGTGATGAGCCTGCCACGTCGAGGCACGATTACGAATTACGATTACGATTACGATTACGAATTACGATTACGAGCACGAACAACGGAAACAGGAACGAGCCTCTAGCCTCGAGCCTCTAGCCTCGTTCGGCGTCAGCGCGCCGCCAGGGTCACGGCGATCGTGAGCTCCGCCCCGTCACGGCGCAGCGTGACCGTGACCGTGTCACCCGGCTGGCGGCCGCGCAGCGCGGCGGCGTACTCCGCCAGCGTGTTCACGGCCTGGCCGTCGAGGGTGGTGATCACGTCTCCCGGCCGGATGCCGGCGCCCGCGGCGGGCGAATCCGGCGTCACTGCGGCCACCTTCACCCCCGGGCCGGCGAAGGCGAAATCCGGCATGGTGCCCAGGGTGACGCGGCGACCCGCGGACGGCGCGACGGGCCCGTCGTTGGCCCGGTCGGGAGCGGCCGCGGCCTGAGATCGCGCGGTCGGCGCCGGACGCGTCAGCGGCTCGACGCGCTCGGCCAGGTAGCGCACCGCCTCGCGGGTGAAGGCGGCCACCTTGACCAGGCCGTCGGCGTCCACGCGGTCGGCGGTGTCGCCGGGGCGGTGGTAGTCGGCGTGGGGACCGGCGAAGAGCTGCACCGCCGGGACGCCCCGGGCGATGAAGCTGGCGTGGTCGCTGCCGTCCAGCTCTTGCCCGACCAACTCCGAGGCCACGCCGGTGACGTAGCTGCAGCCCATGGTGATGTGCACCCACTCGCGGGCGGACGCGCCGCCCAGCACCAGGAGCTTGCGCTCGCCCAGGCGGCCCACGGTGTCCAGGTTCACGGCGCCCATGATCCGCTCCGGCGGGTAGTCGCCGGGCGCCTCCAGGTAATGCCGCGAGCCGCGCCGGCCGCTCTCCTCGCCGGTGAAGGCGGCGAAGATCATCGTGCGCTCCGGCGGCGCCTCCTGGGCCATCACCCGGGCCAGCTCCAGCAGCACGGCCACGCCGCTGGCGTTGTCGTCGGCGCCGGGGTGGATCTTCCCCTCGTCGCCCTGGTGGACGTCCGGCCATCCCAAACCCAAGTGATCATAGTGGGCGCACACCACCACCGACTGCCCGGCCCAGTCGGGCCGCGCCCCGGGCAGGACCGCGATGACGTTGGCCAGCTCCAGCGGCCGGTTGTCGGGCCCGCCGGGCTCCGTCCAGCGCTGCAGCCAGCCGCCGCCGTCGCCGCCGGGCCGCAGGCCCGCCGCCTGGAATTGCCCGGCGATGTACTCGGCGGCGCGCGCCAGGCCGGGGGAGCCGAGGCCGCGGCCCTCCATCTCCGACGCGGCAAGAATCCGTACGTGCCCCGCCATGTTGCCGGCGGAAAACGGCGGCGGCAGTTCCGCCAGCGCCTTGCGCGCCGGCAGCCGGGCGGGCGGCGGGAGGTTCGGCGCGGCGCCGTCAGCCGTGGCGACGGCGGCGCTCAGCGGCGAGCCCACCGCGGGCCACTGCCCCTTGAGCACGTTGGCCGGTTCGTCCCCCTCGAACGCGAGGTAGCTGTACTTGCCGTAGTGGGGGAGCTTGCGGCCGAGGCCCGGCAGGGCCGCCGGCGGGTCGGCGCCGAGCCAGACGAGCACGCCCGCGGGATCGTCCGGATGGCGGGCCGTGACGATGACGCTGTGGCCGGCCCGGGCCAGCGTCCGGCCGCCGACGGCGGCGTCCGCCGTCCCGAGCTTCAGGCCGTACCCGGCGGCCGCCCGCTCGAACGCCGGGCGATACGTGTTCTCCCACCCCAGCAGCCAGACGGCGCCGCCGCGGGGCAACTTCGCCAGCTTGGCGTCGGTGACCACGGTCATCTGGCCGGGGCGCTCCGCGGCCCATCCTTCGGCCAGGCGCCGGTAGCCGGCCAGCGCCTCCGGCGGCGCGGCGGCCGGCAGGACCAGCCACACCCGGCCGGCGCCGAACGCCTGCGAGAGCGCCGGCGGGATCTCGGCCCGGTCCAGCCGTCGGAAGACATCGAACTGCGGGTCCACGTCCAGCCGCAGCGGCCGCCGGGGGAGGTCCAGCTCGAAGTCGGCGCCCGCCGTGGGCAGCGGCACGGTGACGAGCCACGGCGACGCCTCCCCCTCCAGCGTCACCGCGACGGGGACGTCCAGCGCAAAGGGCGCGCCGCCCTGCGTCTGGGCCAGGCGGAATGCCAGCCGCCAGCCGTCGCCGGCCGGCGCCGCCGCCGCGGACTCGAGCCGCAGCACCGGCGCGCCGGCGCGCGTCACCCACTGGTCGATGACCGGCTGCAGGTTCCGGCCGGCGGCGGCGGAAGCGGCGCGGGCGAAATCGGCGAAGGCGGCGCGGCGGAAGCGGTTGTCGCGATAGAACGACCGGAGCGCCTCGGTGAACGCGGCGTCGCCGATGTCGCGGCGGAGCATGTGGAAGAGCATCATCGATTTGCCGTACCCCACGGCCTCGCTGGCCGCGTCGTGGCGGCTGCGGAAGGCGGTGAGGGGGATATCGTTCTTCGCGTTCACATAGTCGGCGTATTTCTGCAGCGTGGCGCGGCGGTACTCCTCGCCCTGGCCGCGCTGCTCGGCGATGAGATGGTCGGCCAGGTAGGCGGTGAGACCCTCGCACCAGTTGCCCGCGGGCATGTCTACGTAGACGCCGTTGCCCCAGTAGTTGTGGAGCAGCTCGTGGGGGTAGGAGGAGTGGAGGATGAACGGAAAGCGGATCACCTTCTCGCCGAGCAGGGTGAAGGAGGGCATGCCGTAGCCGGTCTCCCAGAAGTTCTCCACCAGGGCGAACTTCTCGAACGGGAACGGGCCGATCAGTTTCTGGTACATGTCCATGTAGCTGGCGGTGACGCCGAGGTAGCGGTCGGCCAGTGCCGGATCGGGCGTCCGCAGGAAGGCCATGGCGACGGCCGGGCCGGCAGGCCGGGCGTACTCGGTGAAGGGGCCGGCCACGAGGTAGATCTCCTCGGACGGATGGGGGCACTCCCAGGTGGCGTGGCGCGCAGCGCCCTCGCGCTCATGCCGGATGCGCCGGCCCTGGCTCACCGCGTCCCAGTCGGCCGGCACTTCCGCAGCGAGGAAGAAGGTGACCAACTGCGGGCCGAACCACGGCACCCAGTGCGAGCTGCCCGCCAGGTAGGCCCCTGCGGCGGCGATGATCCCGGGCGTTTCGCTGAAGCCGCGCGCGTACTCCGCCGCGGCCTGGGTGACGGGATGCCGGATCGCTCCGGCGTAGCTCAGGGTGAACCGCCACTCGGCGCCGGTCTCGAAGGTGCGGACGATCTCGTAGAGCGCCACGGGAATGTCGGCGGGCGGGCGCCACGCCGCCGGCAGGGCGGGGAAATCCGCCGGGCCCGGCCGCCGCTCCAGGCGCCGCAGTGTGTAGCCCAGCGTCTCGATGCGGGGCTCCAGGCCGTCGTGCAGCAGGAAGCGGACGGAGTCTGCGCCCGTCGAGGGGAAAACGACGGTGTCGCTCACCGCGAGGGTGCCGGCCGCCGGCGTCAGCCGGACCGCCAGGTCGTGGTGGACTCCGGCGCCGGCCATGCAGCCGGCGGCGGCCAGGATCAGCAGACCGTTCAGAATGGCACGTCGCATGGACATGAACCTCCGGTGAGATGACGAAGGGCACCCGGGGATTGGATGCCGTCCGGGGCGGAACGGATGGCGTCCGCCGGCTGCCCGCCGGTCAGGACACCGCCAGGACGAGGAGCGTCAGATCATCCTGGGGCTCGCCGTTGCAGTGGTCCTGCACCGCCGCCTCGATCCGCCGGACCAGCTCCGCCGCCGGCAGGGCGATGTCGTCACGGACCATCGCCAGGAGCCGATCCTCGCCGAACTGTTCCTGCCGGCCGTCTTCCGCTTCCGCCACGCCGTCGGTGTAGAGCACCAGCCGGTCGCCGGGCGCCAGTTCCACTTCGCCCTGGACGTAGCCGCGCTTCGGGAAGGGGCCGAGGAACAGGCCGCCCTCCTCCAGCCGTTGCGCCCGGCCGTCCGGCCGCACCAGCAGCGGCGGACAGTGGCCGGCGTTGACGTACGTCAGGCGGCGCGACGCCGGATCGTACTCCGCGTAGAACAGGGTGATGAACCGTCCGGCGGGCATCTGGGGATGCAGCGTCCGGTTCAGGCGCTCGCACAGCTCCCGGGGCGGCAGGCCCAGGCCGGTCAGGGCGCGCAGCGCCGCCTGCTGGTTGGACATGAGCAGCGCCGCGGACATCCCCTTGCCGGCCACGTCGGCGAGGGCGACGGCCAGCCGGCCGTCGGCGAGCTCGATCACGTCGTAGTAGTCGCCGCCCACTCCGCGGGACGGCTGCCAGGCGGCGGCAATCTCCAGTCCCGCCCGCACGGGGATCTGCTGGGGCAGCAACTGCCGCTGGATGTCGCGGGCCAGCTCCAGGTCCTGACGCTGCTGCCGCAGGCGGAGCCGGGCCAGCCCGCCGCCCAGCACGCCGGCCGCCTGGACGAGGAAGTCGAGGTCCTCCTCCTCCAAATGCCGCGCCGGCTGTTTCCGGCCCACCGCCAGCAGGCCGGCGGCCGTGCCGCCGACATGGACAGGCGCGGCGACCTCCAGCCCCATTTTCTGCCAGAGCCGTGCGGCCGCCGGGGCCAGCTCCTCGCGGCGGACGGTCCGGGAGTCCGCGAAGGCGTCCTCCGCGGCCAGGGGCGCCCGTTCCGCCCAGCCGTCCGGCATGCCGATGGTTTCCACGATCCGGTACGAGCCGGACGCGTCGGTCTGGAGGAACACGGCCAGGGCGCGGCAGTGCATAGCGGCCAGAGTCATCTCCGCCAGGCGGCGTGTCAGCACGCCGCGCTCGGTCGCCTCACCCGCGGCGTGTTCCATCGCGGCCAGGGCCTGGGGATAGTCGAACTTGCTCTTGAAGAAGCGGCGGTCCACGAACGCCTGCACCCGGCGGTGCAGGGGCAGGAGCAGCGCCCCGGCGCCCAGGGTGGCCAGCACGATGCCCCAGACGCTCTGGGTGCCCGTGAGCAGCACCAGGATCGCGCCCGCGGCGGCGGCCTGGGCGAAGAAGGCGACGAGCAGGATGCCCGTGACCGCGGTGTAGATCACCGTCTTGCGGATGATGACGTCGATGTCCATCAGCCGGTACTTGAAAATGCCGATGGCGAACGAGACGGGGATCAGCACGTAGAACGCCTTGATGATCAGGTAGCTCAGGTTCACGTACCGGCCCGCGGCGCCGAAGGGGAGCAGCGCGGCGACGTAGAGCGTCAGCCCGACCAGGAAGGTGCTGGCCAGCGCCACGACGGTCCCCCAGAGCGGCCAGCGGAGCTGGCGCTTCTCCTCGGCGTCGGCCTGCCGGTAACCGGCCACCAGGGCGATGCAGGCCAGGAGAGGATAGAAGAAGGGGATCGCGATCATCCCCAGGACCACAATCCCGATGAGGAAGAAGCCGAAACCGATGGGCACGGCGTCGGGCAGGCCGATCCCCGACAACAGCCCCAGGCCGCCCACCGTCACCGCCACGTAGAGCAGGCCGGCCAACGACCCCGTCAGCCACGGATGCCGCATCCACCCGGTGATCCAGCCGTCGGCGTGGAACCGGCGGCGGAGGCGGGCCGCCCACGCGATGCCCGCGCCGAGCAGCACCAGGCCGTAGAACGGGGCGAAGCGATCCATCCCATGGTTGAACAACCTTTCCAGCAGGCCGATGCTGAGTCCCGTCAGAACCAGCATCGCGATCAGGGCGACGGGGAGCACGTAGATCCAGGCGCTCAGCTCGGGCCGCCGCTGCACCAGGCGAAGGGGTTTGGGAAAAACCAGCGCCAGATGCAACAGGCTCGTGGAAAGCACGTAGGTGGCAAGGGTGATGAGGGGCAGGCTGAACGCATAGGTGGCGACCGACAGAAACCGGAGGCCGATGGGCGACAGTTGCGGCTGGAGGACGATGGGGATCAGCATGTAGCTGATGCCGGCTGACATGGCGAAGATGAAGAACAGGCGGGCCCGGAGATCGTCACTCCGGCGGGTGAAGACCAAAAAGCCGATGGCCAGGAAAGCCGCCGCGACCAGCAGGTCCGTGATCACCGTGAACCAGGCATGGAAGCCGGACAAGGTCCGCGTCAGGCGCAGCTTCACCACCCGATCTTTCCCACCCGACTGGACGGTATAGCTGACGGTGTCGCCCGGGCGGAGGCGGCGGTCCAGCTCGGTGAGCCGCTTCATGTCGTTGACGGGGATGCCATCGACGGCGGTCACGCGCTCGCGAGAGCCGAGCCCCGCCAGATCGGCGGGGGATCCGGGCAGGATCCCCGTGATCTGGCCCGGCGCCGGGACCAGCAAGGCCAGCAACCCCGGCGGTTTCTGGTCCGGCCGGGTGGACCCGCCCTCCATGAGCAGACCGGCGGAGAAGCTTTGGTGGACCGTGGACAGGTGCCAGACGATGAACGCCGCCGTGACGGCAACGACAGCGACGGCGGTCCCGAGATAGATGGCCCGAAGGAGCGGCAGCTTCATGTGGCTGACTCCGCTGTGGCTGCGGCGGGAGCCGGCGTATCGCCGGTTGAGGCAATGCGGTCCAGGATGATGATCTTCTGCCAGATTTTGCGGGCCAGCCCGGAAGTGAGATTCTCAACCTCGTTCACCGAGGCCAGGGTGACGGGGTCATCAAAGCGCTGCACGCAGAGCGCGGCCAGCTTGCTGATGATGGACAGCAGTTCGCTGCAGTAGTCGAGGTAGCGCGTGAGTTCGAACAGGCTCATCCGGCGCTTCGGGCGGGCCGTCGATTCCTCCAGCGGGCTGAAGTACTTCTCCGGGTCCTTGGGCAACTGGTGCATGTCCACGACGTGCGCCAGCGACCGGAGCTCGTGGATCGCCTTGAGCGCGCGGGCGCGCTTGATTCGCCTCTCCCAGCTCAACAGGAAGAAAATAGCCAGGGCGATGAACACGACATCGTTGATCAGGGACTCGACCGCCTGCACCAATTCGGTCAGGCCGGGCACGGCCATCTTCAGATCCAGGCTCGCGATGGCGCCCCAGACGGCGAACAGGATGACCACGATGCAGACACCCACCGCCACCCGGATGGCCAGGTGCGGCCGGGCGAGCCAGTTCGCCATGGTGGCCGACCGCTCGGCTACCAGCCGCACCTCGGCGGCCACCCGGCTCAGGCCGGAGCCGGGAAAGCGCTCCTCGATGCGACGCTGCAGGTCATCGGTGGTTTCGATGATCTTCTCTGGATTCAGGCTGCGATACATGGCCGCCTCGCGTCGAGTGTCTGCCGCATGCGCTTGGAGCGGAGTTCAACCGATGATACGCTCAACCGGACCGTCGGCTCAACCGGAATGTGCAGTCGCGTAGGCATGGCCCCGGCGAACTTGGGCGCGGTCGGTCCGGCGATGGTGGCCGATTCGCGCCTTCGATCCGGTTCAATGGATAGCGGCCTTGCCCGGGAAGGGCGGCTCATTCGCCGGGCGTGGTCTCACGCCAGGCCATCTCCACGTGAATGGCGTGGACCAGGTCGTACATGAAGTGGTCGCGGAATGGTTCCAGTTGGAGCGAGTCACGGATCTCCTCGAGGGTTCGCCCCTGCGCCCGGGCCTGGCCCACCGCGTCGAGCAGCGCGCCCAGGTAGTCCTGCTGGCGGGCGATGAGTTCCAATCCCCCCGGCGCCCCGTGGCCGGGGATGACCCGGGTTGCGGGGGGCAGGCTGGCGGCCAGGCGCTCCAGGACCGCGCGCATCCCGGTGACGCTGCCGCCGTGGATGGCGTGGGCGACCGGGACGAAGCCCGCGCCCAGGACCGTGTCGCCCGCGACCAGGAGGTCGAGAGCCGGGACGCGGACCAGCAGGTCGGCGTCGGTGTGAGCCGGCGCGGCGTCCTCCAGCTCGATGCGGATATCACCCAGCGCCAGGCCGGTCCCGCCGGCGGCGAGCACCACCGGCGGCGTGTGGCGAAAGCCGGCGAATCCGTCCAGCAGGGTTCGGTAGGCGTCCAGGTAGCGCCGGCGCCGCTCGGCGGGGCGCGCGTCGTCGGCGGTCGCCTCCAGTTGCTGGATGAACTGCTGGATGTCCGCCGCCGACTGGGGATCGTCGAAGACCCGTTCCTGATCGTGCCGGGGCGCGTGCCGGTGGCCGACGATGGTGGCGCCGGTGAAGAGCTGGTTGCCGGCGGTGTGGTCGGCGTCGCAGTGGGTGTTGATCACGAACCGGACCGGCTCCCGGCTGAAGGCGGCGATGGCCGGCAAGGCGGCCCGGGTGGCGGGCAGGGTGGCCAGGGTGTCGATGACCACGAGGCCGTCGCCGGTGGCGACCACGGTCATGTGCTCGTCGAGGTAGTCCCCGGTGATCACCAGCAGGCGGTCCGAGACCCGGGCGGTGTGCATGGGCGTCCCCTCCATGTATTTCCGGTTTACGGACAGGCGGAGAATTTGTTCCTCCCGGCCGGCGGCGGATCGGGCATAATGGGGCGCAGCCACTTTCACCGTGCGAGGTGGACCATGAGGCGATGTGCCGTGAGCATCCTCGGCCTGGCGGCCCTGTGGGTCGCGGCGGGCGCGGTCCGGGCCGATGCGCCGCTGCCGGCCGAGACGATCCCGTACGCCGACAGCGTCAGCCTGGCCGAATACGTCCGGCTGCTGGACGAGATGCAGGCGTTCCAGCAGCGGATCCGGGCGGCGGACTTCGACGGCGCGGCCGCGCTGGCGCGGGCCGTGGCGGAGCGGGTGCCCGAGCTGTCGCCCGGCCACGAGATGGGCTTCCTCGCGGCGGCCCTCGGCGGCCGGCCGGACGCGGCCGTCGCGTGCCTGGAGCGGCTGGCCGACAGCTATTTCATTTATCCCGAGATCTACGCCAACCTCCTCCCGGCGGTGGAGCGCCTCCCGGATCCGGCTCAGCGGCAGCGCCTGCGGGAGGCGGTGACGGAATGCTTCCAGCGGCGGGCGCTGCGGCTGCAGCACGCGCTGGTGCGGGGCGCCAACGGCCGGCAGATCCTTGTGGAGCTGGTGTACCTGCATCACGCCGCCGGCGATGAGGCCGGGGCGCTGCGCGGCCTCGCGGCGGTCGCCGCGTTCGACGGGCCCTTCGCCCGGGGCTTCCTGCGGCGCTCCACCTGGCGCGATCCGGCGGCCGCCCGGGCCGTCGAGGATCGGCTGGAGGCCGCACGCCGCGCGTGGAGCGGCAGCGCCGAGGAGAAGGCGGCGGGACTGGTGCGCGTCGCCGCGGCGGTGCAGGCCATGAGCGCGGCGCTGCCCCTGACCCCGGTGACGGACTGGCCGGGCCACGTCGCCCGCTGGATCCCGGCGGCGCTGGCGGCGCCGGACCGGCAGGCGTACTACGAGGCGCTCGCCGGCATGGTGCACGCCCTCGGCGACAACCACACCCGGGTGCTCTTCCCCGCCGACGTCGCCGCCGCCTGCGGCGACTGCGGCCTGGGGATCCGCCCCGTCGGCGAGCGCTTCCTCGTGGACCGGGTGGACGATCCGGCGCTGAGCGGCCGGGTCCGGCCCGGCGACGAGATCACCGCCGTGGACGGCCGAGCGCCGGCGGAGCACCTGGCCCGGAACAGCGGGCGGTTCCCGTGGGTGGAGCATGCCGCGTTCCGCCCGGCCGGCTACGCCCGGCGGCGGCTGGCCGCCGACCTGCTGGCCGGACCCGCCGGCACGACGGTCCAGGTGGCCGTGCGCGCGCCCGACGGCGCCGCGGCGGCGCTCGTGCTGCACCGCGACCGGCCGCTCCGGCGCGGCCCGGCCGCGCCCGGCGAGCCGCTGGTCTCGGCGCGGGAGGTGGCGCCGGGCGTCTGGCGGATCCGCATCCCGCAGTTCGAGGGCGGAGACGTGTACGCCGCCTTCCGCGAGGCGGTCGCCCCCATCGACCCGACCCGGACGCGCGGTCTGATCCTGGACCTGCGGGACAATCCGGGCGGCAACTCGGCCTACGGCGAGGCCATCTTCGCCCACTTCATCGACGCGCCGTGCCGGAGCTATCGGCTGGATTACACGCCGGTGTTTGCGCCCACCAAGATAGACGGCCACCACGGGCGGCTCCGGCTCTACGGCGAAGGGCCGTCTATCCAGCCGGCCGCCGCTCCCCGCTTCGGCTGCCCGGTGGTGCTGCTGGTGTCGGAGCTCACCGCCTCGGCGGCCGAGGACTTCGTCTGCCTGTTCCGCGACGGCGGCCGGGCGCTGCTGGTGGGACGACCCACGGCGGGCGGGACGGGCAACGGCCACCTCGTGGACCTGCCCGGCGGCGGCATGCTCCGGGTGGGGCTCAACGTGAACCTGGCGTACAGCTGGCGCGGACTGGCGCCGGACGTCGAGGTCAGGCCGTCGCCGGCCGACCTGGCCGCCGGCCGCGACGCGGAGCTGGCCCGCGCCCTGGAGCTGCTGCCGGCGGCCGCGCCCGCCGGTCCGTGAAACTCCATCGAACGTTTTCGCCCGCCGCTGCGTACATAGTATTAATCTCATGATGGTCGGAGGCACCATGGTTGCAAAACGCATGCTCGCCCTCACCGCGGCCCTGTTCCTGGCGGCGGGGGGAGGACTGGTATTCGGCGTGGAGAAGGTCATCGAAAAGTCGTTCCCGGCCAGCCCCGGGGCCGAGCTGATCCTGAAGTCCGACCGGGGGTCCATCCGCGTGGACACGGGCGCGCCCGACAAGGTGGACGTCCGGGTGACGCTGGAAGCCCGGGGGCAGGACAAGGCGGAGAAACTGTTCCGGGAATTCAAGCTCGACTTCCAGCCGCTGGCGGGCGGGCTGAAGATCACGGGTGAAGGCCCCGAGGAGACCTGGAAGTTCTGGAGCTGGGGCTCGGACAACCTGAACGTCCGCTACGAGATCACC
>JAEAMG010002632.1_pt1 | contig 10883 bp, 9 predicted proteins | sample 8958741 | NCBI WGS metagenome assembly JAEAMG01 (sample SAMN16933256, study PRJNA681125) | bioreactor sludge metagenome | isolation source: anaerobic bioreactor treating anionic surfactant - SDBS | place: India: Bengaluru | collected 2019-02-28
CGGCCACCATGGCGCGGGCTGTTTTCTCGCGGGCGGCAATGTCCCCCGCTAGTCCATGGACGTATGCCCCGATACAGGCCGCTTCGAAGGATGCGATGCCTTGTGCGAGCAGGCCGCCCACCAGACCGGCCAGCACATCACCCGTGCCGCCCGTGGCCATGCCCTGATTGCCCGTGGGACATCGCCGCAAACGCCCGTCCGCCCCGGCCACAATGGCTCCATGTCCCTTCAAGACCACTGTGGCGCCCCACAGGGCGGCGTAACGCGCCGCCACTTCCGGACGTTCCTGCTGTATGGCGGAGACGGGACGGCCGGTAAGTCTGCTCATCTCCCCCGGATGGGGAGTAAAGATGACTTCGTGCGGCGGGGAGTCGGTATTTCGGGCTACCAGGCGCTCCGGATACGCCGCAAGCGCATTAAGGCCGTCCGCATCCACCACCATCGGCAACGACCGCACTCCATAAAGATGCCGTGCGAGCCGCGCCGTGGAGGGATGAGTGGACAAGCCTGGCCCCAATACCAAGGCGGATTTTCCCCTTAGGAAGGCCTCAATGGTTTCAAGTGCGCTGAAATCAAGGGTATCCTCTTCTGTAGCGGACACGCCAAGCGTCATGGGTTCCACCAGGGAGGCGGCGATGCTCCCTTGAATTGTTTCGGGAACAAGCGCCGTTACAAGGCCCACACCGGAACGGCAAGCCGCATTGCATACCAGTTTTGCCGCACCCGAAAATCCACGGGAACCCGCCAGAACCACCAGGTGCCCGAATATACCCTTATGCGCGGTTTCCGGACGCGGCGGCAACAACGCCGCCACTTCATCCCGTGATAATTCTTCAATCATGAGCGAGCCTCCTGATGCGTTATTATGCCACGCGCCCGCCATAAAACGCATCTTATTGCGCAAAGGCGGGACAATCCGAGATGAAGGCCTGAAAGCGTATACTATCGCCACGGGGGCGGTAAACTATAGCGGTGTACCGCTTCCGTAGCGGGAAAACGGACTTATCCGGGCGGCGGGCAGAAATCCGCAGGAAACATCGGGATTTTATGTATAATATTTCTAGCATGAGATTGTAGATTTTTGAAACATTCAAGACACCCCTCCAAGGATTAAAGAAATGATTGTTAAACATGATTCCGAAATGACAGGCGAACCCGTTCCCATGGAAGGCGCCTTGTCCGTTACCATGAAAACTCCTATTGGGCAGGCGGAAGGCTCGCAACACATGATCATGCGGCTTTTTTCCATCGCGCCGGGCGGGCATACTCCGTATCATACCCATGATTACGAGCACCTTGTCCGCATCCTTTCCGGCAAGGGGGCCGTAACCGATGAGGACGGCAACAGGCATGAACTGTCCCCCGGGCAAAGTGTATTTGTGCTTCCCAATGAGAAACATCAGTTTTTAAATACGGGCACGGAACCTTTCGAATTCACCTGTACGATTCTTGCTCCCCATTGCTGACTTCTCCGCCGAGACGAGCGTATAGCCCCTTTTCCTGTGCCAATAGGGCCACGTCCAAGTGCCGGCAGCCCGGAATGTCCCAATGCAACGCATACACTTTTTCAGTTGTCCTGCAAACAGGACACCCTTTACTGATATGCCTTAAAAGAGAAACCTGTGCACAACAGCACTTCCCTGCACGCCGGACCTTACTTTTCGAGGGCGGCGCTTAGTTCCGGGATCAGTGATTTCGCCCGTTCCAGCACTTCGGTGTTTTGTGGCGAGGCATCGAGTGTTTTCGCAATGGCCGTAGCCGCCAGAACGGCCTCGGTCTTGACGGCTTCATCTCCGAGTTGGTCGAGGGCCATGGCAAGCGCGGAAGGATGGGCTACCGTAGCCAGGCCACTCAACACGAGTTTCTTTTCATCAGGAGACGCGGCCAGCCCGAGAAGGGTTCCATAGTGGGGGCACAGCTGTTCCGGTGTATCCTGCCCCGGTGCCAGGAGACGCACCGCGCCGCGCAAGGCATGCGCCCTGAACGTGGCGTCGGGAGGAGTGTTTACCCACTCCATAAGCGTGGGCAGCGCCAGGTAGGCAGGCCAGTCACAAACAGCGCGCGCTGCGGCTTCCTTGACTTCACCCTCGCCTGTCGAGGCGAGGGGCAACACGGTATCAAAGGCTTTCTGACTTCCGGTGGATGTCAGAACGCGCAGGACGGAGAGTTTCTTTTCCCCTTCACTGGAAGCCAGAGCATCGCACAGGGCATCCACGAGTCCTGCGGGCGCCTCGGAAGAAGCTTCTTTTTCCAGCATGACGGTTTGAATCAGTCCTTGTTCCGCTGCCTGCATTTCCTCATTGGAACGCGGGGTCAGTAGATGACCAAGCAAGCCGGAAATCTGGGGTTTTCCGGCGTATTCCTTCACGCTTGCAAGGGCGGCGACGCGTACGGAGTCCTCCGCATCTTCGCCGGCGATTTGCATAAGCAATTCCGCGGGCGCGGGCAGCGCGCCCTGCCCGATGAGTTCGACGGCGATACGGCGGACTTGCGCATCACTGCTCTTGAGCATGTCCCGTAAGGCTACATCGCCTTCCGGGCCGGGGAAATAACTCAACCCATCCCGGGCGGCTCTGGCCAAATCCGCATCCTCGGAAGCGACCAGGCTTGTCAGGAGCGGAAGCGCGGGCGCATAGGCCAACCGGACAACCGCGCCCAGGGCGGCAACACGCACCGGGACGGGACCTGTCTCGGCTTCCTGCAGCAGCGCGGGGCCCGCGGCGGGTTTCCCCAGTTCGCCGAGCAACTGGATGACCCGGACCTTGCGCTCCGGAGAAATCGTCGGCAGGGCGGCCGCAAGTTCCGTCGAAGTCTTCTTTTTCCCCTTCATTTCCTGAGCAATGCGCAAGGCGGCGGTGAAGAAATCTTCGTTGTCGCTCTTGATCGCTTCCAGGAGCAGGGGACGTCCCTGCAGGGGCTTGCGGGCCAATACGGCGCCGCGCAGGGCGCCCGCCCGAATATGCACCGGCAACGCTTCTACGGCGTAGACCAAGTCATACAGCCGGGCTGCCTCGTCGGACCTGCCGTTTGTACGCGCATGCTCCGCAGCGGCAAAGAGGCCGTCGCCGAGAGACTGCGCAATCGCATAGGCAAGGCCGGGCTGGGCGATGGCCGTCTCCAGCGCGCTGATGCCTTCGGGCGCGGCAATGCGGCCCAAGGCGCGCGCGGCGGCCTCCTTCACGAAACCATCCGCATCATTGAGCAGCGGAATAAGCTCGGGCACGGCAAATACATCCCGCCGCACGCCCAGCGAAGAAACGACGCCCGCTTTCCCTTTACCCGAGGTAACAGTCAAGGCGCGACGCAACGCGGCGTTCGCTTCGGTGCCGGGCATGGGTTCGAGCGCGTAGCGGGCCATGTCGGCAAGTTCCGCATGGACCAGCAGGGGTTCCAGGACGGGTATGGCGTTCACGTCGCCTGAAATGGAAAGAAGACGGCAGGCCTCGGCCTTTTCCACAAAGGGGGCCTCTGATTGAAGCACGGCAAGGGGATCGGTTTGGGCTGCCGCCGCCAGCGCCATGATAAGAGCCAAAACTAAAATTGAAACGGTGTTCCGCATGATTGTGTATTCCTTTCCGAGTCGCTTTTCAGCGGTTTAGAGCACCCACGGCGACCGTTCGGCCCGCGACAGCAACCGGTTGGCTTCATCATCATTCACAAAACGTTCGGCCTTCGGGTCATAGACCATATCGCGCTCCAGCCACATGCAGATGTTGGCCGCATGGACCGTACACATCGAGTGGTGCATCACCCGGGGATTGGCTACGGGTTCCTGGCGGGACTTAACGCAGTCCAGGAAATTCCGCATGTGTTCCAGGGAACGCCCCGTGCGGCCCTGGTAGTCGCCCACCACCTCCTTGAATTCGAGGAGCAGCTCCGGGGAGGACACATCGGGGCGGGTATACCCGTCCGCCGCGGCCACCCAGCCCCGCTCCCCTTCGAACAGTTCGCCGCAGGAGCCATGCCAGTACTTATCGCCCCGGGAAAAGATCAGTTTCTGGCCCGTGGCGAAGTGACACACCATGCCGTCGCCGCTGTCGTTATTCACGTATTCATATTTGATCGGCGAGGTCTCTCCCAGGCCCAGTCCCATCTGGGCCTGGGCAAAGGTGTGGGCGCCCCATTCGCCGATACAGCTGGTATGAAAATCATAATCGCCCCGCCAGCCGCCATGAACATACTCCTCATTGTAAGGCCGCCACGGGCACGGTCCCAGCCAGGCATCCCAGTCAATCTCTTCCCTGGGCGGCTCGGGCTGCGCTTCCTTCCACTGGCGCGGCATCTTCGCCGTGTCCCACGGCGCGATGTGGGCGTAGGCCACGTCCACCTTGCCCAGGCGGCCTGTCCGCGCCATTTCGATGCAAAAGACATGATTGGGTTCGCTAAGCCGCTGCGTGCCCGTTTGATAGACCCGGCCGTAGGCGGCCGCCGTCTGCACCACAGCCTGACCCTCGGCAATGGTCATGGTCGAGGGTTTCTCCGTGTAGACATCCTTGCCCGCCCGCATCGCCCGGACCGAGGCCTGGGCATGCCAGCGGTCGCCCGTGGCAATCAGCACCGCGTCAATATCGGGACGCTGCTCGAAGAACTCGCGCATATCGGCAAACATGGCGCAGTCCTGGTTGCCGTAGTGTTCATCCACGAAAGACTTCACCGCAAGGCGTTGTTTCTTCTGAATGTCACAAATGGCCAGCACCTGCACATCCTTATGGCGGATCATGTTGCGGAGATCATCAAAACCCCGGCCCCGGATGCCGATACCCGCGGCCGTGATGCGCTCCGACGGCGGCACCGCCCCGTCCAGGCCCAGCGCAGAGGCGGGCACTATCATCGGCGCCGCCACGGCAGCCGCCGTACACTTCAAGAACTTCCGGCGATTCATGGTTTTCTTCATGCGTCAATTCCTTCCAATCCGTTGAATTTGCGGCCCGGAAAATACAGGCCGCAGACACGCCGCAGGCGCGGCTTCCTCATGAAAGCCCTATTGTGAACCTCTGTAAGCTATCAAGTCAACAGGCCCATTTTACCAAGACTTGGATCGAGGGGTGCAAGCGCGAGTGTCTTAACAATTTCGTATGCTTGGGTCTGGATCCGCTTGACGATAGTGTGGCGACATGGGTCCGCCATTCTATTACAGAAAGGCTTCATAGGGGCATCGGCATGTACAACGAAGTCCTTAACGAAACGTTTCATACTCAAACTGAAGGCGCCATCCGGATAATTCAGATAATTCAGAGATAATTCAGGGATAATTCAGGGACAGACTACGAAATAGATGGAATATTTATACTACAACCTTTCTGCCTAATGATTATTTCGTAGTCTGTCCCTGAATTATTCCCCATTGAAGCCAGTTCAACCACTCACGCCGTATGGCCCCGGCTTACGGATTTCCGCCGATGAAAATCGGCGGCCCCATTGAAGCTTGCACGCGCTCGACCAGCGTGCGACCCTTGCGCGTATTTCCGCCGATGAAAATCGGCGGCCCCATTGAAGCGATGTATGTGTTTATTTCTGTCTCGCTCCAACCACTATTTCCGCCGATGAAAATCGGCGGCCCCATTGAAGCATTTTTCATCAAAAAAGCCCGTAAACATTGGGTGATAATTCAGGGACAGACTACGAAACAGACGGAATATTTATGCTACCCCCTTTCTGCCTAACGACTATTTCGTGGTCTGTCCCTGAATTACTCTAGGTGCAATTACGCGGTGCTTTTCTGGTCGCGAGCCTCAAGCTCCTTTTTGGCGACTTCCAACTCTTCACGTTTCGTATGGAGTTCCTCGTTGGCTACTCTCAGCTTTTCCCGCTGGACCTCCAAGTCTTCATTTGCCGCTTCTAATGCGTCGGATTTGTTCCGCAATTCCCGTGTCCGCTGCTGGACCATCTCCTCTAGGTACCGGAGACGCTTTTCGAGTTGGGCCTCGGTCCTCTTGCGCTCGGTGATCTCGCGGGCAATGGTGGACATGCCGACGACGTTGCGTTGCGCGTCAAGAACAGGTGAAACCGTCAGAGATACGTGAATTTTCCGGCCATCGTTCGTGATGCGAACCGTATCGAAGCCGGTCACGCGTTGCCCGCCGCAAACCTGGTCTGCAATCGCAGTCAATTCAGCCATCCGATCCGGGGGAACAATCAACGACATGGGCCGGTCAATGGCTTCTTCCGCCGTGTAGCCGTACATGGCCTCGGCTGCGGCATTCCAGGAGCGGATTATATTGTCGAAGGTCTCGCTGATGATGGCGTCGTTGGAGTTTTCGACCACGCTTGCCAATTGGAGCCGCGTTTCGGTTGCGGCAATCGATTCCGTGAGGTCGGTGGCTACCACACATATCGCCTGCATGCCTTCCAGGTCAAAAGGCCGAGCGGACAGGTTCACCGTCAGCGGCGCGCCGGTGGGAGAGAGCACGGTGGTCATGGTCCCACCCGTCTGGGGAAGGCGCTTTAAGAAGGTCATTAGTTTGAAGCGATCGGGGTTGATGACAAAATCTATCAGCGACAGCCCAAGGACATCTTCAGGCATCAGGCGCAGAAACTGGGCGAACCGGCAGTTGCACGAAATGATATTCGCGTCGTTATCCAGTGTCACCACGCCCTCGTTCATGACCTCGGAGAGCACGCCGTACGGATAATCGGGCCACTGCAACGTGCACACGGTCTCGCCTTTCGCCCCGTACACCACCAGCGCGTCCACGCCGCCGTTTTGGATGGCCTGCAAAGTGGCTTGCGCTCCCTCCAATTGCGCCCTCAGTTCGTCAATTTCAAGAAGCAGATCGCCCTTGGTTTTTTTGCTTGTAGCCACTTTCGGGTTCTCCGGTTTCCGCGTCGACAAGTACAACCTCCTACACTTAAAAAGACAGTCGGGGTTGGGCTGTCTTTCTGTTTACCGCTGAAACAACCCTAAATTCACCAATACGCGCCCCGTGTTGGAAAGGTCGCCAATCATCCGCCGAACCGGCGGTGGGTATACAATTACCAGGGTCGGCGCCGCAATGATCTGTTCACTTCGCGCAGCGGCTGGACTCCTGTGGATATCAATAATCTTCAGGTCACAGCGGTCCGGCAGGTATTGTTTGAAGATGGCCTTGATGTTGTTGATCGCGCGAACCGACTGGATGGAAGGGCCGCTTACATAGAGCCGAAGGATGAAGTCTTCTTTCGGCGGCTCGTTCCACTTTGTCAGGTCTTCGGTGACCTTTGCCTGCTTTCCTTTGGTTTCGGTTCGTTTTGGCATCTACTACCCGCTTCGCGGCTCCCAGGGACGCAGTTGAAGACCGACCAGCGCCCGTTCAGTATCCTGAGGATTCCCGATGATTTTCAAGATTGGCAAGGGAAGTTTCCGCACCAGCGTCGGCAGCGCGACGATTTGGTCCTCGCGCGCCAAGGTAGGGTTCTTGAGGAGGTCCACCACCTCAATCCGGTACTTGCCGGCGAGATGCTCTTCGCAAATCTTGCGCAAGTTGGCAAAGGCCGCCATTGACTTGGCCGTCTGCCCAGCCACATAGAGGCGCAGTTCCCACACTTCTTCTTTGGCTGCCGGCTTTCTTTTTTTTGTGGCCGCGCGGCGGCCCGTCCCGCGTTTTTCTTCTTTCATACCTTCGTAACCCCTTTCTTCGCTTTCCCGGAAGGACGTACTCCCTTATCCGAACCCGAACGGGAAGCTGCCTGCCGACTGCGGGCGCTTACCACTTGCACTTCGTGCGCCTGCGTTTGACCAATCTCTAACTCGATGGCTTGGGCATCGGCCTCGAATTCCGCCTTGAGCGCCTTGATCTTCGCTTCCAATGCCGTCCGTTTCTGCGCGAGCCGTTTGCGTTTCGCCTCGACGGCCTGCCGTTGGGTCAACGCCTCGGCTTGCTCCTGCTCGCCCAGCGCCATTCGCGCGGAACCGGTCAAAATGCCGTCGGGTCCCAAACAAACATTAACTAATTGTACACCATTATCCGTCAAAAGGAATTCGCGGATCTGGTTGCTGTGGGACATGCCGCGGGACTTCAAGATGTACAGCCCCCGGTTGCGCTCGCCGGCCTGCTCGAGGTTGCGCAACAGCAGCCACGTGTCGATGAGCGAAGAGATGCCGGCCTCGGTGCTGCCGGGCGCAACGTCCTCGCGGGTCAGGCTGGTGAAGAGCGCCGTCACCTGGCGCACCTTGAGGAAGTCCACCAGTCGCAACAGCATCGCCTTGGCATCGTCCCGGGAGCCGGCGGATTCAAAATCGGTGATGGGGTCGAGAACCACATTCCTGGGCTCGAAATTCACGATCTGCTTGTGCATGGCGACAAGGTGCATTTCGAGGCCCAGCATTGACGGCCGCGACGCCACGAACCGCAGCAGCCCCTTTTTGACCCAATGCTGGAGGTCGAGGCCGATCGACCTCATGTTACGGATGTTCTGGCTGGCCGATTCCTCGAAGGCAAAATATATGCACTTCTCGCCGCGGCGGCAGGCCGCATCAACGAAATACCCCGCCACACTGGTTTTGCCGCTGCCGGCCGTGCCGGATACCAAGATAGTGCTGCCGCAGAAGAAGCCTTTGCCGCCCCGCATGGCGTCCAGTTCGGATACCCCCGACGACACGCGTTCCATGCTGGCCTCGTATTCTATATGCAACGAAGTGACCGGCAGCACCGAAAACCCGGTTTCGTCAATCAGGAATGGGTATTCATTTGTGCCGTGTGAACTGCCGCGGTACTTGACCACCCGCAGATGGCGCGTCGCGACCTGGTCAATGATCCGGTGGTCCAACAGGATGACGCAATCCGACACGTACTCCTCCAAGCCGTGCCGCGTCAAGGTATCAATACCGCGCTCAGCCGTAATAATGGCCGTCACGCCCTTTTCTTTCAGCCAGCGGAACAGGCGGCGCAGTTCGGCGCGCAGGATGGACTCGTTTGTCAGACCCGAGAACAGCGCTTCGAGCGAGTCCATCACCACCCGCTTGGCCTTCACCTGATTGATGGCGTCTTCCAACCGGATGAAGAGACCTTGGAGGTCATACTCGCCGGTCTCGAGGATCTCGCTGCGTTCGATGTGGACATAGTCAATGAGGAATTTCTTCTCGCGAACCAGCTTCTCGATATCGAAACCCAGGGACTCGACATTCTTGATCAGTTCCTTCCCCGTTTCCTCGAACGCAATTATCACGCCACTCTCGCCAAATTGCGTGGCGCCGCGCACCAAGAACTCCATCCCCAGCAACGTCTTGCCACTGCCCGCAAAGCCGCAGACCAGCGTCGGCCGCCCCCGAGGCAACCCGCCCCCGGTAATTTCGTCCAAGCCGATAATTCCACTTGGGGTCTTTAGCAGTCCTTTAATCACGGCGTTCTTAACACCGGCCATCGCTTCACTCCTCTCTGTAACAACCACGTGCAAAAACGGGAGAACGGCACAATTCCCGACGCAATTTTAATATTGATTATGCTCCCATACGGGGCCGTTTGTCAATAACAATTTCTTCTTGAGGCAACGGTAACGTGACGAATTTCCCACGTCCATCCCGGGGAACGTCTTCGGTCTAAAATGGCCGTTCAAGCCCGCGATGGTCTAAAAATCGCAAAAAATATTTCGGGGCAACGCGGATTAACGCAAAATAAAGCAAACAAAAAAAACCTTGCGGGTAAGGCCATCCTAACCAGAGTCATTACAGCCCTACAATAAAGGCAGATGGGAAACAACGCAACCGGCGCGGAAACTGGATTTGGAACTTCGTTTGTCATGTGGTATTCTTATCTACGAGTTCGACCGCGTGGTGCTGTGCACAAAGGAAGTTTCGTGATTGTGTTGCGCGCTGTTGGATTAACTGAAGGATTCTTAAACGTGCCTCGGATACTTGTCGTTGACGGTGACGCCAAGACCGCACAGTGTATCGCGGCAAACTTGAGCGCTCATGGCCACACCTGCGCAATTGCGGTCAATGGTAAAGACGCGCTGAAGCGCGCCCGGACAAGCCCGTTGGATCTTGTAATCCTGGAGGTCATGCTTCCCGGAGGAGTCTCGGGATTCGAGGTGTGCCGGCAGATACGGGCAGATGCGGACCTGTACGTACTGCCGATACTGATCGTATCCGCAATGTCCTGCGAGGAGGAAATCCAGCACGGCTTCGCGCAGGGCGCCGATGACTATATCGGCAAACCGTTCGACATGCGCAATCTCATTCAGCGCATGGACATGCTCCTTAGCGCGAATACGGACATCATGGCGCTGGACGGGATGACGGCGCTTCCCGGCTGGACCGCCATGAAACGCGAATTGCAGCACATGGTCAGGTGCATGGAGGAGTTCGTCATTGCCGCTGTTGAACTCGCACACCTGCGCGATTTTACCCATCAATTTGGCAGTCAGGCCCGCGTCAATGTCATTGGTCAACTGGCACGGATTCTAAAGGAAGGCGCCAGTGCGATGCCGGATTCGTGCACTGTCGGACACATGGGCGGGGGATACTTCCTTTGCCTCTTGCCATCGAAACACGCCCATGCTTGCTGCGAACAGTTCGTAAGCACATGGCGAGAGAATTTGGCTACCCTCTACACGCAGGTGGGACAGGCGCAGATCTATCGTGACGCGGTTGCGGCAGTACCGTTAGGACAGAACACATCTCTGATTGACATCATGGTTTACTCTACCACCTACCATCAACGAGAGCACGTGTCGCAGCACGAATTGTTCGAAACGCTCACGCAATTGCGTCACAAGGCATTATCGGCGGGCATTTCGGGAATTCACGTGGATCGACGAAGGTACAGCGGCGTATGGCAAAGAAATTAAGGGACAGACTAGAATGGCACTCGCTTAAGCCCGCAGAGGAGGGACACCCATTAGGTGGCCCTGAGTCAAGGGATAGATCTCTCTTGTCGCCATTCTTGTTCAATTCTCTTTACACTAAA
>JAEAMG010002606.1_pt1 | contig 10873 bp, 9 predicted proteins | sample 8958741 | NCBI WGS metagenome assembly JAEAMG01 (sample SAMN16933256, study PRJNA681125) | bioreactor sludge metagenome | isolation source: anaerobic bioreactor treating anionic surfactant - SDBS | place: India: Bengaluru | collected 2019-02-28
TTGCCGATGCAATCGGAATGATATTTTCGGCAATGCTATTTCCCTTCATCTCAATGATAGTCAAATGGTGAAAAAGTCCAATGTCGCTGAAACGGTCATTTTGAAATTTGGCGCCACCTCCGCCCGTGATAAGATAAACAACCCCGTTGACGTTTGTCCTTGCCAATCGATGGTAATGACCGCTCAATGCATAAGTGACTTTGTAGACTTCAAGAAGATTCTGGATTTTTTTCATTTGCTCTTGCCAACCGGCTAAAACATATTCCGAAGGGGCAATCGGGTAGTGCATAAAAACAAAAACCTTTTCTGCCAGAGACCTTTTCTCCTGTAGTGTCTTCTCCAGGAAAAACAAGGTTTCATCAATCTTGCTATCATCATGAATACCGCCTAAGCCGATAAAAAGGCTGTTACGATACATAAAGGCGAAGTTCGCCGGACCATAGAGTCTCTCAAATTCGGGATAGCCAAACCTCCCCGGTGCTACATCATGATTACCGGCCACTATAAATGTGGGAAGATCAAAACCGGTTTCCGCGAACTCCTCAGCGAAATACATGTGGAGATCATAGACTGGGGAGGTAGCACAGTCGCCGACAAAAAGAAGAAAAGCAATATTTTTTTCTTCACGCAGGCGGGCAACAACGTTTTCAAAAGTCTCTGTGCCGTTCTGAATATCGCCAATGACTGCAAACTTCACAGAATCCCCGGCAATCTCATTTCGTGAAAGAAGGGCTGCCGCTCTGGAGTTTCCCAGATTCTGAGGAAATGCCAGCTTATGATGCTCCCACAAATGGGCCGTGAGGAAAAGCGTTAACGAGATGCAGAAGACACCAAGAATGAGAGCAAACCACCCAAGAATCGAGCGCAGTCGAGGCAGCGGGAAACCCAATACTCTTTGCAAATTGTTTCCGTTTGTTTTCTTTGCATCTTTATTCAACATATTTTTTAAACTAAAAAATAATGTACATTATAACCTATGACAATAATCAATATATTACCAGAATATTACCAATTGGTAATATTTTCAAATTATTATGATCAGATTAATCGGGGATTAGGTATCTTGCTATCTGATTGGGTCATGAATCGCAGGTCTTGAAACTCTCGTATATTATTGCCGAACATATTATGTAATTATCGCAATCGGTTGCTCATTGCCATGATCACCCTGATTATTTGACTTTTTCTAATATTTTTATTACCATATGCGTCAACTGTCAGATGGAAAATACTGAAAGTAAAGAAGAAATTTATAATCAGGCGAAAAAACAACACGCGTTGCTGGACAGCCGTTTGCAAATGCTGTTGAAAAAGCCTTATCTCACCGATGAAGAGGAACGTGAAGTAAAAGTATTAAAAAAGAAAAAACTGTACTACAAAGATGTAATGGATAATGCCGGCAAGCTTCATGAGGTAAAGGAGAAATAGTGAAAAAAACAGGCGCTCAGATATTTATCGAATCCTTGAAAGCAGAAGGGGTTGAAACCATATTTTGTTACCCCGGGGGCGCGACGCTCAATATCACTGACGCCCTTACCAACTCTGATTTACAACAGATCGTTGTACGTCACGAACAGGGAGCCGTCCATGCGTCGGACGGATATGCCCGCGCTTCGGGAAAGGTAGGCGTATCAATTGTGACATCAGGACCCGGCGCGACAAATACAGTGACCGGCATCGCGACAGCGTATATGGATTCCATTCCCCTTGTTATCTTTTCCTGTCAGGTAAATACAACGCTCATCGGTAACGACGCCTTTCAGGAAGCGGATATTGTAGGCATAACAAGGCCCTGCACGAAACACAGCTATCTCGTAAGGGATGTCAAAGACCTCGCCCGTATCATTAAAGAGGCTTTTCATATCGCCAGATCGGGCCGCCCCGGACCGGTCCTTGTTGATATACCGAAAGACGTAACAGCAAGTATGGCTGATTTCAAATATCCCGACAAAGTTGCCATACGAAGTTATCAGCCTACATATGCCGGCCACCCCGGACAGATCAAAAAAGCCATGAGGCTTATTGCCAGCTCAAAACGGCCTGTGCTATATACAGGCGGCGGCATCATCTCTTCCGGTGCAGCAGCCGAACTTCTCCAATTCGCCGAAAAGCTTTCCATTCCTGTCACAAACACCCTGATGGGTCTCGGTGGTATCCCCGGCAATCACTTTCTTTTCCTCGGTATGCTCGGTATGCATGGTACCTACGCTGCCAATATGGCTATTACTGAATCAGACCTCATTATCGCCATGGGCGCCCGCTTCGATGACAGGGCAACGGGAAAAACCGACGAATTCGCGCCTCACGCGAAAATCATCCATGTTGATATAGACCCCACATCGATCAGCAAGAACATCGGCGTTGATATACCGATCGTGGGCGACACGAAGCTTGTACTCACCAAGATGCTTGAAATAGCCGAAGAAGAAAAAGAGACGTTCAAACATCATCATAAATCAATAGCCGAATGGATTGAAAAAATAAACAAATGGAAAGAGGATTATCCTCTCACGTACCAGAAAAATAGTACCCTGAAACCACAATACGTCATTGAACGTATTTATGAGCTTACAAAAGGTAAGGTTATCATCACTACGGAAGTAGGACAACATCAGATGTGGGCTGCTCAATTTTATAAATTTTTGAAACCGCGAACAATGCTTACCTCCGGAGGTCTGGGTACAATGGGCTTCGGGTTCCCTGCCGCCATAGGAGCTCAGGTAGCTTTCCCTAAATCCCTTGTTATCGATATAGCAGGCGATGGGAGCATCCAGATGAATATTCAGGAACTGGCAACGGCTGTTCAGTACAATTTACCCGTCAAAGTGGTTATCCTTAATAACGGTTTTCTGGGTATGCCTCGTCAATGGCAGGAACTTTTCTACGAAAAGAGATATACCTGGACACAACTTCACTCACCTGATTTCGTGAAAGTAGCCGAAGCCTATGGCGCCGTTGGATTAAGGCTGGAAACGGAACAGGATGTCGATAAAGTTTTAAAAGTAGCGTTCCGCAATAACAAACCGACATTTATCGATGTCATAGTTAATCCTGAAGAATGCGTTTATCCCATGGTACCCGCAGGGGCATCGCTGAAAGAAATGCTCCTTGTGTAGAAACAGTGAATAGTCGATAGTGAATGGTGAATAGTAAAAGCAGGAAAAATACTATAACACGCCACTCTTTAGCTCATTCTTGAGCGAGAAGGGGAGACCGGGTACCCACGTGTGGGTGGGGGCTGATGCCCGTGGAAGGGGCGACGTGAGCCCAAGAAATTAGGAGGGAATATTGAGACATACGATATCACTGCTTGTCGAGAACGAGTTTGGTGTCCTCTCGCGGATTGCAGGCCTTTTTAGTGGCAGAGGTTTCAATATCGAAAGTTTATGTGTTGCCGAAAGCCTTGATCCTACAGTATCCACCATGACCATTGTGACGCGAGGAAATGATGCCGTACTTGAACAGATCCTCAAACAGCTTAACAAGCTGATAAACGTTATAAAGGTCGTTGATTTTCAGGAAATGGAATATGTGGCACGGGAAATGGTGCTTGTCAAGGTCCATGCCGATGATAAAACACGGGAAGAAATTTTGAGAATGGTGGAGATATTCAGAGGGAAAATCATCGATGTTTCCTCTAAATCCTATACCATCATGATTACGGGCGACGAAGAAAAACTAAAGGCCTTCCTGAATCTCCTGAAACCTATCGGCATCAAAGAACTTGTCAGGACAGGTCCTGTGGCAATCGCGCGGGGAGAAAGAACGATAAAAATGAAGGAAAACCCCGTAAAGGAAAAAGAGTAAACAATTAAAATATATTTCTGCGGAGTTCCAGATCTCGAGAGTTTTAAAGTAAACTATATTTCCATTTCGGGCCGGACGAGGAGAAAGGGTTGAAAGAGATATTTATCGCTAAGGAGGGGTTGAGACTTATCATCCCCTCCTTTGTTTTTTCTCTGGTTTTATTTTTTATTCACTATTCTTTTCTCACGACTGTTCTTGGCGTCATTGTGCTCGTTTTCTGTTTCTTCTGCCTCTATTTTTTCAGAAACCCAAAACGCCAGACAAAGATAAACGAAAAAGACCTCATCTCACCTGCCGACGGCACAGTGACGGAAATTAAAAATATAACAGAAACAGAATTTGTGGGAGATGAATGCATCAGAATCAGCATCTTTATGTCCCCTCTCGATGTTCACGTAAATCGCGCCCCCTGTGAAGGTCGCATCGTAAGGGCGCTTCACGTATCAGGCAGTTTTGCCGCTGCTTTTAAAAATGACATCGAAAAAGAAAACGAACGGAACAATATCCTTGTAGAACATGAAAATGAGAAGATACTCGTAGTTCAGATAGCCGGATTTCTTGCACGCCGGATCATCCCTTACGTCAAGGAATCAGATTTTGTTAAACAGGGTGAACCCATTGGTATTATTGCTTTTGGATCACGCGTGGATATTTATTTTCCGAAATTGTACACACCTGTGGTACAATTAAAGGCGAAAGTAAAAGCCGGGCTGACTGTCCTGGCAACCAAAAAGGGGAGTGTATGAGACATATGAAGAAGAAAAAAGAGCGCAGGGGGATTTATCTCCTGCCCAATCTCCTCACCTCTATCAGCCTCCTCTGCGGTTTTTACGCCATTGTAGCCACTTTAGACCGCAAATTTACTTACGCGGCTATAGCAATTTTCATTTCCTGCGTCTTTGATATGCTTGACGGCAGGGTTGCCAGACTTACCCATTCGACAAGCAGATTTGGTGTAGAATATGATTCGCTTTCAGATGTAATTGCCTTCGGAGTCGCACCGGGTGTTCTCGTTTATATATGGGCACTGAGAAGCTACGCGAACTTCGGGTGGCTTGCCGCTTTCCTTTTTGTCGCCTGCGGTGCTGTCAGGCTCGCCCGTTTCAACATACAGGTTGATACGATCCAGAAAAAGAGTTTTCTCGGCCTCCCCATACCGGCCGCGGCAGCCGTAATCGCGGGGTCTGTCCTGTTTCATAAATGGCTTGGATATTCTGGAGCATTCAAACCTGTCAATCCATTCATTTTCGTTCTCATACCGCTTCTTGTCTATTTTCTCGCTTTCCTCATGGTGAGCAATATCCGGTACTACAGCTTTAAAGACATGGCATACTTCAAAAGAAGACCCTTCAGATCAACCGTTACCGCTATTTTTCTCCTTGTCGTTATATTGAGCGAACCACAAGTAACACTCTTCGTCGGAACGCTTGGCTATGCCATTTCCGGACCTGTTTACACATTGATTCTGAGGCTAAGGAAACCCGCTTCCGAAGAGGCTATCCGTCTGAAAGAAAAGCCAACAGGCCCAGATGGTCATCTATAAAACCGTCAGCTTCTAATCCCGGATTCTTGTAAGCAATGAAGGCAACGCCTGATGAACGGGCGGTCGTTCGGTCTACTTCAGAATCGCCCACATAGAGCACGCGTTCTCCATCGACATTGAGAGTCTTCAGGATTTTTTCCACGCTCTCCGGGTGCGGCTTCGGATTCTTTACGTCCTTTGGAAGCGCGGTGACAACCATATCAAAATACTGGTTGAGGTCGAATTTCTCCATAATATATTCCATGGTTGTTGTCCGGTTCGTGCTGATGGCGGTTTTTATATTTCGATCCTTCAGCGCTTTCAATATCTCGATAAGATTCGGTTCCATTTTCAGATAGACAATGAAATCCATAAAATTAATATTACTTTTCCAGAATGCCATTGCCTTTTCTACCATTGTCTCGTCATTACTGAAGATATGACGGATTGATTCATTGAGCGTGTGGGCATGGCAGAAGAGCGCTTCCGCGTCAGTCAGGGGCATTCTTCCCATTGAAACGGCTATATGGTTATAAAGCCTTTTATTCTGATCAAGGGAATCAAAAAGCACTCCGTCGCAGTCATAAATAACACATTCAGTCTTCCTTTTTTTCATTTCCATCTCCGTCTATCGGAATTGACATTCGAGTCAGTTAGCTTCAATATATTCTATCAAGCTCTTATTCAGACACTGCTTTTAAACCGGATCAGAGAAAAAATCAAGGGAAAAACTTTATAGTTCAAATGTGTTATGAGATATGCTACAATGGGTTAGCTAAATAATGACAGGAGGTCATAATGATAAGTGTTTCAGTTCCAGGGTGGGGAGATCTCGACATAGAATATCTCGTCGTTGATTACAACGGCACCTGTGCCTTTGACGGTAAAATCAAGGAAAACGTAAAGGAGATGCTGGACAAGGTATCCCGGTACATCAAAGTATTCATTATTACCTCGGACACCTACGGCAACATCGATACTGAAGGAAACACCATAGGTTTCAGCATCATCAAAGTGGGGAAAGAGGGGAGCGGAGCTGAAAAGGCTAAAATTATCAGGGAGCTGGGGCCGGAAAAAATCGTTGCCATCGGTAACGGCTCTAATGATGTTCTCATGATGAGAGAAGCAGCCCTGGGTATCGGCGTCATCGGTGAAGAAGGCTGTTCCAAAGAAGTTCTCAAAGAAGCCGACTTCGTCGTGAAGAATATCACGGATGCCTTAAGTATCCTCATGCATCCGGAAAGAATTGTTGCGACTTTAAGAGATTGATAATCAGCAAAAAAGGCGTGTTACCGGCAATCAAATAAGAACACAGATAAAACCGGTAACACGTTATATTATATCGCGCAAACTGCCATGATTGGTAATCTTATAAAAAAAGTAGTTGGTACGAAGAACGAGAGGGAACTCAAGCGTATCCAGCCTATCGTCGAGACCACAGGCGCCTTCGAAGAAGAAATGAAGACCCTTACCGATGACGGTCTCAGGGCAAAAACAGCCTATTTCAAGGAAAGGATTGAGAAAGGGGAAGATCTGGACGCCATTCTTCCCGAAGCCTTTGCCGTCACCCGTGAAGCAGCCCGGCGAACGATCGGTATGAGACATTTCGATACGCAGCTCATCGGCGGCGCCATCCTCCACGAAGGAAAGATTGCCGAAATGGCAACTGGTGAAGGTAAAACGCTTGTCGCGACATTACCCGTTTATTTAAACGCCTTGAGCGGACAGGGTGTCCATGTGGTAACTGTCAATGACTACCTCGCGAAAAGAGACGCCGATTGGATGGGGCCGGTCTATAAATTCCTCGACCTTTCCGTGGGAACCATCGTTAACGACATGGACAACGCGGAGCGGAAGAAAGCCTACGGTTGCGATATTACCTACGGGACCAACAATGAATTCGGTTTCGATTATCTGCGGGATAATATGCACTATTCGCTGGAAGACTGCGTCCAGCGTGGATTCAATTACGCTATTGTCGACGAAGTTGACAGCATCCTCGTCGACGAAGCACGGACACCGCTCATCATATCAGGCCCCGCCGAAGAATCGACGGACAAATACTACAAAATAAATAAACTCATCTATCAGCTCAAGAAAGAAAGAGATTTCATGATCGACGAAAAGACGAAGAGTGCCTACCTCACCGAAGAAGGGGTCGCCCGGATCGAGAAGATTATTAATGTCGATAATCTCTATGATCCGAAGTATGTCGATTTCCTCCATCATATCAACCAGGCCCTGAAAGCGCACCAGTTTTTCGAGAGAGATGTTGATTATATTGTGAAAGACGGACAGGTGATTATCGTCGATGAATTCACGGGACGTCTCATGCCGGGCAGGCGCTACAGCGAAGGTCTCCACCAGGCACTTGAAGCAAAAGAAAACGTCAAAATAGAGCGGGAAAACCAGACCCTCGCTACGGTCACCTTTCAGAATTATTTCAGGATGTACAAAAAGCTTGCCGGCATGACAGGCACGGCAGATACAGAGGCCGTCGAGTTCAAGAAAATATACAACCTTGATGTCACTGTCATTCCTACCAACAGGCCTCTCATCCGCACAAACCACGCCGACGTGGTCTACAGAACGGAAAAGGAAAAATTCAAGGCCGCTGTCAATGAAATAGTGGAGCTTTACAATACAGGGAAACCGGTGCTCGTAGGTACGCTCTCCATCGATAAATCGGAGCGCGTCTCGGAAATGCTGAAGCGCCGTGGTGTTCCCCACCATATCCTGAACGCGAAAAACCACGAACGCGAGGCAGAGGTCGTCGCACAGGCAGGCCGGTCAAAGGCTGTAACAATTTCTACTAACATGGCCGGTCGTGGCACCGATATTCTCCTCGGCGGCAATCCCAAATTCCTTGCTCTGGACATGTGTAAGGGGCAGAAGGATTCGGAAGAGTATAACAAGGCTCTCGAAGAAGCGACAAGAATATGCGAGAAGGACAAACAGCACGTCATCGGACTCGGTGGTCTGCATATCCTCGGCACAGAACGGCATGAATCGAGGCGGATTGACAACCAGCTCCGTGGAAGATCCGGCAGACAGGGAGATCCTGGTTCTTCACGGTTTTATGTGTCTCTTGAAGATGAGATCATGCGTATTTACGGTTCCGACAGAGTGGGTCCTATTCTGGCAAAACTGGGCATGACGGAAGATATGTCCATCGAACATCCTTTTATTTCCAAAGCAATAGAAAACGCCCAGACAAAGGTTGAAGGTCATAATTTCGAAATCCGCAAATATCTCCTTGAATATGACAACGTCATGAACAAGCAGAGAGAGACCATTTACGGGATGCGGCGGGAGATCATGGAGGAAGGGGACGCGAAAGAGCGCGTTCAGGATATGATTGATGAGATATGCGAAGATATTGTTTTCGCGTGTGCCCCGGAAAAGGTATACCCCGAAGAATGGGACCTCGTTTCTCTCAAAAGCAGGATTTATGAAACATTTTTCCTCCATCTCGATTTTGATTCCCTCAATCTGAAGGAGATGACCCGACAGGGGCTCCTTGATACCGTCCTCGCACGGGTAAGAGATTTTTACGAGAGCAAAGAAAAGAAGTTCGGCGAGAGTGAAATGCGTTCCATTGAACGGTTCATTGTTCTCAATTCTCTCGACACCTTCTGGAAAGAACACCTTCTCTCCCTTGACCACCTGAAAGAAGGAATCGGGCTGAGAGGATACGCTCAGAAAGATCCTCTCAGGGAATATCAGCGTGAAAGTTTCGATCTTTTCATCGACATGCTTGAGCGGGTTAAATACGATACCATACAGAAGCTCTTCGCTGTCCAGCCCGCGAAAGAAGAAATAGAATACAAAGAACCGACAATGTTTTTAAATCTTGGCGGTGACAGCAGCCAACCGGCACAGCAGGACAAGAAAGGTAAAAAAGTCGGACGCAATGACCCCTGCCCCTGTTTTCAGGTATTGCTTCGGGTATTAAACCATCAGGACTTGATCTGGGGCTTGTCTATTTTCAGGAAGGAACAAATGTCCTCACTCTTTATACGAATAATAAGGTAAAGGCCGCCCATATTCTCTATGACAAGAAGATCGACCACACTCCCATCAGGGCGCTCCTCGTCAACAGCGGCTGCGCCAATGCCTGCACAGGAAAAGAAGGTATATCAGATCTGGCTGATATCGGTAAAAACCTCGGCAAACTTCTCAAGATAGACCATAATAAAATACTCTTTGCCTCAACGGGCGTTATCGGAAGAAGACTGCCTGTGGATGCAATAAAACAAGCGCTGCCGGCAGCCGTCAAGGGTCTCAAAGAAACACACATGGAAGATTTCGCCAAGGCTATTATGACCACTGACACCCATCAAAAGCTTGTCAAGGAAATGGTTAAGGGAAAAAAAGAATACACCATCATCGGCGTCGCCAAAGGTTCAGGAATGATAAATCCACTTTTCGCGACGATGCTCGCCTTTGTGTTCACCGATTACCCGGTATCACCGGATACAATCAAAACAACGCTCCGTCAAGCGGCCCGTGAAAGTTTTGAAAAAATAACCGTTGACGGCGAATGCAGTACCAACGATACGATCGCACTCTTTACAAAGAAAGGTCCAGAAGACCTGAAGGGACTTGATGAGTTCAAGAAAAAATTATCTTCTGTCATGAAAGACCTTGCCATGATGGTCGTCCGCGACGGTGAAGGCGCTACAAAGATCGCCCATATTATTGTAAACGGCGCAAAAAAGAAAGATATAGCGGAAAAGATAGCCCGTAGAATTGCCATTTCTCCCCTCACGAAAACGGCCTTTTTCGGCTGTGACCCCAACTGGGGACGCATCATGGGAGCGGCCGGAGATGCCGGTGTACCCTTTGAGCCGTCAAAGGTGGATATTACCCTTCAAGGGGAGCAGATAGTAAAGGGCGGACTGGAGATACCGTTCGATGAACAGAAGATGAAGGGGTTGATGAATAAGAAGGAGGTAAGCGTAATTGTCAATCTGAATGATGGAAAATCGTCCTTTGATATTTATACCACTGATCTTACCTTTGATTTTGTCAAAATAAATGCGTCATATCGATCATGACGCATTTATTTTGACATAAAGTGTGAGGCCTCGCGCTTTTCGCACCTGATTTCGTTGCGCTTCACCTTGTTCTGTTTCGACGTACCATCTAAGTACGCCTGCACAGCCCAAGGCTCGTGCGTCTAATCAATCATCAAAAATCCCTTCGGCCTGAGAAAATGTATTAAGTCTGAAGCCAATTATTCAACCTAATTTTTTTTCTTTCGTTGTAACAATATAACACTTGACTTAGTATATATGTGTGTATATACTTTTTTGAGGAGGAAAACATTATGCGTACGTCTAAAGTTTTTAATAGCGGAAATAGTCAGGCAATAAGATTGCCTAAAGAATACCAGGTAAAAGATAAAGAATTATTCATACAAAAAATCGGAAGAACAATTATTCTGTTCCCTAAAAAAAATCCATGGGAATCTTTTGAAAAAAGTCTGAATGAATTTTCCGATGATTTTATGACAGATGGCCGTAAGCAGCCTGCAATACA
>JAEAMG010002635.1_pt1 | contig 10869 bp, 8 predicted proteins | sample 8958741 | NCBI WGS metagenome assembly JAEAMG01 (sample SAMN16933256, study PRJNA681125) | bioreactor sludge metagenome | isolation source: anaerobic bioreactor treating anionic surfactant - SDBS | place: India: Bengaluru | collected 2019-02-28
TGACAAAGGAAAACTGGGTTTCACTGCGTGTTGAAGACTCTGGCATGGGAATGAGCCCCGAGGTGCTAAAGAAGGTATTTGTGCCGTTTTTTACCACCAAGGATGTGGGGGAAGGTACGGGACTTGGCCTCCCAGTAGTCCATGGCATCGTCTCGTCTCATGATGGCACCATTCATATTGAAAGTGTACCGGGGCAGGGAACCCTGGTTGAGATTCTATTGCCCATACCGCCGAAGTGTAGTGTATCGGAAGGTTCCTGCTATGACTGAGAAGAGGAATGAAAGAATCCTGGTGGTGGATGACTCCGAGGCGACACTTGAGGTGTTGCAGCGGAACTTGGAGGAGGAAGGTTACCAGGTAACGACAGCGTCAAATGTGGCGACAGCCTTGGAACAACTTGAAGTAAACAAGATGGATTTGGTCATTACGGATTTCAAAATGCCCGGGGGGAGCGGCATGGACCTCGTCCGTCATGTGCGCGAAAATCTTAGAGATACCGAGATTATAATGATAACGGGCTATCCTTCCATCGAAGGGGCGGTTCGGGCCATAAAGGTCGGGGCGGAGGAATATCTCGCGAAACCTTTTACCGATGAAGAGCTTCACTCCGCGGTTAGACAAGCCCTGGACAAGTTACGTATCCAGCGCAGTCATGGTGTTTATTGGATGCAAACACCGACGCTTCCTCACGGTATGATTGGTGAATCCGAGGTTATGTTGAAAATCTTTGACGCCATTGGAAGAGCGGCCTCCACTTCGGCAACCGTCCTGATTACCGGAGAAAGCGGTACTGGGAAAGAATTGGCGGCCCGGGCCGTACATTACGGCAGTGCGCGCTCCCAGGCACCTTTTGTGCCCATCAATTGCGGCGGAATTCCGGACTCGCTGCTCGAAAGCGAACTGTTCGGCCATTTGAAAGGCGCTTTTACTGGCGCTACGGAATCTAGGGCGGGATTTTTTCACGCGGCGGAAGGCGGCACCATCTTTCTTGACGAGATCAGTGAAACCAGCGCTTCCATGCAGGTCAAGTTACTGCGGGTACTCCAGGAAAAAGAAATTTGTATGGTGGGTTCCAGTCGGACGCGCAAGGTGGACGTCAGAATCCTGGCTGCAACAAATAAAGACCTCTCCGTCCTTGTTAAAAAAGGCATATTCCGGAAAGACTTATTCTATCGTTTGAATGTCCTTACCATTGCAGTGCCGGCTCTGCGAGAGCGAGAACATGATATTCTTCTGCTGGCGTCTCACTTTATTAAACGCTATACCTCTGAGTTTAATCGTCCCCAAACCCGCTTTTCCGAAGATGCGTTGCGTGTATTGAGAAATTATGATTGGCCGGGCAACGTGCGTGAACTCGAGAATGTGATACAGCGCCTGATTCTGATGACTGAGGGTGACCTGATTGATGTTCCCGATTTGCCAAAACTCATGCGATTTTCCGCGCCGGGCAGGACATCACTGAATCGCACGCTGGCTGAGATGGAGACGGACTATATAAAAAATGTTTTCACCAGCGTTGGCAATAACAAGACTCGTGCAGCGGAAATCCTTGGTATTGATCGTAAAACATTGCGTACAAAGTTAAAGCCCCCATCTCAATACAGTTCATCTCAAGATGGCACTTTGAATTCTTGATCTTACCGACAGGCTTTGGTCGGACCTTTCCATTTAACAGGCGGGTAAATTTTCTCCGGCGGCCATAATTTCCCCAACCTCCTCGTTATTCCCTTTCCCCATTTCCTTCATATTTTTCCACTATTTCGGGTCCATCAGGTCCTTCATGAATCGAATCACATATTGGCACATTATTTGCTAGGAATATTTTGTGGTGATTGTGAAAGTTAATCCCAAGATGAAAAAGCAACAAAGTGAAGCGTTGTGCACGCACTGCATACAGGCTGCCGTATGTAACATTTCGCGTGAAACAGAGGAGACGGTTTTGGCCTGTGAAGCATTCTTGCGCGTCGGTTCGGCTTCAGGAACGAACACGCAGATTTCGGACATTCCCGAAGCGTTGGATTCCAGCCGTGCCTATGGCCTGTGCGGGGATTGCGAAAACAGGGGACATTGTATATTCCGGCAGCGTGAGGGGGGCGTTTGGCATTGTGAGGAATATTGCTGAGAACAAATCTGATTCAGGGTGTGCTGCCCTTAAGGAGATGCTATGGACGCTCAAGTGAATGCGGAAAAAGTGTTGGGAATTGTAAAGAAGCATGAAGGCGGCTGGGGCGGCATAATTGGCGTATTGACCGAAGTCCAGTCGGAGTACGGATATCTGCCAGAGGAAGCCTTACGTATCGTCGCATCCGCCACAGGCGCCTCCATGGCTGACCTATACGGCGTAGCAACTTTTTACCGTGCCTTCAGCCTGCATCCTCGCGGGAAGCACCATGTATGTGTATGTCTGGGTACCGCATGCCATGTACGCGGTGCGCAAATGGTGGTTGCGGAATTTGAGCGTCGCCTGCACATCAGACCGGGTGAAACGACGCGGGACGGCAACTTTTCGTTGGAAACGGTGAATTGTTTAGGCGCGTGCGCCTTGGGGCCTATTGTTGTGGTGGACCAGGATTCCGCCACCAAAGTGCGTCCTTCAGACATCAAAAAGATACTAAAAGCCGTGAAAAAAGTGGGTGAAGAAGAACTGGACTTTTCTGAAGAAACCATCGCGGCTGTGGTGGAAAATGAGATGGAAGTAGTTACAACTATATAAGGAGGTGCGGATTGACTCCGCGATTGGATTCATTCGATAAATTCAAGGCCTTTCAAAGCAGTCTCAGCGATCCAGAGAAATCAGATCTTCATACGCTTGTTGTATCGGCTGGGGCCTGTGGCCTGGCAAGCGGTGCGAGGAAACTAATCGAGGCGCTTGAAACCGAATTGCGGGCGCCGGACATTTCGGCACGGGTTGGCCTGCGAATCACGGGTTGTCATGGGTTCTGCGAGCAGGAACCGTCGCTCCTGGTGGAACCTGAGGGCACTTTTTACCCGAAGGTCGCCCTGAAAAATGTGGATCGTTTGGTGGAGGCCGTATCTAAGGGAGAAGTGGTCGCGGATATGCTTTGGATGGACCCTGAAACCGGGGTGTCCGTTGCACGGATGGAAGATTTGCCTTTTTACCGGAAGCAAGTCCGGAAAATCATGGGTCGCAACGAAAAAATAGACCCGGTGCGGGTCGAAAGTTATATTGAGAACGGTGGCTACGCCGCGTTGGTAAAAGTACTGGAAAAAGGAGATCCGGAATGGGTAGTTGAAGAAGTAATGCGTTCCGGGTTGCGCGGCCGCGGTGGGGCGGGGTTTCCGACGGGAGTCAAGTGGCGCCTGCTCGCGAAACAGCTGGGTCGTAAGCGTAAATTTCTGGTATGCAATGCGGACGAGGGTGATCCCGGGGCTTATATGGACCGCAGCATTCTTGAAGGCAATCCGCATTGTATTCTTGAGGGCATGCTGATTGGCGCCTATGCAACAAGGGCGACACAGGGTATCCTGTACATTCGCAATGAATACCCGCTGGCCATTAAACATGTCCGGCTGGCCTTGGAACAGGTCTACGAACGAGGGTTGCTGGGAAACAATATTCTGGGCACGGACTTTTCTTTTGATGTCCAGATTGTACAAGGGGCCGGAGCCTTTGTATGTGGCGAAGAAACGGCACTAATCAAATCCATTGAAGGCAAGATGGGCGAGCCGCGGCAGCGTCCGCCATTTCCAATACAAAAAGGCATTGACGGGGAACCCACGGGCATCAATAACGTCGAAACGTGGGCGAATATCCCTGTGATTATATTGAATGGGGCGGACAACTACCTCAAGACCGGAACAGCAGGTAGCGCGGGCACCAAGGTGTTCAGCCTGGTGGGCAAGATTAAGAATACGGGACTGGTGGAAGTGCCCATGGGTATATCCATTAAGGAGATTGTCTTTGATATTGGGGGCGGCTCGGTGGATGGGGCCAGCATCAAGGCGGTTCAGACCGGTGGCCCGTCCGGAGGATGTATTCCCGCCGCCCGGTTCGACCTGCCCATTGATTATGACACCCTTGCCAAGGCAGGCTCCATCATGGGCTCGGGTGGCATGATCGTCATGGACAATCATACCTGTATTGTAGACGTGGCAAAGTATTTCATGGGTTTTCTCAAGGACGAATCCTGCGGGAAGTGTTACACGTGCCGCAAGGGTACACAGCGTATGTATGAGATACTGGAAGATGTCACGGAAGGTCATGGCACGGAAGATCAGCTGGAACTGCTGGAAGAACTTGCCCTGGTGGTCAAGGATACCACCATGTGCGGTCTGGGCCAGACGGCCGCGAATCCGGTGTTGTCCACACTGCGATATTTTCGAGAGGAATACTTGGAGCATATCCGAAATCAGCGATGCCCCGCCGGCGTTTGCAAGACCCTGATTTCCTATTCTATAAATGAAAACTGCACCGGTTGCGGGGTATGCGCTTCGAATTGTCCAACTGAGGCCATATCCGGTGAACGAAAAGGGCGCTATTCCGTTAATGCATCGAAATGTATCAAATGCGGGAACTGCCGGAGCGTGTGCAAATTCAATGCTGTGGAGGTTGTTTAGGCCTATGAACGGAATGATTACTATGACCCTTAACGGCCTTTCGGTATCGGTCGAACAGGGTATGACTATACTTGAGGCGGCCCGTTTCTTTGGTTTTCCAATTCCCACCTTGTGCCATATGGAAGGGCTCTCTCCTTATGGGGCCTGCCGACTGTGCGTCGTGGAAATTGGTGAGGCGCCACGTTCTAAACTCGTATCCTCCTGCACCTACCCCGTGGAGGAGGGACTCATTGTGCGTACCGCATCGGCCCGGGTGCTTCGCGCGCGCAAAATGGTCTTGGAATTGTTGTTGGCATCCTGCCCTCAATCCAAAATCATCCAGGACCTGGCTTCTGAATATGATATTCGTCAACAGCGCTTTCGCCAGGAGCACGAAGATTGCATTCTGTGCGGCTTGTGCGTGCGGATGTGCGAAGAACAGATGATGGCGAAAGCCATCGGGTTTCGTCACCGGGGTGAAAAACGCAGTATCGGCACGCCCTTTGACATACACTCGGAAGAGTGCCGGTTGTGCGGCGGCTGCATGTATGTGTGTCCGGCTTGTCAGTTGCGATGTACCTATACGGAACCGGACAAGGCTATTTGTGGCGGCTGTGTGAATATTTCGCCGCCCTGCGTTGAAAAAGAGTCCTATGATGACATGATGTGTTATATGGCGCCTTGTGTCGCCTGTGAAATAAAAAAAGACTGACCGGTTAAAGGAAAGCGAAGACCATGTCGAACACCTTATCCAAAATGAATCATTCCGCGGCTACTCTTACCAAAAACCGCACCACAGATTCCGTGGTACCCACTTCAGGCCTGTGTGTGACCTGTGTGGACGGGTGCATCGGCATGTGCGAGGTCGGAAAATCGGCCTACCGCGGCCATGAGGTACTGTACCCGCAGCCCTTTGGCGTGATTACGACCGCGGCAGAAAAGACCTACCCGGTGGATTACTCCCATTTTAATATTATGGGTACGGCGGTGGGCGCCCATGGTATAGAAGCGGACAGCGACAAGGCGGTTTTTCCAGCAGTGGACCTCGAAGTACGGTTCGGCCATGACAAGGGGCTCAAATACCGGTATCCCTGGCACATACCAGGTATCGGTTCCACGGATGTCGCCAAAAATAATTGGGATGGTCTGGCCATTGGCTCTGCCCTTGCCGGAACGGGACTCACCATTGGTGAGAATGTTGCGGGCATGGACGAAGGTGCGGTAATTGAAAGTGGCCGGGTGCTGGATACGGTAGACCTGAAGCGCCGTGTCAAACTGTACCAAACTTATCAGCGGGACGGTTACGGCGCCATCATTGTTCAAGCCAACGTCGAAGACAGTCAGCTGGGTGTTTTGGAATATGCCATTCAGCGTCTGGATGTGCAGTGCGTGGAGTTGAAATGGGGGCAGGGTGCGAAAGATATCGGCGGCGAAGTCAAGATAGATAATCTCAAGAAGGCGCAACTGCTGTATGACCGCGGCTACGTAGTGCTTCCCAATCCCACCGACCCGGATGTCATCAAAGCCTTCGAACAGGGCACCTTCAAGGCCTTTGAACGTCATTCGCGAGTCGGCATGGTGGATGAAGAAACCTTTGCCGCGCGCATTCAGGGACTCCGCGACGCGGGAGCGAAGTACATTTTTCTTAAGACAGGCGCCTATCGTCCATCTGATCTCGCCCGCGCCATAGTATTTGCTTCCCGGTATAAACTGGACCTGCTCACCGTGGACGCGGCCGGCGGCGGTACCGGCATGAGCCCGTGGCGCATGATGAATGAATGGGGCGTGCCCCCCGTTCACCTGCACTCGCTGCTCTATCAATATGCCAAACGTTTGGATGACCGCGGCGACTATCTCCCTGCGCTGGCCGTCGCCGGTGGGTTTTCCTTTGAAGATCAGATTTACAAAGCGCTTGCTTTGGGAGCCCCCTATGTAAAATTTGTCGGCATGGCGCGCGCGCCTATTGCGGCTGCCATGGTCGGTAAAACCATCGGACGCTCTATTGATGCAAGGCAGGTACCGGTATATATCTCACGTTTTGGTGATTCCAAGGACGACATTTTTGTGACGTCGGTGGAGCTGCGCCGGAAACTGACCAATGAAGTATTTGAAAAAGTGCCCACAGGCGCCTTGGGTTTGTATACATACTATGAACGCCTGGGCCAGGGACTGCGCCAACTGATGGCAGGCAGCCGCAAATTCGCCCTCCAATACATGGACCGTAACGACATCGCCGCACTGACCCACGAAGCCGCGGACATCTCCGGCATACGCTATATTATGGATGTGGACTTGGAAAAGGCAGACAGCATTCTGGGCAAATGATCCGGTTCTAAGGCCGTGCCAGCGCCTCCATACAGGCTTTTAAGGTTGTTGCCGCCGGGGCTGCCCGATCCTTCAGGATTTCCGGGTCACCTTCGCCGAGTAGGGCCTGGGCGAAATGTCCCGCGTGAACCACCCACGAGGTGCCCAGGTAGCCGAGTATCTGGCCTGTCGTGTCGGTCCGTGCCCGCTCCACCATGTGCAGCCCCGCCTGCTCGTTCTTCCAACTGGCGGGCCACACCCGGAACCCCTTTTCAACAAACAAATCAATGGACGGATAGGCCTCCTGTGGACTGTAATGCCAGTCGCAAATAATGATGTCCTTCGGGATCATGTCAATGGCGGCCGCCGTGTCCTTGTCACTCGCTTCCCACCCGTCGCCCATGTTCAGCGCCTTCTTGTCCAGCAGGCGGTCTCCCCACATGAGCATAGTCAGGCCGCGTTTGCCCACGATGTGCCCATGCAGTTCCTTGACCGCGTGTGCCATAAGGTCTGCGGGGTTTTTGTCCGCACAGCGGGGACATTTCGGGCTGGCGAAGGTGAGTATCTCATCCATGCCTACATGGAACGCGTCCGCCTCGAAAGTCTGCGCGATTTCATCAATCAAGTCAAAAATCAGCAGATAGACCTCGGGATGCAGGGGGCACCAGTTCATTAAGGTCTTGGCGCGCTTGTCTTCAGGCAGGTCCGGCACTTCCTCGAATTCCGGATGCACGGTCATCAGGGGGAAGACCATGTCGCCGTTCACCCACGATTGGTGGCCCAGGCAATTGAACTGGGGGATGAGTCGGATGCCCCGTTCCTTGCAGAACCGGGTCAGGTCGCGCGCGGCGTCCTTGGTGATCATCTTTTCGAAGCGCATGTCCGGGTGCGAATCAAAGGCGAAATTATACCCTACCTCGTAGATCAGCACATTCACACCGAGGGGAACCAACACTTCGTCTATGGCCCGTTTCAGGACGGGCAGGCCTTCATCGCCGCCCGCCGAGCCCCAGGCCATCACATGCACCCCCCGCCATGTGGTAGCCGCTGGGGTGGGAAGCGCAAAAAACACTATAGCAAGAACACACAAAGAGATGCGAAATAAATAATGCCTCATGAAAATCATCCTTTCATGCCACGAATGCAGTTTTTAACCTTGTTTTTTAATTGCCTTATGGTATGGGGAAAGCCAATATATGTCGTAAATACATCAACCGCATCAAATTCTATCCGTCTCAGCCGTTGCCTCAAGGTAAATCAGCCAAAGAAACCGTGTTTTCATAAGTCATGCTAATTGTATATCTGGATCTGAGGAGGTATTATGCATCCAATTTAGTTTAACTGTGACTCTGTAAACAGATATTCGCTTACGCAATCATAACCATACCAGAACTGTTCCTGCCGGTCAATTATTTAGGATACTCATGATTTCTGTTAATGCATCGCGTCTGCGGATGATGTCGGAAGCGTAGCATGCATGGATACCCGATTGGTACCCAGGTAGATTTCAATGCCGGGAATCCGCATAATGTCACAAAGTCTGTATGTCTCATCCCACTGAATTTGGAAAGGTCCTTTATGTATAAGTTCCATCTTGTTCTGATATCACTGTTGATGTTTCTGCTCCACGAACATGCAAAGGCGCAATCCATGGCTGAAGAAAAACAACTCACATTCGCTCCCCAGTCGCATTGGCTTGACAACAATGATAACTTTTCCGCTGATGGCCGTTACCTTTGTTACGACACACGGGAAAGTGTCGGGCCGGGCATTGATCATGGCCAAACCATAGAAGTGTTGGAACTTTCGACGGACCGTTCGGTTATTGTATACAAGCCGCAACAAATCAGCGTGGGGGATAAGCCGGCGCCCGGAGTGGGCGCGGTTTCCTTTTCCCTCGCGGCCAATGAACTTGCCTTTATCCATGGTCCGCTGGTGGAGGAGGTTCCGGTACGGGGTCCTTATGGAAAGCCCAATAGAAATGGCGCCTGTGTGCGGCTGGACGGTGACATTGTGGAACATGACGGCGCCTGGCACATGCTTAAAGAAGGACGTTATTCCTTCTCCTGGTTGGATCGTCGCGATATTGCCAAGGATCGGGACACGATTCCGGGAGCGCATCGCGGCGGCACACATCGCCATGAGTATTGCCGGAACGGCGCCCGCATTGGTTTTACCTATGACGACTTTCTGCTTCCTCAATATGACAGAACGATAGGCTATATGGAGCGCCATTCAAATGCTCCGGCGCCGGCAAGTCATTTCTTTGCGATCTTGGCGCCGGTGGCGCCCATGGGGAAATCCAAACCGGGGGAACTGGAAAAGGCTTATGGGGATTCCTGGGTAGACGCGGCTGGCGCCATGCGAGCGTTTATCGGCAAGGTGCGCAATCCCGACGGCAATACCTATGAAGAATCATTGTATGTTGCGGATGTTCCTTTGAGCGTGGATATCACCACGGCGGATCCGGGCGGTTCGGACCGTTTTCCCCATCCGCCTCATGGTGTTACCCTACGGCGCCTAACGCATACCCGGGCCGGGGGAATCGTGCGCGGAGCGCCCGATGGGAAACGTATCGCCTATTACGGCAAGGATGCCCGCCAACGCACCCAGGTGTTTATCGTGGATGCCCAGGGCTCTGATGAAACTGATGATCCCACCCTGCGTCCCCGACAAGTCACCTTTCTCGAAGCGGGTACGGATGCCGGGCTGCGCTGGCATCCCGACGGCCTATCCATCATCAGCATCAGTGATGGCGGTATTGTAAAGACCTCAGTCGAAGATGGACCTGCATTTGGGAAGTCTGTATTTTTAACAATGCACGGGGACGAAATAGACCGGCATGCCCCCGTCATTTCACCGGACGGACGGTGGATTGCCTATAATCGTCCAACGCCGACATTTGACCCGCACGGCACACTGACCAAAAACTATGCCGGCAAAGACTTTATCCAGATATTTATGATCGCGTGGCCGCACCTGTCAGGGAAGTAGGGCCTGCATGTTGAAGCCTTGCGGCAGTACAGCAAAAGCGTCTAACGGATCTGCCGCTCTGCTGACCGCAATATTCAGCGGTTCATGCTCGTAAACGACATTTATGCAGTTGTGACCGGCCTCTGCATAAGGCATCTGATAGGACCCAGGTTGATGCGTGTTAAATTACCAACAATAGAATCCAAGTCCAGCTTCAACAACGCCAGCGAAGACGGTTGCGTATAGTACAGGATGCCGGGGTCTGACAAGGAAAACTCGTCCTGACCCAAATCATACCGGTGCGGCAATACAAGACCGTCCGCATCCGAAATAATACGGGCGCCACGATATTCATTCCGACCGTCACCAATAAGAAGCGCGGTATTCAAGGGAAAATCTGTCTCCACCAAAGCGATGGCGTCGCGCAGACTCAGGGCATCGTACAACACTTTGCGCATTAAGGGCATTGCGTTTGTATCTCCGTTTGGCGCATCCGGATCAGGAATTTCGCTGGTGGAAATGCCGCCAAGATTAATCCCCGTATATCCTACGGAAAGTCCCGCATAGGAGAACAGCGTGTGTGGGGTCCCCCTGTTCGGGATATAGACCGTAGCGCACAGGAATTCGGCCAAACCCAGCCCGAAATCGTTGTTGATGGTGACTCCATGCATAGCCTTGGTGTTGTCCGTAAACAAGTCTCCGTAGGCCAGGGTCCCCGTAGTGTTCCAGAGTCCATGCCCATATAGAAACGCGGCGTGGGCACGCTTCAACAGGGTCAGGTCAATAAGCGCGGTTTCCGCTATGCCGTTCATTTCCTCAAGAATACGCGGATCCAATGAACCCTCCACCTCATTCCACAGGGCAAGCAGGGATTCATCCGTTTCGCCTGATTGGTTTTTGAATTCGTCTATGAAGAGTGGAATGAACGCATTAATTTGAGCGGCACGCAACTGACCGTAATGACGTCCCATCTCGTAGGGCGTGCCGTATACGGTGACCACAGGCAAAAATGCTTCGTTAAACTGTACTGCCGTC
>JAEAMG010002636.1_pt1 | contig 10868 bp, 9 predicted proteins | sample 8958741 | NCBI WGS metagenome assembly JAEAMG01 (sample SAMN16933256, study PRJNA681125) | bioreactor sludge metagenome | isolation source: anaerobic bioreactor treating anionic surfactant - SDBS | place: India: Bengaluru | collected 2019-02-28
GATACGCTCATTTCTTTGGTCGTGCAACAAGGTGATCTGCAAACTTTATTCATTGGCGGCACCTAAGAAATGACGAGGATAGTGAAACGGCATCCTGCCGCTTCCATCGTGACTGCAGTCCACATGGCCTTCTTGATGAAAAGCGGCAGGATGCCGCTTCCACTATCCCCGTCCATTTTGGCTCTACTCCAAACAATTCGGTTTCTTACGTGCGGATTTGGGATGTATCCAGCGGCTTGCTTTTGGGAGGTAAATTATTGACAATATAAGTTGAGATTGACACTAAAATTGTTTAAGGCCTGAAATACATCCGCACCCACGGAGAGTGTGAACATGCGCCTGCCTATAAAAAAAAGCCCTGAAACAAACCTCGAGGCAGGCGACATGGTTTCCCGGGTACGCGTGTTATCCCGTCTGGCCCTGTTCCTTGTTCTTTTAGGCACCGCATGCCTGTCCAACGGGTGTGCGCGGCACCGCCAATGGCTACCCGGCCCGCCGGATACTGCGGACACCAGCCAAATCCCCAATATCTGGCCTGTAACGCATCCCGCCATGCGGGTTACATCCTCCTTTGGCGAGGTACGCTCGAACGGTCAGGTACACCAGGGTCTGGACATCGCAGTACCCAAAGGCACTCCGGTGGTTGCCACCGCGTCCGGAGTGGCTTCTTTTTCAGGAACACAGCGCGGCTATGGCAAGATAATCACCATCAACCACGGTAACGGTTTCGAGACCGCTTATGCGCATCTGGATGCGCTGGGCGCATCTCAAGGCGCCCGCCTGCATCAAGGCGTCCCCATCGGGCGGGTAGGTTCCACCGGCAACGCCACGGGGCCGCACCTGCACTATGAGGTGCGGCGGAAGGGCTGCCCCGTGGATCCGAGACCGTATTTACCCTGACCCGGCACAGATGCGTACTCATGAACTTTGCAATAACACACCGCGATTTGGAAACCAGCGCCCGCACGGGCCGGTTGCGCCTGCCCCACGGCGACATTGAAACTCCGGTATTCATGCCCGTGGGCACGCAGGCCTCCGTCAAGTCCTTGGACAGTGAAGACCTGCACGCCATAGGCGCCGGCATTATCCTGGGCAATACCTACCATCTGTATCTGAGGCCGGGAACGGAAGTATTTGAGTCTTTCGGCGGTATCCACCGCTTCATGCACTGGGATGGGGCCGTATTAACCGATTCCGGGGGATTCCAGATTTTCAGTTTGGCCTCCCTGAACAAAGTAACTGAGGACGGCGTGCTGTTTCGGAGTTCTCTGGACGGCTCCCGCCATTTGTTTACGCCGGAAAAGGTGATTGACATACAGCGTGCCATCGGCGCGGACATCATCATGTGCCTGGACGAGTGCACGGAACACCCGGCATCCTTTGATCGGGCCTGCGCCTCCCAATCACTGACACAACGGTGGGCGCGGCGCTGCAAACAGCACTGGGAACTGGGGGATACTTCACGGCAGAGCCTGTTCGCCATTGTCCAGGGCAGCGTCTATGAATCGCTGCGGCGCGAGAGCGCCCGTACCGCGGCGGCCCTGGATTTTCCGGGCTACGCCATCGGCGGCGTAAGCGTCGGCGAAAGCAAAACGGAGATGGAACAGGCGGTGGCCTGGTCCACAGCCGAATTGCCCGATGATAAACCGCGGTATCTCATGGGGGTGGGCGCGCCGGAGGATATGCTGACCGCCATTGGGTACGGGGTGGATATGTTTGACTGCGTCATGCCCACGCGAAACGCCCGTCACGGGCATTTGTTCACCCATGAAGGGCGCATCAACATTAAAAACGCGCCTTATGCCCGGGACCAGGGCCCGGTGGATGTGAAATGCGACTGCCCGGTGTGCCGCGTCTATTCCCGGGCCTATCTGCATCACCTCTTCCGTGCACGCGAACTACTGGCATTGCGGCTGAATACTTTACATAACCTTTTCTTTATGATACAATTAACGTCCCAGGCGCGTCAGGCCATACACGGTGGCGCCTACGGCGCCTTTAGGAAGGCTTTCCTGCAGACATACGCGCAACGTATGGAGGCATAGTGCCGCGGGAGGCGGGCCAATCCCGTTCACACGGGTTCCGTGAATCAACCCTTAGGAGATTTTATTGTGTGGCATTTTCTTGTTGCGCAGGCACAGGTGCTTGCCCAGGAAGCAGCCCAAGAGGGCGCTCCGGCGCCGTCGAATCCAATCATGAGCATGCTTCCTATGATTATCGCCTTCTTTGCGATTATGTATTTTCTGATGATCCGTCCCCAACAAAAACGGGAACGCCAGCGAAAAGAAATGTTGAGTGCCTTGTCGAAAGGTGACAACGTGATTACCTCAGGCGGCGTTTGCGGTAATGTCGTCGGCCTTTCAGAAGACCGCGTCGTGCTGCGCGTGGATGAAAATGTGACGATAGAGTTTATCCGCGGCGCCATTTCGCAGGTGCTTCCCAAAGAATCCAAGTAGTTCTGTTTTTAGCAGGCGCCGCATGGTGCGGCACATTTAACTGGCCCCGCTTCCCGGGGAAAGTGGAGTAGCGCATGTCCAAGCATTTATACAGAACCCTTTTAATCTGGGCAACCATTGTGATTGCCTTCGTTAACGTATATCCGACGGTGGGCTGGATGCTGTTATCCGAGGAATCCCGTGCGGAACGCCTGGCCCGATGGCAGCAGGAGGATGACGAGCGGGCGCGCCGCCGCACCGGTTACTGGGAAGAGCTGTTCGTGGGCATGAAGCGCTGGGTGGAATTCGACCGCGACAAAGTAATCAACATGGGCCTCGATCTGCAGGGCGGCATCCACATGGTTATCGGCTTTGATATCAATGAACTGCCCGAAGATGTGCTGGCTGAATACCGGCAAAACAACTTTTCAGACACGGATATCGAGCGCACCGTCCAGCAGATTGTGCTGCGGCAAATCACAACACGTATCAATGAATTCGAAGCCAAAGAACCCATTGTGCAGACCCTGGGCACCAACCAAATCCAGATACAGCTCCCCGGTGAAAAGGATGTACAGCGCGCTAAAAACCTAATCACCAAAACCGCGCAAATGAATTTCCACATTGTAACCGGCCCGGACCAGGCCCGGCCCGTGTTCGAAAAAATACGAGACGCCTTTCCGGAGGAATTCCTGCCCTACGTAAAGTCGTCTTCGCTGCGTCCGGACGTGCTTTCCGTGACGCCGGAGAACTATGACCGTGTGCGGCGCATACTTGACCGGGCGGCTGAAGGGGGGGTTATCCCCGAAGATAAGATTGTCGCGTTCAGTCAAACGCCCAAACCGACGGATAAGAACCAGGATTACCAATTATTCGTTATAGATAAAACGCCCATTGCCAGCGGCGCCGGATTAACTTCCGCCAATGCCATTCAGGACCAGAGCAATCCGCCTTATTGGCAAATCCTTTTCAGCTTCAACTCGGCCTCCTCCGCGGCCTTCGCCAAAGCCACTGGCGACAATATCGGCAAACCCATGGCCATTGTGCTGGACGGCGTTGTAGTGTCGGCCCCCACCATCCAGGACCGGATTGCGGGAGGACGCGGCCAGATTACGGGCAGTTTCGAGGCGGAAGAGGCCAATGACCTGGCCATCGCGCTGAATTCGGGGTCCATGGTGGTTCCGGTACGCGAGGAATTCACCCGCACGGTCAGCGCCAGCCTCGGGAGCGATACCGTTCGCAGCGGTGTATATGCCTCCCTCGCAGGCGTCGCAATCGTCGCCCTATTCATGATGGCCTATTACCAGGGTGCAGGTATTATCTCCGTCATCTGCCTTGCACTGAACGCCTTCATGATCATTGGCGCTATGGCCTATTTCGGCATGACGCTGACCCTGCCCGGCATTGCGGGCCTTATCCTGACCATGGGTATGGCCGTTGACGGTAATGTGCTTATTTATGAACGCATCCGCGAAGAAAAGAAACTGGGACATACCATACAGACTTCGGTGGAAAACGGGTTCCGCCGGGCGGCCATCACCATCCTGGACGCCAACCTGACAACCCTGATTGCGGCCGCTGTGCTTATGCAATTCGGCACGGGGCCCATAGAGGGATTTGCGATCACCCTGAGCATCGGTGTAATCACAAGCGTGTACACCGCACTGATAATCGGCCGCGCCCTCTTCGATTTCTCCCTGTCAAGGCATTACTTCAAGAAAGTGAACATGTTTGCCCTGTTCCGGGAAACCCCGCGTATCCCATTCGTGCAAGTACGCTATTATGCCTTTGCCTTCAGCCTCCTTGTCATCGCTGTCGGGATGGGTATGTTTGCCGTGCGCGGCATGGACAACTTCGGAGTAGATTTCCAGCAGGGTACCAACCTCATGCTGCATATAGACAATCCGGAGATGGTACCCGTCGGCAGCGTGCGCGAAGTCCTTACCTCCGGCGGGTTTAGCAATCCAGTCGTTCAGGAAACCACCGGCGAAACCGGAGAACAAGGGAATATGTTTATTATCCGTGTGGGCGACGTCACGCGGGAATCCCTGCAAACCCCGGAGGCCACGGGCGAGGCAGCCTTCCAAACCGTTGCGGATCGGATTCGGAACGCCCTGGCGCCGTTGAGCGCCGGCGGCGCCGTCGAGAGCATTAGCATTGAGGATGAACAGACCGTGGGACCGTCCGTGGGCGCCCAACTGCGGTGGGACGCGCTGAACGCCATTTTCTGGGCCCTGGTGTTCATCATCATTTATGTTTGGGTGCGTTTTGAATGGCGATTTGCCGTGGGCGCAGTGGCTGCTTTGTTCCATGATGTATTGGTCTCCATAGGCATCTTTTCCCTGCTGGGCGGTCAGATCTCGATGAACGTGATCGCGGCCCTTTTGACCATCCTCGGGTACTCCATCAACGACACCATTGTGGTGTTCGACCGGGTGCGCGAAGACATGCAATTGAACCGTGGCAAGGGCGTCAAGTTCATGGATATCCTGAACGGGGCGATTAACGCCACGTTAAGCCGTACCTTACTTACCTCATTGACTACACTTTTTGTTGTGGTAGTGTTGGCCTTGTTCGGCGGAGAGGCCATCAATGATTTTGCCCTGGTGCTTCTGATAGGTATTGTTTTCGGCACCTATTCGTCTATCTTCGTTGCCAGTGCGCTGGTATACCTGATGCAGGGCAAAAAAAATCTGACCGCTTCTCCGCGCACAAGAAAGGCGGTCAAGGAAGAAGCGCCCACGGAGGTTGTCGCCACCGTCGGCAAACGGCGCCCCAGGAAAGGGGAGGCACAGGCCTGATACTCACATTGCATCGGAAATTTCCCGGCCCTTCTTCTCCACGAAGAAGGGCCGTTTCCTTTGCGCTTCACGGTGATTGCGCCAGGACGCCGGCTCTTATTCGCCCGGAGAGGAAGCGGATTCCTGCGCTGTGGGCGTAATCCGACGCAGGAACAGGACAACCTGTCGTATGACTTCCTCGCGATCATAGTCCCAGAACACAATATGATCGGACCGGCGCAACCACACCACCTCCTTGTCTGTCGCGGGAAACTTCCGAAATATCTCCTCCGCAACCTCCGGGTCCGTAACGCTGTCTATTTTGGAGTGCAGGAGCAGCGTGGGCGCGACAATATCGGCCGTTACGGCGTCACTGCGCGCCCGAGCGGCCAACTCCATGGCAGTCAGGGCACCCTTGACAGGTATCCAAGTGTAGGATACGATTTTTTCCCGCGCCTCGATACGGTTAACCGGCTGCATGTCCGCCGGACGATACATCCAGCGCACGGCGGGCGACAGCAGTGACGCCCATGCTTCCGGGTGAAGCAGATAGTACCACCGGTGGGTTACGGCGTAATAGGGAGAAACCAGAATCAAGCCATCCACCCGCCGCCGGGAGGCAACAAGCGTAGCCAATGCCCCTCCCATGGAATGTCCCAGCAACACCACAGTCGCAAAACGTTCCTGCAGTGCGGTTAATTCGTTCTCCACAGCACGTTCGAGTTGCGCCGCCGTGGTGGTTTCAAATTCCACCGGCGAGGTGCCATGCCCCGGCAGAAGCATGACCCGCACATGCCACCCCGCCTCCGCCACCTGTTCGGGCAGGTCGTTAAAGTTGTTTGGCGATCCAATGAAACCATGAACCATCAGCATCGCCCTGCCAGTAGTTTCAGGGCCGACCGTGATCGGTTCCGCGCCCAGCATAATGCCTGTGGACGCGTCCCGCGGAATCGTTTCATCCAACCGTATCACAGCACGACCCATCAGGGTATTCCAGAACATAAACCTTCCTTCTGGCAGGGGGTATTATCCATATACTGCTGCTATAGTGACAATCGGGCGGCACGCCCTCGGTCCACACTCGAAACCATGCGCACGCTGGTCACGCCTTCGCCCCCCCCGTATATCCAATATGGGTAAAAGCGCATGTCTTATCCACCACATTACGATAACACTATTCTGCTTTGTCTCTGAATTACTCACCCTATGCGTTTAGATCAATAACAATGCCTTCAGCGCGAGCGATTTCCACGATGGGGATATAATGGTCTTCTTCCCATTGGCGGGCGCCACAGGCAATGGGCTCGATACGGTTATCCGTATCATGGGCAATGCGCCATAATTTGCCGACGGTTTCGTAGGTACGATTATCATCGTAAAGAGAGGATACCACCAGCAAATCTATGTCGCTCCATTGGTGAATATTCCCGATGACGTGGGAGCCGAACAATACCCCGAAACGTACAGGAATACCCGCCTTCTCCACCTGCTGTAGATACCGGCGTGATGTTTCTATAACTGCGTTGTCAACCCTTGATAACATTCCCCGGCTTGCCATAAGGTATTAGTCTATTTTAATAAATAACCTAGTTTTCGTACAACAGTCTCCGAAACTATGGTGATACCAATCACCCGCGAAAAACTGCTTGATTGGGCCACAGTTTTTAGATACAAGAACAATGTAATTTTTATTCTAAAACATCTATAGATCTATTCACTAGTAACACCCCAAGAGAACATGTCAATAAATCCTAACCCTTGCAATAACCATAGCAAGGCAATTACGATAAGAAGCATCCAATTCCAAATGTTCGTAAAAGAATCAAGAATATCGTAAGGGATTAAATCTTTTGTAATGTAAATTTGCATTCCACTAATCCTCCATTTAAAAGAATACTACATTGAATAACAAAAAATGCATGCACAGTGATTGTTAATATATATAATATAATTATATTGTTTCATTAGATGTCTTTATTAAATGTTCCTTCTATAAAGTTTCTGATTGTGCTCCCTAGTAAATACATTGTAATTGCCATAGGAAAAGAAATTAACAAGAAAAAATCAGAAACATGTAAGCGCTTATCCATAATAACAATTCCTTTTTATTAATATATAACTCATATACCTCAACTAAAACATATATTAAAAAGCAAAAGTGAAATCATTTTTAGTAATTATACTTAATTTTAAAACGTACATATACAAAAAATAAAACTTTTAATGTTTACATGAACGCTTTTTAAAAATATTTATAAGTCTTATTTAACTATTATTATAAATTACCTTTTAGTGTTATTGCTAAATAAATCATTATTATATTTTGTAAATATCCGCTATCTAGGCATTCCTGCCTTGAGCATATAGACCATTTCATAGATGTGGACGACTTCGCCCCTGTGCAGCAGTTCCAGCGGTTTAAATCCACCGAAAGCAGCATTGGGCCGTTTGAGCCAATCCCCTACCACAGTCTCAGGCATGATCTCCGCCATTTTTTTTGTAAGTTCCTCGATTTCCTTTACGCGGCGTTGGTCGCCTTCGCAAAGGGGAATACGACCACTTTCCAGGTCGGATAGCTTACGCACAGACACATCTATCAAGGACGCAAATTCGACTTGGTTGAAACGCAACAGGTGGCGCACCTGTCTGGGAGTTAGCGTTTCAGTGGTATTGGACAGTTGTACGGTACGTTCATCGGTATTATAAGCGGCAGTTTGTTTCATCGTGTTCTCTTTCTCGCATGTACTGTAATCTGCCATAAACCGTTTTCAAGTTGGTCTCCAGCAACTACTTCTAAAAATACTATACCCGATATGCCGCAGAAAGTCAAGCATATTTGCATGTATAATTGCAGGTGCCTCAAAACTTCATGAAGAGCCTCTGGTTAGGGATACATACCGTACTGAATCTTTTCGATGCAGGTTGTCAGGAAAAATGACGACATTGAAATCCTTGTCCGCATACATTGAGGGTGCCAATAGGGCTTCCATGCCTATTTCGACGGCGGTGCGTCCTATCGCCTGGGTAAGTGACTCTTTGCCCGCGCTTATCGCTTTACGCCAGTCCGACTTCTTGATTCTGTTGAGGCTGATGCCCAGCAGGGCGCGAATATGCGGGGAAGCAAGATCAACGGTGTATGTCAAATCACATTCAAATGAACGAATAACATGATGCATGGAGGGGCACTGTATGCCGAAGTACTTATAAGCAGCGAGCACCTCCTGCATGGCAAGTTCAGGAGACGTGCTGCCGTAGAGAATCCTGTACCTGCCTTTCAGTCCAAACAAAATAACGCACCCTCACCGCTTAAGAAAGTTGGACTAAACGGCTATCGCCATAGGTGAAACAAGAAGTTTCGCTCCAGTAGGCGTACCTTCCCTGGTGCGCCATCTTACCACGAGGGCCAGAGGCATTTTTCTGGCGCACCTGGGAAGGTACGCCTACAAGCGCCTCCTGTGGTTTGGTTCTATCTGGTATTGCGTGGGTTGGAAACCACACGGGTTTGCGTTTAGTCCAACAAAGTTTTTCAGTTGGCAGGGCAACTGAAAAAACTTATTCGTTTTATCGTGTGCGTAATCAAGGCTTGCAAAACGGTATAGTCGGACACAACAGGGCCGCACTTCATTTATACACAAGTCTGAAAGAACATCGCGCAACCGGTCATATTCAGGATATGGGTGTACACCCATATAGTTGGCCTCCATACGTGAATAACAGGATTTTCAGTGTGTTGTCTGTTTTGAGTTCGTAGAGATCCTTCACATATCAAGGACTTTCCAAATAAACTATCCCGTTCTCAAAATCCGCTGAAAGTATCACGCCCGTTGCTGTCAGTTCGACATTTTCTACACTGTTGTAGAGTTGAAACCGTTCCACGCCTCCGACCGCGATAGCGGCGGGCACGTCACCGAGGGCGCGCAGCGCGGGCACGTAATAGTGTTCTTCCCACGCGGCGTCATCGTTGATGTCGAATTGGTTCATGTCCGCCAGGACGCGGCGGAAACCGGTATCAGCCGCCCCGGCGAGTACGCACAAGATACCGCCCTGTTCCAGGCCCGCCAGGTCCACAGCGCCGGTCAGGTCATAGCGCGCATTGAGGAAGGCGCGGGCGGTAAGGATGTCCTGTACACGGCAGCCGGTGTCCGTGGACAGGAAGGTGTCGCTGAACTTCGCTTTACCGGGACGGACCCGTGCTTCGCCGGGGGCGTGGTGTTCGCCTGTGAGAAACACGTCAATGGCCAGCACCGCCTTGCCCTTGTCCAGCAGCGCTTTTACCAGGGGTCCCGGCCCGCCGTTATCAATGTCCGCCAGGAACGCTTTTCCCCGTCCGTGCACGAGCACGACGGCGTCCTGCGGCGTTGGGTCCATGGCCCGGTAATAAAGCGCCGGAATTCGGTCCCCTGCGCCGCGCCGTCCAAGGAGCCACTTTTCGAGGACATAGCCGTCCCGCTCTTCCATGCCGGTACGTTCGCAGGCAAGGTCATTCGCGCCGGGCAGTTCCGCGCCCAGAAGCGCGGCAAAGGTCTCCGTTGTTATGGTGCCGTCCTTCAGCGCGGCCAGGCGCGCGGCCCGGCGTTCCCGTGCCTGATTTATCAGCATATCTATAAAGGCATCCCCGGAAAGGTATCCCTCCGGCGGCTGGTCGCCGGGAAACACGCGCAGCACCTCGTCCGGCGGCTTCACATAGGACGGTTCGGTATAGGTTTCCCAGTCGCCGCCGATCAGGTGCTTCCCCATAAAACGGTACATGGCTTCGCGGCTTGCCTTATTGTAGTTATGCTCGTAATCGAGGTGGACGTTTTCCACGTTCCCTTCCACGCCGTAGAGGTCATAGATGCTGCGGATGGCGGGGTATTCCACGTGCGGCGTTTCGCGGGTCCAGTCGCCCGTGGCGGAGACCATCAGCAGGGGACGCGGCGCGGCCAGCGCGCCGATTTCCATGTTCGAGTTGTCCAGCCGCAGGATGGGCGCGTTCTCGCACAGGCAGCCGCCCTGCATGGTGCTGGAGATCATGTTGACGGGCACGGCGACGCGGATGCGAGGCTCCACGGCGGTAACGGCGAAGGTCTGGGTACCGCCGCCCGACGCGCCGGTGCAGCCGATGCGCTCCGCGTCCACATAGGGCAGGCTCGTGATGAAATCCACGGCGCGGATGCTCGTCCACAGTTGCAGGGCGAAAGGATGGAGCCCCCAGAGTTTTTCCCGCTGGCTGCCCCAGTTGTGGGGCGTCTGTTTGCTGTCCACATACCCGACCATGTCGTATGAAAAGGCCACGGTGCCCATGCGCGCCAGGGTGATGCACCGCGCCGGTACAGACCCGCGATCGGTTCCGTCCTCGACCCGGCCATGTTCCCAATGCCCGTGAGGGTTGATGATGCCCGGAAAGGGGCCGTCGCCCAGGGGGCGGTACAGGTTGCCCGTGGCCAGGAACCCCGGCCAGGGCTCAAAATGAACCTTGGACACCGTGTAGCCGTCCTGCATGCTTTCATCAAATACTTTCGCGTTCAGCGGCGTCTTTTCCGGCAGGGGATACAATCCGGAACCCAGCAGGATGCGCATGCGCAGCAGGGCCGCTTTGGCTTCCCAGCTTTCTTTTATATAATGGGGCATGGTGAAAACCGTGTCGGTATCGCGCTCGATCTCGGCGCGCAGG
>JAEAMG010002642.1_pt1 | contig 10851 bp, 13 predicted proteins | sample 8958741 | NCBI WGS metagenome assembly JAEAMG01 (sample SAMN16933256, study PRJNA681125) | bioreactor sludge metagenome | isolation source: anaerobic bioreactor treating anionic surfactant - SDBS | place: India: Bengaluru | collected 2019-02-28
GCACCTGGTGACCAATTCGCTGCCGGTGGCCAATCTTCTGGCTTCCGACACGGCCAGCGACCTGGTGATGATCGGCGGCAACCTGTGTCCGCGTACGGGCGTGGCCCAGGGGCCGTATGCCGACGGGATGCTGGCCACGTTGCGGGTGCGGAAGACGATCCTCAGCGTGGCGGCCATCAACGACGAGGGATACTTTAACAACAACCTGCTCCTGGTGAACACGGAGCGGGCGATGATGCGGGCCGCCGACGAGGTGATCGTCGTGGCCGACAGCACGAAGTTCGGCCAACAGAGCCTTACGCATCTTTGTTCTTTGAATGCAGTGAATCATTTGGTGGTGGACGACGGCGTGACGGAACAGTGGCGGATGAAAGTTCGGGCGGCAGGCGTCGATCTAATCGTGGCCGGAGTCCAGGAAGCACAAAAAACGGTTGCCTAGGTAAGCAAATAACATGACTATTGCACCACCCGTGGAACGGAAGCTGATCGAACAGATTGTTCGCGAGATCATCTTGGCGCAGGTCGGCGGCCCGCCGGGCAAGCCGAATCTGGTCGTCAGCGTTTCAGCACGGCACGTTCACCTGACCGACCAAGACGTCGAAACGTTGTTTGGCCCCGGCCACAAGCTGACCGTAGCCAAGGATCTTTACCAGGACGGCTTTTTTGCGGCCGAAGAGACGGTGATGGTCGTTGGTCCCCGTCGGCGGATGTTGCCGGCGGTGCGCATTTTGGGACCGACGCGCCCCGAGAGCCAAGTGGAATTGGCCTTTACCGACGGAATTTCGCTTGGAATCGACTTGCCGGTTCGGGCCAGCGGCGTCATCGACGGCACGCCCGGCTGCGTGTTGGTCGGACCGAAAGGCGTGGTGGAATTGAAGAAGGGCGCGATTCGCGCCGAGCGGCACGTTCACATGGGCCCTTCGGATGCGGCCTTTTACGGCGTCAAGGACAAAGATCGGATGAATCTCCGCGTCGCCTCGGGATGCGGCGTGGTTTTCAACCAGCTTTTGGTTCGCGTAGGAAAAAATATCAAGCTCGAAGTCCACTTGGATACGGACGAGGGCAATGCTTGCGACATCGATCACGCATCAAGCGTGGAATTGATAAAGGTGTAGTTTAACCCCCGGAGTTTCTCATTACTGGAGAAGTAGTACCATGGCAAAAGCGATGGAAGCGTTGGGCATGATTGAGGCCAAGGGCTTTATCGTCCTGGTCGAGGCGACCGACGCGATGTTGAAGGCGGCGAATGTGCAGTTCCTTGGTTGGGACAAGGTCGGCAGCGGACTTGTCACCGCGTTTGTCACCGGCGACGTGGCCGCGGTCAAGGCCGCCACCGATGTCGGCGCCGCCGCGGGCGGACGCATCGGCGAGATCGTCAGCGTGCAAGTGATTCCGCGTCCGCACGAAGACCTGGACATTGTGTTGCCGTCGGGCAAGAAGTCGGCCGCCGACTAGGACCCGCGATTAACCAGGCCGCATTGGGCCGTTGAATTTTTCGGATGGAGTCGGCCAGAAATAGGCCGTGCTGCTTCCATGAAAACCTCAAAAACAAATAAATCCACAACTGTTAGAATAAGGGATACTCAAGCAATGCAAGACGCCATTGGAATGATTGAAACGAAAGGTCTTGTGGCTCTGGTCGAAGCGACCGATGCAATGGCCAAGGCTGCGAATGTTCAGATTGTCAAGCGCGTTCAGATCGGCGGCGGATTGGTGACCACGATCGTCCGCGGCGACGTCGGCAGCGTGCGTGCGGCCGTTGAGTCGGGCGCGAATGCCGCCTCGCAAGTCGGCGAATTGGTGGCCAGCCACATCATCCCCCGGCCTGCCGAGGGCGTGATCGCGGCCTATCTGAGCTAGGGATTAGGAATTAGGGATTAGGGATTAGAAGAAAGCCGCTTGCGGCTTTACCATGAATCACTAACCACTAGCCACTAACTACTAATCACTACGATGAAAATCCTTGTTGCCAATCTCGGTTCGACGAGTTTCAAATACCGGCTGTTCGACATGGCCGCGGGCAAACAGCTTGCGCGCGGCGGGATCGAGCGGATCGGTTCGCCCGAGAGTCGATGTTTCGTGGAAATCGGCGGCCAGCGCCAGGAAAAGACCCAGCGCGTGCCTGATCATGCCGAAGGTGTTCGCCAGTGTTTGGCGCAATTGACCGATCCGCAATCCGGTTGCCTCAAAGAGGCGTCCGAGGTTGCGGCAGTCGCGTTCAAGGCGGTTCACGGCGGACGCACGACCGGCGTGCAACTTGTCACGCCGCAGTTGCTGGCCGACATGACGGAGATGAACGACGTGGCGCCCGCCCACAATCCGCCGTACATCAACGCCATGCGTTTGCTGGCCGAAAAGCTGCCGGAGATTCCGCTGGTGGCGGCCTTCGAGACCGATTTCCACCAAACGATCCCCGCGAGGAATCGCTATTATGGCATTCCGAGCGAGTGGGCGGAAAAGGCCCTCGTGCGACGCTACGGCTTCCACGGGGCCAGCCACCGCTACATCGCCATGCGAACCACCGAACTGTTCGGCCCCGGCAAGCGAGTCATCTCTTGCCACTTGGGCGGCTCAAGCTCGCTCTGCGCGATCCGCGACGGGGAGAGCATGGCGGCCAGCATGGGATTTTCGGCGCAAAGCGGTTTGTCGCAAAGCAACCGCGTCGGCGACTTGGACGTTTTCGCCCTGCCGGTGCTGATGAAGTACACCGGCAAGTCGATCGAAGAAGTGCTTGCGATTTTGGCCAACAAGAGCGGCTTGGCGGGACTTAGCGGCACCAGCGGCGACATGCGGGATATCGAAGAAGCGGCCGCCGCCGGCAGCGAGAAGGCCAAGCTTGCTCTCGAAGTGTTCACGGCCGAAGTGCGGCGCTATCTTGGCTCTTATTTAGTTGAGTTGGGTGGCGCCGATTTCATCGTGTTCACCGGCGGCATCGGCGAAAATCAGCCGAGTTTCCGCGATGCGGTTTGCCGGAATCTCGAAGAGTTGGGCATCGTTATCGATCCCGAGGCCAATAAGTCGGCCAAGGGCGAGGCGAAAATCAGCTCGCCGCAAAGCCGCACGCAGATTTGGGTGATTCCGACCAACGAGGAAATTGTCGTTGCGCGGCTGGCCGCACAACTTTTGTCGGAGGGCTAGCAACATGTTAATCGCCAAGGTTACCGGATCGCTGGTATCCACGGAAAAGGTCGGGTCGATGGTTGGCCACAAGCTTTTGCTGGTCGAGCCGTATCGACTCGAACCAAAAACGCGCGGCAGCTTGGTGACCACCGGCCGCTCGATGGTCGCGGTGGACACATTGGGAGCGGGGCTTGGCGAGCTGGTCTTGCTTACGCAGGGATCGAGCGCACGGCTTACTCCCGAGACCAAAACACTGCCCGTGGATACGGTCATCATCGGGATCATCGACACCGTACATGTGGATCACACCAGCGTGTACGATAAAGAGGGCACAAAAGATTAGGAAATGGATTTCCAAAAATCCGCTTGCAGCTTCGCGCGGATCCCTGCCCACGGATAACTGACAACAGACAACTGATAACTCATTACTATTATGCAAATAGACGAAAAACTGATCCGAAACGTGGTGGAACAGGTTTTAACCCGGTTGGGAACCGGCGGCGACGTCGCTCCCGTGGGCGGCGGATACCAAGGCCGGCTCGGCCTGTTTACCGATGCAAATCAAGCAGCAGCGGCCGCGAGGGAAGCCTTCGAACGGCTCTCGCGTTGCACGTTGGCCGACCGCAAACGCATCGTCGATCACATCCGCCGTATCGCGACGGATCAGCGCGTCGAACTTGGCACGATGGAGATGGAAGAGACGAAAATCGGCCGCTTGCCGCACAAGATCGACAAGCTGATCGGCGCGGCTTCGGTGCCGGGCGTCGAATTTATGCGTAGCGAGGTTTTCAGCGGCGATCACGGCCTGTCGGTGATCGAACGCGCACCGTTCGGCGTGATTTGTGCCATTACGCCCGTAACGCATTCGCTGCCCACGATCACCTGCAACGCGATTAACATGATTTCGTCGGGCAACACGATTGTTTTCAATCCCCATCCGAGCGGACGCCGGATTGCCGCCGAAGGCGTGCGACGCTTCAACGAAGCGATTTACGGCGATCTCGGAATCGACAATTTGCTTTGCGTCATCACCGAGCCGACGCTGGAATCGGCCGACATTTTGTTCAAGCACCGCGATATCAACTTGATTTGCGTTACGGGCGGCGCAGCGGTGGCCCGGGCAGCGATGCAGCAGCCGAAACGGGCGATTGTGGCCGGTCCCGGCAATCCGCCGGTCGTGGTTGACGAAACGGCCGATCTCGATCGCGCCGCACGCTCGATCATCCTTGGCGGCGCTTACGACAACAACTTGTTGTGTATCGCTGAAAAACAAGTATTCGCCGTCGATTCGATTTTCGACAAGCTCATGGCCGCCATGGAGCGCGCCGGCGCGGTGCGGCTCAATGCGAGCGAGATCCAGGCGTTGACGAAAGCCGCGATTTCGACCGTCGGCGAGGGCGATAAGAAACACGATGTGGCCCATAAGGATTTCATCGGGAAAGACGCCGCCGTATTGGCTCGGGCCGCCGGCAAGAACATTGCTCCCGAAACGGAAATGATTTTTGGTGAGACCGATGAGTCGAACCCGTTCGTGCCGGTCGAACAGATGATGCCGTTCGTGCCGTTCGTGCGTTGCCGCAACGTTGACGAGGCCATCGAGAAGGCCCGGATCAGCGAACATGGTTTCCGCCATACGGCCATCATTCACTCGACCAACGTCCACAACATGACGAAGATGGGCAAGGCCCTGGATACGACGATTTTCGTGAAGAACGGCGCCTGCGTGGCCGGCTTGGGCAACGGCGGCGAAGGCTACGGTTCGTATTCGATCGCCGGTCCGACGGGCGAAGGCATCACCACGCCGCTGACGTTCACCCGCGAGCGTCGCTGCACGATGGTTGATGATCTTCGGATTTTGGGGAAATAACACGAAGATTATCCGTGTTTAAGGGGTATTTATGTACATCGGCCGCGTCATGGGCACTGCCACTTCCACGGTCAAGCATCCGTCGATGGAAGGCTGGAAGCTTCTGTTGGTAATGGCATTGCAAGCCGACGGCCGCACGGTTGAAGGCGATCCGATCCTGGTGATTGATTCGCTGGGGGCCGGCAAAGGCGAAAAGGTAATGATCACCAGCGACGGCATCGGCACCCGAGAGATCTTGGGCGCTGCGAACTCGCCTGTCCGCTGGAGCGTTTTGGGTATTTGCGATCCATGAATTTTTCCATCTCCGACATCGAACGTGTTGTGCGCGAGGTTCTCGTGGAACTTGGCGTCGGCGACGCCGCGCCATCCACGAAATCCGCTGAAAATCCGCGCGTTGCAAGTTTGGCGGTCGAAACCAAAAACGTTCCGGCGACTGCCGAAACGAAAAGCGATACAAAGCCCGCAACGGCGGTTGCGGGAGCGCGTGATGGAGATTTGGCGATTGGCTCGCGCATCGTAACGATGGCCGAAATCGCCGGGCGATTGGGGAGCGTGAAGCGAGTCGTGGTTTCGCGCGAAGCCTTGGTCACACCGGCAGTGCGCGACGAATTGATGCGCCGCCGGATCGAGTTGGCGGTTGGCGAATCGCCGAAGAGCGAGGCGTCATCGCCGGTGCGATTGGTGATGCGCGTCGTGGGAACCGATTTCGATCCGACATCCCTGGCGGCCGGCTTGGTTCGCGAAGGACTGCAAGTGGAGCATGCGGCATTGAATTGCCTGATTGCCGCGACGAACGAGTTGGCCGGCGAAATGTCGAAGCCCGACACGTTGGGCGTTTTGCTTACGCGGCACACGGCGGCGGGGCTTTGCTTGGCGAATCGGCTGCAAGGCGTTCGGGCCGTGACGGGCGCGGATGCCCCGGCGGTGGCTTCGGCCGCGTCGGCCGTGGGGGCGAATGTTCTAGTGGCCAATCCGTCGGCGGGCACGTTTTTCCAATTGAAACAAATGGTGTCGGAATTCGGCCGGGGCGGCGTTCGCCCTTGCCCTGAAGTTTTTCAAGCCCGGCTTGCGTAAGGGGAGCGTTTATCATGCGAATCGCCGATGTTATCGGGACGGTCACGCTGAACAGCGTTCATCCGAGCATGGCCGGCGCGCGGTTTAAGCTGGCGGTGCCATTGAGCTGGGATGACTTGGCCGGCCGGCAGCCGACGCCGTTGGAAGAAGTCGTTGTGTACGATGAATTGGGCGCGGATATCGGGTGCCGCATCGCTTTGAGCGAGGGCCGCGAGGCCGCGATGCCTTTTCATCCTGGAGTAAAGCCCGTTGACGCCTATAACGCGGCGATTCTCGATACCTTGAAATTCGATCCGTCGGAAATTGAATAGCTATTGAAAGTAGGGTGCGAATATCGCACCGGAACAGACATTGGTGCGATGCACGCACCCTACGTGAAACGCGAGGAACATTCATGGTCAACATTCAGAAGGTCAAACAGGAAATTTGCGACATCGGCGATCGCCTTTATAAAAAAGGTTTCGCCGCGGCCAATGACGGCAATATCAGTTATCGCGTCAGCGAGAATCAGGTCGTCTGCACACCGACGCAAATCTCGAAGGGCTATATGAAGCCCGACGATTTGTGCATCGTCGATATGTCGGGCAAGCAGATCAGCGGTCATCGGAAGGCGACCAGCGAGATCAAGCTGCACATTGCGATTATGAAGGAGCGGCCGGAAGTGAAATCGGTCGTCCATTGCCATCCGCCTCATGCGACGGCCTTCGGCATTGCCCGCGAGCCGGTGCCGATGTGCGTTTTGCCCGAGGTGGAAATCTTCTTGGGCGATGTGCCGATTGCAAAATACGACATTCCCGGCAGCCAGAATTTCGCCGATACGATTTTGCCGTTCGTCCATAAGTCGAACGTCATGATCCTGGCCAACCACGGCACGGTGAGCTTCGGCGACACGGTGGAAAAGGCCTACTGGTGGACCGAAATCTTGGACGCCTATTGCCGCATGTTGATGCTGGCGCGCGGGCTGGGATCGGTCAACTACTTCACCGAGCCGGAAGCATCGGCCTTGCTCGATCTGAAGGAGAAGTGGGGCTTCAAGGATCCGCGCTCGGAGTTGAAGAGCTGCGACATCTGCGCGAACGACACCTTCCGCGAAAGCTGGCGCGAGGCGGGCGTCGAACAGCGAGCATTCCAACCGCCGCGTTTCGATCAATCAAGTTCCGCCGCGCCGCAGGCCTCTTGTTCCGCCGGCGCACAGGCTCCGCTCGATCAAGAAGCTTTGATTCAGGCCATTACAGATCGCGTAATAGCGGCACTCAATAAACGGTAAAGGTGCGATGCACGCCCGCGTGCATTGCAGGGACGTTTCCCGTGGTGGGTATGCCGTCGATAAGACTCATGCCCGCCGCGGGAATTTTTATTTCTTGCGGCTGTTCAAGTTTGCGGCACGTTCGACTTTCCGCGGTTCTCTTTAGGAAGCGTCCACCGTGGTTTTGGTTTCGGCAGGCACCAGCTCGGTATTCACTCCCGCCATGCGGAACACGCGGTTCCGTCCCGCTCCTTTCGCACTGTAAAGAGCTGCGTCGGCTCTCGCAATCAATGCCTCGGGTGTGTCGCCTTCCTGAGCCGCCGCTACGCCGCCGCTGATGGTTATCGTCAATTTGCTTTCCACCTGTGCCCGCAAACGCTCGGCAAATATGCACGCACCCGCCAGATCCGTGTGCGGCATCACGATCATGAACTCCTCGCCGCCGTAGCGTGCTACGATATCGGTCTCACGGATGGATTCATCCAACAGCCGGGCAAGCTCCTGAAGCACATGATCGCCGTGCAGGTGCCCCTGCTGGTCGTTCACCTGCTTGAAGTGATCGATGTCGAACATGACCATCGAGAACGGCGAACCATAGCGATCCATCATGGCAAACTGAGATCGCAATGAATCGTCCAACCCCCGGCGATTATTCACCCCCGTCAACGGATCGGTGCGCACCTCGGTAAAGGTCATCAAGTTCGCGGTCTGTTGCCGGATCTCGTCGTAGGCGTTCGCGATTTGCGTAGCTAGTTGCTGAGTGGGTCTCAGGATATCCTCGGCCTCACGGCAAAGCTCCTTCCATGCCGCTTCCTGCTGATGGCCGCTCAGCATACTGACGTGTTCCTTGAACCGGGAAACGCTGTCATGATGCTTCGACAGATTTTGGCGGATCGCCCAGGAGATCTTTTCCAACTCGGTGGCCACAGCCTGGGCGCGTTTGAGCTCGCGCCGCGACCGAACCGCCATGTCGCTTTTCGACGCTCGACGTTGTCGACTCACTAAATATCCCATGGCGGCAAGAAACGCCAACGCCACGGGAATAGGTATCTGAATGTTCCACCAGCCCATTGAATATCCACCGCGCTAACGTCTGTGCCCCATCTTGTTAGATTCTAGCATATTTGCCGACTGTAGCGGCAATTCGAACCAATATTTAACAATAGCAGCATGGGTGTTGAGAGAGTCTGAGCCGACCGTGTTTTCTTAGTAGTTGCTGCGCGATCCAAAACCACGCATACAGAGAAATGCCACTAAGATCATGGCTGCGAATGCCATCATCCAATCCCGAGGCCCGAGACGTTCAACCCAGTGAATTGCTTCTTGTAGAAACTGACTCATATAGAATACTTTCCACTTCAAGCAACAACTATTAGTATCCCCTATAAGTATAGGTTACAATTATCTCGGTTTTATGGGCATTTCCATCCCCCCAGCAATAGGCACAACCGCCGCCATTTCGCACCACACCCCACCTCGCCCAACATCCCGCCCTTCACCACATTCCACACATCGCCTCCGCCGATTTTCCACTCCCCCTCACTCTCGGAATCGACGGTGGACTACCCCGCGTCTATGACCTATACTGAACTATTTCCCATGCATGGGGTTGCTATGACTCGCAAGGCGCTGATTACCGGCATCACAGGACAGGACGGTTCCTATTTGGCCGAGTTCCTGCTCCAAAAAGGTTATGAAGTTCACGGCATGGTGCGCCGCGCCAGCACCGAGAACTACGAACGCATCGGAAGCCTGTTCGACCGAATCACGCTGCATCAGGCCGACCTGCTCGACCAACTCTCGATCATCACGATCATCCAAGAAATTCGGCCGCAAGAGGTTTATAATTTCGCGGCGCAGAGTTTCGTGCCGACCAGTTGGTCGCAGCCGTTGTTGACCGGAGAGTTCACCGCCTTGGGCGTCACCCGAATGCTCGAAGCCGTCCGGCTCGTGGATCCCTCGATTCGTTTCTACCAGGCCAGCAGCAGCGAAATGTTCGGCGCGACGAAACAGGAACCCCAAAACGAAAATACTTCCTTCCACCCTCGAAGCCCCTACGGCGTGTCCAAGGTCTACGGCCACTGGATCACCGTCAACTATCGCGAAAGCTACGGCATTTTTGCTTGCTCGGGGATTCTGTTCAATCATGAATCACCCTTGCGCGGCAAGGAATTCGTCAGCCGAAAAATCACCGATGCCGCCGCACGCATCAAACTCGGCGTCCAAGATAAACTGCTGCTCGGCAACCTCGACGCCCAACGCGATTGGGGATTCGCCGGCGACTACATCGATGCCGCGTGGCGCATGCTCCAACAGGATCAACCCGACGACTACGTCGTTGCCACGGGCATCAAGCATTCTGTGCGCGATCTGGTCGAACTGGCTTTCGATCGCGTCGGCCTCGATTGGCGCAAATACGTCGTCCTCGATCCCAAACAGCTTCGCCCCGCTGAAATCTACACGCTCCGCGGCGATGCGAGCAAGGCCCGGCGCGTTCTCGGTTGGGAGCCGAAGGTTTCATTCACCGAACTGGTGAACATGATGGTCGATGCCGACTTGGAGCGCGTCCGCTGCGAACTGGCCGAACAAGAGCGAAATAAGAAATAGGCTTGTTTACTTGACACCCGGGGAGACCATACATGCCCATCCTCAAGGAAGAGACCAGCATGTATCCGGCGAATCTGTTGGATGCACCTCCGGCCGATCACGCGAACCGCCGCTGGCTGGTTCTTCACACGAAAGCTCGGCAAGAGAAATCGCTGGCCCGGGATTTAGTCAAATTCAGCATTCCCTTTTTTCTGCCCTTGGTCAAAAAAACCAGTATTGTACGCGGCCGCAAACGCACATCGTTCGTCCCGTTGTTCGGCGGCTACATCTTTCTCTTCGCCAGCGAGGAAGAGCGGCTGCGAAGCTTTACCACGAACCGGATCGCTCACAGCCTTACGGTGAAAGATCAATCGCAATTGGCCTTTGACTTGCTTCAGATCCACCGCCTGATCGCCGCCGACGCCCCGCTGACCGTGGAAAGCCGCCTGGGCCCCGGCCAACAAGTCCGAGTGCGTCAAGGAGCCTTCGCCGGCCTCGAAGGCATTGTGCTCAAACGTCGCGGCGAGACGCGACTGCTTGTGAGCATCAATTTTCTCCAACAAGGCGCATCGGTCGAAATCGACGACTTCATGCTCGATCCGCTCGAATAGGCAAAGCGGTTAAGGAGTCATCGACTTCGGCAAAAATCGGTGTTCCAAGGATAGGTAGAAAAAGACACCGATGTCGGGTGCGTCATACGAAAGCCCGATCGGCGCGCCGCAACCGACGACCCATTGCGTATCGCCCTTGGTATAGGGCGACCAACGGAAACCGGGCAGCATCACGACCTCGCATTTCGACTCCTCGCGGCCGTCCCGCTGCAATTCCTCATCCCAAACCGCAACGGTTTCCAACATGAAATTAAACAGCGGCCGATAGAAATAGATCGCACTCCCGCCGAGATTGTAACCGTCGATCGTGTGACCGATAAACGGCAGATCGGGATCAAGCCCCGACG
>JAEAMG010002615.1_pt1 | contig 10830 bp, 4 predicted proteins | sample 8958741 | NCBI WGS metagenome assembly JAEAMG01 (sample SAMN16933256, study PRJNA681125) | bioreactor sludge metagenome | isolation source: anaerobic bioreactor treating anionic surfactant - SDBS | place: India: Bengaluru | collected 2019-02-28
TGGTGCGTGCCGAAGTAAATACCGGTAATGTAATCGGGGAATATTTGACCCGTCCCAATGGAATGAGCGGCAATCCTTCACGCACCACTGTAGACGCCTATGGCAATGCCTGGGTGGGCAATCGGGATGAGTTGTCAGTTTCGAAGGGTTCCGTGACCCGCATCGGGTTGCTGGTCGGAGGAACGCGGGTGGATGCGGGTGGTAATCCCGACCCCAATGGTGATTACGTACAGAATCCGTCCTATTGTACCTGCGAGGATCGCGACTTTGACGGTCTTATTAAAACCTCAAAGGGCTATCCCTGGGGGAACGGCACAAGCGATTGGACACCAACTGCACTTCCTTGGTCCAATGCAGGGAGCGCCGACACCAACGGCGGCGTTTCTACGGCGGAAGATGAATGTATCACCGCGTATGTCCGGGTGGCGGGCACCAGAGTACGATTCGTTGCCGTGGACCCCTCTGGCGATGTCTGGACCGGCAGCGCCACGGACCGTTTATTCCAGAAAATCAACGGCGCTACGGCCACTGCCGTGAGCAGTTCCATATTCAACAGCATTTGTGGTGGTTATGGCGGCCTGGTGGATGGTGACAATGTGATATGGTCCGCCAACTGGGATCCGGGAAATGGATCGGGTTTCATGCGTTATGATGGCAATTTCCCGTCCGCGCCGCTCACCTGCATCAGCAATATTCAAAACTATGGCGTGGGCATAGACCCGGACACCTGTCATATTTGGACGACATCAGCCTACTATGACAACAACCTCCGCGAAGTGGACTCGTCGGGAACTCTGTTGAACGTCTATAACCATTTCGGCGCATCTTCACCCGTTGACCTGACCCGGGGTGTCGTCGTCAGCAATGGCAATGTGTGGGTTGCCCACGGAAACTCCAATACTATCGGCCGGGTAACCACCGCGGGCGTGCATTTGGGGAATGTTCCTGTCGGCGCTCTTCCAACCGGCGTCGCTGTGGACACCAACGGCAAGATATGGTCCACCAACCTGGGCAGTAACAACGCCTCGCGCATAGACCCCACGAGCGTTCCCGGCACCGTTGATCTGACGGTAGACCTGGGCTTCGGCGCCGGTCCGTATAACTATAGTGACATGACCGGCTCTGTGCTGCTGCAGGCCATCGCGCCCCAGGGAAGTTGGACAACCACCTTTGATAGTGGAATTCTCGGGTATACGTGGTCCATCTTGTCCTGGCTGGCTTATCAGGACCCGGGAACCACGATTACAGTCAAGGTGCGCGCCAGTGATTCTCCGAACCCGGCAGGACCCTGGACAACTATATACAACAACATTCCTTTCACCGGGGTTTCCGGACAGTATATTCAAATACAAGTGACTTTAACGCGCCCGCCCTACTGCTATGGCAAGGCCCAGGTCCGACTGTGCGACCTGAAACTGTGCGGGACCCCGGGATGCATGAAGCTGGATATACTCGAGAAAAAGTGCGACCCGGAAACAGGTGATATCACGGCTACGATTCAAGTGACAAATAATTCCGGCATGCCGGCTTCGACCGTACTCCTCACCCCGCAAACACCCAACGTTTTCATCACACCCAATGTCATCCAGACACCCATTCCGGCTGGCGCCACGGTTTCACTAAATGTTGTAATCAGCGGCGCCATCCCCGGGGCGCTTACCTGTTTTACCGTTACTTTGGAAAGCATAAACAAAATGGTATGTTGTTCCCAGACCGTTTGTATGCGCTTTGACTGTGGTGGATGTCTTGAGTTTCTAAACGAAAGTATTGTATGCGACCCTGATGAACCGGGAACATTCCTGTATACTTTTCAGGTGAAAAATCGCACAGCGGTTCCGATACACCATCTGTACATTTTTCCGCCCGCTGGTTCAACAATGACAAATTATGTGAATTTTGTTCCACCCGTCGGTCCCTCGATGACCTCAAGTCCCATTACCCTGTCTGTCACAACAAACCAGATTCCGGGTTCTGTGTTGTGTTTCGACTATAGCGCTCATGATCGCTTTCTCAATACGTGCTGTGAAGGCTGGCACTGTCTCCGTGTCCCGGATTGTCCCGGAATGGGTGAAGGCGAAGGAGAGGTTGATCTATGCGGCGGTATCATCTGCAATGATGGTGATCTCTGCACCGAAGACTTCTGTGATCCTGCCACGGGCTTATGCTTTCACATCCCGATAGGCAACTGCGAAGGTGAAGGTGAACCACGCGAAGGTGAAACGCCTTGTCAAAGCGATGCGGATTGTAACGATGGCAATCCCTGCACCGAAGACTTCTGCGATCCCACCATCGGCGCGTGTATCCATATCCCGATACCTGGTTGCGATGGAGAAGGTGAGCCACACGAAGGCGAAGCGCCTTGTCAGAGCGATGCGGATTGTAACGATGGCAATCCCTGCACCGAAGATTTCTGCGATCCCGCCACCGGCGCATGCACCCATCTCCCGATAACCGGCTGCGAAGGAGAAGGTGAGCCACACGAAGGCGAAGCGCCTTGTCAGAGCGATGCGGATTGTAACGATGGCAATCCCTGCACCGAAGATTTCTGCGATCCCGCCACCGGACGTTGTTTATACAGCGCACTCGCGAATTGTGAAGGCGAAGGAGAAAGTGGAAACGAAGGCGAGCCGCATGACTACCATCCCGGAGATCTCAATAATGACAACCGCATGGTGTTGGGCGAAGCGATAGCCTACCTGACTGGCTGGCAGCAGGGAGGTAATCCCATAGGCTATGCCATTCGTGCAGCCTACCTATGGCAGAACGGCGAATACTATGCCTCTGATCCCGAGGCAGCACCGCCGTTATGCTGGATTCTGATAACCGGAAAAAGCCTGAAAAATAGTGTCGTAACCGGGGAGACGGGCTACGCCGTTCTCTCCAGCGACGGCAATAACACCGTCATTACCGTGACACCTAACCTGGGCAATACGGTCTGGGGTATTGAGCAGCCCCTTCCCGAAGGCGTATCGGTGGTGGAGATTACGGGCGACAACGGCCAATGGGATGCCGAAAATCGCAAAGTAACCTGGTGGGGCACAGGCGAGGCGCCCACTGTTCTTACCTTAAAGACAACCGGCGCGCCAGGTGTGTATGCCCTGTCAGGTGTTGCCAGCTTTGACGGTACCTTGACGACACTCTCCGTTACGGATGGAATACCTCTTCCGAGTATGCCAACAGCCACAACAGCGTCCAACGAAGAGTATTCCGACAGTTCGCCCGAGGCGACCGGGAACATGGAATTAGTCACAGTGGAAGGAACCACCGCTCAGGTTACTGCAGCCCCGGAAGAAGCTGTATCCCTTATCCCGGATGAGGCCGTAGAGACGCCAAGCATTCCAAATGATAATTTGGTTACGTCAAATGAAAGAGAAACCGTTGACGTTGCCGAAGAGAACAACTCCTGCACAGGATGTTTCCGCGAGCGACTGAAAACCGGAACACTATTCAAGGCCTTCCGTGAAAATTTCGCCGACTGGTTGCTGTTTGGCTTTGGCCTGATGGTGGTTCTAACTCTGAATATTTCGAGGCATAAACAATAACCCTGCACGATGTGGATGGATTAAATGCTTTGAGTGTTGTGCCCAATACAGAAAGTTCATCCTCCCGGTAAAATGTAAACTCATGCCTTCCTACAGGCATGTCGGCGGCGGCATTTATTGTAGCCCGATGCTACAGGATGTCGTCGCCGTTTTTGCTTTACATCGGCGTCTCATACGGAACAAGTTCAATCCTCTATTCGATTGTGCAAACGTAATTTCCGGCTACACAGCAGCGTATTGGCTGTTATCCCGCTCATGATACTAGATCGTCACATGAAATCTCTGCAGGACTGATTATAGATAGTAAATTGAATTCTATCACCGAATGACATAAGATCGCAGTGCCTTAATTTCGCTCCCAAGGAGATTCGGACAGCAAGAAGTTATTGTGTTCTACTAACACGGACATATTGACCGATTTTATGGAGTAAGCAAGCATGCGCATCTGTTCTTTTGTTTTTGTCGTTATGGTTTTTGCGTGTTTCGTTCCCGTTCACGGGAACTGGTCGGAATGGCGGGGGCCGACGGCCGATGGACACAGTGATGCGGTGGAACTTCCGATTCATTGGTCGGAAACGAAGAACATCGCCTGGAAAACGGCCATCCACGACTTCGGCTATTCCACCCCGGTGGTGTGGGATGACCAGATTTGGCTCACTACGGCTAAAGAAGACGGCACGGTATTATATGCGGTCTGCATTGACCGAAATTCAGGCAATATTACCAAGGATATTGAGGTGTTCCATGTGGAAAATCCACAGCATATCAATCCATTGAACACCTATGCGACGCCTTCCGCTGTCGTGGAAGCGGAGCGTGTTTATGTGCATTACGGCACCTTTGGCACTGCCTGTATCAACACCTTGTCCGGAGAAATTCTGTGGAAGCGCTCGGACATGAATTGTGATCACATGCAGGGGCCCGCATCCTCCCCCATCGTTTATGAAGACCTGCTCATAGTAACCCTCGAGGGAACGGACAAACAGTTTTTCGCGGCATTGGACAAGAAAACCGGTGAGACCGTGTGGCTGTACAACCGACCCTATGAGCCGTACAAGGACACCTCGCCGGTGTTTCTCAAGTCCTATCAAACCCCCGTAATTGTGGATATTGGAGGCAAAGCGCAACTGGTAAGCAACGGCGCCCTGATGGTGACTGGACACGAGCCGCGAACGGGTGAGGAAATCTGGCGGGTTCGGTACCGCGATGACAGCACAATTTCGAGCATTATCCATGGGAGTGAGTTGTTGTTTGTGAATACGGGCGGTCCTCCCGGCGGCAGCCAACTCTGGGCAATCCGGGAGGGTGCTACAGGGGACGTCACGGATTCACATGTTGTCTGGAAGATGACCGAAGATGCTCCGCATCAGTCCTCCCCTGTACTGGTGGGCGACTTGCTCTATATAGTGAGCGACCAGGGCCTCTTAATCTGCATGGAAGCAATCACAGGCAAGCAGGTTTGGTCAAAGCGCCTCAAAGGAAAATTCGGGGCATCACTCCTGACAGTTGCAGACCGGATTTATCTTTCAAACACAAAGGGCGAGACCACCATAATCGCCACGGGGCGGGAATATCGTGAACTCGCGGTCAACCAACTCGATGGCGAACTGTGGGCCTCCCCGGCAGTAACCGGAAACGCCTTGCTCCTTCGCACCAAAACCCACTTGTATCGCATTGAGCAAGCCCAATGACCAGGGAACCGCCACATAAGTACGTTTCTGAAACCTTGGTAGCTACACATTTTCAATATCATTACAAATAATGCAAACAGGCAGGAAAATCTACTGCATACCGGAGAAAAGGATGGAGCGGGACACGGGGTTCGAACCCGCGACATCCAGCTTGGGAAGCTGGCACTCTGCCAACTGAGTTAGTCCCGCTCAGCGGGGGACTTTAGTCTAGCAGAAAATATCGTTGCAGTCAAGAAATGTATTGCTGAATGTATTGCTGAGAAAGCGCGGCAGGCGGGGGTTTTGTCGTACCATGTCGGACTTTTTCAGACAGCATCGGACACCGTCAGACATCATGCGGTGAAGGGGAATAATCAGCTTGGCGGGGCTGGAGGCGGGGGCTTGGGGCAGTGTTCTTCGCGGCCTTGCCGGGCCTGGGCGTTTTGGGGGGCGAGGCTGAGGGCATGATCGTATAGGGCACACGCTTCGTCCCTTCTCTCGGTCGCGGCAAGCAGATTGGCCAGGCCGATGACGGGCCAGACGTCTTCGGGGTCTACCCGCATTCCTTCGCGGTAAGCGTCTTCGGCGCGGACGACATCGCCCAGGGCGGCGCGGGCCATGCCGAGCAGAAACCAGGTATTGGCGTTCGTGGGCTCAAGTTGCAGGGCTTGCTCCAGATACCGCACCGCTTCCTGATGGTTCCCGTTTTCAAAGGCGATGTTGCCGAGTCCGTGCAGGGCGACGGGCCGATTGGGATCGTGTTGAAGGGTCTGCAGGAACGCCTCCCGGGCGGCGGAATTGTTGCCGAACTCCCGTTGCAGCAACCCGATAACTTCAGCGGCATCCGCGGCCGGCGCGTTCTCTTTCAGGTCGGGCAGCAGTTGCTCGTGAGCCGCCAAGGCTTCCTCTTTTCTTCCCGCATCGAGCAGCGCCTGCGCATAGATACGCCGGGCAAACAAATGGTCCGGCACGCGTTCCATGACACATTCGGCGATAGCCAGCGCCTTTTCGGGTTCCTTGTGTTTTGCATAGTGCTGGCTGCGGAAATACAGCCACGTCTGAATATCGTCGTCATAGGGCACGGGCATCAAATAGAGCGCCACGGCAATCTGTATCGCAACGGCGGCGCCCATAATCGCAGGTCCCCATCGGCGCGTCTTGAAATAGCGGCGGATTCTGCAGCAGGCCAGGACGGCAAAGGCGGCGACAGCCGGGAGAATGGGCGCCCGGAAATGGGCGGAGATCCAGAGGAACGGGAAGGGCGCATACCACACCAGAATCAGCAGCAGAACGAGGACGTAACCGGCGCGGTTAAGATGTTCCTCCTCCATCTCGGTCGTAAGCCCTCGGCGTAATAAACGCTTCAGGCCGGCAAACAAAAACTCTAACAGGCCCACTACAAACAGGGCGAAAACGACCGCGAAATTGCCGGGAATGCGGTAGAGGGTACGTGAGAAGAGGCGGTCGGCATATTCGGTGATGTTTTGTGAAATCTCGCGGGGCGTCCAAAAGAGGACGGCCCGTTTCAGGCACAATTTCAGGAACCATGCCGGGTGCGGCATAATTTGTTCGCGCACCCTTATCCGGGCCAGGGCCGCCCAGCGCCACCAGTCATCAATGCGCGCCACTTTCTCGTCCACCCGCAAGTCTTTGTACCCGTCGCCCAGGTACTCGTCCAGCAAATCGTCCGCCCCGTGCAGATACCCCCGGGATTCGGACTGGTTGCCGATGTACAGGGTAATGCCCTGGCCGAAACTGTTAAGCACAAACCGTCCGGATTCCTGATAGTTCAGCAGGGTCACGGGAAGAATGGGCATGAAAAAGGCCATCAGAATAACCGGCGCCTGGCGCGCGGCAGGCATCCAGCGCTGCCGTCCCGCCAACGCGTGCCTCTCCGTGTTTCTAAGCACCCAGACCGCCCAACACAGGAGTACCGGCAGAAACAGGATGACGGCGGCCGAGGCAATCGTATACATCCCGCAGGCGAGGCCCATAAGGAGGGCCCGTCCCCGGCTGGGGCGGCGCTGCCACCAGAGGGCGGCGTTCAAAAACAGCAGGGAGCAAAATATCACCATCACGGGTTCGTGCAGGTTGGCCTCGTAAATAATGAAGGGCCAGTAAAAGGTCATGAACCCCGCCATCAGCAGGCCCGCCCCCCGGCTGTAGAGTTTTACGCCCAGGAAATAGGCGAGCAGCGCGCTGCCCAACCCCAGCAACATCTGCGCCAGCCGCACGCCGAACTGGGAATCGCCCAGGACAAAATAGAGGGCTGACAGAAAGAGCGTATAGAGCGGCGGGCGGAGCTGCGGATTGCCCGGGTTGTGCCGCCAGACGATGTTCCGTTCGAACCGCGGTTCAATCGGCGGCAGATGAAACAGGGCCCGCGCATTCTGGGCGTGGTCCAGGGCTGAATTATCAATGAATCCCATGTCCACCTGAAAATACATAGGGATCTGGAAATCGGGATGCTCCTGCAGTTCGTAGAGATAAGCCAGGCGGACCGCCAATCCGGCCAGCAGTATCAAAAAGAGCAGGCCCCTCGCGCACCCTGGAGTCAGGAAGGACGCCTGAACAGGGTTTTGCGGAGAAGTACCGGCGGGACCGCTATGGTTTTCGCGTTGGTTCATTGCGTATATAATAGGGGGTTGTTCCGGCGCAATCAAAACGCCTGCCCGGCCTGAAATGGAAGCGGCAGGATGCCGCTTCTACGATCCTCGTCATTGCTTGAGGGCGGATTTAGTCCCGGGCAGCGGTGTGAAATGGGGAATTTTTCGCGCTGACATCACCCGCATACCCACAGGGGAATCCAAGTAACACACCTTTTGGAACTGAACGAAGATTTTTCTTGACATTTATACTCTAAAGTATATATACTTAGAGTAATAAGGGTCACTTTATGCACTCGCTGGAACACAAAAGACGGCGTAAACTGGAGGACTCGGGGCAGGACCATCCGTTGATGGCGGGCTCGCTCAACCGCGTGGAGCGACGCAACGCGCGGGGAAAGGTCACGACCTATTACCTGTTGACCATCAAGGACGCGGGAAAGACCCGGACGGTCTACGTCCCCAAGGACCTCGTCAAAGAGGTGCGCTCATGGATTCGCAACCATCGAAGGCTCAAAGTATTGATCTCGGAGATATCGACGCTCAGTATCGCTATCATCCAAAGCCATGTCCCGAAGAAACGGGCGACGTCCGGCCGGGACGAAGACGCAAAGCGCCGCGCCAAACCAAACGTCCGGTAGGCCAAGCACTGGCCCAAATCGTCAAGCGCTTTGCCCCGACACTGTGGGATTCGTTTGACGCCGTCGACGACCCGCGCGACGGCCCGCTCTACCCGATGCGTCACGTGCTGTGTGTGGCCGTCTTGATGTTTACGTGTCGGTTTTCGTCATTGCGGCGGCTCGACGAGGCGAGCGAGGACGCGATGTTCCGGGACAACGTAAACACGTTCAGTCGCTGCACGCGCGAGACAGTCATTTGTTCCAAGCAGATGACCAACGTCCTGAAGGTGAGTGATCCCGGCCCGATAGGCGACCTGCGTCCCCGGATCATCAAAGACATGATCCGCAACAAACAATTGCCCGACGCTTTCCTGCTCAACCATCTGATGGTTGTCGCGGACGGTTCGGGGATTTTCTCGTCCTCCGAGGAACATTGCAGCCAATGTCTGACCCAGAAACACGACGACGGCTCCAAGACGTATTTGCACAATGTGTTGGAGGTGAAAGTCATTACGCACGGCGGGTTGGCGCTTTCCCTATCGACCGAACCCCAGCTGAATCCCGCGGACGGCAAATACGACAAACAGGACTGTGAGAATAAGGCTTTCAAACGGGCGCTGCCCCGCATCAAAGAAATCTTTCCGCGTGAACTGCTGGCGTACCTGCTCGACAGCGGGTACTGTAATGGCCCCATGTTCAAGGCCATCGATGCTCTCCACCAGAAGTTTATTTGCTGCTTCAAACCCGGCAGCATCCCGACCCTGTACGAGGAAGCGCTGGCACTGCGGAAACTCAATCCCCTCAACCGCCTGAGCCGAACGATTAAGCGGGACGGCCACACGGTGAAGCAGGTCTTCACCTGGGTGACCGGCCTCGAATACCAAGAGGTAAAACTTGATTTTGTGATGTGTGAGGAAACCGTGGAAGGCAAGACCACCACGTTCGCCTATCTGACCAACTTTCGGGTGGATCGGGACAATGTGATGATCATCGCCGATGGAGGACGCAAACGCTGGACGATTGAGAACCAAGGCTTCAACGAACAAAAGACCGACTACGAACTGGAACACTTTTGCGACTGCGCCTCCTTCGAGGTCATGTTCTCCCTGTACCTGCTGCTGCAACTGGCGCATACCTTCATGCAACTCTTGGCGCGCAGCAACCTAATCGACCCCGTCGGCACGCTGACGTTTCTGGCCTACTTGCTGCTCGAAGCACTTCGTAACGCCCCGCTGCCAAAGGACCTCTTCGAGCCCAACATTCCGGCGTACCAAGTCCGCCTCAACCGAGAACCCACCTAGCGTTTCGCAGTCGGGAAGCTCCACCTCGTCGCCGGTCACACCCCCCCATTCCCAATACCCGCACCCCCACCAAGGGGGGAACTCTGCCCAATCGGTCAAACTGAACTCACGGCGCGCTTGGTACGGATTCCCGAGATTCTCATTTCACACCGCTGTAGTCCCGGGGGGAACGATTGATAGCATCAGGCGCCATTTGGTACTATCTCCTCCATGGACTGGTGTCTTCGTGTGCCGAGATGAGGCGGATGCCGGACACAATCATGGACCTCCTGAATTCATGCATGTACTTTTCGTTCTGAATATCCCCTATGCCATCGAGCCGCACGGCGTCATGCTGCTCTCCGCCATCTGCAAAAAGGCCGGGCACAAGGTCAGTTTAACCCTTCTCAAGAAGCACGACCTGGTGGAGAAGGTTAAAACACTTCAGCCCGATGTGGTCGCCTACAGCGTCATAGGCAGCGAACTGGAGGCCTTCGCGCCGGCGGACCGGAAGCTCCGGGACTACTTGAAGGCGTCAGGACAGCGTGTATTCCGGATCATGGGTGGCCCCCACCCCACCTTTTCACCCGGCATCCTGGACGAACTGAAATTGGACGCCATCTGCCAGGGCGACGGCGAGCGCGCCTTTCCCGCCCTGCTGGAGCGGCTCGAAAAGGGGGAATCCCTCGAAGGCATTCCCAATATCGGGTTGACCGGCGAAGGCGCCAAATGCCGCGAGAAACTCAGCAGCGAAGAACTGGACCAGTTGCCCTATGCCGACCGGGACATTTATTACGAGGCTGTGCCGTACATTCCCCGCACCGGCCTGCGCTCCTTCATGGCGTCCCGGGGCTGCCCCTACCATTGCACCTTCTGTTACAACCACGTCTATAACCGCATGTTCAAAGAATGCGGGCCCGTGTTGCGCCGCCGTTCCGTGGACAACCTGCTGTCGGAGGTGGAGCATGTCGTCAAGCACTATCCGCCGGTACGGTTCATCCGCTTTTTCGACGATACCTTTTCGCTCACCGTGGACGACTGGCTGCGCGAATTCGCCGAGCAATACCCCAAACGTATCGGCATCCCCTTTTACTGTCTGATGCGTCCGAACA
>JAEAMG010002647.1_pt1 | contig 10829 bp, 10 predicted proteins | sample 8958741 | NCBI WGS metagenome assembly JAEAMG01 (sample SAMN16933256, study PRJNA681125) | bioreactor sludge metagenome | isolation source: anaerobic bioreactor treating anionic surfactant - SDBS | place: India: Bengaluru | collected 2019-02-28
ACTGCAAACAAACAAGGGGCCGATCTCCCGCGTACAGGGGCCGTGGACCTTATATACAGGCTTGAAGCGCGCTGGGGGCTATCCCTTTTTTGTACAGTCTGTGTGCGCATGCTCGAAAAATGTGGTGGAGGGGTGCGGGATCAAGTCACAGGTACTTCTTATACGTTTCAAAACGCAACGGCCTGTTTAAGTCTGCAACAGTATGGGGGCTCGGATTCTTGTCCAAAAACGCGGCCTGACTTGCGGGAGAAAGATTATCTTATTCAAATCAAAGGGGATAGAGGTGTACTCCTTTCCCTTTCATAATGTTGGCACAGGGCTTGCTCTGATAAAGATGCAAGCGCAGTGAAACTTGGGATTGGTTTCACGGAAAATTTGAAGACACCAACTGAAACAGGAGGTTTAGACATGGCAACGTTTTATTGGGAACCTACAGAGGGTTTAGGCGTGCTGCGCAGGGAAATGGACCGGTTCTTTGAGCAGTTCGAACCTTCCAGGCGTGGGTATTCACGATCGGCGTTTTTGCCGGGCGTATCCGCGCGGAGTTATCCGCTGATTAACCTCAGCGAGGATGCGGATACTATTCTGGTGGAGGCGCTGGCGCCGGGACTGAACCCGGACTCCATCGAGGTGACCGTGGTACGCGATCAGTTGCGTATCGCCGGGGAAAAGGCGGCCATCAATCCGGACATCAAACCGGAGGCCTATCATCGCAGCGAGCGTGGCGCGGGACGCTTCACCCGGGTGATTCCGCTTCCTGCGGAAGTGGATGGCAACAAGGTGACGGCAGAATATAAAAACGGCCTGTTGCTGCTGACCCTTCCCAAACGCGCGGAAGCCAAGCCGAAACAAATCGAAGTGAAGGTAAAGTAACGCAAACCGAACAACTTTTGAGAGGAGATACGTGTCATGAAAGAAACAACGGTTCCGGCCAATGTAGAAAAGAATGTTCCCGATACGCGAGAGGATACGCGTATGTTGGCGCCCCCCGTGGATATCTTCGAAACGGACACGGGCCTGGTGGTGGTGGCCGACTTGCCCGGGGTGAACAAAGAAGATATTGACGTTAACGTTGAAAAGAATGTGCTTACCCTGAAGGCGAAACCAAAACAACGCCTGACAGAAAATCTGGGACGTCAAGAGTACACGTTGCTGCCCTTCTACCGACAGTTCCAATTGAGTGAAGCGGTAGATCAGTCGGGCATATCGGCGGAAATGAAGTATGGCGTGCTGACAATTCATCTTCCTAAAGTAAAGGAACAGCAGCCTAGAAAAATTGATGTTAATGTAACACAATAAACCCGGTTGTGATGCATACCGGAAAATGAGAAAGGAGGTGTTCGCAATGAAAGACCTGGTACCCCAGTCGCTTAAATCAGGCGTAAATGAATTGCGCGATCGGATGATGCGCGTATTTGATGACTGGCTTCCTGAAACGTGGACAGGCGCTCGTGAAGAAGGCGCTTTATCTCCCGTGTCCTTCTGGCAAAGTTTGACAGGCCCCGCAGTGGACATCGTGGACCGGGCGGAAGACGTGCTGGTAAAAGCGGAATTGCCTGGTCTGGACAAAAGCGACTTCACCATTGAAGTCGAGTCAGATCGTATGATCTTGCGCGGCGAAAAGAAGGCCGAAAAGGAACAGAAAGAGGGCACGTGCCTGATTCGCGAAGCCCATTACGGCTCTTTCTATCGGGCGATACCCCTGCCTGCAACCATAGACCGAGACAAAGCCGAAGCCACTTATAAGCATGGTGTACTTACGGTCACCCTGCCGAAAACCGCCGACTCGAAAAGCAGGCGTGTGGCGGTTAAGGTTTCGTAACGTGCCTGCATTCCCGATAATCAAGGTCAGATCGTGAAGAAGGGCCGGCCCGTAAGGGCCGGCCTTGGTCTTTTTCAAGCTGCATCCAGGGGCTGCACCGGCTCGGCGAAGTAGCGATGCAAGGGCTCGGGAAGGTCATGCCAATCGCCCTTTTCGGCGCTTCTGCTCAAGGAAGTATCATCGCCGGCGTAGGTATTCCAGAACAACACATTTTTCCCGGCAAGCCTGCCCGTGGCGGCATCAGCCAGCAGCGCTGCAAAGGTTTTTCCGGTGTAGGTGCCTTCCAGCTGCAAGGCCACTTCCTGCCTGGCGCACTGTACCGCCGCAACCCCTTCCGGCGTAAATAAGGCGTAATCGCCGCCGAAAAAATCGTCCCGGAGTGAGAAGCGTGCCTCTTCCCACGGAAAGAGCGAAATAGCGTGGTCCCCTTGTTGGAGGAGGAGATTCGTCGTCTTGAAGAGCGTTTTCGCCCTTTCAAGGCTGGTATAGGGGGCTTTGGTAACACGCACACCCATAACGCGGGTGTTCATGCCTGCGAGGCGCAGACCCAGCGTCAGCCCAACACAGGTGCCCATGGTGCCGGAAGTGACATAGAGGAGGTCGGGTACGGGCAGGATTCCTTCCTGTACCTGTCGGTGCAGTTCCAGAGCGGCATTCACATATCCCAAAGTGCCCAAAGGAGATGAGCCGCCGGAAGGAATAATAAACGGCGGCATGCCGTCGGCTTTCCACGCCAGGTGAACCGCCCTTGCTGCTGTGGCGGATGTATCCTTCCAGTCGCAGGGAAACAAGGTGGCATTCGTCTTCAGAGAAGCCAGTAGATTCGCGCCGACGTGCCGGCTGTTGTGCTGGGGTCCTAGCACCAGCAGGGCGCGCATGCCCAGTTTCTGCGCGAACAAGGCCGTGGCCAGGGCATGATTGGAGCCCGCGCCGCCGAAGGTCATTACGGTAGGATATCCGTTCTGTTTCGCATGTGCGAGGAGAAACCCCAGTTTGCGTACCTTGTTCCCCCCGTAATACGGATGGGTCCGGTCATCCCGTTTGATGTAGAAGGCGCCCATACCGTGCGCTTTCGCGAAATCCGCGTGGGATTCCACGGGCGTAGGCAGCGCGGCAAGCGAAAGATAAGGCATCCCCAACAGCCGGCCCGAACCATTCTTGCTGTTCCCGTTTATTTCTAAACCCATAATGAAGTTACTCCATTCGTTCCACGGTGATGGCATCCACTATTGCGAGGCCGCGGCGGTTAAATACCAGAAAGACTCCTTCATCACTTTGCAGTCGAAATCCTATGGATCGGGTTGTTTGTTCCACTTCTTCCCGCTCCACAATGATGTCACGCAATTCGATAATGCCCAGGGTATCAAATTGACTTCCGGGCAGAAAATGATAGGTCAGTTTAAAACGTCCCGGCCCGGCAGACTTGATGGTAAGGGTGTGAAACACGGAACCTGTGATGCCATGCCCCAGATAGGCCGCCCCGTGATAGCGGGGATAACTGGCATTTTCTCGCCGGCCTTCCACGTCTTCAATCGCGCCGTCTACCGCGCCAATAGCCACCCGCGGCGCCTCACCCATCTCTACGGTAATCGGAAACGATGACGCATGTTTTTCCGACTCAATAAAAGGAAAACCAAGCGATAAGACACGATCATACAGTTCGCGAAGGGTGAAGGCGCCACGATATCGAAAGTCCGCGGGAAGTAATTTCGGAACCTGTCCGGGCACATATTTTCCTGACCACAGGGAATCACAGGTCATGAACGCATATTGGCCGGATAGGCTTCCGGAAAACAACTCCCTTGCGGAGGGAATGCGCCCCGCTCCGTCATAGATCTCTCTATCATAAAAGAAAACCCCATACGTGGGATCGAACAGATGCCACTGTCCCCCATAATAGACTTCAACCATCGTATGCGACTGCATATATTCAAAATTATATACGGAATTCAGGCGCGCTGGAAATCCCAAACGACGGCACAACGCCTCGAAGGCGCGTGCCATGCCGTAACAGTATGCCTGTCCTTCCGTCAACACGGCGGAACCCAAGTGCTGTGAACTGAATTTCAGCTTCAAGATTTGCGCCACATAGGAAAGAATAGCAAGCACTTCGCGCTCCCCAGGGTCAGATGCCCCGTGAGGAAATATGCGTGCAAGCGCTTCATCAAGAACCGCTGTGCTTTCCCCTTGAGATAAAGACTGGTAATAACGCAATTGTTCAGAAGCGATGTCTTTTTCCAAGTCAACAAACGCAAGATCCATTGAATTGACTGCTTCAGGGGCAAGTGCCTCAACAGCCCTATCTGGAACTGCATTTTTTTGACGGCATCCAATTAGCGCCCCAAGTAGCATGGCGCCGCAAAGGCAAATAAATACGGTTCTATTTATTTTTATGAAAATCATCCACACTCCCTTTCTGAGCGGGGCCTGATAGGAACCTCTATGAATTCGGAAATAGACTATGTTCAAATAATGGAACGGTTGAGGCGGAAAGTTGGATCGTTGCGCAGATCGAGTATATCCAGTCTGCAACCTCATATCCAAACCATCCTCTTGAGACCGAATGCTTTCAAATGCAACATGCGAAGAGGCTTTGTTATACTTTCTATAAAGTTTTGCAGGATGCAGCGCGAAAAACATCATGAAAAAAAGGAAGATGTCGTGAATCATCCGGAACGTTTCCGAGCCGTCATGAATTATCACCCCGCTGACCGTCTGCCCGTGATTGAATGGGCCATGTGGTGGGACCAGACTATTGAACGATGGAAGGGCCAGGGGCTTCCGAATCATCTGGATGATGTCTTTGAAATATCGGAATATTTTGGCCTCGACCCCTACAAACAGTTCTGGTTCAGCACCAATCAACCCACCATTGCCGCAGTGCAGCACCATGTGGACGGCGGGGTGTCGGGAATGGATGATTATGCACGCTTTCTGCCCCATCTGTACCCGGACCATTCAGCGGCGATCGAGATGATGAAGCCTTGGGCGGCACGCCAGGCGGACGGGAAAGCCGTAGTCTGGATTACGCTGGAGGGATTCTTCTGGTTTCCTCGCACCCTAATGGGCTTTGTGGGACTAATGTATGCGTTTATTGAACAACCTGAACTTATTCACCGTATCAACGAGGATTTGCTCCGCTTCAACCTGGGGCTGCTTGACCAGGTTCAGCGCGCTTGCATCCCAACCTTTCTGACCCTTGCTGAAGATATGTCTTACAACGGCGGGCCAATGATCGGCGAGAACCACTTTGAGGAGTTTATCGCCCCCTATTACCGGCGCCTGCTCCCGCGCGTCAAGGAAATGAACGCGTTGACCATCGTGGACACGGATGGTGATGTCACCCTGATGGTGCCCTGGCTGGAACGCCTGGGGGTGGACGGCGTGCTGCCGCTTGAACGCCAGGCCGGGGTTGATGGCATGAAACTGCGCCGGCAGTTTCCGGGACTCCGGATGGTCGGCCATTATGACAAAATGGTCATGGCCGGCGGTACTGAGGCGCTGCAACTGGAGTTTGAGCGTCTGCTCCCCCTTATGAAAAGCGGAGGTTTCATTCCCAGCGTGGATCATCAGACACCACCCCATGTCTCCATGGAACAATATAAAGACTACTTGAAGTTGCTGCGTGAATACGCCGTTCTGGCGTGCCGCTAGCGGAGTGCACGGCGCGAAGCACGACGGGGAGATGAACAGGCGTCTTTACCTCATGAAAAGAAAATTGATCGCCGACCATACCCAGGATGTGCATTATCGTTGTCAATCCCCATCTTGTGATCAGGCGATTGTTTGATGTTATGAGCCAATAATTCCCTTTCAATGTGGGGGGCCTGTATAATCTTTCCGATTAACTACGGGCGCCAATCGGCGCCGTCATCAACAAAGGATTTCAGAATGCCCCGCTACCTTTCCCTGTGCTATCTCGTGCTGGCCCTTATCGGAACGGGGTCCACTCTTATTTCCCTTGAGGTGGGCATCGGCATCATCAAGGCCCTCCCAACGCTTTTCCTCACCGCATGCGCCTGGGCGTATACACGTCCGCGATTCGGGCCCTGGGTCATGATCGGGGTGGTGACGGGCGCCCTGGGCGATTTCAGCCTGGCCAGCGCGGAACGTTCCTGGTTTATGGCCGGGGTGGTAACCTTTCTCATTGGACACATCGCCTATTCCGTGGCTTTTGCCAAAGAGTTGAAAAGCACTCGAATACGCATAAGCCTCATTCTCGCAACCTTGTTCATCATGAATGTACTTGTAGCGCTGGTTTCTATACGTATGCTATTTGTGGGGGAGCAGGCGCTGATTGTCCCCGTGTTCGTGTATGTGGCCGTAATGGGCGTCATGATGACGATTACGATGCTGCACCAGAGTCCCACGCGGTTTATTGCGGCGGGAGGACTTGTCTTCGTCCTGTCCGATGCGCATATTGCCATAAATCACATGTTCCTGCTCGCGCCCCGGCTGGACATTGCCCTGTCCGGATATGCCACGTACTATCTGGCACAATACCTCATCGTGGCAGGCGCAGTCCGCGAATCCCGTCTCCGGCAACCGGAAACAGTTATATGATATCCGGCGTAAAGACACTGGCATCCGCCTGGCGCGAAGCGCTCCAGAACCCTCGTTTCAGCATCGAGTGTATGTTGACGGTGGTACTATTTCCGGCCTCCCTGTATCTGTGTCGGGAAGTTATCCAGTACGCCCACACGCGTCCCGGCGTGCAACTCAACGACCCCCTGTTGCTTGTGGTCGGGCCGGTCTCGTTGCGTGCGCCCATTTTTCTAGTACTGTGGTCGTCACTTCTCTTAGGTGTATATGCGCTTGCCAAAACCCCTCCCCGCTTTATACTTTGGCTCCAGGCTTCGGCGGTTCTGGCGTGCCTGCGCGCCATTGCGCTTTTCCTGGTTCCCTTGGAACCGTTGCCGTCCATCATCCCACTGGCGGATCCTGTCGCGACCTTGCGAACAGACACGGGCACACTCATAGTAAACGACCTTTTTTTCAGCGGCCATACCGCCATCCTGTTTCTGTTGTTCCTGGCAGTGGAATCCCCTCCGCTGAAACGTTTTTTACTGGCCGGAATGATTTTCACGGCGACCGGGGTACTTCTGCAGCACGTGCATTATAGTGGCGACGTATTTTCAGCTCCCTTCTTCGCCTTAGGAAGCTGGCGTATGGTCTTGTTCATTCATAAGAAGTGTAATTTTTGGAATACTGACAACGGTTCCGCGGGGCTTTATGACAGCAACGCATAACGCAACTTGGAGGAAACACAATGAAATCCAGCGTCTACGTAAATCTGCTTGGGGTGATATTCTTTCTTTTGACGTCGTTCCCCTTGGCGGCAGCCGCCGAAAGAACCCCTACGGACTGGTTCCTCGAGGCCGGGTATGGCGTCTTTGTTCATTACCTGGAGGGCATACAAAACAACGCGGACCAACTCCACAGCCTGGGCAAACAAAGCTCATGGGAAGAATGTGTGCGTGACTTCGACACGGAACGTTTCGCCGCCGACGTGGAAGCCTCGGGCGCGGGATATGCCATTTTTACCGTGATGCAGATTTCCCGTTTCATGATCGCGCCCAATGCCACGTTTGATCGTATTACGGGCTATCAGCCCGGCGAAGCCTGCGCCACACGCGATCTCATTGAAGACCTCTACCAATCCCTCAGCAAAAGAAACATCAAATTGATGCTCTACTGGACGGGTGACGGTCCCCGGGCGGACGAGAAGGCGGGGCCCGCTTACGGGTGCGGTACTCCCGTTACCAAAGAATTTGTGCAAAAATGGGCGGACACCTTCCGCGAATACGGGGAACGCTATGGTGACAAGATCGCGGGCATCTGGTGTGACGGCTGCTACTCGTTTATCGGTTATGACGAAGAAACATTGGGCATCCTGGCGGCAGGACTGCGGGCGGGCAGCGACAAGCGCATCATCGCGCTGAACCCGGGGGTGGATCCCGAAGTGCGCGCCTACACCCCCCACGAGGATTACACATGTGGCGAACAGAATGTGTTTCACGAAGTGCCCGTCGAGCGCTATCTCCAAGGGGAGCAATGGCATATCCTCTCCTTTCTGAGCAAAACCTGGTGGGCGGAACCCGGGGTAGGGTATAAAAAGCGTCCGTTCGCCGACTATGTCAACCAGGTGAACCAGCGTGGCGGGGTGGTTTCCGTGGATGTCATGCTGTTCCGGGATGGCGGGCTTGACCGTTCCCAGGTGGAGCTGCTCAAGGCGGTGCGGCAGGAACTGCAGGAAGGAATCACAAGGCCGCCCGTACCTGCGGGAAACCGGGCGTACCGCAAACCGGCCCGGCTCCTGAGCCTCGACGGTTCCCGTTCCCTGCCGGTCAACAGTGAGACCCATTTCCCCTGGCAGGGTGTAGACGGCAAACCGGACACACTCGCCCAGGCTGCGGGCGAGTGGCCCTGGACGTACGAAGTAGACCTCATTGATACGCTTTACATTCAACGCGTCAAAATTACCTTTGGCGCGGGGTATGCCACGCGCTTTGAAATCAATGTGTCCGGGGACAGGCAGGCCTGGAAAACCGTGGCGGAAAAATCCGACCATGACGGCAGTCCGGGGGAATTTGTTTTTCCCCCTGTTTCCGCGCGGTACATCCGGGTTCGTGCCCTCAAACCGGATGGAGAAAACCAACCTGGCGGGCAAATGGCCATAGCGGAACTCGAGGTGTATGAGTAAGGCTTCGCCTCATAATCGGTGGAATTGTACCCACAGATTTGTTATCCGTTGGACTAAACGGCTATCGCCGTGGGTGATCGCTCCGGTAGGCGTACCTTCCTTGGTACGCCCTCTTGCCACAAGCGCCGCAGGTAGTATTTCTGGCGCACCAAGGAAGGTACGCCTACTGGAGCCCCCTTGGGTTCTGATGTTACCCAATATTGCAGGGTTGTGGGAGCCAGTCGGATTAGCGTTTAGTCCAAGAAAGTTTTTCTGTTGGTACGGCAACTGAAAAAGCTTATTCGTTTTATGCATGGGAAAGGCCTTGATCAAGGATATGAAATAGTGATGGGTAGCGTTGCTTACGGATGGATAGAAGAACCACCGCCACGGCCGTCATATAAATATTTGAAAAATTTAGCTTGACTTTTGGAAAGATTTATGGTATAAGCATGTTGAATTTATACACGTGAAGTGTATCCGCGAGTTTACTTTCCCCCTATTTTTACCCTAAAGAGAAAGCGAGGTGAATACTATGCAGTGTGCATTGTGCAACGAGTATATTGATGACAATGAATTCGTCTTTGACGAAGCCTTTGAAATAGACGGCGAGTATTGGCATGCCGAGTGTTATGCCGAATACTTTGGCGAAGAGTTGGAAGAAGCAGTCTAATTCGATTAATAAAAGGAACCATTTTCATTGCGTGCCTCGGTCCTTCGGTGTGACCGGGGTTTTGTTTTTTGGGGACCGGACGACGAGACGTAGTGATGTCATGGGAATTTTCCTGAAAACGATAGATATATTCGGCCATTTTGTGCTATTATCTATGGCAACAGTTGAAGCATGACACCTGCAAGACCGCAAGAAAAAGCAGGTTCCGTTTTATCCCTGCCATGTGCGATATGGCCTCAAAACGCGTGGCCTTTCACAGTGAACTGGGAGTTCAATATTTGAGCAGCCTACGGAAAGCCACCACAGAGTGGAAGCCGGATGACCGCCGTGAGAACACCCCCCTGTTGAGGGAAAGGTTCACACCGTTTTCTACCGCCAGTCGGCATGTGCGGGGTTTTTTATATCCGGCCGTTTTTCAACTGCGGGGAATTGCTTGTGAACGGGGTGGGATTTCAAGCCATTTCAGGTTGAAGCGGTAATGCAGCCGGCTGGAGATGAGGTGTATGACCCGGTCCGGGGTCTGCGTCGCGGCGAGGTAGCCTGCAGGTTCCGCCTGGGTGGCCGTGGCGGTAAAGGCGCGGGTATTGCCGCTCGGGGGAAATGCACCCTCCCCTGGCGTCAGCAGTTTGCACACCGGCCAGGTTGCGCCGTCATCGTAGGACAAGGCGGCATACATGCCGTACCCGGTAAACTCGTGGTTCGCAGCATCCTTGAACGACATGCCTTTGGGATGATTATGCTGCGGGTCCGTGAAGGAGACGAACAGCACAGGGCCCTCCATCAGTCGCATAAGCACCAGGCGCTGTCCGCCGCCGATGGGCGAGAACGGACTGGCGGTGTAGGTCCAGCTGCGGCCCAGGTCTTTGGAAATGCTTTGTGGCATGTGCCCATGTATGGTGTCCCCTCTGCCCAGGGCGAACAGGCTTCCGTCTTTGAGTTCCACTACCCCGGCATGGATGCCCGCGATGGTACCGCCGGACGCGCCTTCCTCAAATACCGGGGCGGGCACGGCTTTGCCGGGTTCCGTCCATGTTTTGCCATTATCAAGGCTGATATGGATGGTAGAGCCGCCGTCACCGCCGGTTACGGCATCACAGGGAACAATGAGGGCGCCTTGTTCCGTTTTGAATGCGCCCGCGATGGGCATGTTACGCAACCCCCGCTCAAAACGCATCCAGCGATGCCCGGACCAGGAGGCGCCATTGTCAGTGCTGGTCCTGCAGAACAGCGCAAGATTGGCCCACCCGTAACTGGCGGAAATCCCCTGAAAATGATAGACCGTGTCGCAGTCCCGGTCCCGCCACAGGGCGGTAGCATGCATGTTTCGGTCTGGAACCTTGTAAAACAGCGATGCCGGGTCCCAGGTATCCGCGCCACGGCGCAGGCGCGCGGCGGCCACGGCCAGCTCCCGACCCTTTTCCTCCAGCGTGGTGTACCACGTGGCGAACAGGTCGCCATTAGGCATGAATGTGATATCCGGACAATGATTATGTTGGGAAAACAGAGGGCCCCTGGAACCCTCCGGAATTTGGACAAAGGGAATCGGGCCTTCGAAGCAACCGTTATCCTTTGGCGGCGTTGAGGGCCATTCAAAGGCATCCTGCCGCACACCTGTCGCCCAAAGTTCCTTTTCAGGAACAAGAGGCAGGGAC
>JAEAMG010002648.1_pt1 | contig 10823 bp, 9 predicted proteins | sample 8958741 | NCBI WGS metagenome assembly JAEAMG01 (sample SAMN16933256, study PRJNA681125) | bioreactor sludge metagenome | isolation source: anaerobic bioreactor treating anionic surfactant - SDBS | place: India: Bengaluru | collected 2019-02-28
GATCTTCGACAGCGGATCGGCCGTGGGTGCGATCGTGGCGCCGCCGCTGGTGAACGGAGACTTCGAGCGGGATTCGATGGGCAATGGGACGCCCGATATGTGGCAGGCGACCATGGTTGAGCCCGTCTGCACGCACGTGCTCAAGCACCGCACAATCCCCGAGTGCATGACCGATCGCAATGGATTGATCCACCATGTCGATGGACGGATCGATACGACAAACCCATCCGGCGGCAAGAACAGCCTCTTGCTGAAGGGCAAAATCGTGATGCCGTACTTGCACATGCTCAAGCCGAGCCAATGCGCCACGGCGCCGCGACTGCCGTATTACTTCCAAACGTGCCAACCGATAATCCTGAAACCCGCCACCCGCTACCGGATCTCGCTGATGCATCGTGAGACTGATTCGGCAGGCGGACTCGAAGTGTGTGCGAACGTGGCAGACGTTTCTGTCGTGACAACGCTAATGGAACGCAAGCTTGATGCGTCGGCGAATTGGCGGCGAGCGGTATGGGAATTTCAGACGCCCCAACTGCTTGCCGGAACACCCAGCCTGACCATCATCAACAAAGGAACAGCGGACGCATGGGTAGACGATGTGCAGATTGCCGTCGTGGGGCCATCGACGGTTTCCTCGAACCGCTGATCCGCACAGGTTCGTTTCCAAGGAGTTCTCATGTTGCGCAATGTAATTCATTTGTGTGTCATTCTGATTCTGTTGCCGGTCTTTTTGTTGAACGCCGTGGCGTTTGGCCAAACTCAAGTGAAGCCGCCGCCAATTGCCTCGGGCTCGTGGACCTTGGTCCTGCTGCCCGACACGCAGGTCTACACGGATCATGCTCCAGGCATTTTCACGATGCAAACGCACTGGATCGCGAAGAACAAGGACAAATTCAACATCCGTTACGTGATCAGCCTGGGCGACATCACGCAACGCGATTCCGACCGTGAATGGCTGCGTGCAAAGGAGGCGATTTCGGAGCTAGACGGAAAAGTTCCCTACGTACTCATACCGGGCAACCACGACTACACGCCCCAACACGATCCGACAGGCAAAACGCGACTCAACAAGTACTTTCCCGTTGCTTGGTTCCGCGATTGGCCGACTTTTGGCGGTAGCATCAGGGACGACGACCTCACGAGCAACTACCATTTGTTTAGCGCCGGCGACGTCGATTGGATCATTCTGGCCCTGGAATGGGCCCCGCGCGACGAGACGGTGAAGTGGGCCAATGCCATCTTGGCCAAGTATCCCCAACGAAAGGCAATACTGGTCACGCACGCCTATCTCTACGACGACGGGACTCGCTACGATTTTGCCAAAAAAGGCGTTTCGCAGGAATGGAATCCTCATAGCTACATGCCGAAGTTGCCGATCAACGACGGCGAAGAGCTATGGCAGAAGCTCGTGCGCAAAAACAACGTCGTCTTGACGCTCAACGGCCACGTATGCCATAGTGGTGTTGGGTTTCTTTCGAGCAAGAATGACGAAGGCGAGGCCGTGCATCAGATGCTGGTCGATTATCAGTCGCGGCCGCTTGGCGGCGACGGCTATCTTCGCATCTTGGAGTTTCTGCCTGACAGGAAGACCGTCCGTGTGAAATCCTACTCGCCGCTGTGGGACAAATACCTGGAGGACGCGAACAACCAGTTCAGCTTCGAGTTAGCCCCTTGCGCTGTGAACGAAGCCATTCGATGAAACACGACCTTCGGATTATGAGGAAGCCTGTGATGGAGCGAAGAGTGCTGAGTAATATGTCTCACCATAAACCAAGATCGGCGCCCCCGAGAATCCTTATGGCGCTGGGGTATTACGACCTTCAGTTGCACCGGGGGATCATTCGCTACGCGCGCGAGGCGGGTTGGGTGCTTGACACGTCGATGGCCCACTATAACATGGTTCCCGATCATTGGCATGGCGATGGGATCATCACGGTCCTTCTTCCCGAGCGGGCCGATCTAATTGCTTACGTAAAGAAGCAGCGCGTGCCCGTCGTGGCCCTTTATGGCGACGTTCCTGAAATGCGGGTTCCCCGCGTGCTGTTGGATGACGTTCGAATCGGCCGTATGGCGGCAGAACATCTTGTGGAGCGAGGCTTTTCTCAGATCGGCTTCCTCAAGGTCAGCAACACCCTCGCTGTCCAGGAACGCGAGCGTGGATTTCGTGAAATGGCCGAAAAAACCGGTTGTGATTATCGGCTGATCGATCTGTACAGCGCATGCCAGGCCAAGGCGGGATTGAACTGGTTTGACTGGCTAAAAGACCAATTGGCAAAGCTTCCCTTGCCGATCGGGTTCATGGTGCAAAGCGATCATCGTGCCACGTACCTGATCAGCGCGTGTGAGGCGATTGGTTTGGCCGTACCCGATCAGGTGGCCATTATCGGCGTCGATAACGACGAACAGGCGTGTGAGTTGGCGGCGGTGCCCATTTCGAGCGTTGACTGCAATCGCGAAAAGATGGCTTATGAAGGCGCGCGACTGCTGGATGCCCTTCTGAGCAAGCGACACCGGCCGAAAGAACCGGTAGTGATTGCACCCAAGGGAATCGTTGTGCGGCAATCGAGCGATGTTCTTGCCGTATGCGATCCTGCCGTTGGGCGGGCGCTGGCGTTCATTCGCGAACACTACAGCGAGCCGATCGACGTGGATGACGTGGTGAAGATCAGCCGCGTTAGCCGTTGCGGTCTTTACACTGCGTTTCTGCGGGAATTGAGGCGGTCGATTGGGGCGGAGATCGACCGCCAGCGCGTCGAACATGCCAAACGCCTCTTGGCTGATCCTGCTCAAAAACTCTATCGAATCGCGCGCAGTTGCGGGTTCAGCAGCGCAGCGCATTTCAGCCGCGTATTCCATCGCGTCGTCGGCATCTCGCCTTCACAATACCGTAGCCAAGAGAGACGGTGTATCTAGACAAAACAGCAAGAACTAAATACGGAATACGCTGTTTCTCCATTCAGGGCTCAGTATAATAACTCGCAGAGAAGGCGTCACCGCCATGCCTGTGAGGCAGCGTCGAGCCGCTGAATGTTCGCTCTGTCCGAGTTACCAGATGCCGTTGCGGCAAGAGAAAGCACGGCCAATCGATCGGCGACGTCGAGAGTTTGAGCTCGCAAGAGGTCGCCGACTTGGTGGAATACATCCTTTCATTATAAGCGGATGGGAATGCACACGGCATGAGCATCCACGAGAAGGAATCGATCCGATGAATACGAAAGCGGTCTTCATTGCACCTCAGAAATACGTGCAGGGTCGCGGCGTACTGCGTGAGCTCGGCAATTACGCGGCACTATTTGGCCGAAAGGCCGTCGTGCTCTGGGATGCAACGGTTAAAGGAGCCGTCGGTGAGGTGGTACTGGCAAGCATGAAGGAGCCGGCCGTGGAGGTGGTCGATGTTCCCTTCGGCGGCGAATCGACCCGAGAGGAGGCCGCCCGCGTTGCCGGCATCATTCGGGACCATGGCGCCCAGGTGTGCATCGGCATCGGAGGCGGCAAGACACTGGACTGCGCGAAGGCTGCTGCCTGGGAGGCGGGCGTTCGGATGATCAGCACCCCGACTGTCGCTTCCAACGACGCGCCGACCAGCGCGATTTCCATGTGGTTCGATGCGGCGGGCAATTGCACCGGCTACACGTGCTGGCCCTTCAATCCCAATATCGTTCTGGTCGATAGCGAAGTCGTGTCACGGGCTCCGGTCCGGTCGCTCGTGGCGGGGATGGGCGATGCCTTGGCCACTTGGTTGGAGGCGAGAGCGTCGTTCAAGAGCCGGGCTCGTACGCTTGCCGGCGGCGTTCCGACGATGACGGCATTGGCCATTGCGGAACTCTGTTTCGACACGCTCCAGCAGTTTGGAATCGAAGCGAAACGCGCGGTCGAAGTGAAAACGCTCACGCCCGCGGTGGAAAAGGTGATCGAGGCCAATGTATTGATGTCGGGACTCGGTTTTGAGAGCGGGGGGCTGGCCACGGCGCACATGATCGCCAACGCGCTGCCGGTCTATCCGGAGTGTCATCATCTGATGCACGGCGAGAAGGTCGGCTTTGGGATACTTTGCCAACTCTGTCTGGATGAAGATACGGACATTGAGGAGATGCGGCGGATCATCGATTTTGAAATTGGCATCGGGCTGCCCGTCACCTTGGCCGACCTGAACCTGCATAACGCCACCCGGGAAAAGCTACGGATTCTCGGAGACGCATGCGCCGCGGAAGGGTCTCTCTGTGCAAACCACGTGTTTCCGGTCACATCGGAAAGCGTCATTGACGCGATCTTGGCTGCCGATGCCGTCGGCCGGGCAAGAAAAGAACTCAGCAATGCCAACGGTCGGGAGCAACAATGCCGTTAGTCAACCCCCTACAGATGTTGCAGGATGCCCGGTCGGGCGGATACTGCGTCGGTGCCTTCAACCTGATCGACTTTCTTACGATGAAATCGATCGTCGATGCGGCAGAAGCAAAACGGGCGCCCGTGATTCTGCAAACATCCTCCGCCACTGTCCGGCAGTTGGGAATTCGGACGATCGTAGCCCTTGCCCGCGCCGCGGCAGCCGACAGTCCGGTTCCCGTCGCTCTACACTTGGATCACGGGACCGACCGCGAGATGATCCGTGATGCGATTTGCTCCGGCTATACGTCGGTCATGATCGACGGGTCGAAGTATCCGCTGGATGAGAACGTTTGCCGAACGCGCGACGTTGTTGAAGAGGCTCATGCGCGGGGTGTTGCCGTGGAAGGCGAAATTGGCATCGTGGCGGGCGTCGAAGACGACATCGTGGTACACCAGGACGCCGCCATCTACACGACGCCCGCCGAGGCTTTGGATTTTCAACGCCGCGCCGGCGTCGATTTTCTTGCTGCGGCGATCGGCACGGCGCACGGCTTCTACAAGGTGGAGCCGAAACTCGACATCGACACGCTGCGCAGCATCGCCGCCGCGACGCCCTGCCCCGTGGTTGTGCATGGCGGTACAGGCCTGTCGTTCGACGTGGTCCGCCAACTCGTTCGTGCCGGAGCCGCTAAAATGAATGTGTCGACGCAGATCAAGCAAACCATGATCGACAGTCTTCACGAGTATATCGAGTCGCATCGAACCGAATACAATCCGATCAAACTCCTCGAACACGCTCGCGGGAGACTCATAGCGATGATCGGGGAATATATGGAAGTGTTGGGGAGCGCGGGGAAGGCATCATGACATCGTCTGGGCGGAGTTTGCCATGACAAGCGAACTGGTAGCGCGATATCCTTGTGACCTGCATTGCCACACGACTCGGTCTGATGGCAATGATACGCCGCAAGAACTCATCGACCACGCGGTATGCGTCGGGCTTAAAACGCTCGGAATTACCGATCATGATATCACGCCTCCTGTTTGCATAAACATGGCCGACGGATCGACCATCGACAGCGTGTCGTATGCGGCGGAACGAGGACTCCGGCTGGTCCTCGGCTACGAGTTCTCCTGCGACACACACGTCGACGACGTTCATATCTGCGGCTATGGTTGCGATTGGCAACATCCGGACGTCCTGGCTGAAGTAACCGCGGCAAAGTGCAGCAAGGCCAACGCATATCGCGATCTGTGCGGGCGTCTGACCGAAGCAGGAATGCCCGTGGATTGGGAAAACGACGTCCTTCGGTATGTCGATGCGTCTGGCTCGCCGGCCGCACGGGCGCCCGAAGAGGTCCAGCGCAAGCACATCTTCGAAGCGATGGCCGCTCGCGGACATGCGAGTTCCTGGATTGAGGCCAAACGCCTTGTGCGCGATAACCAGAGCCTGAACGTGATGCGGCGCAAGATCGATCCGCGCGAGGCGATTGCCGTAATCCACCGTGCGGGCGGAATCGCCATCCTGGCGCATCCCTACCTGATCGACGAAAAAGTGTGCGTGGATGGCCGCACAACCCACGATCGGGCTTCCTATATCAACGCCTTGATCGACGCCGGGTTGGACGGCATTGAGGCCAGCTATACCTATGACAAAACAACGTACAAGGGCTCGCTAACCCCCGATGCAATCGAACGCGAAGTGCGCACATTGTACGCGCCGCGCGTTCGCTTCGTGAGCGGCGGCTCCGACTATCATGCCGACCATAAAAAAAACGCATCGCAGGTGCGAATCCTCGGTGAACGCGGCCTGACGATCCATGAGAGCGCGCCGATCCTGGCGTGCCTTTATGAAGGGAAGTAAAAATGCTTGACTTTTCGCGGCTGGACAAACGCGCCGTGGCGAAGGCGCTCGACTTTTCCATTCTTCCGAAGGAGACGCGGGAGGCCGAAATTGTGCGAGGATGCGAGCTTACGCGCCAATACGGTTTTGCCGCATTTTACACAAGCAGCTCGTATTGGACGCCGGTCGTCGCCAGAGAACTGGCGGGCATGGATGTCGAAATCGGCACGGGAATCGCCTTTCCCTTCGGATCGGTTCCTCCGGAGGTCAAGGCGTTCGAGACCGAATACGCAGTGCGCCGCGGCTGTACGGCAATTGACTTGGTCATGAACGTCGGAGCATTAAAGGACAAACGATACCAGCACGTCGAAGAGGAATTACGGCTTTTTGTCCGTGCAGCAGGCGGCGCGGTCACCAAGTGCATTCTCGAAGTGTGTTATCTTGACGATGAAGAGATAAACACAGCCTGCAAGATGATCGCGGCAGCCGGCGTACAATATGCCAAGACTTCGACCGGCCAGTTCGAAGGTCCGACGCTGGAACAGTTTCTTCGCATGCGAGAAGTGCTGCGGGAAACGAGTGTAAAACTGAAGGTTGCGGGCGTCCGGTTTCCGCGTCCCCAGAACGCCTACGTCTTCTTCCTGGCCGGCGCCGATCGCATTGGAACGCGCGCCGCTCCAGAAATCGTCGACGCGCTTGACCAAATGCGCCAACTTGGTATAGTTCCGTCGGACGGATCTTGCATCAGACCGCAAAACAACACGCCAAACTAATTGTGGTACTCTCATGGCACGCTACCTTGCAGGCGTTGACGTTGGCACCTCAGGCGCTCGCTGTTCGCTGTTCGACGTTTCCGGCCGACTCGTCTCTTCGGCGGGATGCGAGTACGGCGCAAGCTATCCCCGGCCCGGCTGGGTAGAGCAAGATCCGCAACTGCTGATTGATCGCACGATGGAAGCTTGCCGTCGGACCATATCGCAATCGGGCGTTTCGTCGAATGAGATCGCGGCAATCGCCTTTTCCACGCAACGATCGGTCACGTGCGCCATGGATGAACACGGCGTCCCTCTGCGCTGGCTGATTTCGTGGCAAGACGCCCGCACGGCTGCACAGGTTGCACAACTTCGCGAACTAGTGGACGCCGAAGAGTACTACCGCACCAGTGGTCTGCCGCTGGGAACGACTTGGATCCTGACCAAGATCCTGTGGATGCGCGAACATGAACCGGAACTGTACCGGCGCACGTCGCGATTCGTTCAGAACCAAGACTTGATCCTGCGGGCGTTTGGCGCGGACGACGACTACACCGACCTTAGTTGCATGGCGTTCTACGGCATCTGGGACGTCGGCCGGCTTGCGTTCAATGAGCCGCTTCTGAGCCGCTTGGGATTGTCGGCCTCGATGTTCGGGAGGCCGACGCCCCCCGGCACGCCGGTGGCTCGCATCGGCCGCGCCGTGGCGGAACGAACCGGCTTCGCCGTCGGTACGCCGGTTTGCGTTGGGGCCGGCGATCAGAACTGCAGCGTCCTTGGCATGGGCGCCGTTCGCGGCGGCATGGCGACCGTCACGCTTGGGACCGCGGGACTCGCGATTCTCTGTGTCGATGGGCCGATTCCGGGATTCGGCGGCATGATGGTCACCAACCATGTTGTCCCCGGACGTTGGGAAGTGGAAGGACTCTCCAATGCCGCCGGTGATTCTTTGCGATGGTTTCGTGACTGCCTTAATGCGGGGAGCCGGTTTGCGTTGCGACAGGGCGACGGCGACCATTTCGATTACCCGGCGATCACCGCTTTGGCCGAGGCGTCGCCGGCTGGCGCGAAGGGCCTTCTCTACTTGCCTTTCCTTGCATCCGCGGCTACACCGCGATGGAATGCCGACGCTCGGGCCGGATTCCTGGGCCTGAGCTTCTCGCACTGCCTGGGCGACATGGCCCGCGCCGTGATGGAAGGCGTAGTCCTCGAAATCCGCGATATTGTGGAACAATGGTATCGAGCCGGCATGTCGGTCGAGGTAATGCGTATCGGCGGAGGGGCAACCCGGTCGCCGTTGTGGTGCCAAATACAAGCCGACATCTATGGCCGCCCGGTGGAACTCCTCGAATGCGAAGACTCGACGGGTTTGGGATGCGCGCTGTTGGCGGGCGTCGGGGCGGGTATCTTCGCCTCCGTGGAAGAAGGCGTGGCGGCAATGGTGCGTCCACGGTCGGCGATTGAACCGAACACGAAGCACAAACAACTTTACGGCGATCTCTACGAGGCCTATGTGTGTGCCTATAAGGGATTGGAGGAAGGCGGAGCGTTTCGCGCGTTGGCCGCCCTGCAATCCGCCGATTGTCGATTGCCGTGAAGACCCCAACCTAGAGATCATGAGGGACAATCTATGTTCAACCAAGAGAGTGCACGGCCGTGGTCGCGTCGTTCGGTACTTGCCGGCGTCGGAGCGGTATGCGGCGCTGCATTGGTGCGTTCCAACGGCGGCCTACTAGCCGACGAGTCTGATGCAAAGGCGCAACCGCCGCTGCGGCGCGAGGATTTCTACGATGCCCAGGGAACATTCCTCGTCGACAAAGCCCGCAAGGCGTATTTCGAGATGTTGCGCAAGATCCACTACCCGATTACTCCTGCGGTTGAAAAGAACGTGTGGATCGCCGATTTCCAATTGGGCGATTTTCCTCGCGTCGGGATGGGCGGGGTCGTTTGGGTAAATCGGCCGGACTACGACTACTTCGGACTCGACATCTTCCTCTTGCCCGGGCAAATGATCCCCGAACACCGCCATGCACCCACGGAAAAGGCCAAGGCGAAAATGGAATCGTGGCAGATCCGTTCCGGCATGGTATTCACCTTCGGCGAGGGAGAATCGACGCCGTCGCTTTTGGACCATATTCCAGAAAGCCAGCGGCCGAGCGTCAAATCGCATCATGGTACGGCGCTCCATCTGCATGAGGTTGGGCACCTGAATCGCACGGACGCATGGCACTTCATGATCGCCGGACCGGAGGGCGCCTGGGTGACCGAATACGGCATGTTCCAAGACATGGGTGCATTGCGGTTCAGCAACCCGAAGGGCGGCGTCTAACGTCGTCAAGAGCAAGAATCGAGATTACGCGCTCGATGATATCGGTTAAGAATTGCGATTTCATGCTCATCGCCGTTCCTTTATAATCACAACCGTTGCCGCCGCTACAAGCATATCCTTTTCTCCGCTGCAAAAGGATTGCCGTCGAGAGGGGCTACAGGTCTCTGCCACTATAAAGGTACTGCCAGGCATGGAATTTCTACGTTTCGAACCGACACTCTTTGAGTTTTTGGAGGAACTCGCGGATAACAACACCCGGCCGTGGTTCCAGACGAACAAATGGCGGTATGATCAAGAGGTTTTGGAGCCGTGCTTGGCCTTTATTCGCACCTTCCAGCCATCGCTCACGAAGATTTCCAAGTTTTTCGTGGCCAGTGACCGGCGCATGGGCGGGTCGCTCCTGCGGGTGTATCGAGACACACGGTTTTTAAGGGGCGGGGAACCGTACAAGACCAACGTCGGAATCCAATTCCGGCATGAGTCGGCTCGGGATATTCATACTCCCGGTTTCTACGTTCACATCGCGCCCGACGAGTGCTTCTTGGCGGTGGGCGTGTGGCGTCCCGATCACGAGTCTCTTGGCCAGATTCGGCAAGCCATCATCGAGCGTCCCGATCGCTGGCGAAGAGCGCGAGACGATAAGAAGTTTCGCCAGTATTTTGATTTGGAGGGAGGAAGTCTGAAGCGACCACCCCGGGGCTTCCCGCCAGATCACCGGTTTGTCGAGGATCTGAAACGAACCGATGTTTTAGGGCTCCACAAGTTGAGTGAACAGGATGTACTCGACAAGGGTTTCCTGGACCACGTGACAACCTGTTTTGCCGCCAGCCGACCCTTCATGCGGTTTCTGTGCGAGGCACTGAAGGCACCTTTCTGAAGAAGATGGACTTATCGATTGATAAGATTGTTCAATTGCGTGCGGTAATAGGTGAATTGATCAAGAGACACATCTGGGGGGACGAAGTGATCTGCGTGTGGAATGTACCCGCCGTAGGATAGCATTTTGCTAATTGGCCCCAGCGCACTGTCAATCGACGCTTTTCCCCGTGCAAGGGCGCTTTTGGGAATTCCGCCGGCCATTAACAGATTGGGGTACTGCTCTCGGATCGACAATAAATTCATTTCGCTTGTCTGTTCGAACGGCCACATTCCGGTTACGCCGGCCCCCATGAACATTGGGATCAGCGAGCGACAATCACCGTCGGTGTCGAGATGGATGTGCCGCACGCCTCGGGCCTTCAGAAAATCGGCTATCCTGCTCATGTAGGGCAACATGAAAGTGGCGACGGTTTTCGGGGAAATCATCGAGCCCTTCTTATCGGACACATCCTCCCAGATCTCCCAGACGTCGATCTCCACATGCGCCAAAATCTCTTCAAACACGGCAAGCCAAATTTCTGTAAATGTCTCGACGATATCCCGAATAAGATCCGGCTCTTCGTGATACCAGATGAAGACGTTTTCGTAGCCGAGCAAGTGTGCCAACGTGCCAAAGAAACCCTGAGGATAGCCGCCGATGGCCAGCGGATAGACACGGTTTCGATACTCCTCGACCATTTGCTGCCAATTTATG
>JAEAMG010002653.1_pt1 | contig 10818 bp, 3 predicted proteins | sample 8958741 | NCBI WGS metagenome assembly JAEAMG01 (sample SAMN16933256, study PRJNA681125) | bioreactor sludge metagenome | isolation source: anaerobic bioreactor treating anionic surfactant - SDBS | place: India: Bengaluru | collected 2019-02-28
ACGCGAAAACCATGAGCGTTATATCAAATCTTAAACCGCGCCGGAGGCTGTCCCATTTTTTTCCGCCCATGCATTCAACTTTTTGTTTTCTATAAACCTTATGGGCCGATAAGGGGCTGCGCTTCGCCCGGACGAAGCAGCGCCCACAAGTTCTGGTCCTGGGAACGCCGCTCCCCAGAGCGGCAGATACAGGGGAATAAACGTTGAACTGATAAGGGGCTTATCCAATAGTATGTTCTGCGATATTTCAGCGTCTTGGCCTAGGGTTAGCCGCTCTGGGGAACGGCGTTCCCAGGACCAGAACCGCTAATGTCACAACCCAGGAAAAAGTCAGGAAAAAGTACGATACAGGCAAAGTCTGTCCAAACAAATTCCCTCCCCGCAACACTGCGTTCGAGGCCATACTTTTTGCGGTATGCCTCCGGCCAGAAGGATGTCCCGGATACCGAAGCGGGTACCCCAATCGCATTCTCAAATAGCCTGTCAAACCCTTGTCAAAATGGGGAACTCTGATCTTTCACAAGCATGGGTGAATCGGATGCCGACAGCTTTGATGCGTACTATCGAAAATTATGCTTGAATTTTCACTTGAAACAAGTTATAATACTTCCATCCCTAATGAAGGGTGAGGCGATTTCCGCCACTGGTTTCAAGGAAATCGCCGTGTAACGATAGCTCGGTATAAAGTGTATTTTCAATCTCGGATGTGCTTTTTCCTGATGAACGGGAGAGCGTGTTTTGTAAGGGAACGAAGGGGAAAAGTTGAATTTGTTTTTGTAAACAGGTATGATTCTTTCGGGATTTCCGAATGCTGGTGTCGCCCTTGTGGGTAGGTAAGGCCTAAGAGGTTCCCTATCAAACCAAGGCTCCTGGCGCCCGGAAACAAGTTGAATCGCAGGGGAAGGTCGTCGCACGTTGCGGATGAACCGTAGCTGTTGCGTGTCTTCCCCGGGACGATGGTACCATGTAAATAAAAAAGGTAGGGATAGAAGGACAATGGTAAAAGCATGCCAGGAAGGGAGGTGCGCGAGAAGCTGTCATGGTGATGCGGTAGTGTTTGTGTTGCGCGTTGTGTTCGTGTAAGGAAAGGCCGGGAGGTTCCGGCAAAACTTTTAAGTGTGGAAGATTAGAGTGTTACCTGAAAGGAAAAACGAAATGGAAAAGAGAACTGACTTGAGGAGAATACGACCCTGGGGGCTGGTGCTCCCTGCCCTATGCATGCTGGCGTTAGTCGGCTGCGTGGACAAGCAAATCCAATTGTTTGATACGGCGGGAACGTTGGACATATCCGTAGTCCCCGCAACGACAAACCCGGACGTGGTGGTGAAACTAAAGCCCACCGCAAAGGAACCTGCCCCGGCCTTTGATCCGGAGAAAAGTGGCGTCAGTATCTTCATTGAAGATCCTGCGTCTCTCGTGATTGATGAAGCCAAGGCGGAAGACTGGCTGATTCAGCTCGTTAACGACCCGCCGAAAAAACGTAAACAGGCGGATGACGAGGATTTCGCCGAAGAAGTGCCCTGGGCCGAAGGTACGCTGGGTGAGTTTATTATTCCGCGCGCGGGCCTGCAGTTTAGTGACGCCAACAAAGTAATCACCTTCAAAATGCCCGCAATTTTGGGCCTGTTATCCGAGGCAACCGTGATGGTTAAGGTCGCCGGTGTATGCGGTACTGATGAACTGATACTGAATCCTCCCCCGTCCATTCAGAAAGTCACGCGTGTAGGTGATATTAATGGTGCTCCCTATGACGGACCCTTTATTGTTCAGAATTCTGTGACTGGGGAATTGGAAGTCATCCCTGCTCCCACCGATAATGAAATGTACACGGATGTTAAATATGCTGTGGTTCCCAGTCAGGTAGCGTCTGTTGTTGCCGTTGACGGGCGCAACATTGATGCTGGTGCTGGTTATACCTGGGTTCTGGAAGGCGATGAACTGGGTGCCGCCAAACCTTTTGCAAACGGTCGTTATGCCTGGTCCCCTGAATTGGCCACGGAAGGTTCTCATGCTCGTGTGGGCATCAAAGTCACGAACGCGGATGGCCAAAGCGACCTTCTTGATCTGGCTTTGTTGGCGACCGAGCCGCCCATGATTTATACTACGGTGCGGACACATCCTGCCAGTGCCGTTGGCGCTAATCTTCCTTGGAGTGCGCAGGAAGTTCCAGCCGAAATAGCTGATGCTACGATAAAGATTTGTGGTAAAGGCTTTGACTTAATTAAATGTGAATATGTAGCGTTTACGGACCCTGCTACTGATGCTGAGCTGGGCCGGTATTATGTGCCATGGGGTGATACTCATGATAACGATGATGATGCCGTTGACTTAAATGATGGTTCGGATTACACAGATTGCATTCTCGATGTCGTAACACCGGTGGTTAAAGGACTTGTGGCACCGAAGGCTGTTCAGGTTACTGCCCACTTTGCTGACGGCTCCTATACGTACAACGAAGCGCTGCTTGATATGATACCTGCGCCTATCATCGCTTCAGCGGTACCGGAAAGTGTTCCTGCAACTCCGATTGATAATGATGCAACGGATCCGAAAACAAAAATTAAACTTTCTGGTCCTTACTTACATCAGTCATCAGCAGTTTTACCAGGATGGGCGTTTACCGCTTATAACGAAAATAGCTTCCTTGACGATTTATCTCAAGCAATTGGTGAGGCCAATCCGGATGAATGGATTACAGAACCGGAAGTGGACTGGGAGAAAGTCGGAGACACCTATACCTTGACCTTCACACGTCCCGCGCTTACAATGGGTACTGGAAGTTATTCAAGTCCTGTTATTGCCAAAGGTCTCTTGAGCCGTGATTTGGTGCGGGAAGATCGTGATGTACGATTTATTGTACGTGACGGCTATGGGCAGGTGTCCAGATGGGACGCTAATCCTGAAGAAGCACAAGTTACCTATAATGCTCCGCCGCAGATTTATAACTTCCAGATTGAAGACAAGACAACCCCAGCAACCCGTGAACAAAAATTCCTGCTTACTGGATGGAACTGGAAAAGTCCCGAGATTACCTTTGTGCGTCAGGACAATGGTGTTGAACTCTTGAGTGACATGTCACCTGAAACCACGCTTGAGGGTGGCGTACAAGTCTATTCCGCTGTGACGCCGCTTATCGAAAATCCGCCCTACACTGATCAAGGTATTAATGTGGTGGCTTACATTAAGAATGAGGATGGACAGCGGGTTTCCGCCCTGTTTTCTTATGATTCGCCTAACGCTAATCCATTGACAGTCGTTAGCAACTCCCATGGCTACCCTGAAGTTGGTGCTACAGAGGCAAACCCTGCAATAGTGGCTGCTCTTAATAAGCTGACTTTTGGTCGCCAAGTGACAATTACGGGCTTCAATAAAACGGCCGTCCTTGTCGAATTTTTAGACGCGGAAGGCAAACTTATTGAAAACCCGGGCTTAAACGACAACCCGATTGATGTCAAGAACGCAAATTGGATTTCTACTGGCACAGGTACCGTAACGGTAAAAGCCCCGGTACTGCCGACGAATCCCGCTGCGGACACGCTGGTGTATGTACGTGTAACAAACGATGAAGGCCAAGTTACGCCGAAGCAGTATTACGGTGTCTTGACCTATAAACCGGCGCCAACCGCTGTTGCCGTTTCGATTGATAACTATACCGCTGACAAAGCGACGATTCCTGCGTCTAAGCGTATAGCGAAAGATAGTTTGAACACTGTCGAGACGCACTTCACGCTGACGGGTACCAATATGCAGTCCAATATGCCCTATGTGCGCCTGGCTGCTCAGGAACGTTCCTATCTTGCTTTCCGCGCCTATCGTGGCGATGCCGAGCCGGGTTCGGATGCGTTTGGTGGTTACATTGACACCGGCGCCTTGGAAGGTCAATGGGCGAAAGTCTACTTTGAAGGTGCGATTGCTACGGGTACAGGCATGGGTGACGTGCCGGAACTGCTAGGTGTTACCATTAATCAAGAGTGTGAAAAGGTCGTGTTTTATGACCTCTATGGCCAAGCCTGTACGGTTACACCGGCGATCAATGTTGTCGCGCCGCCAGTCGTGAAGGCGTTTGCCGGTCGCTTCAAAAACCATAAGGGTGAAGAGGTGACGAAGGCTAACTTGACGCCTGGGCGCGGCGGTAATGGCGCACCACAATTCGTGTTGACCGGGAAAAATCTGGGTAGCGTAGAGGTTGCCCTGACAGTCGCAAAATATGATACCGATTTCCCGTCTGGACTTATCGGCGCATGGGCCGCGGCTACCTTGTCGGGTGCGGAAGCGGTAGGACCGATGCCGCAGGCGGAAAAGGCTGATCTGCCCAAAACACGTACGGATGTCACGGCTATCGTTCGCGGAACGGATGGTCAGGCGGTAAAGGTACCAAATGTTGTATTCACGGCACCTCCGCAAATCATTGCTAATAACACCAATCCTGCAACGCCGGGTATCACTGGCAACACCAATATCACAGCGAACGCCATAGCGCAGTCTTTCACGCTTAATGGTTACAACCTGAACATTCCTATGGTACCGCCGCTTCCAGCGGATGCATTTGCGGTAGCGTCCTCAACTGCAACAGACCTTGCCGGAAAATCGCAGACACTGGGTACGCTTGGTGGATATGACACTGCGTTAGTTACTTTGGCGGACTATGAGAACGCCGACAAAGTAAAAATTACCACGAAGTTTGTGGGTCAAATGCCAATTACCTATACAAATTATTGTGGCCAGATTAACGAGAGTGCGCCGTCTCATTTAACTGCAACTAATGGCGACCCCATCGAAATGTCTCTTCTTAATGACAATCTTTACTTGCGTACCTTGTGCGCTAACAATGACCTCCAGGTTGTTGTAACGGGCAAGTATACCAGTACGGATCAAAAAGACTTGATTGCAGTCAGTATTGGAAATGCGCCTCCCAAGGGTGGTACAGCAACTGATCCAGATGTCCGATCGCTTAAAATTGAAGTCTGGCATGGTGTTACAGCCAATGGCATGCTGCTTGAAGACAGTAATACCAAGAAGTCCCTGCTGTTGGTCCAAACCCCCCTGTCTCCCCGGCGACAGTGAATACGGCGCTGACGGTGCTGACGGGTGGGGTTGCGTCAGATAATATCGCCGTTCTTGGGGATTATTTGGCCATCGGTGTTCCCGATCATACCTTCCCGGCGGCGGATACGGTCTTCCCGTCCGTCACCACCGGTGCAGTGTATCTCTTTGCCAAGGCTGATTTGGCCAAGGCGGGAACCAGTTATGTGGATCCGATCATACTGCGGCCGCCTGCGCCTGTGGCGCCTGCGGATGCCTCGTGGTTTGCCAATGCCCAGTTTGGGGCTACGGTTGCCGCAATGGGTAGTGCTAAACTGGCTGTCGGTGCGCCTATGATGGATGTCAATTATCCAAGCGCAGTACCGTCACAAGTAGTTAATGTTGGCGCCGTTTACGAGTACAGCACCCTATCCTCGTCTGCAACACCTTCTAATACGTTGTTGTACCCAGCCGGTATTGTGGATGGAGTAGCGCCGGGCGCCAAAGTCATGCGGCACCTTGGTTCTTCTATCGCGGTGCTGGATGGCGACAAGCTGGTCCTGGGTGGTGATGATACGGCGCCAGTGGTGCCGCCGGTAATTGCGCAACAACTGTGGCTTGCCAGCATTAGTACACTTACAGTAGTGCCCGGAACATTCGCTGTTACGGGTAAAATTGCAGAGGGCGCGACTGTAGACGCGCTGTTTGCAATGCAGCCCGACGGATCGGTTGATTATTACGAGCAACCGTTGGTAACGCTTGCTTCGAAAGCAACCATTCCGAATACAGCTCCATGGTTGAAATCAGCCGAGGCTCTTGCAGTTCGTGCTGATTTGCCGGCGCTATGGCTGTCTAACGGAGGCAACCTGACAGCATTTGAGAGAACCGAAGCGACAACATTAGCGCAGATTCCTGTGGAAGAGGATGTGGATGTGCCTTCCAAGGTTTATGCTGACCTTCTTAAGGTTTCTAATGTATTAAGCTCTCCTGCGGGTACTGCCGATAATTCCGACTTTGTTGTTGCTGATGTATTGGGTGGCAGTAAGGGGTGGACAATCATACCGCAGTATGTCGTTGTCCCATAGACGTTGTGATATGACGGTGTCAGTCGCGGTCAAAAGCAACTAGTATATGATTGAATCAGCCGGGCGGACCTTATATAGGTTCGCCCGGCTTTTCTATGGGTCTTAGGGTGCCGGAGGTACTCGCCGGCCAAATTGGATTCTTCCTACAGCGCCATGAAGTTTATAGGATAACGGGTACAAGATGGCTTTTTGGATCAGTTGCGCGAATAGGATGCCTGTTTTCTTTAAAATAACATGTAAGGGTAAGGGATCCCCATATATGGTATAAAAGTCTCGCCAAAATAAAACTGAACACAACTTATATAAAAATTACTTGACATTTCTCTTAGACTGTGCTATACTCAGTCACATAGTGGTGGAGGGGTTCCGGCGGAAAACGCCGGATGCCCTGAAAAATGGTAGTCTATAGTTTAATCTTCGACATCGTATTGCGTAAGGCGCATCTATCTGATGCAGGAAAGGAGGGATGAAGCACGTGAAGCCGTGAATATGCTTCGTGCGCCGGAACGCATTATTTAAGATACGGTTAGAGCGCCGGTACTATGCTCCACAAGGGAAATAGGAAAGTGAAACGCCAGGAAGCGCTTCGCTTTAACATCGGCGTAGCAAAAAATCATAGATTGTTTAGGAGAAAATAGATATGAAGTTTAGAACGTTATTACTGGTTGCGTTGATTGCGACTATCGGCGGTTTTGCGTATGCCGAGCTGCAGAATGTCGAAATCGGCGGCAACCTCCGCATTCGCGGCAATTACTATAATTTCGATGACAGCCCGTGGGATCAGAGTTTCATTGAACAGCGCACGCGCCTGAATGTGAAAGCCGATTTCACGCAGGAAGTGAGCGCCTTCATCGAACTGGATTCCTACGATATCTGGGGCGAGGATTTTCGTTCCTGGTATCTTTGCGGCAATGATTTCCGCGGCACGGACAATGTAGACCTGTATCAGGCCTATATTGAAGCCCGTAATGTATGGGATACGCCGCTGACGGTTCGTGTGGGCCGCCAGGAAATCGCTCTGGGCAACCAGTTCCTCGTGGGTGTCAACGATACATCTTCCCTGTTTTACGGACTTTCCTTCGACGCCTTGCGCGTGACCTTTGCCAATGACATGGTCAGCATTGATGCCATCGCGGCGAAACTGGCCGAGAACATGGGCGATTTCGGCGAAGATGATGTGGATTTCTATGCCTTGTATGGCACGTACCTCGGCATCGAAGACATTACCCTGGATGCGTACTGGATGTTTGTCCGGGATGACGAAGGGTATCTGGGCGGCATGGTTAACGGGACAACCGTTGATCTGCACACCGTTGGCCTCCGCGGAGCTGGCGTGTTGGGTGGATTTGATTTTGACTTGGAAGCGGCCTATCAGTGGGGTGATGTGGATGATGTCCCCTCTGCCTGCCCGGCCGGGTATGGTGAAGCCGATGTGGAATATGATGAGTTTGCGATCAACGCGGAAGCCGGGTATACCTTCGATACCTCCATGCAGCCGCGCGTTTTCGCACGCTTTGCCTATCTGGGCGGCGGCGATCCGGACGACAATCGCTGGAGCAACGACCGTACCCTGCCGTTTAACCGTCTCTTCTCCAACATTCAATACAGTGAATTCCTGGATGATTTTACCTTCGATAATGGCCAGCTCTCCAACGTATTTGTTTATACGCTTGGTGTTCAGGCGCTGGTTACCGAAGCGGTCGAGCTGAAACTGGTGGGTTCCTATCTGGAAGCGGACCAGGAAGGCTGGAGCGATGAAAACCAACTGGGCTGGGAAGCTGGGCTGTATGGCGAATATCACTACAGTGACGACCTCGTGGTGCGCAGCGGCTATGCCCACTTCTTCGGGGATGACGGCCTGGTCGGCACGCCGATCGTATGGAACGGCATCCGTGAATGGATGGGCAATGTGGATGACGACTACGACTACCTGTTCCTGGAAACCGAAATCGGCTTCTAAGAAGTCTACGGTTAAAGTTTAATACGAGAGAGAAAATACACTTCCCGCAGCGGTTCCCCGCTGCGGGTTTTTTCGTCTCCTAAAATTTGTTTCGATGGTTCTGATCAGATACGCGCGCTATCAGATGAAAAGAGATGCCTGGTAAACGGCAGTTAACACAGGAAGAGGCTGTAAAAAAAGGACCGAAAGGACGTACGGGATTTAAAGGAGGAGCCAATTAGGAGAGCGTTATAGTCTTTTGGCCTTTTATGTCCTTTGTGTCCTTTGGTTTGAATAACGCTTCTGAATCCAACCACCATTTTTAGCTTTAGTGTCACGGGGCAAAATACGGGTGGCGGTGCCGGAACCGTATAGGCGCTTGAGCCGATTTTGGTGAAAATTTAGTATGAGTTCTGACACTACTGGGATCGCCGCCATCCCTGGCGGCTAACGTGGGCAAGATAGACTATGATGCTATCTCTGCCGGCAAGGATGCCAGCGTTCCCAGTGGTGTAATAGTCTGATGCTTGCGCCGAAGGCGCCTCTTCTTCCGGGCGAAGTCCCGGATGAAGCGAAGTATCTTATGGAGAGAAGCAATTTCATTTCCGGAACCTGCCGCTATTTGGCGCCTGTTGCCGGCACATCGCGATAAGGATGCAGGGCAAACCAGCGCCGGCTGCCTGAACCCAGTGAGGTGACGGTAATTTTTACGGGCTGTCCTGGCTGGACACGAGCCGCGGGTACGCCCAGGTAGAAGAGGCCGGCGGCGTCTTCGGAAGTCATGCGCCGCACCACGAAACTTAACACGACACGCCCGGACGCATCTTTCCAAAGCGCGCGCTTGTTCATCACATCGAATCGGAGCGCTTCAGTTCCGTTGATAGACAGGGAAAATCCTTCCGTGGCGGGCTGGGACGTCCAGCCGAGTCCGCCGGCGAATACAAAGGTCAGGGAATCGCCGGAGAGGGTATTCGGCACGGACGCCGTTTCCCATTCCACGGAGGCGCCCGCGGTCATTTGCCGCAGGGTTTCGGCCCGGTCGCTTTGTTTCCGGTAGGTAAACCATTTGGCGGTCTCGCCCTCGTTGCGTACCAGGCGCGCAAATCCCTCGACAAAGGGGGGGGCGAGCCGGGGCGTTTCGGCGGCGCGTTCGCGGAGAAACGCCTCGGTGAAGGCCTTGCCCGGGTCGGGGAAAGTTCCCGCATATTCAACAAGCTTACCTGTCAGCCATTGGGCGGCCGGGCAGGGGGCGCCGTCCTCCAATACGGCATCCAGGTTCAGGCCGCAGACCAGCAGGCAGCCCTGGCCGACCGCCGTCTGGAACAGCAGGGCCTTGTTGCGGCAGACGCAGCCCACCTCGACGCCGCGCACGAGCACATCCGGTTGTGCGGGCAGGTCGTCGAGCAGGTAGCCGTCGCTGTTCTCCAGCAGCCGGTACCATGAGGCGTCGCACCAGCCTTCCGGCGCCATAGTGCGTGTAACGGGGTGATCATAGACCACCGTGCCCGCGTTGTTGTCGCTTTCGCTGCCCTTCCACCACGCGCTCTTGAAACGGGTGGGCGCCTCGGGCAGAAAGCCCCAGGGCTTGTACAGCACCAGCGACGCCCCGGCCAGCGCGGCGTCCAGTAGTTCGGGGGTCAACAGGTTGCTTACGTAGACGGCCTGGGCGGGATAGGGTGTTTCCTGCGGCAGCGGCTTGGCGCCGTACGCCCCGAGCCAGGACAGCAGTTCAGCGGACGCGAATACCGGTCCGGACGAGATGCGCGGCTGCGCCGGGTACGCCCACGCGGACCATTCGTTGGCATAAGTGGCCCCGCCCGACACGAGTTGCGCTTTGAGAACCAGAGGCGCGGGCGCCTCCACCGCAGGAAGGGACACAAAGAGGTCCGCCAGTTTGGTAAGGGCGCCCTGGTACGCTTGCGGCGCGGGCTGCGTCTTTTCCGCGAGGGGTTTTCCATCCAGTGTTACGGTCCAAGTCAAGGCCGCATTACTCAGAGATGCGGGGCCGAAATTGGACACGAGCAGTGTTGTCTGCACGGTGTCGCCACCCCGGTAAGTCAGGGCGAGGCCGTCTTCCACCAGCACGACATCGTTGTTGAACTGCAGCACGGCGTCGTGGCTGATGCCCGCTTTGGGCCGGAAATAGGTGTCAATGATGCCGTTCGACGTGGTCCAGTAATCCTGGAGCAGCCACCAATGGTATCCGGAAATATTCGGGTTCTTGCGGATAGCCTCGAGGTCCACCTTGCGCAGCAGGGTGTACAGGCGCTCCGTGTTCTCCGCCCAGCGCGGCACTTCCTCCATCAAGCCCATGCGCTCCACCTTGTCGCGTGTTTCGATAAACCAGAAGGGGATAAAGTTGTGCTGGAACAAATCAATCTGGTCCAGGCGCGGGAAGGTGACGTAGTTGCCGGTCTCGTGGGAGATCACCGGTTTTAACGGCGCGGGACACTGGTACAAGTCCGGATTGTCGAGGGGGGTGTTCCACACGTCGAACTGCATGAAGTACAGGTCGAGCGTATCGCGGTCCCGCTTGCCCTCGATATAGCCGGTCGTCGGCAGGCCGTCCGTGTCCACCACCGGCCGCGTGCCGTCGAGTTCATTGGCGATGCGGTACAACTCCGGCGCGATGGGCACGCTCTCATACATCTCGTTGCCCATGCACCAGTCCAGAATGGACGGGTGGTTGCGGAACCGTCGGATTGCGGCGGCCCATTCGCTCTTGTACAGTTCCAGCGCGGGTCCCTGCGCCTTGTTATAGAACTGCTGGTA
>JAEAMG010002654.1_pt1 | contig 10817 bp, 8 predicted proteins | sample 8958741 | NCBI WGS metagenome assembly JAEAMG01 (sample SAMN16933256, study PRJNA681125) | bioreactor sludge metagenome | isolation source: anaerobic bioreactor treating anionic surfactant - SDBS | place: India: Bengaluru | collected 2019-02-28
CTGTTGAAACGGGCGGACAAGCCGACGATCCATGCCGTTGAAAAATGGGAACGAGAAGGATTCTCAAGCAACTGTACCGTCATGCATGACGGTATGGTGTTCTTCAAAGGCCAATGGCTTCTTTACTACGGCGGCGCTGACAAATATATCGGCCTCGCCGTTTACACGCCGGACAGAAAATGACAAGGAAATATAACCATTTTCATAACGGAAGACGGGAAAAAGGACTGAACTAATGCGTAATCTGTACCTAACATTGATTGTGACTGTCCTTGTCTTTTCTTCCTTACCTGCAACGGCGCAGAAACAATCCGACTTTCCTGAGTGGGCCATGGGGCCGTTTATCAAAATGGACAAACCGGTGCTATCTCCAACGTCCGAATCGGTGTTCGACTGTCCTGTTGAGAAGCGAAGCCTTCAATGGGAAAAGCAGAACGTCTATAATCCTGCCGTGGTCGTGCGCGACGGAAAGGTCTACTTGCTGTATCGCGCTGATGACGGTCCTAAAGATAGTGGTTGGGGCCGCACCTGCCGGATTGGCCTGGCTTGGAGCGAAGACGGGCGAAACTTTATGCGCCTGGGAAACCCCGTGCTGTTTCCCGATGAGGATGCCTGCAAACCCTACGAATGGCAAGGCGGCATTGAAGATCTCCATGTCGTGGAGGACGACGCAGGCACCTACTACATGAACTACACGGCCTGGAACGGGCAGCGCGACGCTATGCTTGTGGCCACGTCGGAAGACCTGGTTCACTGGACCAAGCATGGCCCGGCCTTTGCCAGGTTGGCGCCGGAACGCGTGTTTGGCACGCGCAGCGGAGTCGTCGTTACACGCCGTGAAGGCGACCGCCTCATCGCACAAAGGGTCAATAGTAAGTACCTCATGATGGTGAGCCATAGCTGCGAACTAGCGGAGTCGGATAATCTCATCGACTGGAAACCCCTGGGTAAGGCCGTCTGGAAGGACGGTACGCCGGGACTCTTCGACAGCAGTTCTCATGAAGCCGGGGCCATTGCGCTGGAACGGCCTGACGGTATCCTGCTGTTTTACAATGGGGGCAATGGCGGATGGGCCCTCGGCCAAGCGCTGGTCAGCCGTCAGGATTGCACCACGGTCCTGCAGCGTTTGGAAGCGCCCTTTATCAAGCCCGAGTATGACTGGGAACGCAGCGGCTTCATCTTCAATGCCTGCGTAGCGAACGGCATGGTGCCGTTTAAAGGCGAATGGCTCCTCTATTATGGCGCAGCCGACCATCAAATTGGGTTGGCGGCGTTTAAAGAAGAAGGTTTTGTGTCGTTGTTTAATGGCAAGAATCTCGATGGCTGGTTCAGTTCGGACTATTCCGTTGAGGATGGGGTTATCATTTGCCACGGCCATCACGGCGGCTATCTGGAATACACAAATGCCGAGTATGCCAATTTCATCCTGCGGTTTGAATTCAAACTTACGCCAGGCGCCAACAATGGACTAAACTTCCGAACGGATGGCGTGGTCTGGAATGAAATTCAGATTCTGGACGACACCCACCCGAAATTCGCGAATATTCACCCCTACCAGTTTCATGGTTCGCTCTATGGGGTTGTTCCGGCAAAACGGGGATTTCTCAAGCCCGTGGGCGAGTGGAACGAACAGGAGGTTATCGTTGACGGCAACCATATCATCGTGCGTCTTAATGGAACGGTTATTCTCGATGCCGACTTGAGCCAGATCGACCTCGGCAAATGCCTGGATGGGACTGCCCACCCGGGACTGCGCCGCACCACCGGGAGAATTGGATTTCTTGGCCACCTGAATGCATATGAAAAAGAAGGTCCCATATACTTCCGCAACATTCGCATAAGGGAACTCTGATTGGGGTTTGGAAGATAATCACTCGTTCCTTGTTAAAGGAAAGAAAGCGGCCAGGGAACGCTCTAGAGGTTGCGTTCTTGCTTTATTTCGAAGAAGTTCCTGATTCAATGAAATGACCTTAACGACTCTATTGATTAACAAAGGCAAATAGTGAAGATCAACATTTTAACAGAAGGGATGTTCAGAGTAAGATTTACCGCTGAAGGTGAGTTCCCAATTTCAAGACTAAATGGCGAATGGGGCATGTTCAGCCAAACAGGCCCCAAAGCTCAACAAAAGGAGGAGCTCAATAAAGCCTATGGGGGAACATCCATTCTGGGACAGCCATTCGCCATCACACCGCTTCTAGAACAGCACCCACTGATTGCCCGCCCGCTGCACAGACCCCGAGAAGCGCGGTCGCCTTGCCGGATTGCTTGAGCTCGTTGGCCATCGTGAGGAGCATGCGTATGCCGGTTGCGCCAAAGGGATGTCCCAAGGCAACGGAACCACCGTGAACATTAATATGCTCGGGGGCGAGTTCACCGGCAGCCTTGTCGCGTCCGAATTTCTCCTTTGCAAATTCGTTGCTGGCCATAGCGCGCAACAGGCACAGTACCTGCGCTGCGAACGCCTCATGAATATCAACGAGGTCCACATCCTTGAGCGTCATACCCGCCCGCTCAAGCGCAAGCGGCATCGAAATGGCCGGCCCGATGAGCAGTTGGTCGGCCGGATCCACGGCATTATAAGCCCAACTGCGGAACGTTGCCAGCGGCTCGAAACCGAGCGCACGGGCCTTATCCTCGCTCATGAGCAACAAGGCCGCAGCCCCATCCGTGAGGGCGCTTGAGTTGCCCGCGGTGAGCGTACCATCCTTGGCAAATGCCGGCTTCAATCTGGCCATCTTTTCTATGCTCGTGTCAGGGCGTACGATGTCGTCCGTGCTGACGGTCTTGCCATCCTGAAGAACAACGGTCAGAATTTCTTGGGCCAGACGCCCCGACGCTATCGCGGCCGCCGCGCGGTGGTGTGATTGCACGGCAAACGCGTCTTGTTCCTCGCGCGTGATGCCCCAGAACCGGGCCATCCGTTCCGCAGCTTCGCCCATCAACTCCTTTGTGGTTCTCTCGCGGATGCTTGGGCGCTGGGGAAGAAGGTCCTTGCGGACGCTCAAGTTGAAGAGTAAACGAAAATAATCCTTCATACCCGACTTGGCATTCATGACGACGGGCGCTGTCTTGTGAACGAAACTTGGCGGCATCTTGACTTCCGCATTGCTGGTAGAGTCGCCGCCTCCCGCGATCATGATATCGGCTTCACCGCGCTCGATCATCGCCGCGGCTTCTGTTGCGGCGATGAACCCCGAGGTGCATGCCCGGCTCAGGGTCGTGGCTTCGACAGTCGGCATGATTCCTGAATCCAATACGATCTCGCGTCCCACATTGGGTGTTGCGCTTGGTAATATGGCCCCGCCCCACAAGACGCCATCAATCTGCGTGTTGGCGCTTCCGAGTTTTTCGAGCAGTACGCGCGTCGCCGCCGTACCTAGCGCTATCGTATCCATGGTCATCAGTGAACCAAACGCTCGCACGAACGGCGTACGGACGCCTGCGACGATAACGGCGCGCTGTTTTACGGGAGTATCTTTACTAAAGGGCATTATTTATCTCCTTTTAATTAACGAATTCTAGGCTCCAACATAGTTGCCGCCACAAACACGCAGCACCTTCCCGGTCATGCCCGCCGCGCCCGGGCTGGCGAGGAAGGTTACCGCCTCAGCCACATCTTCCGGCAGCCCTCCCTGTGTGAGGTTGCACAACCGGCGCGCCACTTCGCGTGTCATGGTGGGCATCGCGGCAGTCATGGCAGTTTCAATCAGGCCGGGAGCGACAGCGTTCACGGCAATGCCGCGAGCGGCAAGCAAGGGCGCCAACGCCTGTACATAACCGATAATGCCCGCCTTTGACGCTGCGTAATTGGTCTGTCCCGGATTGCCCGCAATGCCGCCAACGGAGGACATGCAGATAATGCGGCCATTTTCATTAAGATGTTCAATGAGCCCTTCGTTCAGCGCAATCAGACCGATAAGATTCACACCCAGCACCATATCCCAACGTTTGGCATCCATGTTACCCAATGTTTTATCACGGGTTACGCCCGCATTATGCACGACAATGTCAAGGCCATTAAATTTTTCCCTGATAAAAGCGCCAACCTTGGCCGGCACCTCCACGTCTGTCACGTCGCAGCCCAATGCGGTGCCGTTGATGGACGCCGCCAGTTTTTCTGCTGCTTCCAGTTCTTCCGGCCGGTCCATGCAAATTACATGGGCGCCTTCCCGTGCCAGTGCGCGCGCTGTCGCCTCGCCGATGCCGCGCGCCGCACCCGTGACCAAGGCGGTCTTTCCTTCCAACGCTTTCACTTGGGGAATGGAGGAAGGACAGGGAAGGGTTGCGGACACATACACCGGTTGGCCGGAGATATAGGCGGCATGCTTCGACAACAGGAAGCGCAAAACACTCTCAAGTCGGTCATTCGCGTCCGACGCGACATAGATTGTCTGGGCCGTCGTACCTTTACGCCCCGTTTCGCGGCCAACACTTCGTATAAAACCTTCCAGCGCGCGTGCCGCCGCCACGGTTTCGGGTTTTGTGTATTCTTCCGGAGGGCGGCTGACAATGATCACCCGACCACATATGCCCACCTTCTTGATAAGGCTGTGGAAAAAGTCATATACCAGACGCAAGTCCGCCGCTCCTGCCAGTCCTGTGGCGTCAAAAACCAGCGCATGGGGGCGAAGCCCTTCCGGAGGCTTGTTCCCATCCATAACCGTGATATTGCCGTAATGTCCCCGCTGCTCGTCCGTCCCCATCACCGTCAGTGCCGCTCCTGTGCCGGATAGAATTGGGGCGAGCGTCAACGCAAGGACCCCACTGGGCAAATGCCCCGCAACGACTTGTTTGCCTTCCAGAAAACGTTGGGTCCATGGACCGTCTGGTCGCGCCAGATATTGGGGCATGGGCACTGGAAGCCCGAGGGTTTGAATAATTTTGCGTGCGACGGGTTTCCGTCCCAGGTTCACAAAGAAATCACTCATTTTCCTTCTCCTTCATGGCCGTATAGCGGCCGGTAGCATAGGGCACTTTTCCTGGTGCATCACCAACATAAATATCTCCGTCTTTGCAGCAATACACCGCCGGCGTGCCGGGTAAAACCAACGGCCGTGTAAAATGGAGTTCCAACATGGTTAATTGATCAGGTCGCCCGTTCAGGACAGTGCGATTAAGTGTCTCCACCGTATGTGCGAATGTGCCCAGACCGTGTAAAATCACATTCCTGAAACCGGACAACCTCGCATACATTCCTACCCAATGAACAGGATTAAAATCACCTGTAAGCAAAGCAAAATCGAGTCCACTGCGTCTGGATAATTTTATTCGTGCAATTTCCTGGGCCGTATCGGGAACAGAAGGCTTCTCCTTGCCGCCGCTTCCCTTTGCCCTGCTGATTTGAAACAATGCGCTTATCAGGCATACAAGTGCTTCAGGTTGTGTTTCTGTCCCCGTTGCCACGCGCACCATTACCACGGCACGACGGCCATCATCGTCAATGGACTCAATATTTGCCCGCACTTGCAATGCCTTTCCTCTTGGGATTGGCGCATTTATTTCCATGCGGCAGCCGGCATTCAGCATTTTCGCCATGCTGTATGGCAAATCAATTATGCAACTTCCCACAATGGGAAAACACCACTGCGGAAAAAGGTGAGCCGGCACACAATCGCGATAGATATCCGGGTCGCCGCCCATAGTCAGGATAAAGTCATTTATCAACTCATCGGGGAGCGGCGGTAAAGTCTTTTCCACCGGCGGCTCCGGAAGTTGCTGTGGAATTGGCCGGGTGCGACGCAACGGCCCGATTATCACCGACAAGGCCATTTTCAGCACTGTGATAATCATTGGGCCCTGGTGAACAAGATGCTTCAGCAGCATGATGTCATATCTCCCTTTGAGTTTTTTTTTCTGCGTCTCCGTGTTTCGCGCAGGTGATTTCACAGCGTCTGGATGATTTTGCGGGCGCCTTTGTTCACACACATCCGCAGAAGGGAATCACTCACTGCAGGAATCCTTATTTTGTCTCTAAATCAGTAGACGTCAATGCGGACAACACTCTATTGCCGGTATGTGTGATCTCATATTGCATGCTTCGGCATCTCGACTCCGCCCGTTCAAGGTAACGTTCGAGGACCTGACGCCGTTCAGGAAGGCGCGTTGCCTGGTCGAGCAGTACTTCGCAAACAGCCACATCGGTCAGGATGCGAATCAACCGTTCCGCATGAAGCATGGCCAGTGCAAAATCTTTCTTCGGATCCCACTGTCCCAGAAGGGCCTTTGGACCCGAAGCCATTTTCTTGACCGCCAGCCGCACCAGGAGATAACGGAGAACCAGGTTTTTACGGCGTTTCAGCCGCGCAACCCGTCGCGCCAGGCGTTCCCGCGCAAAAACACTCGCCACCCATGCGCGCACCGTATCGGCCAAAAAGGCCTTCGGGTTTTTGAGTACACCCAACAGGTTGTCCTTCATCGCCATGAGCGCTTGAATCTGGCTGGTGCCTTCATAGATCGGCAGAACCATCGCGTCGCGCAACAATTTCTCCACGCCGTATTCATTGATGTACCCATAACCGCCGTGAATCTGAATACAACGCTGCGTGATTTCGACAGCCTTCTCCGCGCCGAAATATTTGATCAATGGCGTCAGGTCCCGCGATCTGCCCAAGTGGAAACGCATTGCGCGTTCATTCTCTTTGCGCACCTCATTGTCCTTGGGCGGCATAAAACGCTGAAGCAGTCTTATCTTTTGCCCCATCTCCTCGTGCACGGCGCCCGTCACACACAGCGCCCTCAACGCTTGAATATCCGTATGCATCTCATCGAAGTAATCCGCGATCATCTCGTGCCGGTCTATCATCTTGCCCATGCTTGGACGTTCGGCGGCATAGTCGCGCGCCTTGCGATAAGCCGCCTCGCACACCCCCAAAGATTCGAAGCCCACTCCCAGCCGCGCATTGTTCATCAGGAGCAGCATCATCCGAAAGCCTTCGCCGCGCTTGCCGATCAACTGTGCCGGCGTTTTGTCAAAGCGCACCGCCACCGTGGCCGATCCATGATGGCCCAGTTTCTCTTCCAACTTGTCGAACCATGCGTAGTGCGTGCGTTCTCCAGTATCGTTGTCCTCGTATGCCTTGACAAGGAACATGGACAATCCCTGGAGTCCCGCAAACGCGTCGCCCGCTTTCATTTCCTCCGTACGCGCAATCACGTAATGCCACTTTGCGTGGCCCGACGTGATGAATATCTTGTTGCCGGTCAAGAACCAGTTGCCGTTTTCGTCCTGTGTCCCCCGCGTGTTCAGTGCCGCCATGTCGCTGCCGGCTCCAGACTCAGTAATATCCATGGAGCCCCAGGCCTCACCCTTAATCACATCACAAACCATTTCCTCGAATCGTGTCCGTACTATGCGCCCGGCATCAGCATCAAATTCCGTACTGCCCTCAAACGCCGAAAAAGCGAGCGCGGCGAGGGCCATGCCGCCATGAAAGCCAATGTGCGCTGCCACCGATACATCGCCCCGTGCGAACAGTTCCGTGCACAGGAGGACCAGCAGATAGGGGCAATTCATTCCGCCGAATTCCCGGGGAAGACTCATACCGTGAAGTTCAAGGCCCTTTACGTGTTCAATGATGGCGCTTAGCCGCTCCGGGAAGACGACCTCGCCATTTTTCAATATCGGGTGTTCCCGATCAATTTCCTCCGTATACGGCGCCACTTCCTTCGCAACGAAATTGCCCACCATCTCCAACACGCTCCGATAGAAATCCAGCGCTTCCTGGGTAGTAGGGAAGGCGTCCGGCGCCTTGTGGGCATACTCCGTCAGATCAACCAGCGGCGCCCAATCTATTGCGCGCTCCACGTAGAAACGCAAATCCTCATTGTCATCGTAGAAGTTCGCCATGATTATTCCTTTTCCTGTTTGGAGGAGTTATGGACGAAGGTCGCCCGGCGCGCCATCCGCACCAGTTCGGCCCGGTCCCGTTCATCTTGAGTTGCGGGGTCGGCCTCTCCAACGATCGCATTGGCTACACCGCCCAGGGCCGCCGAACTGATGACCATCATCAAGACCTGCACCACATACGATTCCGGGTCAAGGTCCTGCTGTATAAGGCCGGACGTCTGGCCCATGCGCAGGAGTTCCGTAATCATGCGCACCAGCGGACTCAAATGCCTGCGCAGACCCTCACTCAAGGAATCGGGCCGATCCAGCATCTCGCGCAAGGCTGCCCGTGCGCAGCTTGGATCCGATCCAAAGAAATCGCGCAGCGCACCCATCATTGAGTTGAACCGGGCATGCCCCGGTGGCGTATTTGTAAGCACGACGGGTAACTCGCGTCGCCAATAGTCAAAAACAGACTCGATTACCGCTCGGTGCAGTTCCTCCTTCGATGAGAAATGATAGAGAAGCGTCTGCTTCGTAACGCCCACCGCCGCCGCTATCTTCTGGAGCGAAGTTGACTCATACCCGAGCGAACCAAACAGATGAAGCGCTTCCGCCAGAATCCTTTCCCGTACATCCGTGGTGGACCTCATGTTCGTGTCCCTATCGTGCTTGAAAGGTCCATTGGTCATCCGATGACAAACCCCGTTTGGTCCGCCCATGGTTCCGATATGCGCTCTGAATCAGGCTTTTGATTCATACTTAGTCGGAAGTTCTCTCCGGTGACAATAGAAGATGCGATGGTTGGCACTTCCGATTCGGGCAACACGATACGCATGCTGCATTTTTTTAAGATATCGTCCTGAATGTTGATGCCGGGCATAACGCGTATCAGCATCATGCCCTGCTTGGCAAGCTGAAAAACACCAACGTTTGTCACGAAGAAGACATTCGTGCCCTTCTTGAGGGCTTGTTGTCCGCTAAACGTAATTTCATCCACCTTGTCAACGAATTTAATCTTCCCTTGTGAAGCAATATGTAGCCGGTCGTTTCTGATGGCAATCTTACCCGTAAACATCCAGCTCGTCACGAAAATGACCGTGCGGGCTGAGGTGCTGAAATCAATAAACCCTCCCGGTCCAACGTAGTTGATGGCGCCCTCGCCTCGCTTGGACACGTTCACGTTCCCTTCACTGTCCGCCTGCAGTACGCCCAGAATGCTGACATCGAGTCTCTCGGCGCACATTTTGAATGCGTTCACGGATGAAATCATTTTTTCCGGGCAAACCGCCGTACCAAAGAAAACGCCTGGCGCGGGCAATCCTCCAATAACACCGCTCTCGGTGAAGAGTTTTATATTGTCATATAGTCCCGCCTCGCAGATTACGCGGCAAACCTCCTCGGGCAACCCCACACCTATGTTGACAAGACTGCCTCGCGGCGCGTTTTCCGCAAAGATGCTAGCCGCCAACCTGGCCAGAACGGTGTCAATCGGCCTGCGTATCGGTGTGATGCGCAGCACTTCGTTGGTAAACCGCAGCAGTGCTATGCCCATTTCTCGCGGCATATCACTTTTGGTTGTGAATGCGGGCATGTAGCGCCGATGCGGTACCGAAGCCACTTGTTCGGTACCGGGGTAGTATACGACCGCGTCAACATCTTCCGCGGGAACGGCAATTCGATCATAGCCTTCCTCCACCAGAAGACCCACGTTCGCGATGACCTGCCCGCCATTTTTGCGTGCCGCACGGATGATTTCGAATGTTTCGGCAATTATGGCGCAGTTTTTGAGATAGATATTGCCATGTCTATCCGCTGCCGGAGCGTTGAATATCGCGACATCTATTTTGGGCATCCGGAACCGCAGTTTGTCGCCCTCGACGCTCACCCATTGCTCATGCATTGGGTTAGTCAAGAGCGGTGTGCCGCGTCCCACGCGCGGGTCTACGAACGTGCCGACGCCGGTATCAGTTACCCACGAATCCTCGCCACGCCCCTGCCCGTCAATCAGGTGTGCCAATACACCCTGCGGTATACATTGAAGCTCAAGCTTACCCGCGTCCGCAAGCCGCAGGTACGACTTGAACGTTTCCAAATGGCCGCCGAAAAACCGCGTGCAAAGGCCCTCAAGCCCAAGTTCCTCAAGCGAACCCGGAACGCGGCCCCTTGATCCTTGCCCGCCTATCGCAACCACCGTCAGATTGTGGGGATGCCCCGTATTCTCAAACGACTCGCGAATAGCCCAATGCAGGATGGCTGCCCATTGATTCGCGGCCAGGCCCGACGTCGCAATCACTGAACCGTCCGGTATCCGCGCCGCTGCCGCGGACGGGCTCACGAATTTCAGATTATCCAAGTCCGGCGCCGGATAGTGGATGTCCTGCGAGCCCCAATGAAGCCGCCAGTTCAGGATATGCAGCAACAGGCGAATCTTGCTCAATTCATACATGGCTTTCCTTACTCAGAAGAAAAATATATATTGGGATGACATGCAAGATTGTCTTGAGCATGATTGAGCCGTATCGCTTAAAACAGAAGATGACAATCATACGTATGCATCCATTTCCCCGTGCTCTCTCAACCGGCTTATTCTGAGTCCTTTTGCAGGATTTATACCTGCTGGCAGTCTGTATCTTACCATATGGTAATATATATTTTAACAGACGGTAGATTTTTTTTTCAAATTTTAACTGCGACAAGATTCGGGTGACGAACAACAATATGTCGAGGCTCGGTGGAATACAGCCCCTGCCGAAAATGCGTACTTGTTTATAATTAAAATCGTGGATAATCAGAGATTTGCCGCTTGCTAACGGTATCGTGGAGATTGTATTAGTGGTTCTGTAGTGTGGCGGCAGGTTGGACATCGAAAAGTTACGCCTAAAATCAACGGCAAATACTGGATGTATTATCATCACAATAGTTTTATAACATCCCGAGTTTACCACTTAAGGGCGCAAACCCCTTTATTTACTGGAAAATCGTTGAG
>JAEAMG010002656.1_pt1 | contig 10804 bp, 7 predicted proteins | sample 8958741 | NCBI WGS metagenome assembly JAEAMG01 (sample SAMN16933256, study PRJNA681125) | bioreactor sludge metagenome | isolation source: anaerobic bioreactor treating anionic surfactant - SDBS | place: India: Bengaluru | collected 2019-02-28
CAACTGCCCGCCCGGCTCGATCAACCCATCGCCTTGGCGCAGCAAAATCTTCTTGCCCTGCACGATCACCGAGAGCTGCGTCAACGGTCGCTCGGCACCGGGCAAATATCGCCGCAACGATTCAAGCTGCTTCTCGATCGCCTGGGGCGACATGCCCGCCGCCAGAAGCTCGGCCAGCCGCCGGGCCGTCGCCACTTCCTGGAAATCAAAATACGGCAGCCGACGCACTTCGCGCACCGGCACAATCAGCCCACGACGATGCCATCGGCGAATCACCGCCACGGGCACGTGGAGCAACTCGGCCAACATGGCCGGTGTGTAGAGCCGATGCACTTCCTGTTGCGAATCAACCAGCCCCAGGCGTTGCCAAAGCTGCGTTTCCGTGATGATTTCCGCCACCCCTTGATCGACCTGACGCCGGACAGCCTCGTCGAGCCAATCTTCCTGGCCTTGCGATTCGGCCAAGGGGAATTCCTCGCCGACGACGATCAAATGCACCGTGGCGTCCGGCTTTTCCAGCACAGTAGCCCCCTGTTGGCGGGCCAATTGCGACGCCTCGCGCCGCCCCATGCTGGCCAATTTACCGACAAACGCGATTCGCTGATCTTTTAACATCATGACCTGATCCAAACGGAAGTGACTGGACCAGTTTCGCCGAGCATCCGCGTTCTGTCAACACGGCGGCAAGAAACAGCATATTCAAGAGGACAGGACCAACAGAGGGGCTGCGGGGGGCGTGATGCCAGAGATTGCCTATCCCCAGTCATCCAATACTCATCGCAGAACAGCCGAATTCTTTCCGGATTCTTTCGGGTTCGAGGAAATCAATTGCTGGGGCAACGGTATTTCTTGAGCATCCCATTTTTGCAGAGTAATCTTCCTGTTAGGAGGCCAAACGGCAACCTTGCGAAGAGGGTCTTTTCGCCATGCCTGCACTTCGGCTTTCCATTGAGGCCACCGATTATTCTGAATAAGCGTTCTTTTGTAGTCCAACATCCCCAATGTGATGGATAGTATTAGCATGACTGTTGCCGTCAAACTCCCAAGCCGAACCGGTTTTCGGATTCGAGCTAAAACCAGCAAGAGGAGTATCACGTTGGAAGCATAGAAGTACCGAGCCCCGGGACCGACAGTAATCAGGTGTCTTTTCTCTTCTCCTATGGCACCATAAAATGAGATGATGGTCAGAAAGATGTAGACACCGATCAGTATTCGACGTTCTCTCGCCGGGATTCCTCGAGAAAGAAAAAACAGGATGAGTCCCACAACAAACGAGCACACAAAAACCCCGGCAGCACAAACATAGCCGCTTTGATCGTAGGCATCCAAAAACACGTTGGCCACCCCCTTGCCCCCACCCCGCCCTAACAATACACTCCCAAAGCGGTTTGTTACGAGCGAGAGGATATAAGCTGGTATGTCAAATACGCTATGCGTGCCTCGATAGCTCATGAAAAACATAATATATGTTTGAATCGCGGCACAGGTCGCTAAGACTATCGTCTGAATCCACCGCTCTTTAGATTTTTCGCGATACGCTTCGTGCAAAAAGAAGGGTGATAAAATACCGGAAATCGGTCCGGTTAATCCTCCCAGCAAAAGAAGAACGCGGTATATCCAACGGCGCAATGCGGTGACGGGTGCATCTTCCAACAACAATAGAAACGTCGTAATCGCGAAAAACACTTGGCTTAAAATGGTACTGACCCAAACTTCACCGGATATCGGCGCAAAAAGCAGAATGAGGATCCCCGCCGTCTTTCGATCCATGGATTGCCAAAACGCGGAGATGCTCCACAACACAATGGCGAAAGGAATCAATTGAACCGTGACGGAAAATAGCAGCGTCACATAGGGAACGTTTTCCAATGAAACACAGTTTGCCGCAACCGTAGTGGCAATATTCGGCCATAGACTAAAGTATCCAGCGTAAAGAAAACTCAATCCCCGATACCAGAGTTCCGTGTGGGCATAGCGATAGGCATTGCCAAAGTAATCCCTTCCTTCTTCAGCCCAAAGACGCGGAGATAGAAAAAAGCTCGGTTCCCGAAAAAACATTACCGCCAAGATCGCGGCCAAGATGAAAAAACGAGCTAGCGTTTTGTGTTTTCCCATCCATGTTCGAGCGCCTTGCGATATTTTCCGCATGCGTGGAAATTCATATTTTCCCTGCAAATCGTTCCAGAATCGACCGACCGTACTTACTTTACGTGAGAGGATACGCCAACGATTCAGGACAGTTTCGGTACGATCTAGATATTGGCGTTCCTTCACTGGCGTAATCTCGAAACAATCTGTTTAAATAATTGAATTGCCCCCCCACAACAATCATTACCAAGGCGGGGTTTATAGTAGATTGGTCGAAATGGGTCAAGATGACCCCCAAAAAGTTACAGATTCAGATTCCGGGTTCCCTACTGTTTCGGAAAACCAACCCGAAAACCGCCCTGATCGATCGCTTTTTTTACCAATTTATACTGACCGGTTCGTGGTTTGCTTACCCTTCGGGAATGAAAGCATTTTTCATAAAAAGCCCTCACGGTTTTGAAGCTGAAAACCGTATCACTGCGGAAACTTGCAATCTCCCACTCTTTTTGCCGTATCCAAGAAAAGCAGCAGGGGCACAGACCCTGTTCCGGCCTGTGCCCCTGGGATTATTCAGAATAATTAGGCAATCGTGTCTTAGGGGTTCTTAAGCGGAGGATAAACCAAGGTGGATGGTGCAGGCGACTTCGCGGGCGGCGGCACCGCCTTCATCGGCCCAAGATCCTTCAATGGTTGTTTGTCCTCGGTATCCACCGGCTGCGGCGTCGCTGCGTCAGAGCCAAGCTCAGGCTTCACGTCGGCGGCCGCCGGTTTCTTGGCCGGCGTAGGCTGTTGCGGCTGCGTTGCGGCAGAAGACGACGAAGCGGCGGGCGTTCCGTTGATTGGATTGCCGCAGGCATCCAGCGGCACGCGATAGCAAACCAGCTTCGGCACGTTGCATGTGTAGGTCACGGGAATGCGTTTCTCGACGCAACGCGGTACGCTGATCGTTTGTTGCTGAGCCACCATGCGGCATACCTGGTAAGGAACCTGCTCCACACGCTCTTCGTAAACCATCTTGCAGGTCGTCACCGGCACTTTGCGAACACACTGCTCGGTCACCATCCGGCATGTTGTTACCGGAATCTTGCGCACTTGTTGCTCGGTGACCATGCGGCATACCTGCACAGGTACCTTTCGGACAATCTGCTCAGGCACCATCTTGCACACTTGCACTGGGATCTGCTGAGTAACGGTCTGCGGCACATAAGAAGTTTGCTGATACTGCTGCGGAACGATGTTCGGCTGCCATACCTTTTTCACTTCATACTTGCCGTGCTGGGTTTGAGCCCAATACAGGCCGGCCTTTTGATAGGCGGTTTGGCCCGTGACCGGATCGACGGCGCAACCGCCCGATTGCCAAGTCAATTTCGACGAAGGCCACGAGGGTTTCAACACCATCTGATCCGCGAAGCAACCTTGATCGACATACCGTGTTTGGCAGGTCGTCACCGGCTGATAGACCGTGCGGCATTCGGTTCGATAGGAAGTCTCATAGACGGGCTTCATCACCGTGTAGGTTTCTTCCCGCTCGGCGGTTTCATAGACCGGACGCTGGACCGTGTAGCACTCCTGGCGTTCGGAGGTCTCGTAGACCGGGCGCTGCACCGTATAGGTTTCTTCCCGCTCGGCGGTCTCCATGACGGGCTTGGCCACGGTATAGCGATTTTCGCGAACCGCGGTTTCCCAAACCGGCTTGTAGCTGGTCACCTGCCGCTGCTCGCACACCGTTTCATATTCGATGCGGTAAGCGGTATACTGCCGCTGCTCGTACACGGTCTGGTAGACGATCCGATACGTCTGGCCCGCGACGCCCGTCATACAAGCCGACGAGGGGCAATCGATCTGGGCCGACGCCGTGGCCGCGGTTGCCACCAAGAACAACAAGACTAATCCAAAACGAACATGCGAATTCATGACCTTTATTCCTCCTCGCGCGAAAAAAACCAATCGCGCGCAACTTGATATTATCCCTCCGTACAAACTACCGTAGGGCGCAATCATGTTTGATGCAAATACACCTCACACCCTGAGTTTGCCAGATAATTTCGAAAACGGCAAATGGTAGAAGCCATGAAAATTTCGGATTCAATCCGAAGTCTAACGCACAGTGCGAGTTAGTGACGATGAGAATTTTTCAAGTTTTTATTCTCGATTGTCGAGCGTTCTTTTCCATGCATAACAATAACTTGCATAACGATAAATACTTGCGATCAAATCTTGCCTAACCGCTACAAACGGACTGCGTGCCGACGGTTTTGCGAATCCCAACTTCACAAAGCGTTGATGGCAAGGGCAGTAAGCGATTTCGTTTCCCTGAACGGTTCTGCATGGCATCCTTCTATTATTACGTTACACTTCCGCCAATCGCCCATTTCACGACGATCGCATTTCATGCAATACCTTGATCTGACGTTGCCTACGCCGCCTGAAAATCTGGCGCTCGACGAAGCCCTGTTGGAAGAAGCTGAAACGGCCTCCGAGCCGCTCGAAACTTTGCGGCTTTGGGAACCCCAACAGCCCATGGTCGTCGTGGGCCGCTCATCGCATGTCGATGCGGAAGTGCGACTGGATGTCTGTCAAAGCTTGGGCATTCCCGTCTTGCGTCGGGTCAGCGGCGGAGCTACTATCGTCGCCGGACCTGGCTGCTTGATGTATGCGGTTGTTCTCAGTTACAAGCTGCGGCCCGACCTTCGCCAACTCAGCCAGGCACATCAACACGTGCTGAATCTTCTGGCATCCGCCATCAAGCCGCTTGTTCCCAACGTTCATTACCGCGGCACCAGCGACTTGGCTCTTGATCAGCTCAAATTTTCCGGCAACAGCGCCCGCTGCCGTCGTGAAAATTTGCTGTATCACGGCACCTTGCTTTATGATTTTCCGCTCGATCTGATCGAGCGCTGTCTGGCGATGCCGCCCCGGATGCCTGATTATCGTGAACGCCGCCCCCACGGTCGTTTCGTCACCAATTTATCCTTGACGGCCGAAACGCTGCGCCAAGCATTAAAGACAGCGTTCGACGCCCAAGAAGTGCGTACAGATTGGCCCGCGGTAGAAACTGCCCGTTTGGTTACAGAAAAGTACAGCCATCCGGAGTGGAACAGCAGCCTTTAAGGCCGAATTTCCCTCTTTCGAGCAAATTTAACGCATGAAATAGTCCTGCGGTGGGGTATTTGTGCCGTCGTATCTTTCCTAATCTGCGTTTTCTACTTGGCTTTCTTGAACTTACTGATTACGCTGTATAGAAGTGGAAGGCAGTTACTTCCAGGGCGACGGAAGTCGTCCCCTGGTACGTCATTTAACGCAGGCACGATTGCAAAGGGTGTGCACAATGACAGCTTCGGTACGAAATTGGTGTTTCGGTTCAACGGCCATCGTGTTTTTGTTGGCAGGCTTCGCGTGGGCCGCCGAGGGCCGTGCCCGTTCCGCAAAAAACGGTGATTATAATCCCGCCGATCCGACCGTTGAGATGTTCGCGGCAATTGAGAAAGGCGACATTGCCGTGAAGTTGATTCCCAAGGATTCGACGCAGTGTCGCGTGATGATCGAAAACAAGACCAACAAGCCGTTGAACGTCAAGTTGCCCGAAGCTTTTGCGGGCGTGCCCGTGTTGGCTCAAGCCGGCGGCGGCGGTTCGAACCGCAACAACAATAACAACTCCAATCAGACCATGGGCGGCGGCATGGGCGGTATGGGCGGCGGCGGCATGGGTATGGGCGGCGGCGGCGGCGGTTTCTTCAACGTCGCTCCCGAAAAAGTCGGCCAATTCAAAGTTGCCACTGTTTGCCTCGAACACGGCAAGCGTGAGCCGCACGAACAGGTTCCCTACGAAATCAAGCCCTTGAAGAGCTTTACATCCAAGCCGGGCGTCCATGAATTGTGCCAACTGCTCAGCAGCGGCCAAATCAGTCAGCGAGCCGCCCAGGCCGCTGCTTGGAACCTGAGCAACAATATGAGCTGGGAAGAACTAGCTGCCAAACGGCTTCGCTTTGCGAACGGCACCAGCCAGCCTTATTTCAGCCAGGAAGAAATTCAGACCGGCATGAAGCTTGCCTTCACCGCTGTCCGGCTTTCCGCCGAACGCCAGAAGAAAACTGAAACCACAACCTCGGCCCAATCGGCCGGCCAGAACTAACGGTTGAGGGATAGTCGATATCATTCGATTGATAAAAAAGCTCCACGGCAATCGTCGTGGAGCTTTTTTTATGAATTCCTGGTGAAAATTTTCCGTCAGGCGGAAACGGTCGCCTCTTCATGCGAGAATAAGCCCGAGCGAAGCCGTTGCAACTCGTGCTGATACTTCAACCGTTCGCTCTGCCAACGCCGCGATTGCTCGCGGATTTTTTCTTCTTGTTGCTCAAGTACTTCTTCTCGGGCGACCAGCCGCGACGCTTGCATCCGCCCTTCTTCTTGAATCCCCGCATGCCACTGCTCGAATCGCCGTTTCTGCTCGGCTAATGCCTCGTAACGTTCGAGCAATTGGCCTCGAATCGTTTCCAGCTCCTTTTTCCTTTCGGCCAATTCAGCGTTTGCTTGGGCATACTGCTCGGCCAATTTTGTTCGGATGCGGCCCAACGACCGCGTCAGCGCGGCCGGCGGCGCTGCACCTGCAAGCTGGGCCCAAAGTTCTTCGGTGGCCAAGCGAATTTCGAGCGTCTCACGATGCATCCGTCCCAATTCCGAACGCAACTGCTTTAAAGCCGACCGGCATTGATCGACATGGTCGGCGCGCCGCTGAACCGCTTGACGTTTCTCCTCCAACTCACTCGTCATTTGCCGATGCTCGGCGGCCATCTGCTCGCGCAATGCGGTTGTTTCCTCCTGGAATGTTCGCCGCTCGGCGGCAAATTGTTCCTGAAGTTTCAGCGTTTCCGCTTGCGCTTCGGCCAATCGCATTTCCGCTTCCTCGACCTGCTTCCTGCGAGCCGTCGACATCTCGGTCAAACGCTGCAATTCCTCTTCTTGCTGGGCCGTGGTAATCGAGATCCGTTTCTGCAAGGCGGTTTCCGCGGCGGCCAATCGGGTCAGCCGCTTTTCGGCTTCCTGTTCTTGCTGGAACAGTTCTTCACGCAGCCGGGACGCCTCTTTTTCACGCAAGAGAACCGCCTGCAACTGATCGGCGACTTCGCGCTCATGCCGGGCAACCGCCACGGCTTGCGCTGTGATCTCTTGTCGTTGTTTTGCCATTTCCTCGTTGAAGGCGGCCACATCGGCTTCGCGTTGGCTATGCAGCAATTCCGCAACATCATCCTCCCGTTTGGCCAGTTCTTCGGCCCGAACGAACAAGGCCTGCCGTTGTTTCGTCAGTTCCTCATTGTATGCGGCGACATACGTTTCGTATTCCGTTTGCAGGCGTTCCGCGGCCTCTTGTTCCCGCTTGGCCAGCAATTCCGCGCGATCGTTCAACTCTTGCCGCTGCCGAGCAAATTCTTGTTCACGAGCGGCAAAATCCGCTTTGCATTCAGCTTGCAACCGTTCCTTCAGTTCCTTTTCTCGTTCGGCCAAGGCCTCGATGCGCGCGTCCAACTCTTGCCGCCGGCGGGCAATATCTTCGTCGCGAGCAAGGGAATCCGATTCACGTTCGGCCCGTAATTGTTCTGTAATTTCCTTTTCTCGTTCAGCCAACTTTTCCGCGCGATCCGCCAACTCTTGCCGCTGCCGTGCCAGTTCTTCCTCGTGAGCGATGGAATTCGCTTCCAGCTTGCCCTGCAATCGTTCTGCGATTTCCTTCTCTCGTTTGGCCAAGGTATCGGCTCGAACGTCCAGCTCCTTCCGCCGCTGAGTAAGCTTTTCCTCCTGGATGACAAAATCGGCTTCTCGCTCGCTCAGCCAAAGCCTGGCCGAGCGCGTGTCCGATTCCATCCGCGCCATCCGAGAATTCAATTCCGCCTCGCGACTGTCCAATTCCTTCTGCCGCGTACGCAGATGCGACGAGAGTTGCTCGGCTTGAAGCCGAATTTGTTCCGCGGCCGATTCGTCGGCCGGGGCCACAGATGCCGGAGCCTCCGATGCCGGAACTTCCAGCATCGGAACCTCGATGATCGGCGCGCCCGATTCGTGGGGAGGGTCGATCCGTTTGGCGAGAGATACGTTCGCCGTCTGCCGGAAGGAAACATCGCGGTTTTTTTTCGCTTCCACTGATCGAGATTCAGACGTGGACATTATTTACAACTGGGTTTGGAGTAAATCGGACGGCCGGGCGGTACAATCCGCGTAATCGGCAAAATTTCCCCAAACTACTACATCGACACTTCCCGACCCTAAGTTCACAACAGACCAGCGCAAAAGGTAGAATTTGGATCAAAAGCCCCCCCTGCATGGGGTTGTTTTGCCAAGAAATGCTTCAAGACTGCCTGCGAATACGTGGGCAAACACAAGCTACGAGCCCATTGGATCAAACGAAACACTGCCTTAGATAGAATTGGTCGAAAACGGTTTTCAACCAAAATCATCCGCCTTTGGCTTGCTCGATGGCTTCCTGAAGACGTTTTTTGGGCTGAACGCCCACAAAACGATCAACGACTTCGCCGCCTTTGAAGATCATTACGGTGGGAATGCTGCTGACGCCGTAGGCAGAGGCGGTGTTGGGGCTGTCGTCGATGTTGATTTTTCCGACTTTCAGACCGCCGACGTTCTCCCCCGCCAATTCCTCGATCACCGGTGCAATCATGCGACAGGGACCGCACCACGGGGCCCAAAAGTCCACGAGAACAGGCTGGGCGGATTGAAGAACCTCAGCCTCAAAATTTTGGTCCGACAGTACATGGATTGGATGCATTCCCTAGGTCTCCTTGCAATGGTGAACTGCGCCGGCTTGATCCATTATTTCACCGACGACCTCTAGTCTCTCGTGGCAATTATAGAACCCCAAACGATAGCGTCAATCCACGCGAGCGGGGTAAGAGATGGGCGTATTGTCCGCCCTTTTTACTTGTTTTTCAACTTCGCCGGCGCCAATTGCGATAAGACGTTGCGCAATTGTCTCATGGTAATGGGCATGATGAGCACGATGCGGTGCTTGGCTAGTTCCACCTGTGATTTCCACGAACTCTGATTTTCGTCGAGCAACAGCAGCGTGGGAACCGACTGGGTTTCCTGGTCTTTGCCAAGTTTGTTGAAAATTTCCACCGCGGGGGAACCAATCTGCTGAGCGTTCAAAATCACGCAATCGGCCAGCGCCGGATCCTGTCGAATCCGAACTGCGGCCCGCACCGGATCCGCCGTCATTAAGACGCGATAGCCCGCTCGCTTGAAGCCTTCGCGAAAAACATCTTGCATTTTTCCGTCCGACTCGACCACCATCACCGTTCGGCCGGTGTCGGGCAGCGAAGTAACGGAAGGGGCGCCACTGCGAAGATCGGCGTTGCTGTCGCCTCCCAAGGCGGGCGTTTCCGCCTCGAAATCTCCGCTGGCCAATCGCTTTTCGGCAATGCGAAGATCGGCCACCATGGCCGACGGCGATTGATACCGATACTCGGGATCGAGCATCATGGCCTTGCTGACCACCGCGGCCACGCAGCCGGGAATCGACGGATCCGCCTTTTGGATCGGAACCACATCCAAGAAACGTTGTTTGCTAAGCCGTTGCAAACGGTCGCGCGTTTCGGCCAGCGGCGGCTGGCCCGTCAGCATGTTGTAATAAATGCAGCCGAGAAAATAGATGTCGCTGCGGGTGTCGTCTTTTCGCACTCCGGTTGCGCGTTCCAAAGCGGCATAATCCACCGTGCGCGTATTTGGTTGATCGGCCAGTTGATCATCCGTAAGCGTCTCGTCCATCGAGGCCAGGCCAAAATCCACGATCTTGGCTTCTCCTCGGCTGGAAACCAGGATATTGCTCATCTTCAAATCGCGGTGGGTCAGGCTATTCTCAAACGCATAGCGCAAGGCGTCGGCGATGCCGATCATCATCCGCGTAGCCTCGGCCGGATCGAGCTTCTTGCGGATTTTCACGAACTCGCGAAGATTGCGGCCCTCGATGAATTCCATCACCAAAAAATGCGTCCGCCGGTGGGAGGCCACTTCGTAGATCGGCACAATATTGGGATGGCGCAAAGCGCAGCCTACCTGCCCCTCGCGAATGAACTGATTGGCCTGGGCCGGATTTTCGCTATACCGATTCCGCAGCACCTTGAGCGCCACGATTTTGCCGGTGGTGCGATGGACCGCGCGATAGACCCGCGCGAACGTGCCTGTTCCGACCAGATAGAGAACCTTATAGTCGCCGAAGAAGAACCCCGACCGCTCGCCTTTTACCAGGCGTTCGACCTGGTAATTGGTCATATATTCGCGGCGCACCAAGGTTTGCAGCAGATCCTGAAGCTGCACATGACGACTGCCGAACGAGGCCCAGACCTCCTGGAGTTGTCGTTCATCCAGGAGCCCCAAGTTGAAGGCCCGCTGCGCGATTTGTTCGGCGGTTGGTTGTCCCATGCCGGTGCCGTTCCCGCTAATCCAATGGATATGAAACTGTTCAATCCTAGAAGCCGGAGGCCTCGTTCACAACCCCCTCTGCAAAAGTACTTACACCGCCTCATCCAGCTTGCGGCGATACTCGTCCCGCTCGCGCCGGGTAGCTTCGAGATCAAATGTCAGATACTTCATGTCCAAACGCAGTTGGCTGAGGGCATCTTGAACCAACAAAAGAATGCGGCGACGGCGGCGATTGCTGTCGATGACCCGTGTGAGAAACGGCTCGATTACTTGGCGGTATTCCGATGGC
>JAEAMG010002628.1_pt1 | contig 10799 bp, 9 predicted proteins | sample 8958741 | NCBI WGS metagenome assembly JAEAMG01 (sample SAMN16933256, study PRJNA681125) | bioreactor sludge metagenome | isolation source: anaerobic bioreactor treating anionic surfactant - SDBS | place: India: Bengaluru | collected 2019-02-28
AAGTACGCGGCTACATCGGCATCGAGGCGCTGGGGCGCAGCCAGACCTGGGTTCGTCAGTAACCCCGGCGAGCGGCCATCCGGGCCACCCGGCAGACAGCAAAAAGGCGCCCTTGGGCGCCTTTTTTGTTGCGGTCAGCTACCTGACGATCAGACCTTGCTGCGCTCGAAGCGCTTGCGGTCGTTCTCGTTGAGGTACTTTTTGCGCAGACGGATCGACTTCGGCGTCACTTCCACCAGCTCGTCGTCGGCGATGAATTCCAGCGCCTGCTCGAGGGTGAACTTGATCGGCGGCACCAGGGCGATGACCTCGTCCTTGCCGGAAGCGCGCATGTTGTCGAGCTTCTTGCCCTTGGTGGGGTTGATCACCAGGTCGTTGTCACGGCTGTTGATACCGCACAGCTGGCCTTCGTAGATCTCCTGGCCCGGCTCGAGGAACAGCTTGCCGCGGGCCTGCAGGGTTTCCAGCGAGTAGGTCAGCGCGGTGCCGGTGGCCATCGAGACCAGCACGCCGTTCTGGCGATTGGTGACTTCACCGGCCTTGATCGGGCCGTAGTGGCTGAACGTCGAGGTCAGGATGCCGGTGCCGGAGGTCAGGGTCAGGAAGTTGTTGCGGAAGCCGATCAGGCCGCGCGCCGGAATGGTGTACTCCAGGCGCACGCGGCCCTTGCCGTCCGGGATCATGTTGGTCAGATCGCCCTTGCGCAGGCCCATCTGCTCCATCACCGGCCCCTGGTGCTGCTCCTCGATGTCGATGGTGACGTTCTCGTACGGTTCCTGCTTCTCGCCGGCCTCGTTCTCGATGATCACCACTTCCGGACGGCCGACGGCCAGCTCGAAGCCTTCGCGACGCATGGTTTCGATCAGCACCGACAGGTGCAGCTCGCCACGGCCGGAAACCTTGAACTTCTCGGGGCTCTCGCCCGGCTCGACGCGCAGCGCCACGTTATGCAGCAGCTCCTTGTCCAGACGGTCCTTGATGTTGCGGCTGGTGACGAACTTGCCTTCTTTGCCGGCGAACGGCGAGTCGTTGACCTGGAAGGTCATGCTCACGGTCGGCTGGTCGACGGTCAGCGGCGGCAGCGCCTCGACGGCGTTCTGGTCGCACAGGGTGTCGGAGATGTACAGCTCGTCCATACCGGACACGCAGACGATGTCGCCGGCTTCGGCTTCGGCGACTTCGACGCGCTGCAGGCCGGAGTGACCCATGATCTTCAGGATGCGGCCGTTGCGCTTCTTGCCGTCGGCGCCGATGGCGGTGACCGGGCTGTTGGCCTTGATGGTGCCGCGGGCGATGCGGCCGATGCCGATCACGCCGAGGAAGCTGTTGTAGTCCAGCTGGGAGATCTGCATCTGGAACGGGCCGTCGAGGTCGACCTTGGGCGCCGGCACGTGATCGATGATGGCCTGGAACAGCGGGTCCATGTTGTCTTCCAGCTTCTCGTGGTCCAGACCGGCGATGCCGTTCAGGGCGCTGGCGTAGACGATCGGGAAGTCGAGCTGCTCGTCGGTGGCGCCGAGGTTGTCGAACAGGTCGAAGATCTGGTCGACAACCCAGTCCGGACGCGCGCCGGGACGGTCGATCTTGTTCACCACGACGATCGGACGCAGGCCGGCCTTGAACGCCTTCTGGGTCACGAAGCGGGTCTGCGGCATCGGGCCGTCCTGGGCGTCGACCACCAGCAGCACGGAGTCGACCATGCTCATCACGCGCTCGACTTCACCGCCGAAGTCGGCGTGGCCGGGGGTGTCGACGATGTTGATGTTGTAGCCGTTCCACTTCAGCGCGGTGTTCTTGGCCAGGATGGTGATGCCGCGTTCCTTTTCCTGGTCGTTGGAGTCCATCACGCGCTCGTTTTCGGCTTCCTTGCGGTCCAGGGTGCCGGACAGGCGCAGCAGCTTGTCGACGAGGGTGGTTTTGCCGTGGTCGACGTGGGCGATGATGGCGATGTTGCGGAGATTCTCGATCACTGATTCGTTTCTCTGTAGAGAGCTTCGAGCTGAGGCTGGAAGCTTGAAGTAGTCCGGACGAAGGCTGTCTGTCCGAGGTTGTAACGGCACTGCATTGCGATCAGTGCAGGTCGGGGGGGCGGTGGCGGATGCTGCCGCCCAGCAACCCCGGCTGCTTCACCGAAGGGTCAGGCCGGACGATAGACGCGCACATTCACATGCCCCTCGCTCAGCAGATGGTGAGCATGCAGGCGGCTCATGACACCTTTGTCGCAATACAGCAGGTACTGGCGGTTTTCATCCAGTTCCTTGAAACGATTGTTCAGCGCGTAGAACGGCAGCGTCTGTACTTCGATGCCCGTCAGTTCGAGCGGTTCGTCCTCGGCGGCATCCGGGTGACGAATGTCGAGGATGACCTGCCCGGCCATCGCCTCGTGGACCTCCTCGACCTTGATGTCCTCGCCCAGCTCGTCGATCACCCGGTCGATCGGCACCTGGCGGGCGCTGGCCAGGGCGCGCTCGAGGATGGCCATGTCGAACTGCTTCTCTTCATGCTCGACGCGGTAGCGCTTGGCCTTGGTGGTCGGGTTCTTGGAGATCACGCCGCAGTACTCGGGCATGTTCTTGGCGAACTCGGCGGTGCCGATCTCGAAAGCGGTGTCGATGATGTCCTGCTTGTGGCTGGCGACCAGCGGACGCAGCACCAGCATGTCGGTGGCCGAGTCGATCACCGAGAGATTCGGCAGGGTTTGGCTGGACACTTGGGAGATCGCCTCGCCGGTGACCAGCGCGTCGATGTGCAGGCGCTCGGCGATCTGGGTCGCGGCGCGCAGCATCATGCGCTTCAACACCACGCCCATCTGGCTGTTGTCGACCTTCTCGAGAATCTCGCCGACCACTTCCTCGAACGGCACGCTGATGAACAGCACCCGGTGCGAGCTGCCGTATTTCTTCCACAGATAATGGGCGACTTCCATCACGCCCAGCTCGTGGGCGCGGCCGCCGAGGTTGAAGAAGCAGAAATGCGTCATCAGCCCGCGGCGCATCATCTGGTAGGCGGCGACTGTGGAGTCGAAACCGCCGGACATCAGCACCAGGGTCTGCTCCAGCGCGCCCAGCGGATAGCCGCCGATGCCGTCATGCTGCTCGTGCACGACGAACAGGCGCTGATCGCGGATTTCCATGCGCACTTCGATTTCCGGCGCTTTCAGCGAGATGCCGGCTGCGCCGCACTGCTGGCGCAGCTGGCTGCCGACATGGCGCTCGACATCCATGGAGCTGAACGGGTGCTTGCCGGCGCGCTTGCAGCGCACGGCGAAGATCTTGCCCGGCAGGCGCTCGGCGTAATGTGCCTTGCATTTGGCGACGATGTCGTCGAGATCGCCCAGCGGATACTCGTGCACTTCCAGGCAATGGGCGATGCCCGGCGTGCAGCGCAGGCGCTCGATCATCTCGCGCAGCAGCTTCGGCTCGGTCAGCGCGGTTTCCACCTCGATGTTGTCCCACACCCCCTCGACCCGCAGCTCCGGGTCGAGCTCGCGCAGCACGGTGCGGATGTTCTTCGCCAACTGGCGAATGAAGCCCTTGCGCACCGGCGGGCTCTTGATGGTGATTTCGGGGAAAACCTTGACGATCAGCTTCATGAGGAAACAGCGCGTGCGCCGACATGGCGGAAAAAGAGGGGCGCGGAGTATAGCGGAAACTGTTCAACATTTAGTCGGTTTTCTGCGCGACGCGTTATTGCACCAAAATAGTGCAATGCCTATTGTGCGCGCACCATCCAGGCGCGCCCGCCGGGAGGATTGCCTGCAATCTCCGAAGCCAAACTGCGTCGCCGCGCCATTTGGCGGCTGCAGGTCCATTTCGGAGCACTGGCATGCAATTTGCTCACTTGTGAGGCAGGTCGCCTTGGCGGAACATCGCCGCCGGCTCCGCCCTCGATTCGGAAGCGAACAGGCCGCTTCCACCATTTGGAGAACACCATGTCGAAGTCGCTTCAACTGATCAAAGATTACGATGTGAAGTGGATTGATCTGCGCTTCACCGACCCGAAGGGTCGCCAGCATCACATCACCATGCCGGCTCGCGACGCCGATGACGACTTCTTCGAAGTCGGCAAGATGTTCGACGGCTCCTCCATCGACGGCTGGAAGGGCATCGAGGCCTCCGACATGATCCTGCTGCCGGACGACGGCAGCGCCGTGCTGGACCCGTTCACCGAAGAGCCGACCCTGATCCTGGTCTGCGACGTGATCGAGCCGTCCACCATGCAGGGCTACGAGCGCGATCCGCGCGCCATCGCCCGCCGCGCCGAGGAATACCTGAAGTCGACCGGTATCGGCGACACCGTGTTCGTCGGCCCGGAGCCGGAGTTCTTCATCTTCGACGCGGTGAAGTTCAAGTCCGACATGTCCGGCTCGATGTTCAAGATCTTCTGCGAGCAGGCGTCCTGGAACAGCGACACCGACATGAACGGCGGCCAGGGCAACAACGGCCACCGCATCAGCGTCAAGGGCGGCTACCTGCCGACTCCGCCGAGCGATCCGGATCACGAGATCCGTACCGCCATGTGCAACGCCCTGGAAGAAATGGGCCAGGTCGTCGAAGTGCACCACCACGAAGTGGCCGCCGGCCAGAACGAGATCGGCGTGAAGTTCAACACGCTGGTCGCCAAGGCCGATGAAGTGCAGACCCTCAAGTACGTCGTGCACAACGTCGCCGAAGCCTATGGCAAGACCGCTACCTTCATGCCGAAGCCGCTGTACGGCGACAACGGTTCGGGCATGCACGTGCACATGTCGATCGCCAAAGACGGCAAGAACACCTTCGCCGGTGAAGGTTATGCCGGCCTGTCCGATACCGCCCTGTACTTCATCGGCGGCATCATCAAGCACGGCAAGGCGCTGAACGCCCTGACCAACCCGTCGACCAACTCCTACAAGCGTCTGGTCCCGGGCTTCGAGGCGCCGGTCATGCTGGCCTACTCGGCACGCAACCGCTCCGCGTCGATCCGCATTCCGTACGTGGCCAGCGCCCGCGGCCGCCGCATCGAGGCACGCTTCCCGGATCCGGCTGCCAACCCGTACCTGGCCTTCGCCGCGCTGCTGATGGCCGGCCTGGACGGTATCCAGAACAAGGTTCACCCAGGCGACGCCGCGGACAAGAACCTGTACGACCTGCCGCCGGAAGAGTCCAAGCTGATCCCGCAGGTGTGCGGCAGCCTGAAGGAGGCACTGGAGGCGCTGGAAGCCGACCACGACTTCCTGCTCAAGGGCGGCGTGTTCACCAAGGACTTCCTCGATGCCTTCATCGAGCTGAAGGCCGCCGAGGAGATCAAGGTGCGCACCTTCGTGCATCCGCTGGAATACGACCTGTACTACAGCGTCTAAGCAGCACCGCCTGTACGCAGAGGCCGCCTTCGGGCGGCCTCTGTCGTTTGCGCCGCCGTCACCGCGCGCAGCTTGTGCCGGCTCGCAAATCCGCATGCCCGGGCTTGCCTGGCGTCGCCCGCGGTGCAAGGCTCTCGCTGTCCTTCACGCGGAGCTTCCCATGCGCCACGCACTGTTCGGCCTGCTGCTGATCCTCAGCGCCCCGGCGATCGCCGAGATCTATACCTACACCGACGCCCAGGGCAACACCGTCTACACCAACCAGCCACCGGAAGGCGTTGCTGCCGAGCGCGTCGAGCTGCCGCCGCCCAACACCGTCGACATCCAGACCCCCTCCGCACCGGCGTCCCTGCCGGCGGACGCCGAAGCCGGACAACCGTACCGCTCGCTCGCGCTCAGCGGCATTCCGGACGAAGCCGCGCTGCGCGCCAACAATGGCACGTTCGTGGTGAGTGCCGAGCTGGACCCGCCGCTACGACGCGGCCATCAGCTGCGCTTCGTCCTCGACGGCATTCCCCAGGCCGCCGCCAGCCAGGCCACCTCGCTGCAACTGAACAACATCGAGCGCGGCGAACACCGCCTGCAGGTCGAGGTGCTCAGCAATGGCCGGGTGATCCAGCGCAGCGAGCCGGCAGTATTCACGGTGCAACGCGTGCACACCTCCAGCCCCGCCCTGCGCCACCGGGCAGCGCCATGATCCGCAGCGGCCACTGGCTGACCGCGCTGCTGCTGGCGCTGGCGGCGCCGGCGAACGCGGGGATCTACAGCTACATCGACGCGGACGGCAACCGGGTGTTCACCGACCGCCCGGCCGGTCAGGCCGCCGAGCAGATCGAACTCAAGCCCACCAACGACATGCCGGCCCTGCCGCCCGCCGCGCCCGCGGTGCCGCTGCCGGCCGCAACGGCGGCGATCCGCTACCAGTTGCAAATTGTCAGCCCAGCCGAGGACGAGACCATCCGCAGCAATGCCGGCGACCTGCAGGTCAGCGCCAGCGGCAACCCGGCGCCGCAGGCCGGCCACGGCTACCAGCTGCTGCTCGACGGCGAGGCGCTCAGCACCGCCGGCCCCGAGACCCACTTCGAGCTGCACAACGTCGACCGCGGCACTCATCGGCTGCAGCTGCGCGTGATCGACGCCGAAGGCCGCGAGCTGGCGCGCAGCCCGGCACGCACCTTTCACCTGATTCGCACCTCGCTGGCCCAGCGGCGCATGGTCAATCCGTGCCGCAAGAACGACTACGGCGTACGCCCCGAATGCCCGCTCAAGGACAAGCCGGCGGAAAAACGCGACATCCCCTTCATTCCTTTCCTATGATCATCATGTGCACCCTTTTGGTGCACATGAGTGGCGAATAACACCCCCGCTCACCCTTTTGGTTCACGCAGGCCGGGCGCCAGATGCCGCCAGCACGCCGATGCGCGCCGTTTTGGCGCGTCTGGTTTGCTTCTTGCATTTGCCGGCCTACCCAAAGGATGCAGACCCGCCATGCTGACCGAAGCCCTGCAACGCCTGCTGATCGAGAACCTGACCACCGCGACGCTGCTGCTCGACGCGCGGTTGCGCCTGGAGTACATGAACCCGGCGGCGGAGATGCTGCTCGCCGTCAGCGGCCAGCGCAGCCACGGCCAGTTCATCAGCGAGCTGTTCACCGAGTCGCCCGAAGCGCTGGCCGCCCTGCGCCAGGCGGTCGCCGAGGCACACCCGTTCACCAAGCGCGAGGCCACGCTGACCTCGGCCACCGGCCAGACGCTGACCGTCGACTACGCGGTGACGCCGATTCCCGGCAGCGGCGAAACCATGCTGCTGCTCGAAGTGCTGCCGCGCGACCGGCTGCTGCGCATCACCAAGGAGGAGGCGCAGCTGTCCAAGCAGGAAACCAGACCGGCTGCTGCGCATCACCAAGGAGGAGGCGCAGCTGTCCAAGCAGGAAACCACGCGGATGCTGGTGCGCGGCCTGGCCCACGAAATCAAGAATCCGCTCGGCGGCATCCGCGGCGCCGCGCAACTGCTGGCCCGCGAACTGCCGGACGAACACCTGCAGGATTACACCGAGGTGATCATCGAGGAGGCCGACCGCCTGCGTAACCTGGTCGACCGCATGCTCGGCTCGAACCGCCTGCCGCGGCTGGAGATGACCAACATCCACGAGGTGCTGGAACACGTCGCCAGCCTGATCGAGGCCGAATGCCAGGGCAGCCTGGTGCTGGTTCGCGACTACGACCCGAGCATCCCCGAGATCCTCATGGACCGCGAGCAGATGATCCAGGCCGTGCTCAACATCATGCGCAATGCCATGCAGGCGCTGGCCGGACAGACCGAACTGGGCCTGGGCCGCCTGACCCTGCGCAGCCGCACGGTGCGCCAGTTCACCATCGGCCACATCCGCCACCGGCTGGTGGCGCGCATCGAGATCATCGACAACGGCCCCGGCATCCCGGCCGAACTGCAGAACACCCTGTTCTACCCGATGGTCAGCGGCCGCCCGGACGGTACCGGGCTGGGCCTGGCAATCACCCAGAACATCATCAGTCAGCACCAGGGCCTGATCGAGTGCGAAAGCCATCCCGGGCATACCGCCTTCTCGATCTTCCTGCCGCTCGAACAAGGAGCCCCCTGCCCATGAACCGAAGCGAAACCGTCTGGATCGTCGACGACGACCGCTCCATCCGCTGGGTCCTGGAGAAAGCGCTGCAGCAGGAAGGCATCGCCACGCAGAGCTTCGAAACCGCCGACAGCGTGCTCGGCCGCCTGACGCAGCAGCAGCCGGACGTGATCATCTCCGACATCCGCATGCCCGGCACCAGCGGCCTCGATCTGCTGGCGCAGATCCGCGAGCGGCACCCGCGCTTGCCGGTGATCATCATGACCGCGCACTCGGACCTCGACAGCGCCGTGGCCTCCTATCAGGGCGGCGCGTTCGAGTACCTGCCCAAGCCGTTCGACGTCGACGATGCGGTCTCGCTGGTCAAGCGCGCCAACCAGCATGCCCAGGAGCAACAGGGCCTGCAGGCGCCGGCCAGCCAGGCCCACACGCCGGAGATCATCGGCGAAGCGCCGGCGATGCAGGAGGTGTTCCGCGCCATCGGCCGCCTCTCGCACTCCAACATCACCGTGCTGATCAACGGCGAATCCGGCACCGGCAAGGAACTGGTCGCCCACGCGCTGCACCGTCACAGCCCGCGTGCGGCCTCGCCGTTCATCGCGCTGAACATGGCGGCGATCCCCAAGGACCTGATGGAGTCCGAGCTGTTCGGCCATGAGAAGGGTGCGTTCACCGGCGCGGCGAACCAGCGCCGCGGGCGCTTCGAGCAGGCCGACGGCGGCACGCTGTTCCTCGACGAGATCGGCGACATGCCCGCCGACACCCAGACGCGTCTGCTGCGCGTGCTGGCCGACGGCGAGTTCTACCGCGTCGGCGGGCACACGCCGGTGCGCGTGGACGTGCGCATCATCGCCGCCACCCACCAGGACCTCGAGGCGCTGGTGCAGGCCGGCAAGTTCCGCGAAGACCTGTTCCATCGCCTCAACGTGATCCGCATCCACATTCCACGGCTGGCCGATCGCCGCGAGGACATCCCTGCGCTGGCGCAGCATTTTCTCGCCGCCGCCGCCGAGGAACTGGCCGTCGAGACCAAGCTGCTCAAGAGCGAAACGGCGGCCTTCCTGCAGCAGCTGCCGTGGCCGGGCAACGTGCGCCAGCTGGAGAACACCTGTCGCTGGATCACCGTGATGGCGTCCGGGCGCGAGGTGCACATCAGCGACCTGCCGCCGGAGCTGCTCAGCCTGCCGGCCGATGCCCAACCGACGCACAACTGGGAACAGGCGCTGCGCAGCTGGGCCGACCAGGCGCTGACGCTCGGCCAGTCGAACCTGCTGGAAACCACCGTGCCGGCGTTCGAGCGGATCATGATCGAGACCGCGCTCAAGCACACCGCCGGTCGCCGCCGCGACGCCGCGCTGCTGCTGGGCTGGGGACGCAACACCCTGACCCGCAAGATCAAGGAGCTGGGCATGGGTGATGGCCGGGATGAAGAGGAGGAGGAATAATCTGGCAGCGTCGTGCGTGGATGTCGCTTTTTACATCCAGCGCGACGCCGCTCGGCGGCTCAACCGCGGGATCGATGCGAAGACGTAATTCGAGACAGCCTCATGGAAGATCGTCCGCCGGCGCCAGCCGCAGCTCCAGCACCCAGTCAGCCTCCTCTTGCCGCTCGCTCGGCTGCACCCGCAGCGGCCTGAGCGCGACCAGATTCAGCAGCAGGTCCTGCCCGACGGCCTGGATGCGCCAGCGCACGCGCTGCCCGTCCACTTGCAACTGCCCGTCACGCTCGCCGCCCCGCGCCTGCAAGAGCAGCGCATAGGCGCCGTCGACCGTTTGTGCGCGGTACTGCGTCGGCGCACTGAAGCGCAGCAGCAGGCTTTCACCGATGCTCTCGACGGCGAGCAGCCGCGCCGGCTCGGGCGTCGTCAGCCGGCCGATCATCATCCCCACCAGCAGGCCGATCAGCACCAGCGAGGCGAAAAAGCGCCGCCGCAGGCGCGGCCGCGGGTCCGGCGCAGTAGAATCGCCGCCGTCGTCCAATCGGGTGCTGCGCATGTTTCACGTGATCCTTTTCCAGCCGGAGATTCCACCGAACACCGGCAACATTATCAGGCTCTGCGCCAATGCCGGGTGCAGCCTGCACCTGATCGAGCCGCTGGGCTATGAACTGGACGACAAGCGCTTGCGCCGCGCCGGCCTGGATTACCACGAATACGCGCCGCTGCGCCGGCATGCCAGCCTCGACGCCTGCCTCGCCGAACTGGGCATCGCGCCACCCGGGCAGAGTGGCGCTGAAGACGCCCCGCGGCTGTTCGCCTTCACCACCAAGGGCTCGCAGCCGTTTCATCAGGTCGCATTCCGCCGCGGCGACGCCTTCCTCTTCGGCCCGGAGAGCCGTGGCCTACCCGACACGGTGCGCGACGCCTTCCCCGCCGAGCGCCGCCTGCGCCTGCCGATGCGCCCGGACAGCCGCAGCCTGAATCTGTCCAACACCGTCGCCATCGCCGTCTACGAGGCCTGGCGCCAGCTCGGTTTCACCCTGGACTGAGGCGAGCGCTGCGCTAACCGATGGTCGAGCGGCGTTGAAAAGCCTGCGGCGGTGCCCCATATCACCCTGCATTCGGGCATTCATCGCCCCGCAGCGTGGAGATTTCCCTTGACCACCATCGTTTCAGTGCGCCGCAACGGCAAAGTCGTCATGGGCGGCGACGGCCAGGTTTCCCTCGGCAATACCGTCATGAAGGGCAACGCCAAGAAGGTCCGCCGCCTCTATCACGGTCAGGTGCTGGCCGGTTTCGCCGGCGCCACCGCTGACGCCTTCACCCTCTTCGAGCGCTTCGAAGGTCAGCTGGAGAAACACCAGGGCCATCTGGTGCGCGCCGCCGTCGAGCTGGCCAAGGACTGGCGCACCGACCG
>JAEAMG010002602.1_pt1 | contig 10793 bp, 11 predicted proteins | sample 8958741 | NCBI WGS metagenome assembly JAEAMG01 (sample SAMN16933256, study PRJNA681125) | bioreactor sludge metagenome | isolation source: anaerobic bioreactor treating anionic surfactant - SDBS | place: India: Bengaluru | collected 2019-02-28
GAGCCGGCGGCGATGGGGTTGGTGCCGTGGCCCGTCTTCGGGCAGGCGGTAGGGTCGCCGAGGCGGGCTGCGGGTTTGCCGGACATCCGTTGTCTCTCCTTACTGGACCTTGACCTGTCCGCTGCCATCCAGGCTGGCGGAGAAGCTGACCTGGCGCTTGAGGCCATCCACTTCCAGCAGGCCTTCGATGGTGAAGGCGAGGGTCAGTGGGTCGTGGGTTCGCGGCAGCGACAGCACGCGCACCTGGGTCAACCTGGGTTCGTACGCTTCGATGAAGCGCTCGATGGCGATACGCGCCTGCTGCAGCGAGTCGTGCAGCGACAGGCGCATATCGTTGAGATCGGGCAACCCGTAGTCGGGCAGCGTCTGCACGCTGCCCGCTCGGGTGCTGAGCATCTTGGCCAGATGGGCAGCCACCGAGGCCATCGCCGCGACTTCGCGGCTCCAGCCGGAACGTCGCGCGGCGTCGCCGCCGAGGCGTTCGAAGAGGCTGCCGTATCCGTTCAAGTGCTTATTCCTTGTCCAGCTTGCCGACCAGCGACAGGGTGAAATCCGCGCCCATGTACTTGAAGTGCGGACGCACGCTGAGGCTGACGCGGTACCAGCCCGGTTCGCCCTCGACGTCGCTGACGTTGACCTGGGCGGCGCGCAGCGGACGACGGCTGCGTACTTCGGAGCTTGGATTCTCCTGGTCGGCGACGAACTGGCGAATCCACTTGTTCAATTCCAGCTCAAGGTCGGTGCGCTCCTTCCATGCACCGATCTGCTCGCGCTGCAGCACCTTCAGGTAGTGCGCCAGGCGGTTGACGATGAACAGGTAGGGCAGCTGGGTGCCGAGCTTGTAGTTCAGCTCGGCGGTCTTGCCTTCCTCGCTGTTGCCGAAGAACTTCGGCTTCTGCGCCGAGTTGGCGGAGAAGAACGCGGCGTTGTCGCTGCCCTTGCGCATGGTCAGGGCGATAAAGCCTTCCTCGGCCAGCTCGTACTCGCGGCGGTCGGAAACCAGCACTTCGGTCGGGATCTTGGTCTCGATCTCGCCCATGCTCTCGAAGTGGTGCAGCGGCAGATCCTCGACCGCGCCACCGCTCTGCGGGCCGATGATGTTCGGGCACCAGCGGAACTTGGCGAAGCTGTCGGTCAGGCGGCTGGCGAAGGTGTAGGCGGTGTTGCCCCACAGGTAGTGCTCGTGGCTGCCGGCGACGTTTTCCTTGTAGACGAAGCTCTTCACCGGGTTGTCTTCCGGATCGTAGGGGTTGCGCAGCAGGAAGCGCGGTACGGTCAGGCCGACGTAGCGGGCATCTTCCTGTTCGCGGAAGCTCTGCCACTTGGTGAACTGCGGGCCCTCGAAGTGATCCTTGAGGTCCTTCAGGTCCGGCAGGCCGGTGAAGCTTTCCAGGCCGAAGAATTTCGGGCCGGCAGCGGCGATGAACGGCGCGTGGGACATGCTGGCGACGCTGGCGACGTACTGCATGGTCTTCACGTCGGGCGCGCTGGGGTCGAAGAAGTAGTTGGCGATCAGCGCACCGACCGGCTGGCCGCCGAACTGGCCGTACTCGGCGGTGTAGATGTGCTTGTACAGGCCGGACTGAACGATCTCCGGGCTGTCCTCGAAGTCGTCGAGCAGGTCCTGCTTGGAGGCGTTGAGCAGCTCGAGCTTGATGTTCTCGCGGAAGTTGGTGCGATCCACCAGCAGCTTCAGGCCGCGCCAGGAGGATTCCAGCGCCTGGAACTGTGGGTGGTGGAGGATCTCGTCCATCTGCCGGCTGAGCTTGGCGTCGATCTCCGCGATCATGCGGTCGACCATCGCCTTCTTCACCGGCTCGTTTTCGTTCTGCGGCTTGAGCAGTTCTTCGATGAAGGCCGAGACGCCGCGCTTGGCGATGTCGTAGGCCTCGTCGTCCGGGGTCAGGCGGGTTTCGGCGATGATGCGGTCGAGGATGCCGCCTTCGGCGAGGTGGTTGCCGTGCTCGACGGCGGCTGCGCTAGTGGTCATGTAGATGTGCTTCCTTGTCGGTGATATCAGGCGTCCAGCTTCTCTTTGGCCGCCAGGCCCAGCTCGCCGAGTACGCGGTCACGCGAATCGTCGTCGGCGAGTACGCTTTCGATGGCCTTGCGGAAGGCCGGGGCGTTGCCCAGCGGGCCCTTCAGGGCGACCAGGGCATCACGCAGCTCCATCAGTTTCTTCAGTTCCGGAACCTGCTCGACCAGATTGGCCGGGTTGAAGTCCTTCATCGAATTGATGCGCAGCTGCACGGCCAGCTCGTCGTCGGTCTGCTCGTCCTGCAGACGGTTCGGCACGCCGAAGGTCAGGTTCAGCTCCTGCTTGGCCAGGACCTCGTCGAAGCTGTTCTTGTCGATGGCGATGGGCTTGCGGTCTTCGATCTTGCGGTCGTCGGCGCGCTGGGTGAAATCGCCCAGCACCATCAGCTTGAGGGGCAGCTCGACCTCTTCCTGAGCGTTGCCGGTGGCCGGCTTGAACGTGACGTTGATGCGTTCCTTGGGTGCAACCGAGCCTTCTTTGGCCATGGTGTTCTCCTTTGCGTTAATCCAGCACCACTTCGAGATCGAGGTGGCACAGCCTGCGGTAAATCTCATCCTTGCTTTCACGCACGGCGTGGTTCTGCGGCAGCAGCTCGCAACAGCTGTGCAGCAGGCGCAGTACCTCGAGGGCGAGATCGGGTTCCCAGCTGCCCAGGCCACTGGCTTCGAGCTGCTGGTCGAGTGCTTCGAGCTGGGTTTTGGCCAGCTCGTATTTCTTGGCCTGGTAGCACAGGCGGGCGAGGCTCAGTTGCCAGAAGAAGCGCTCGCGGCCGCCACGGGCGCGCGTCAGCCCCTGCTTGAGCTGCTGTACGGCGGGCTTGAGGCCTTCCTTGCGCAACAGCGGCAGCGCTTCCTGTAATGCCAGCTCCCAGCTCGCTTGGATACTGCCGGCGGCAGGTGGCTCTTCCGGTCGGGCGGCCGTGGCCGGCTGCACATGGGGCATGACCTGGCCGCTGATCCAGGCGCGGGTTTCGGCATCGGCGAACGGGGTGCCGTCGTGAAAGCGCAGCTCCTCCAGGCGCGGCAGGCGCTGCAGGAACAGCGCGAGCTGAATCTCCACCTCGCGCGTGGCCTGTTCGGCCGCCAGTTCCTGCAGGCATTCCCAGGCCAGGCGCTGGCCATCCAGCCAGAACGGCGCACGCGCGGTGCTGTTTTCCAGGTCCACCAGCAGGTCGGCGTACTGCCCTTGGTTGAAGCGTTCGCGGTAGTTGGCCAGCTTGTCGGCCGGTATCCCACGCAGGGCGGTGATCTGCTCGCTGTTGTGCTCCGGCAGGCTGTCGATGCTCAGCCACAGAAGGGTGCGTGACAGGCGCAGCGGGCGCAGATCGCTGGTGCGCTGTTTGAGCCACCAGGCGGTCAGCGGGCGCGCCTGCTCCTGCAGGTTGCGCACCGCCTTGAGCGCTTCCTTGTCATTCTCGATCGGCGAGCCGGGGGCGAAGACCTGGCTGGCGACCTGCTTCACCTGGGCGATGGCTGCGCCGACCGTTCCGGGCTGCGGTTGCCCCGAGCTGGCGCGCTTGACCATGCCGTCGAGCTGGCGGCACAGCGGCAGCAGCAGTGGTGCGTCTTCGCCCAGATGGCCGGACAGGCACTGTTCCAGTGCGTGCAGTTGCTCGGCCAGGCTGCGGAACAGTGGCAGCTGTTCGCCGACCGGCACATCTTCGGAAAAGGTCTGTTCCAGGCGCGGCAGCAACCAGTTGATCGCGGCGGCACGGGTGCGCGGCTTGCGCGGATGCAGTTCGGTCCAGTGATTGCTGCACAGGTATTGCAGCAGGTTGAGGCCGGCCTGCAGGCCGGCGAAGGATTCGCGCTGGAACAGGCTCCAGGTCAGCCAGGCGGCGGCGCGCAGGTCTTTGGACAGCGAGGCGAGCAGTAGCTCGCTGCCTTCGCGGACCTTTTGCCAGTCGATGCCGGTGGTCTGGTGCAGCGCGCCGGCCTTGGCCAGCTCGGCTTCCAACGACTCGAACTCGCTGCTGTAACGAATATCGTCACCGGCGAAGTTGCTGTCATTGACCGGCTTTCTGGCGAGTTCCAGATAATGCTGGCTGAGTGCGCTGGCATGCATGGGGTCTTCCGTGACGCTCAAGTTCTATCCGTGAACTTATGAAGTGCACCTTTATATATGTTCAGGAACACTCCGCGAGTAGGCTGCGCAACTTCTTGCGCACTTTTCGTTGCGCAATTAGTTGCGCAGCGGCCTCATGGGGTGGGCATCCTAGGCGGATGGGAGGGGGCATTCAAGGCGAGAAGTGTGACCCGACTAACATTGGAAAAGATTAATCGGGGCGCAGCGGAACTAATTGGAAAGCAGGTTCAGATTGATTGTCGTGAGGCAACTTTCAATGTGCGAGATATGCCCGTTATATATGGCCGATGGCTTACAGGCAAACGGCCACTGCGTCACGGAATGCCGGCGAAGTTTGTTATAGCGCGTCGTTCTGCGAATGAATTTCCACCGACATCGCATGCTGTTCGCCAGGCTGCAGTTCGAACGCATCGCCGAGAACATTCGCCGTTTCGATGCACAGCATGCGTTGCCAGGCGTCGTTGGCGAAGCTCGACAGACGCTGCGCCTTGTCGATCCACGGATTCCACAGCACCGCCGATGAAGAACCGCTGCTGGCGAGCAGAATGCGACGGTTCCAGCCGTGGTCGATCACGCTGAGGCTCGCCGGCAGGTCGAGGTAGATGCGGTCGGTTTCCCCGGAAAAACGCAGGTTGCCCTGCTGCCGGCGCGTTTCCCAGTCCGCCAGGGTTTCCACATAGGGCCGACCGTCGAGGCCTTCGACCTCTACCTGACGGATGTCGCTGACGGCGAAGTAGCTGTGCAGCGCCTGGCTGATGGCAACCGGCCGGTCGCCGCGGTTGTGGCTGGTCAGCGTCAGCCGCAACCGATCGGCAAGGCGAATCTGCAGGGTCAGCTCGACGGCGTGGGGCCAACCAGGCAGCTGCGCCTGCGCCTGCGTGCAGCGGAACTCGAGCAGCGCGACATCGCCCTCGCAACGTTGCTCGGCCAGTTGCCACGGCAGGGCGCGTACCAGCCCGTGGAAGGGCGCGGGCTGCTCGCTGTGGTAAGCCGCCTGCACCGCTGGCGGATTGCGCGCCAGATCGCCGAACCACGGCCAGCAGATCGGCACGCCGCCGCGCACCGACTGGCCCTGCTTGAACTCCGCCTGTTCGCTGAGCCAGATCAGCGGCGCCGCGTCGCCCTGGCGATAGCTGAGCACCTGCGCGCCCTGTTCGGCGACCAGCAGCTCGGCGTCGCCACGGCGGATGCGCCAGCAGACGAGTTGATCCATGTCGATGCGTTGGATGTCGATGGGCATGTGCGTTCTCGGAAAATCGGTTGGATGAGCGAGGCTATGACCGCACGGTCACGATGGGATTCCGCCGCTGCGCTCGTCGCTACCGGCTGGCAGGTAGTCGCTGCGGCTGAGACCGTGGCGCTGCATCTTCTCGTTGAGCGTGCGGCGCGGCAGCTGNCGTGGCGTTCGGCGGCGTTGATCAGTTCGCGCACATTGCCTGGCCAGTCGTGGGCGAGCAGGCGTGCCAGTTCACCGGGTGACACCGCCGGCGCGGTGCGGCCGTGGCGCTCGGCGGCCTGGTGGGCGAAGTGCTCGAACAGCAGCGGAATGTCCTCGCGGCGTTCGCGCAGCGGTGGAATATGCAGTTCGGCGACGTTCAGGCGGTACAGCAGGTCTTCGCGAAAACGCCCGCCGCGCACTTCGTCCAGCAGGTCCGGCTTGGCGGCGCTGATCACCCGCAGGTCGACCTCGATGCTGCGGTTGGAGCCCAGGCGTTCCAGGGTCTTTTCCTGCAGCACGCGCAGCAGCTTGACCTGCTGCGCCAGCGGCATGCTTTCTATCTCGTCGAGGAACAGGGTGCCGCCGGCGGCATGTTCGATGCGGCCGATGCGCTTGCCCTGCGCGCCGGTGAAGGCGCCGCTCTCGTGGCCGAACAGTTCGCTCTCGAAGATGGTCTCCGGGATCGCCGCGCAGTTCAGCGCGACGAACGGGCCGCTGGCGCGCGGGCTGAAGTCGTGCAGGCAGCGCGCCACCTGTTCCTTGCCGCTGCCGGTGTCGCCGCGGATCAGCACGTTGACATCGGTGCCGGCCAGCTCCAGCACCTGGCGGCGCAGGTTTTCCATCGCGCGGGAAACACCCAGCAGTTGCGATTCGATGCGCCCCCGGCGGTTGAACTGTTCGCGTAGCTGGCGGTTCTCGCAGACCAGCCGGCGCTTCTCCTGCGCGCGGCGCACGCTGTCGAGCAGACGCTCGGGGGTGAAGGGCTTCTCGATGAAGTCGTAGGCGCCCTGACGCAGTGCCTGCACTGCCATCGGCACGTCGCCGTGGCCGGTGACCATGATCACCGGCAAGTCGGGGTCCAGTTCGACCAGCTGTTCGAGCAGGCCGAGGCCGTCGAGATCCGGCATGCGCACGTCGCTGATCAGCACGCCGGGAAAGTCGCGGTCGATGACGGCCAGGGCCTCGCGCGCGCGGGCGAAGGTACGCACCTCGAAGCCGGACAGTTCCAGCCACTGCTGCACGGCCTGGCGAATTGCTGCTTCGTCGTCGATGAAGACCACCTGTGCGCCCATGCTCCGCTCCTCGTCTGCCTGGCCGCGGCAGTTTACGCGGTCGCGCCGGCCTCGGCAGCCGGCAGGGTCAGGGTAAAGACGGCGCCGTGCTCGTCGTTGTGCACCGCGAGGGTGCCGCCGAAATCACGCACGATGGCGTAGGAGACGGCCAGCCCGAGGCCAAGCCCCTGGCCCACCGGCTTGGTGGTGAAGAACGGCTCGAAGACCTGCTCCAGGTGCTCGCCGCCGATGCCGCCGCCATTGTCGGCGACGCAGAGCTGCCAGCTGTCGCCGCGGCGCTGGCAGTCGATGCGCAGGCGCGGCTGCGGCTGTCCGTTCATGGCGTCCAGGGCGTTGTTCAGCAGGTTGATCAGCACCTGTTCCAGGCGGATGGCGTCGCCCTCGATCCAGGCCTCGGGCGGAATCTGCCGTTGCACCTCGACCTGCTCGCTGCGAATGCGCGGCGCCAACAGCTGCAGCGCCTGTTCCAGCACCTCGGCCAGACGCAGGCGCTGGCGTAGTCCGGCTGGGCTCTTGCGGGCGAAGGTCTTGAGATGGCCGGTCAGCGCGGCCATGCGTTCGAGCAGCCCTTCGACATGGCCGAGGCCTTGGCGCACGTCGGCATCGCGGCCGCTGTCGAGCAGCAGACGCAGGCTGGCCAGCTGCATGCGCAGCGCAGTCAGCGGCTGATTGATTTCGTGCGCCAGCGCGGCGGACATCTGCCCCAGCGCGGCCATGCGCGCGGCATGCACCAGTTCATCCTGGGCGGTGTGCAGCTCGCGGGTGCGTTCGGCCACCAGGCGCTCCAGCTCGTTGCGGCTGCGCTGTTCGACGCGCCGCGTCTTGCGTCGCTGGGCGAGGTAGAGCAGCAGGAAGGCCAGGGTCATCCACACGCCGGCGGCGGCCAGACGATAGCTGCGCGCGCTGGCGATCGCCGATTGCGGCTCCAGCAGCAGATGCAGCGTCCAGTTCTCCTGCGGCAGTTGCAGGCGTTGCCAGAGGTAGTCCTGGCGGCCGTCCGGCCCTTCGACCCGGCGCCGGTCGCCGTGCGCGTCGATGCGCTCGAGCTGTTCGCTGTAGAGCGGCCGCAGCGTCTGCTCGGCATAGCGGCGTGCCGCCACCAGGCGACTGCGTACCGCGTCGCTGAGCGGGCGCAGGTGGCTGAAGCGCCACGCCGGGCGGTTGCTGAGGATGACGATGTCCAGCGAGTCGGCGACCAGCAGGATGCCCGGCTGGCCGACCCACTCGCGCTGCATGTCCTCAAGTTCCAGCTTGACCACCAGCACGCCGAGCACCTCGCCGGCGGCGTTCTTCACCGCGCTGGAGAGGAAGTAGCCGGGGATGCCGGTGGTGACACCGACGGCGAAGTAGCGGCCGCTACCGCGCTGCAAGGCATCGCTGAAGTACGGGCGAAACGCATAGTTATTGCCGACGAAGCTGCTCCATTCACGCCAGTTGCTGGCCGCAAGGGTGTCGCCGTTGCGATCGAGCAGATAAAGCACCGAGGAGCCGGCGGCCTGGTTCTGCTGTTCGAGGCGCCGATTGAGCTGCTTGCGCAGGCGCTGATCGTCGGGCGCCGCCAGCAGCGCCTGGATGTCGCTGTCCAGCGCCAGCAGCGCCGGCACCGAGCGGAAGCGCTCGACCTGGGTGTGGATGGCCTGGGCATACAGCTCCAGCTGGCCGCGTGCCTCCTGGCTGCGTTCGAGCAGGGCGCGCTGCTCGGCCAGACGTCCCGCCCAGTGCATGCTGAGCAGCAGGCCGAGAACGATCAGCGCAACGATGAGGATGACGCGCAGATGGCGAAGTGGGCTGGGCATGGACGCTCGCTCGGGCTATCGGGCGATAGTAGAGCAAATGTCGGCGCCGCAGGTCCGGCCCGTTCTGTCTCAGCGATACAGGTCGGCGCGGCTCCACGGCAGCTCGTGCGAGCCATCCGCATGCGGCTTGCTGGCGAGGATCTGATGCAGGTTGATCCAGTTGTGCCGGAAGCCATAGGCGCAACCGGCCAGATACAGCCGCCAGATACGCAGCGCGCGCTCGGGAATCAGTTGCCGCGCCTGCTCCAGGTTGGCCTCCAGGCGCGCACTCCAGAATTCCAGCGTGCGTGCGTAGTGCAGGCGCAGGCTTTCCACATCGACGATTTCCAGCCCCGCCTCGCTGATGCAGCCACTGATATTTACCAGGTGCGGCAGCTCGCCGTGCGGGAAGACGTAGCGGTCGATGAACTCGCCGGCGCCGTGGCCCACCGGCCGACCATCGGTGTGGTGGGCGGTGATTCCGTGATTCATCACCAGCCCGCCCGGGCGCACGGCATCGAACAGGCGCTGGCAGTCCGTGATTCATCACCAGCCCGCCCGGGCGCACGGCATCGAACAGGCGCTGGCAGTACAGCGGCAGGTTGACGTGGCCGACGTGCTCGAACATGCCGACGCTGACCACCTTGTCGAAACGCCCATCGCGCGGCAGGTCGCGATAGTCCATCAGCTCCAGCGTCACCTGACCGGCCAGGCCCTCGGCCGCCACCCGCTCGCGCCCCAGTTCCAGCTGCTGCTGGCTGAGGGTGATGCCGTGCACCTGAACGCCGAACTCGCGAGCGGCATAGCGCGCCAGTCCGCCCCAGCCGCAGCCGACATCCAGCAGCCGCTCGCCGGGCTTGAGCCGCAGCTTGCGGCACAGATGGCGCAGCTTGGCCTGCTGCGCCTGTTCGAGATCCTCGTCGCCGGTTTCGAAATAGGCGCAGGAGTAGACCATGTCGCGGTCCAGCCAGAGCTGGTAGAACGCGTTGGACAGGTCGTAGTGATAGGAAATGGCCTCGGCGTCGGTGGCCTTGTCGTGAGCCTCGCGCGTCGGCAGCGGCAGATTGTCCTCGCCCAGCACGCGGGTGATGGTGTCGCCGATGCGGATCACCTCATCGACCGGACCTTGCAGATCGATCAGGCCCTCAACATAGGCGGTACCGAGCAGATCGAGACTCGGCCGCGCCAGTTGCGCCACCAGTTGCGGATCGCGGATCACCAGGGTGACGGACGGGGACGGTCCGATATCGATGTCGCTGCCGTCCCACAGGCGCAGGCGCAACGGCAGCTGAAGGTCTTTCAGGGTCGGAAGCAATGAAGCGAGCATGCCGGGATCTCCTTTTCATCACCGAACAATCGTAGTCCAACAACTTGAAACTATAGGTCAGGGTCGTGATAGTTTCCGTCTATGCGTCGGATGCGATCCGGCCTCATTGTTCGGACGTGGAGCGGTGATATGCATGCACCTAATCAGCGGGTCCTGATCCTGGTGGCCAGCGGCCCGAGCACGCCGGCACGTTGCGCCGCGCCGTTCCATATCGCCACGCTGCTGGCCTGCATGGATGCCGAGGTGACGCTCTACCTCACGGGCGAAGGAACGCAGCTGGCCCGCCGCGACGTGGCCGAGTCGCTGCGCGCGGTGGCCGATGGCGAGCCGTTGCTGCACTTTATCCGCAACGCCCGGTTGGCTGGTGCGCGCTTGCTGATGTGCCGCCAGCCGGGCGTCGACCTGACCGGTATCGCGCTGATCGACGAGCTGGACGAGATCTCCAGCGGCGGCGAGCTGGCGCAGATGATCCTCGAATACGAAAGAGTCCTGACCCTATGAATCTGCATGGCCTGGAGTTTCCCGACACCCTGCGTTACGCCCCCGAGCACAGCCTGTGGCTGCGCGAGGAAGACGACGGCAGCGTGACGCTCGGCCTCACGGCATACGGCTGTGCGCTCTACGGACAGATCTTCGCCTTCACCCCCAAGCGCGTTGGCATGCGCATCGAGCGCGATCGCGGTTTCGGCGTGGTGGAATTCGCCAAGGCCGCCGCCTCGGCGCGCAGCCCGCTGACCGGCGAGCTGCTCGCCGTGAACGAAGCGCTGCGCGAACGGCCCAGCCTGATCAACCGGGACTGCTATGGCGAAGGCTGGATGGCGCGCCTGCAACCGGTGGATTGGCCGGCGATACGCGACCAGTTTCCGCAAGGCGAGGCGGCGCTGGCGGCTATCGCCGAGCGCATGCGCCTGGACAATTTCGACCCGGCCAACGTCCACGTTCAGGCGTTGCAGTGGAAGTGAAACCCGCGTCGGCGGCGGCTTGTATCAGCCTTCGTCTAGTTTCGATTGGTCGCGAACCCTGAGGCTGTTCTGCTGGAGCGTGTGGTCGAGCTGCC
>JAEAMG010002660.1_pt1 | contig 10781 bp, 10 predicted proteins | sample 8958741 | NCBI WGS metagenome assembly JAEAMG01 (sample SAMN16933256, study PRJNA681125) | bioreactor sludge metagenome | isolation source: anaerobic bioreactor treating anionic surfactant - SDBS | place: India: Bengaluru | collected 2019-02-28
GGGCCGTCGCGCGGCATCCGCCGTGGGCTCAACCCGAAAAGGAATGGCGAACAGGGCTTGATGCGTCACAATGGGGGCCGCCGGCGCGGCGGGCGCAGCTATAGCCGCTTGGCATATCATTGCCAAAACGCCTACCCCCCATGCAAGCAGTTCCAAACGCATGGAACGCCCTCCCCCCTCACTTAAGGCATTTCGTGCAGCATTACTAATCACGAACGATCCGAAGTCTTCTACGGATCGTATCGGTTATGCTGAAGTCGCCACTTGAGAGGGAAGTAAGGCTAAGTCACACTAGGCACGCTAGACAAGATAGCCTATTTGCCTTTAAGCTTCTTGATCTTTGCCGAAAGACGCGACTTCGTGCGTGCAGCAGCGTTGCGGTGGATAATGCGTTTGGCAGCGGTCTTATCAAGCAGTTTCGCGGCGGCGGAAAGTTCCGCCTCGGCAGCGGCGACGTTGCCGGAATCGATGGCGGCAATGACCTTCTTATACTCGGTGTTGAGTTCCTTCTTGGCCGAACGATTCCGGGCATTTCGGACGGCACTCTGCTTCATACGTTTCTTCGCACTCTTGATATTCGGCATGGTTTCTCGCGTAATAAGGGTTTTGATATATGGTTACGACGTGCCTTCCGGCGCGTCCGAGGTATTGTTTTCCTGGTTGGCTTCCGGTTGGGCCTCGCCTTGGCTGCTCTCTTTGGCCGGGCGAGAATCTGGATTTTCGCGTAACTGCGCGATTTTGTCTAGTAGAGCCGAGATGTCTTTATAGCTGAAATCCAAACCCGCAAGGGTGGTGAGGTGTTTTTCGGCCGTATCAATATCATTCATGACCGGCGACATGGCAAGCCGCCCGGCTAGATGCAAGGCCTTTTTCTTATTGTCGGCATCGCGGTCAGGAATCTCTTGAATCGCCGACTCGTAATGGCTCATCGCCAACCGATACTGCTTGATTTGCTGGAAACATTGCCCCAGAACAAGCATACAAACCCCCTTGCGACGGGGGTCGTTCTTAGCCACTTGCAGTTCTTGGATGGCCTCGGGATAGCGCTTCGTGAGCATGTAGCGATATCCCAATTCGTATTTGAAAGCAAGGTTGTTCGGATATCGCTCGACGCGATATTTGCACACTTCCATGTCCTTCTCGAAATACTCCTCCTGGAGTTTTTTCTTAGACTCTGGATCCTTGGCGGTCGCGATTTTCTGCCGTAAATTGCGGAGTTGGGAATCTTCCCATTTTTCACGGATTTCCTGACTGCCGCCGGACGCTTCGAAGGCCTTGGCCAATATCTGCTCGGAATCTTGGTAACGCTCCTCGCCAATGTAATACTGCGAGAGCTCCAAGTAGTTGGTCAAGTTTTTAGGATCGTTTTCGATTTTCTGGAGCATCCGCTGTTCCGCGGTCGTTTCTTCCTGCTGCTGGGCCTTCGCCCGAAGCTTGCGCGACGTGTTGTCGTCATCGTCGAATTCGCCGCGCGACCGGGCTTTTTGCACCGTCAACACGGCAATCGCGCGCCTTGCCTCGTCGTCATCAGGCCTTGCTTCTTCAACGCGATGCCAGCAGGCAATGGCTTGATCGAAGAGGCCGCGCTCGCCCAGGGCGATACCGTAAAGCCGATTGCCTTCGGGATCCTTGGGGTTGGCCGTCAACGCGCAGCGAAGATAATAAAGCTCGCAATCGCGATCGCCCGACTTAGCGGCGGCCGTGGCCATGCCGGTCAGCGTGGGAGCATCCCAAGGGTTGACCGTCAGCGCTTTGAGGCCGAACTTAATGGCCTCGTCCCATTGCTCTTGGGACAGCGCTTTTTTCAAGGCACTGCGCGAGCCGCGTTCCTTGAATTGCGCCAGGGGGCTCCCTTTTTTGTTTCCGCCGTATTTCTTTTGCAGATTTTCGATATACGACCGAACGTAAGTCAAGTTCCCAGGATCGCCCGCAACACATTGCCCGAGCAATTCGGTGATGTAATCGTAATCGGTCGAGGCAGATGCTTTTTTGCCGGCATGTTCGAACACCTTCTCCAACCGCTTGCGTTTAGCGGGAGAAAGTGGTTCGCGACCTGTTTTTTTAACTTCCGGGGTGTTGCCTTCAGTTGCCATTTACTTTTGTTCTTTCAACGTAGTCCAACTCACATACCCCAAAGCGAGGGAGGCGATCAGGAGCCCAATATCCATCGTCGAGCTAGCCCGACCAAACGGAAAACCAATGGCCAGATCGAGCCCAAACACCAACAACAGCAAAATTGCAACAACACTTCCCGTCAAACACAAGGCTTTGGGCATAATGGCCTCTCCCACGAATGGTTCTTCTTGCACTTTACAGTATAATTAATCCGCCTCCGGTTCACCACTGGCCCTCAAGAATTCGAGGCAAATCGTTGCTTTTTTTTGAAAAATGTCCTTTTCCCAAGCGATTTGGCCCGTGGAAGCCAAGAAAGTCGGGGGGAAGGCAAGAACCTTTGGGAGCGAAAAATGCCCTCTGTCGCCGATTGGGATTATTTCCGCAGTCAGATGCCGGTTGCTCGGGATTGGGCCTATTTAGACCATGCTGCCGTGGCGCCGTTAAGTGGACCGGCCCAAATGGCATTGGCCAATTGGGCCTCGGATGCCTCGCAGAACGGTTCGGCCCACTATCCCGACTGGTCAAGACGTGTCGAACACTTAAGAACCTTGGCTGCCGAGCTGTTGGGGGCTATTCCCGAGGAAATCGCATTTGTAGGCAATACGACGGCCGGCATCAATTTGGTTGCCGAAGGGTTCCCTTGGCAAAAAGGCGATAATGTCGTCATCCGGGCTGACGAGTATCCCACGAATCAATATCCCTGGCTCCATCTGGCCGACCATGGGGTGGAAACTCGCCGCATTTCCGCTGAAAAGGGGGTACTCGACATCGATCAGCTCCTTGCAGCCTGCGATTGCCGCACCCGAATCGTCAGCGTCAGTTGGGTCGCCTTTGCCAGCGGTTGGCGACACGACCTGGATCAACTTGCCGACCAAGTTCACAAGCGCGGGGCGAAGTTGTTTCTGGATGCCATTCAAGGACTAGGCGTTTTTCCGCTCGATGTGCGACGCACCCCCGTCGATTTCCTCGCGGCCGACGGTCATAAATGGCTTTTGGGGCCGGAAGGAGCAGGTATCTTTTTTGCGCGGCGCGAGCATCTCGATCTACTCCGGCCGGTCGGCGTCGGCTGGAACAGCGTTCGCAATGAAATGGACTTCAGCCATATCGAGCTGGTTTTTAAGGATACGGCCGCCCGGTATGAAGGCGGTTCGCAAAACGTCGCCGGGCTGTTGGCATTGGAGGCTAGCTTGGAATTGCTTCGCCGGTTCGGCCAAGATGCAATTTCGCGGCGTGTGTGGGAGATTACCGACCTTGCATGTCAGCGTTTGGCGGAATTGGGGGCAATCCTGCTTAGCGACCGCTCCCCCGCACATCGAAGCGGAATCGTGAGTTTCGAAATCCCCGGCCGAGATCCACATGAATTGCGTCAACGATGCTTCGAGCGTAAAGTACTGTTAAGCTGTCGTGCAGGTCGATTGCGCATTAGTCCCCACGCCTATAACAATGCGGAAGACATTGAACGATTGATCGAGGCGTTAAAAAGCTGATTGTCCGAATCTTATCAATCAAGGGGGCGGCCAACCCAATAACCCTAACCACGAACCATGAATCCCATGAGCGTCTCACAACCACCCCGCGTTGCCGTTTATCCAGGTTCGTTCGATCCCATTACGTTTGGACATCTCAACGTCATGGAACGGGCCAGCAAGCTGTTCGATCATCTAATCGTGGGTGTCGGAGTAAACATCGAAAAACAGACGATGTTCAACGCCGACGAGCGCCATCACTTGATTCGCGAGGCGACTTTGCATTTGCCGAACGTCGAAATTCGCACCTTCAGCGGCCTGGCCGTGACTTTCGTCAAACAGTGCGGGGCGAGGATCATGATTCGCGGCGTGCGGCCCATCACCGACATCGCCGCCGAGTTGACCATGATGATGGCCAACCGGCATCTATCGCCCGACGTCGAGACATTGTTCATGATCGCCGACGGCGATTTGGCGCACGTTTCAAGCTCGTTGATCAAGCAAATCGCTTCGATTGCGACGGATGTGGAATTGGCGAAGTTCTTGCCGCGCAACGTGGTGTCGGCCATTCGCGCCAGAATGATGAATTCGTTACCGTAGCAACCGCTAAATAGGTCCACACAATAGCGAAGTTGCCGGCGAGGCAACGACCGCCGGCAATTGCGTGGTTGTAGGTTTGCGGCACTTTCGATGATCCGCGGTTTTATTTAGATTCGGATTCGAAGGAAGGCCGTCAGCCATGTTTGGTTGGACGAGGCCAAAACGCCGTTGTCCCATGTGTAATCAACGTTGAGCGGCGCATTGTACTCACGATGCGTTCCGCGCGTACGGATTTCCAGATAGTCAGCCTGAATGCCCGCGCTGAAATGTTCTGAAATAAGAGCTTCGGCGGTGAAGCCCGCATGCCAGCAACTACCGCGGGTGCTTTCCATCGTGTAGCGATCTCCTTCTCGCACCAAATGGTGATCAACGTTGTAGCCGTTGGTGCTACCCCAGTCCATTTGGATCGTCAGGGCAATAGGCGGCAGATATTTCGTTTCCAGCTTGCTGCGAAATTGTCCGCCAAGATAAAAACTGTAATACTGCTGATTGAACGAAATGATATTCCCAGACTCCGTGTAAGGTGGATCAAGCCACTCATCTTCAAATTTGACCTGCACAAGGTCGTAGTTCATTATGTTAAACCGTTGCCATCGGAATCCCAACGTAGGCCATATCTCAAGCGGCAACCCAAATGGATGCTCCGACAATTGGAAGTCAAATCCGAGATCGAGCATCTGCCCATCGGTCCAACGCTCATCCATATAACCCAGGTCGGTGAAGTCCTGATTGGGGTACCGCCAGTCGTAATCTTCCATCGTTCCATGGATGCCCTGCTGTGGAAACAGCCATTCTATATGAACGTCCCAGGTCGGTTTCTGCAGGCCAAGCTGAATGCCGTGCCAGTAAGAATCCAACGGGAAGTTAAGCCGGCTGAGGGGTGTGTGTTGAGTTTCGTAATAGGGAGGCGTTCCGAACTCATAGGTGGTCGAACTATCGAAAATCGTGCGGAATCGATAGTCGATCGTCCAGGTTCGAGGCCCCAGGGCCGGAAACCATAAATAATCTTGAGTGGCAGGTGATTCCTGAGCGGCCAGCGAATCTTTCCACAGTTCGGTGGATTGTGCGAGTGCAGGGTCTGTCGCGCCGTTGAGCCCTTGGCCATCCGCCAACACCATGCAGTTGCCGAGGGCCAAGAAGATTAAAATCACGCCAATGGTTGGTAAATATCGGGCTGTCCGAAAATCCGATGATTCCAACTCGCACATAACGTCCCCCCCAGACTAACACAGCAACCCCCTGCATAGTCGATACTGTACTCATTTTCGGAAAGTCCTTCACGATTTATCCAATTATTACAGGGGGTTGCGAAATTGGAGCATTTGCGGCATCGCCCCACAGAGGGATCCCAAGAGAACTGCAAAGTCGTTGACCAGGGAGGAACCGTCATCCTGAGCGAAGCGAAGGATCTCATTGGCATATTGGGACTTATATAGGCTCACGGAGATTCTTCGCTTCGCTCAGAATGACTGTTTATGGTGACTTTGCAGTTCTCCCGCCCCTTTTGACGCCATTCCATACCGCCGGATGGTGTTGTTGTGGGGGGCTCTGTCGCCTATGATGTTGCCCGGGGGGATTACCTGCAAGGATGAAGGAACCTCGTTTGTTCAGCCCGACGTATTTTCGCGAACTGGTAAGCGGCCGGCGTCGAGGCGTCGGGCCAAGCGTGCTGCGCGGTTTTCTGCGGGCCGGCGAATACTTTTATGCGTGGGCCGTGCGTTGGCGAAACCGGCGTTACGATCGCGGCCTAACCCCGGTGTTCAAGGCCGATGTGCCGGTCGTGAGCGTGGGCAATTTGACCCTCGGCGGCACGGGCAAGACGCCTCTGGTGCGGTGGATCGCTCAATGGTTCGCCGATCACGGCGTTCGCGTTGCCGTCGTCAGCCGCGGCTATGGAGCCCAAAAGGGCCGCGCAAACGACGAAGCCCTGGAACTGCAAAAATCGCTGCCCCTGGTGCCGCATCTGCAAAATCCCGACCGTGTGGCCGCGGTACGCGAGGCGATGACCTCGTTGAGCATCCAAGCGGTTGTGTTGGATGATGCTTTCCAGCACCGCCGGATGTGCCGCGATTTGGATATCGTATTGCTCGACGCCCTGGAACCGTTCGGCTTCGATCATGTCTTTCCGCGCGGTACGCTGCGCGAGCCGATCGAAGGATTGCAGCGGGCGCATACCGTGATTCTTTCGCGGGCCGATTGTCTTGACCCGGCGGATCGAAAACTGGTTTGGCAACAGGTTCGCCATCACGCCCCGGAAGCGGTGTGCGCGGAAGTAACCCATGCACCCTGCCGGCTATTTTCAGCACAGGGAACCAACGCGCCGTTGGATAAACTGCAAGGCCAGTCCGTGGCGGCCTTCTGCGGCATCGGCAATCCGGCGGGATTTCGACACACGCTGGAAGGTTGCGGCTGCCGCGTTCTCGGCTTCCGCACATTTCCGGACCACTATGCCTATACCTCTTCCGACATCGAGGATCTAACGGCCTGGGCCGCCCGACTTGGTGCATCCTGCATGCTATGCACCGGCAAGGATTTGGTGAAAATGCCGGTCGAGCAACTGGGCGAGCGAAAACTTTGGGCCGTCGGCATCGAATTGGAATTTCTCAGCGGGCGAGAAGCATTGGAAGCGCAACTGCATCAACTGCTTAGGAAGGATGAAGAACCAAAGCCATGAAAATCGCCGTTTTTTTGCCGAATTGGTTGGGCGATCTGGCAATGGCCACACCGACATTGCGAGCCCTGCGCCGCCACTTTGGGACCGAGGCCCGCATCGTGGGCATCATGCGGCCGTATCTGGCCGACGTGCTGAAGGGCACTAACTGGCTCGACGAGACATGGTTTTTCAATCCCCATGCAAAGGATCGCACATTGCATTCCTGGGCCGTGGCGCGGCGCATGCGACAAGAACGATTCGACTTGGCGTTATTGCTGACCAACTCACTTCGCACGGCTTTTCTAGCATGGCTTGGGCGGGCCACGGAGCGGGTCGGCTATGTTCGCTACGGTCGCGGACCACTTTTAACCGGCAAGCTCTATCCGCGTCGTCTAGGGCGTTCTATCGTGGCAGAACCGATGGTTTTCACCTATCTGGCATTGGCCCGGGCGGTCGGATGCGGAGAAGAGTCGCCCCGGTTGGAGTTGGCCACGGTCGAAACGGACGAGCATTCGGCCGATGGTGTTTTCGAGCAGTTGGGTTTGCCGTCCGATGCTCATCCCATAGCGCTGAATTCGAGCGGCGCCTACGGTGGCGCAAAACTTTGGCCGGTCGAATACTTCGGTGCATTGGCCCGGCGGATCGTCGAGGAGCAGGATCGTCCCGTTCTGGTTGTCTGCGGTCCCAAAGAACGCGAGATTGCTCGCGAGATCGTTCGCCTAGCACAAAACGACCGTGTGGTTTCGATGGCCGATCAGCCGATGGATCTCGGCACGTCGAAGGCGGTGATCCGCCGCTGCCGGCTGATGGTTTCGACGGATAGTGGGCCGCGGCACGTCGCCGCTGCTTTAGGGCTCCCCGTGATAACGCTGTTTGGGCCGATGCTGCCGGTGTGGAGCGAAAATCCCACACAACGGGCGACAAACATGATCCTTGATCTGGATTGCATCGGTTGCCACAAACGGGTTTGCCCGCTGAAACATCATCGTTGCATGCGCGATCTGACCGTGGAGATGGTTTTCAATGCCGTTCAACAAGAGCTGAAAAATGAGTGATTCTCTATCGGTGGTCATCATCACCAAAAACGAGGAAAAGAACATCGTCGCCTGTCTCGACAGCGTGCGTTGGGCGAAAGAGCGGATCGTCATCGATTCGTTCAGCAGCGACTCGACCGTGGCATTGGCGGAACCGCGGGCCGAGCGCGTCATTCAACGGCCGTGGCCCGGCATGGTGGGCCCCCAGCGCAATGCAGGATTGGACCTCGCAACCGGCGACTGGGTGCTGTTTCTCGATGCCGACGAGCGTGTCACGCCGGAATTGCAGGCCGAACTGGCTGCGTTTCTTGCCGGTTCCGATGCAAATCAATTCGCGGCGGCGGCCGTCCCTCGCCGCAACTATTTTTTTGGACGCTGGTTGCGCTGTTCCTATCCCGACTACACCATGCGGTTGCTGCGCCGCGCCAGCGGATCTCGGTATAACGAAACGCCCGGTCGCGGGTTTGACACCTTGCTTGCTCAAGGACCGACTATCCGTTTGCGGCAACCTATGGTGCATTTGACGGGAGAATCCATGGCCATGCGCATCCGGAAGCTCGATTTCGATTCCGGTCTTCAAGCGGATGAAAAATTCCTTGCCGGCCAAAGGGCAACCTTGGCAACGTTGATCGCGAAGCCGTTGTTGGCCTTTCTCAAGGTCTATTTTCTTAAACGCGGAATTCTCGAGGGCGTGCGAGGGCTTATTTTCGCAGCGCTGGCATCCTTCAATACGTTTGCCAAGTACGCCAAACTTTGGGAAAAGACCGAGGAGAACCAATCGGTGCATTCATCCCGAAATGGCGAAGGGATATGAAGCCGTGATTTCGCGAAACTATTGATTCCGCGTCGGCCGCCGGGCCGATTCGCATCGGTTCGTCCGAACAAGAATGCACCACGGTTCGATGGCGCCCGGGACATTGTCCGCGGGAATCCGCTGGAAGCCCAATCGTTCGATACGATCCGCCAATGTTTGGCATCGCTCCGCCGTCAAGCGTCCCGAGGGACGCAGGAGCACGATATCGGATGGGCAAACTCGGACAATTTTTATGATAAAATTATCTTTGTCGTCATAGCGATAGCGGTGCGCAAGACCGCCGCCGGTATAGTAGCAAACACCGCCGACGACGTCCCACGGCGCGATAACCGCCGTCGTCGGAGACGGTCGTTGCGACGCCCATTCCCCCACGGCTCGAATCGTCTGCCGCAGAGAATATTGCGTTTGGTTATTGTGTACGACGTTCACCACCGTGGGCAAGACCACAACTACGGCAACGACGATTAAAGCGAAGCGAGGCCGAGCCTTTCCGGAGAAGTGTTCCAATAATCGTGCAAGACGAATTGCCAATGCCTGAAGAGCGAGAGCAGCCCAAGGACTGGCCATCAAGACGATCGGCAAGGCGTACCGAGCGTTAATGTTATGGAGATATGCTTCCGCCCAGATTTGAATCCAGGTTCCGCCCAAAATCAACAGCGTGGCATAGAATAACGGCTGATTGTCTCGTCGAGCCCACAGACGCCGCCACTGCCAAAGCCCTCCCAGCATCAGGAGTGCGAAAACCGGTGATAAACCGCGTGCCATGGTGGGGAAAAAACGCCAAAGCATGCGCCCGACGCCTTCCGTGCTTTTCGTCGTGGCGACGGTCTCGGTAGACCCGGCATGGAATATCGCTTCCAACCAGGCATAAGCTCGGGCAAAAGGACGGGTTCGGATCAGTGCCCAATTTTCAGAATCAGGTAACCAAACCAAATTGATCAACAGCAGCAGTAATGGAAAGGCCGCCACGCTCAACGCCGCGCCGACCAACAGCTTCCCGCGGACGGTTGCCAAAGCCCGCCATCGCCAAAAGGTCCACAATCCAAGAGGAACCAGCAGGAACAACCCCTCGACGCGCGTTAGCGATGCCAGCGTAATCGCCGCTCCGGCCGCGATAAAATAGCCCAAATGCACTTCCGTCACGGCTCGCCACATCCAGTAAATCGCCAGCATGAAGAAGAGCCAGAAGGTCGGATCGCGCATTAATTCCGGACATTCGAGAATGAATTTCGGATGGATAATATAAAGAAGACATGCGACGAGCGCGGTGCGGTCGTCGAATTGCCGGCGCACCCAACCCCATAACGGCAACACGACGAGCGACGCCGCCGCGATGCCCCACAAAGCCGCTGCTGTTTCCCAATCAAGACCGATCGAATGCAAGGATGCCAGTATGATCGGATAGATATTAGCCCCGCCCTCCAAAAGTGCATCGCGATAATGATGCGATTCAAACGCCTTGGCCGCGGCCACATAGTTGACGCCGTCACCGGCAATGCATGGAATGCGCAAGGCAATTGCCACACGTGGCACGATGCAAAGCACAACCAAAAAAAGGAGAAGCCGGCGCGACGATGGAAGTGGAAGCCGCTCGGGTTGTGGATTGGCTAAATGGTTCGGATAATCCGCCGGAACCGGCTCGAAAGAAATCAGACTCGTCATCGCAACGGCCCGCTTAAAAATATGCAAGTCTGCGGAATCCCCCCGGGTTACTTACCCAGGGCGGTGTGGCAGTATACCGAGACCGTAAAAGGCCGGCAATAGCATTTGCGAGAACATGGGCCGAACAGGGCGATTGGCGAGAGTCTAAAGAATAGGCATCGCGTTTTTGCCATTTACGATTCAGGAGTATTTTACGCATCCACGGGATTAGCAAGTGCGCGTCAGGCCGTCTGCCGCAGATCTTCGAATTGGATTTGGTAGAGCCGGCGATAAAGGGGACAACGGTTCAGCAATTCCTCGTGGGGGCCGACATCGACAATACGCCCCGCCTGCATCACCACGATGCGGTCGGCCAAGGCTAAAACCGCCAGCCGGTGAGTAATCATGATCGTGGTGCGATCCTTCGTGAATTTCTCCAACACCTGCTGAATCGCCTG
>JAEAMG010002666.1_pt1 | contig 10772 bp, 10 predicted proteins | sample 8958741 | NCBI WGS metagenome assembly JAEAMG01 (sample SAMN16933256, study PRJNA681125) | bioreactor sludge metagenome | isolation source: anaerobic bioreactor treating anionic surfactant - SDBS | place: India: Bengaluru | collected 2019-02-28
AGACCTTCAACCGGTACTACGGGACCATCAACTCCATCTACCGGAAGGTCTCCCACGTCTCCTGGTCGAACCTCCTCAACACCGGCCAGGGCGTCTACCGCGACGCCCAGCGGCTCTACGACCTGCTGCCGGGCACCGAGGACTACGAGTACCTGGAGAGCATCGATTACCTGACTACCAACCCGCTCTACGAGCAGAATCCCGACTATCGCCGTTACGTGGACGAGCTCATCACCCGCCACGACACGCTCGTGGCCAATCTCGACCGGCTCCAGGAGCAGTTGGAGTCCATCCGTTCGGTGCAGCGGGACCGCCTGGGCAAGTTCGACGTGTACGAGGCGGCCAACGAGGCCATGTCGGCCGGCACCGGCGAGGCCTCCATCACCGAACAGATGGCGCTCCTGAACGCCATCTCCCTGGAGCAGGCCCGCGAGAACCACGAGATCGCATCCATGATCCGGATGATGCTGGAGCAGCAACTGGAGCTGGAGCGCGAATCGGTCAACCAGGTCAACCGCCAGGGGGAGCTCAACCGGAACCGGCCAGCGAACACCGATCAGATCCAGAGATCCGTCGGCACCGCCGGGAGGTAGGCACCCATGCCGGAAAACACCTTCGCCCTGGGCACGCTGATTCAGATCATCTGGGCGGCCCTGCATGGCAGCCAGGGAGGTTTTGACATCGCCGGGGGATTCTCCGTCCTCGGCAACGGCCTGTGGCAGATCATGTGCGTCTGGGCCTTCGCCAACGAGGCCATCGACATGGCCTCCGGCAAGGAGTCCAACCTCCCGAAGCTCCTCCTGCGCTGGGCCATCATCAGCGCCGTGCTGCTGTCCTGGCCCACCATGGCCGACAACCTTTACGGCGCCGCCGCCTCGTTGTCTGCTGCCATCCTCCCCGACACCACCGCCCTCTACGGGAAGTTCATGGAGGGGTACAGGCTCATGCAGGGAGCCGACCAGGCGGCCGTGGCCGGCCAGGGGTTCCTGGGCGTCTACGGGTCCCTGGCCGCCCTGCCGAGCGCCATGATGATGCAGCAAATGGCCGCTCTCGGGGGGCTCGTGGCCATGGTCTGCTTCCTGATCCTGCTGGTGTCGGTGGCCGGCATCTTCATGGTGTTCGCCATGTACCTGGTCATGGGACCGGTGTTTATCGCCCTGGGAATGACGGAGGCCTTCAGCGGCTTCATGTACAAGTGGATCGGGGTGGTGCTCTCCTTCTTCCTGGTCATCCCGCTCTACGGCGGGGCGCTGGCCATTATTATCGCCATCCTCGGGGGGAGCGTCATCAACCTGGCCAACCTGCAGGGGCTCCCCTCCCTCGATCATGTGTTCACCGTGATCATGGGGCCGATCCTGGCCGTGGGCTTGATCCTCGGGGTGAACCGGGTGGCCAGCGGGCTCACCGGGGCTTACTTCGGCCAGCAGGGCTCCATGGCCTTCACCATCGGCATGGCCGCCGCCGGCATCGGCGCCCGGCTGGGCCTGAGCGCCGCCTCGGCGGGCGCCGGGGCGCCGGCTGCTGCCGGTGGAGCCACCGCTGGCTCGTCCGGCGCCGTCACCGCAGCGGTGAGCGGTTCCGCATCCGCCGGATCATCCGCCGCCCAGTCGGCGACGACGTAAGGAGGAACCATGTCCAGGGGAGATGACTTCATCCGCTCGACCGGCAATCTGGCCTTCGTGAACCTGTTCCTCAAGTACGCCGTGTTCGTGCTGGGCCTGGCGTGCCTGGGGCTCACTGTCAGCCTGGTCCTGCTCTCCCGGCACGTGGGCGAGATCAAGCCGCTGCCCATCTACGTCAACGCCGTCACCGGCGAAGCCCGGCCGGTCGACTTCCAGGTCATCGACGCTCGAGGGCAGGAGCGGCAGCCGGTGGAGGTGGAGGCCTTCGTCCGGGAGTACCTGGGGAGCCTCTACACCTACAACCGGCTCACCGTCCGGAGCAACCTCGACGAGGCCTTCGCCCGGACCGCCCCCGACGCCCAGGGGCAGGTCAAGCGCTGTGCCGATTTGCCGGGCCGGGCCGACATCATCGGCCGTTCCGGCCAAGGTCTGTGCCAGGTGCTGAGCGTATCCATCACCGAGTCCAAACCCAATCTCGCCGTCCAGGCGATCTTCCGCAAGACGGTGCTCGCCGCCAACGACGAGTCCATCCAGGACCGCCGGCATCTCGCCGTGCTGCGCCTGAAGGTGGTCGGCCGCACCATCGCCAACGCCCACGGCCTAGTGGTCGTGGAGTACAACGAAAGCGAATTCCAGGAGGGGAATCAATGATCAAGCTCGCGTACGTCATTTTACTTTGCTGTCTGATGACTCTGGCCACCGCTGCCATCACGCCCCAGACGGTGGAATGCAACTTCGACGGAGCCAACCGGAACAAGGTCTATTCGCTGGCCTCCGGCACCGGGGTGGGCACCACCTTCCGACTGCCGGAGGGCTGGGAGATCCAGGACTTCGTGGTCACCAACAACAAGAGTTTCTTCGGCCAGTCCAACGGCACCGTGGGGGTGGTCAAGCCGCTGGAGCCGAACGCCGACACCTCGGTGATCCTTTCCACCGCCAACGGTCAGTGCTTCGTGTTCCACCTGACCTCCAAGCCCGCCGACGAGGTGGCCGCCCTGGTGGTGGTGGACATCCATGACCAGAATTTTTTCAACATCCGCGTCGGCCGTGAAGTGGCGGACCAGGTGCGCCAGAAGGCCGACGCCATGGAGAAGGAGCACCTGGCCCAGCTGGAGAAGGAAACGGCCGAGGCCCGCAAAAAGCTGCTCTTCTCCCTGGAGACCGGCTACCAGGTGAAAAACGACTGCTTCCAGGTCCGGCGGGTGGTGGACGACGGGATTTTCACGTACGTTCTGCTGCCGGGCTCCCAGGACCGCCCGGCGGTCTTCGTGGCCGAACGGAACAAGGAGAAGGAGCTCCAGCCGGTCAAGTACGTGGACCTGGGGGACTGCTATCAGATCCACCGGGTGCTCTCCGGCAACGAGAAGTTCTATCTCAAGTCCGGCGACAAGACCACCGAGATCTCGAAGGATTAACCGCAAAGCCGCCAGGGACGCAAAGAAAAGCCATGAATTAGAAAGATCTTTCAGAGATGAATTCTTGGCGTCCTTGGCGACTTGGCGGTTTTATTAAAGGAGGGGTTATGAAATCAATAGCGATAATTTTACTGACATTGGCGCTTTTCCTCTCTCAACTACTCCACGGGGGGCAGGTGGAGCGCGAGCAGACAATTGGAATTTTCCACGTGGTGGAATTGCACGAGTCGGAAACGGTGGCGCCGATCTTCACCGTGACCGGCATCGAGGTCACAGAAGAAGCCTTTCTCATCACGGTCATCTCCCTGGATCCAGGCCAGGTCGCCACACTGATCGCGACCGGCCGGCTGGAAGCGGAATTGTCTGATGAGACCGGAGCTACGACACCGGTTTCCCTCCAGCTCTGGCGGAAGTGCCTGTGCAGCGGCCAGTGGGTTTCCAGCGGCTTCGACATCCTACGGAGCTGCACAGACATCTGTGGGACCAATCCGGAGGATGAACAATTCTTCTTCGTCGTGGCCACAACCCTACCCCGAGGAAACGACCTGGCCATCGGATTCGAGCCCTCTTCGCTGTGGCTCTTCGAAAGGAACTGAGATGAGCGAACAAAGCACTGCCAACACCACTGTGGCCGAGGACCGGGCGGAGGCGCCCAAGAAAAGCCGACACCTGCTCCTGGCCATCGCCGGGAGCCTGGTGATCCTGTTCGCCGGGGTGCTGACCCTGCTCTTCGCCCTGGATTCGGGCGAGGGCGGCCAAGCCCCGAAGGTCACGCCGGACCAGTTGGCTCAACAAGACTTCGACCGGAAACGGCAGGAAAAAGCCCAGCGCAAGGCGGAGTCCCTGACGGACCAGCCTTTCGTGGACCGGGGTCAGTCCCCGGCGTCGCCGTCGTCCGAGCTGGAAAAGCTCCTGGAGCAGAACCGCCGGGAGAACGAGGCCAACTGGGATAGCGGGGACGAGCCAGCTCCCGAGGAAGTGGAGCGCCGGGCCAACCGGATGAGCCTGGTGGAGCGGATCCTGAAGCGACAGCAGGCCGGGGAGGAAAATCCTCCGGCCGCCTATTCGAACCGGTACGCCTACGACACGCGGGAGAACGGCCTGAGCGAGCGCAAGTACGAGGAAGACCGCCGGGAGCGGGCCAAGGAGCAGGAACGCCAGCCCATGTTCGTCTACAGCCGCTCTTACAAGAAAGCCGCCTACTTCGACGGTGAGGAGCTCCAAAGGAAGGACGATCCTCCTGATCGGGAAGCGGTCATGGCCTCGTTCCGACCACCGGCGGAGCGCGGTCAATCCGCCCGCGACGCACCTGAACCATTGGAGAAGAGCGGGAAAGAGAAGCTCAACTCGGTGGTCTTCGGTCCCCTGCCGCCGGTGAAGGTCTCCGAGGGGGAGTTCATCGACACGGTGCTGACCCACCGGATCGTCTCCGACACCGAGGAGAGCCCCGTGGTCTGCTCGGTGAGCCGCGACCTCATCGACGACTCGGGCCGCTTCGTGGTGGTCCCCGCCGGCGCCCGGATCGTCGGCCGCAGCCAGGTGGTCAACTACATGGGGGCGTCCCGCCTCTTCATCCGCTTCGAGCGGCTGATCCTGCCCAGTGGCGTGGCGGCGGCGTTCCCCGGCGGCAAGCGGGCGCTTTCGGCCCTCGACGCCACCGGGGCGCTAGGGGTGGCCACCGACGTCAACCGGCACTGGCTGCTCCAATTCGGCTCGGCCATCTTCGTGGGGGTGCTGGAAGGCCTCGGGGCGGCCGCCCAGCAGCACACCACGCCGTATTCCAGTCAGGCCTACGTCATCGAGGACACCACCGACAACTTCGAGAAGATCCTCAACACCATCATGCAGCGCTACACCAACATCGTTCCCACCATCACCGTGGGGCAAGGTTATAGGATGAAGGTCTTCCTGACGGAAGACATCCTGGTCTCCCCTTACGCCCGAGTCGCGGAGCGCAGCTATGCCCGGCGGTAGGGTGGTCCTGCTCTGGATTCTTTGCATGTCCGCCGTCTTGGCGCAAGCCCCCACTCCGAAAGCGGCCGAGCCCAGCCGGCGGGACCTGGAGTTTCTGGCGAAAGTCTCGGCGGTGCGTCCCTTCCTGGAAGACTGCCCGGACCTCAAAACCGATCCCCGGAGCATCGGTCAGTTCTTCACCCCGGAGATCTATGCCCGCCTCCGGGGGAACGCTTATTACGGTTACCAGCACGACGAGGGATTCGCCTGGCCGGGCGGAGCGGTCTGCCTGGAGCCGGTCCGGGTGGTGCCGTCCACCAAGCCTTATCGGGAGGCCTTCGGCCAAGCGCTCCGGGAAGCCCTCCTGCAGCGCGGCCTCCGGCTGGAGAGCCGGGCCGCTGCCCGGATCGGCCTCTGCCTGGTGGGAGCGGAACCTCGCCCGACGGTCCAGAGCCTGCCGGGGATCATGGTCGAGGTCTACTTCACCAACACCAAGACCGGCAAATCTTTCTTCTGGCGCTTTGGCGTCGGCAGCCGGGACGGCTTCTCGGCCGCCCTGGTGGACGCCTCCGACATCATCGCCGAGTTCCTGCTCCAGAAGGTGTCCAAATGAACGTCGGCCAGCAGCTCAATCTGGAACTCCTGAAGTACCTCCTCGGCCCCATCGCGCCGCACCTGGAGGATCCTTCCGTCACCGACCTCTTCATCTACGGACACCGGGACGTGTACGTCAAGCGCCAGGGGGCCCGCATCCAGCCGGTAGAGGCCACCTGGCACTCCGACGCCGACCTGGTGCTGGCCGCCGAGAGCATCGCCGAGATCATTAACCGGCGCCTCGACGCCAACCACCCCATCCTGGACTCCCGGCTGCCCGACGGCTCCCGGGTCAACATCGTCATCCCGCCCTGCTACCCCCAGGGCGCCTGCATCTCCATCCGGATCTTCCCCAAGGAGCGCTTCAGGGCGGACGACCTGCTCCGCTTCGGCACGGTCGACGAAGCGGGCCTGGCTATCCTGAGATCTTTGGTCGCCCTCGGCAAGAACATCCTCATCTCCGGCGGGACCGGTTCCGGCAAGACCACCCTGCTCAACGTCCTGGGCGGCTTCATCCCCGAGGGGGAGATCGTGGTTACGGTGGAGGACTCCCGCGAGATCTCTTTCCCCCGCGCGCTCTGGGCTTCCCTGGAGAGCAAGCACGCCCTGCACGAGGACGACCGGGCGGTGACGCTCCAGGACCTGGTGCGCAACTCGCTGCGGATGAACCCGAAGTGGGTCATCGTCGGCGAGGTGCGCGGAGCCGAGGCGCTGGACCTGATCCGGGCCTTCAACACCGGCCACGCCGGGATGTCCACCGTGCACGCCAACAGCGCCTATGATGCCCTGGTGGCCCTGGAAAACCTCGTCCTCCAGTCCGGCCTGGACATCCCTGCCCGGGCGGTCAAGGAGCTGGTCTCGCGGGCCATCCAGGCGGTGGTGCAAGTCGGCCAGCTCCCCGACGAGAGCCGGAAAATCCTGGAGATCGTCGAGGTCAACGGCCTCGATTATGCCGCTTCGCCCACCTTTCCACCCTACCATATCACTTCCCTGTACCGCTTCCGATTCGACGGACATGACGATCGGGGGCGTCTTTCCGGCCGGTTCGAATCGACCGGCCGGCCTTCCTTTCTCGACGAGCTGCGGTTGCGCGACATTCCTATACCGGAGGTTTGGTCATGAAATCAATGTTGTTTTCCATCGTCATTATTGCCGGCGTGCTTTGCCTGGCCCAGGATGCACCCGCCCAGGCCCTTGCCAAGGAAGCAGCCGCCGAGACGATCCGGCGGCACTACGCGGCCACCCCGGACTGGTGGCAGCAGGAAGGCTGCTTCCTCATGCTCACCTCCGGCGGCGAGGTCAACCAGAAGCTGCTGGCCCGGATGAAACTCAGCCTCGCGGACTACCTCCACAAGAACTACAAGCATCTGGAGGAGCTCGAGCAGGCCGGCCTGGTGACGGTAGAAACCGGGGAGCGGACCGAGGGCCAGGTCAAGAAATACACTTACCAGGTGAAGCTCACGGAGAAGATGCGCCGCGACAACTGGATCCTGGACCGGGAGAAGGGCTGGACCATCGCCACCTACCTGGGCCGCGAACTCGTCTCCATCGACTCGATCACCGGCGTGGTCGGCCTGGCCCCCGATCGAGGTATCACCGTCACGTGTACCCGGCGGTTGAAAGTGTCCCCCTTCGGCAGGGCCATCGGGTTGGTGGACAAGACGGAAAGCTCTGTCATTCAACTGGTGAAACCGGCGGACAAATGGCAGGTAAACGACATTCTGAGCAAAATCCTTGGATGAAATGAGGACGACAGTGCGGCACCGCCTGGAAATGAGGCTCAGTGAGGCAGATCGGCTGTCCATCCGGGAGAGATCAACAGCGGTTGGGCTCTCCATGTCCGCCTACGTCCGCCGGGCGGCTCTGGAGCGGGACGTGATCCACCGCTATGATCAGGCGGCCGTCCGCCAGCTCAAGCGGATCGGGGTCAACCTCAATCAGGCGGTCATGCTGATGCACCGGGGCGTTTTCTCAGAGGACGTGAAGGAATCCTTCCGGCGCTGCCTGACGGCCTTGGAGATGGAGTTGTCTGGACCATGAGCTCCGTGTGCAAGGTTACCTGCGGGAAGCTGGCCGGTGGGACGGGAGCCAACGCCCGCTACATCACCCGCGAGAGCGCCTGCGACCGCTGGGAGGCCCGCCATGTGCCCGAGCACGAACTCATGGGCGCCACCGACCGGGACCGCCGTCACGCGGCGGCCCAGCACATGGACCGCTTGGCCGCCTGCGAGCGGGGCAACCGTCGGGATTACCGAGTCATCCTGTCATTCGAAAAAGAAGTCTCCTCGGACAAGGCGCTTGCCATGGCCCGGGAGTTCCTCGACAAGTCGCACTTCCGGGACAATCCGGCCATGCTGGCGGTGCATCGCAACACCGAGCACGTCCATGTTCATATTCTACTGGCGGCCCGCAAGCTCGACGGCCGGAAGCTCCATCTGACACGAAAGGAGTTCGAATCCTTCGACAAGCTGTGGGCCAAGATCTACCAGCGGGAGATGGGCCGGGAACAGACCCGCGACCAGGCGGCCGGCCGCCATCGGGAGGCGGTTGGAGACCGGGAGATTTCACTCGCCGAGTGGCGACGACGTTACGGGCAGCTTCGCCGGGAAGGTCTATCTCCCGCCGAGATCCGCCAGATCATCGGGGAGCGGCCCACCGGGCGGAGCGCCTCGGTGGAAGCCACCCACATCCGGAGGGACGCGCTTGAAAAAGGACGAATTGCTGAGCGTTTGCAGGCGGCAGGAAACACTGTTAGAGGAAGCGCGTCGACTCTTGAGCGAGAAGCAGCGGCTGCTGGAGCAGCTTCTCTCCGGCGCGGCCGCGAGCGAGACGGCGATGCAGAAGTTGAGAGAGACAAACTCGCACCTGTCGCACGAGAACGGGGAGCTGAGGGAGCGATGCGCGGAGCTGCGGGACTGCCTGGACGCCTTGGAGCGGCAGTCCGCGACCAGGATCGAGCGGCTGAACGAGGCCTGGCGCACTTCCTGCGCGACGTGGGCGGCGGAGTGGAGCGAGAGGTGGACCGCATTGTCCACGCGCTTGCGGACGCTCGAGGCCGCCAGCGGGATCTCGTCGAGCGGGTCGAGCGACAGTTGGCCCGCCTCGAACAGGGACGCGTGTCCGGGGCCGAGCGATCCCCCGGCCGACCCAGACGACTGCGAACAGATTGTGAGCGAGTTCGTGGCCGGCTTGATGAGCGACTTGGAGAAAACACTCACCGGCTAACGTTCAAGGAAAACGTCTATCCCCTGCTCCGCACCCTGGAGAAATACCTGGACCGGCTGTCGGAACGTCATGAAGCGTTGCGGGAGGATTTTGCCCGGTTGAAGGAACAGCTCTGGGAGCGCTACACCGGCCGGAAATGGAACTTCCGGGATGAGTTCGAGCTCAAGCGCAAGGAGGACCCGGAGATTTCCTTCGACCGGGATCTCGACCTCTCCCGATCCCGTGAAAAGGATCTCCCCCTTTCCCGCTCCCTCGCACCCGACCGCTGAAGGGACTACCCAATGACCTCCGAATCAAAATCATTCAAATTCCCAATCGGTGTCCATCCGTGTTCATCCGTGGTTTGCCTTGTTTTCAGCCCTCTGTGCCCTCCGTGCCTCTGTGGTGAGTTCTGAGCCATGCACGGCTACCAGGCTCACGAGGCCATCACCTCCGACATCAAAATGTATTACAAGCTGGTCCTGCTGGGCTTTCTGCTGGGACTGCTGGTCCAGGTGATCGTCGTCGGGGTGGGCGTCCGGCGAGGTTATCTTCGTCAGTTCGACCTTAAGCTTCCTTCGGGCGCTTCTCTTCGGCTTCCTCCAAATGCGCTACTGAAGTATTACCTGCCGTCCTTCCGCCTCTTCGGCCGGGAGAACAAGGTCCTGGTCCCCCCGGAGCTGCGACCCCTCTTTCGAGATTCTCTCTCCACTCCCAGCTCCACGTACCGCCGACGGCTGCGTCACTTCTTCGGGCCGAACATCGACCGGTTCGAGAGTGAGGTTGCCCGAATCTGCCAGTGGTCCTTTGCCGCCTACCTGCTCACCGTCGCCTACATTCTGGTGTTCGTCTACGCCTCCGGCCGGATGACCACCACCCGCTTCCTACGCGGGGCCTTCAAGGTGTCGTTGCCTCAATTGAAGAAAACCCTGGAGGAGGCTTGTCGGGCCGAGGGCGGGAACGCAGGTCACCATCTCACCATCTGCGGCCTGACCTTCCCACGCGATCTCGAAACCAAGCACATCCTCATCATGGGCACCACCGGCACCGGCAAGAGCGTCCTCTTCAACCAGATCATCGCCCAGGTACGCGAACGGATCCGGCAGCACCACACCGCCGAGAAGATGATCGTCTACGACGTGAAGGGGGAATTCCTGTCCAAACACTTTGAGCCGGCATCGGACCAGGTGTTCTATCCCTTTGACGCCCGGTCGCTGCGCTGGAGTTTCTTCAACGAGCTGCGCACCCCGCCCGACTTCGAAATCATCTCCCAGATGGTCTTCAAGCCGCCCCGCGAGACCCACGCCGATCCCTTCTGGAACAACGCCGCCAAGGATGTCTTCGCCGCCGGGCTGCGCTTCCTGCACACTCAAAGGTGCCGGACTAATGCCGACATCTGGAACTTCTTCTCCCAGGGCCTGGAGGACATCATCCGCCAGCTCAAGACCCTGCCCGTGGAGGACCGGGGCGCCCTGAAGCACATCGAGAGCAAGGGCTCCGGCCCGGCCGCCTCGGTCATCTCCACCCTCACTGAGAAGATCTCCTGGTTCCGCTTCGTGACCGATTTGGACGGGGACTTCTCCTTCCGCGACTTCATCCGCCGCCCCGGCCCGGGCAACCTTTTTCTCCTGAACATCAAGAACTACGCCGAGACCTTTCGGCCGCTGATGACCTTTGCCTTCGACCTGATGATCCGGGAGACCCTCAGCCTGTCGGACACCACCCGGGAGGAAAACCGCCGCCTGTGGTTTTGCATCGACGAGATCGGCTCCCTGGACCAGATCTCGGTGCTGTTCGAGCTGCTGACGGTGGGCCGTTCCAAGGGCGCCGGCCTGGTGGTGGCCAATCAGGACCTGGGCAAGATCGAGGATGTCTACGGCAAACCCAACAAGATGACCTTCTACAACAATTTCAACACCGGCTTTTTCCTGCGCCTGAACGACCCCGACACCGCCGAGTTCCTATCCCGCTCCATCGGCGAGCG
>JAEAMG010002668.1_pt1 | contig 10766 bp, 8 predicted proteins | sample 8958741 | NCBI WGS metagenome assembly JAEAMG01 (sample SAMN16933256, study PRJNA681125) | bioreactor sludge metagenome | isolation source: anaerobic bioreactor treating anionic surfactant - SDBS | place: India: Bengaluru | collected 2019-02-28
AAGGTGGACGTGTCGGTATCAAAGGGGTGGTGCCGCACCTCAACCCAGACATCGGGTGTTACCGGTGCGTTCACCAGTTCCAGGTACCGGAAGGCGCGATAATCATAGAACTCGACAAGATCCTCTTCGCCGGACAGGGCCACGGTTTCCTCATACCGGCAATTGGCGCGCATCTCGAAACGGGGCAGGCCATCCTCACCCAACTCCTCGGCGTGGCGCACCGTGACGACCCGGCCTGCCATTCCTTGCACCCGGAGCCGAGTATGTCCGACAATCTCGCGGCCAAAATCATAAACATAGCGTCCGTCGCCCAGGTCGTCCGTCTTCACGGGGGTATAACGGGTTACCTGCAAAGGGGCCGTCGCCTGAAGCTCGAAGGTATGGTCCTGCCTGCCTGCGAGCGGGGCAATCCAGCCGCTGTCATCAAAGCCCGTCTCGCGCCAATGCCGGGGCATTTCACGCATGTCAATGTTTTCGAGAAACTGGGTTTTGTAGCCGATGGTGTCCGCCTTGGCGAAGGCTTTGAGCTGCAAACAGCGCCAGTCCGGCCCTGTTATAAACCTGTCGGCGCTCCCGTCTTCATAGCGCACCTCCAGGACAAGCATGAATCCGGAGCGGTTGTCGGCGCTGTTCCACACGCGGTTGACCAGCCCCTGGTAATAGACATGCGCGGCAAGGCAGTTCACACCGGCACGCAGCGCACCGGTCACATCTAGTTGATAGTAGGGATGCGCGAAGTGGTAGGAGGGCGATGGCCCCTGCACCACGTAGGTTCCGTTGACGTAGAACTTATAATAATCGTCGCCTGTTATGAGAAGAGTCGCCGAAACCGGAATGCCCTTGAGTTCCACTTCCTTTCGGAACAGCGTGTGCACATGGGTTGGCCCGGATACTTCCGGTGCCTTCTCGAATTCCCGGTGGAACAGATTCACTGTGGGCACACCGGAAAATACCGGGTCGCGAATCCATTCCGCCCCGGAAAAGACGTCCGGTTCCGCGGTTGCGGCTGTTGCCGCGAACAGGCAGAGACAAAGGATTTTGGTGTAACGCATCATGGAACTCCTGCATGCCGCCTTGCGCAAGTTGCATTTTTTATAGGACGTATAGGCCGTATAGGACCAATAAGAAAAGATTACGTCTGCTTTTTTCAGACAGGTTAAATTATAACAGCCCTTCAGCCACTTTCCGTATGCCCTGAATAATCCATTCGGCATGCCGATCTTCGAAGGTCTGGGCCAGGGAAATGACGATGGTGCGTCCGAGGATGCTGAGTGTCTTGGGGCACATGTCCGGAGTGTAGCTGCGCGCCTGGTCGTGAAGCGGTGAGGTCCAGGGCCGGCCATGCCGGTCCATGGAGCCCTTGTTCATCACGTACTCCCAGTAACAGTATACATGCCTGTCCGCAATGGCTTTGTCGTATGTGCCCCCGGCCGGGATGCCCTCCGCCTTGAGGGCGGTTCCGAATAAACGGGCCTGTTCATAATCGGGCAATTGCAGTACTGCGGTAATGCCCAAATCACCGTCAGGATCGGGCGACGGACTTATCGCGATGCCTTTCACATCCGCAATGCCTTCGTAAATGCGGCGGCGCAATGCGCGGGTCCGCGCAAGGATGCCTTCCATGCGGATGAACTGAACACATCCCAGCGCGCCCTCCATTTCATTCATCCGGAAGTTTTCCCCGGGGAAAGGCGCCACGGCGGTGTCCTCGGGATTCCAGAAGAGCATGGCCGAATCGTGACGGATGGCGGCACGTTCGTACACCTCGCGCCGGTCCGTTACCACCATGCCGCCTTCGCCCGCCGTGATGACTTTGTACTGTTGCAGGCTGAAACAGCCGACATCGCCGAAAGAACCGAGCCGTTTGCCGCGGTAGGAACCGCCGCTTGCCTGGGCGCAATCCTCGATGACCATCAGGTTGTGGCGCTGTGCCAGTTCCATGAGGGGCGCCATATCGCAGGGGATACCGCGCATGTGCACCGGCATGATGGCGCGGGTGCGCGGCGTAATCTTGCGTTCCACGTCTTCCAGGTTGAGGGTAAGCGATTCATTGATTTCGGCAATCACGGGCACGGCGCCGCAAATGAGCAGGGCCGCCGCCGACGCAATGTAGGTGAACCCCGGTATGATGACTTCGTCGCCGTCGCCGATACCCAATCCGGCCAGCCCGGAAATAAGCGCGGCCGTGCCGCCGCCAACCGCCAGGGCATACTTCCGCCCGGTCATCCCCGCAAAGAGGCGTTCCAGTTCCGCACATTTTGAATGTTCCGGGTCGAGAAACCGGAACAAGGTTTTGCTGCGCACGACGGCGGCCACCGCTTCCACCTCTTCTTCGCCAATCGCAGCAGGTCCCAGCCACGGTTCCGGAAACGGTTCGGTGGTGATCGGGGCGCCGCCATGTATGGCCAGTTGTTCTTTCATGGGTCTTCCTTCTTTCTTGTTTATAAATATCTCTATGATACCAAAGCGCTTACTTTAGCTCTGCGGGCTTGACATGCGTGATAGAGCAATATTTTAAGGAACGCGGGTTCCGATATTCTACAAGACGCCTGTGGTGGATAGTTTCACGGCGCGCCTCGTTATTGAAGTCCCTGGGTAAAAAAGTCGTCCAAGAGGCATGGCGGGGAGGAGGTTTTTTTTAGTTTGCCCGCGAGACGTTCATCGGCTGTTACAAGCGGCGCGGAAACATATTCGGATGCCGCTACGTAACACGCGTCGTAAACGGAAATTTCGTATTTCACGGCGATTCGGAACGCCCTTTCCAACAATAGCTCCGTTTCTATTTTTATGAATCCCAGCGCACAGAGGTTCGCGAGTTGTTTTTGAGCTTCTTTTGCGGGATAGCCCGAGCGCCTCACATATTTCCAGAGCACATTGGCGCACTCCGTGAAAAACATACAGGGTACATAAAGACGGCTCCCGGTAATCTCGGTTATGCGCGATAGAAGAAGGTGTGCCGAATCCGACCCCCTTTCATTTATTACCAATTTAATGCCAATGCTGGCGTCAACTACTATCTTTCCGGGTATTTTCATCGCTCACGGTCTTCGCGCAGCAATATAAGGCTGCCGGGGAAGTGGGCGGGCGGCGTGAAGCGGCGCCTGCGCATTTTCGTCAGGACAGGCTTCCTCGTAAGTCGCAGTTTCTCTTCTTCAACGGCCTGACTGAGTAATTGCGATATCGCAGCGCTCAAAGAGAGGTTCTCGGACACCGCCAGTTCCTGCAACTGGGCATATAACTCATCGGAAATATTTCGTACATGTAATGTGGCCACGGTTATTCTCCTATCTACCTTATTAATTATACTACAGTTGGTTGCATTACGCAACCTCAACATCATGTTTCACCCGCCGCATGGGGTGTGTTTAATCGAAACCGGATATCCTGTATAGTATGTATTATGAAATACAATAATAAGGAGCCTTTCATGCGCCAAGAATACATATTGCTTTATGTCTGTCTGCTTTTTGCCACATTGGGTTATGCCATGGAAACGGTGTCTGTGACACCTGGTGATGTCATGCTGCCGCAAGGCCACCGCATGGCGTTGTATATGGACTGCGGCGACCGGCAAACGTCCGTTACGGCGGAAAAGTTGAGCCTGGCCCTGCTTGCGGGGACGGCCTATGCGTTTCCCGGGATTTCGGGCCCTTTGGGCTCGGTGGCGTATGATCCGGACCGGGTGGTGTTTGAGCTGAAGGGACTACGGCCGGGCGGGGAATATGTGCTGGGATTCACGTGGTGGGATGCCGATGACAGCGGCCGTATGCAATCGGTGCAATTTGCGGACGGCGCCTCCGATGACTGGCAGACGGTGCTGCCGGCGGTGCGTGCTGCGGCGTTTCACGCGGACAAGCCCACCTGGGCGCGCGTGCTGTTGCCGTTGGCCGCGCCTTTCAATCAACACGCGACACTGCGCGTTTCCGTTGTCAAGGAATCCGGTCCGAATGCCGTGGTGAACGAAATCTGGCTGTTGGAGCGCACGGTATCCGAACCTGTGAAACGCGTGCTGATTGTTACCGGTGACGACTATGCCGGTCATGATTGGCGCGCGACGGCGCCCGCACTGGCCGGCGCGCTTCGGGAAGTGAAAGGTCTTGAGGTTTCCATTACGGAATGTCCCGCCATCTACGGGTCGCCCCTGCTCGCCCACTATGATGCCACCGTCATTCATTTTAAAAACTATGATAACCGGCTGCCGCTGGGACCGGAATGCCGGGAGGGACTGCGCAGCCATGTTGCGTCGGGCAAGGGGCTGGCCATCTGCCACTTCGGCTGCGGGGCGTTCCAGGACTGGGACGGGTTTGAAAAGATTGCGGGACGCGTTTATAACCCTGACCTGCGTCCCCATGATCCCTATGGGGCGTTTACGGTGCGGTTAACGGAGGAAGCCCATCCTGTCACAAAAGACATGAAACCCTTTGAAGTGACGGATGAGTTGTATACCTGCTTGGACGGCAAAAGCCCGATCCGGGTGTTGTGCGAAGCCGTCTCGGTGGTGGACAAAATCGCATATCCCATGGCCTTTGCGGCGGAAGATACAGGCGGGCGCGTGTTCCATTGCCTTTTGGGACATGACGCCGGTGTTTATGATGCGCCGGGTGCGCGCGCCTTGTACCAGCGGGGTATCACCTGGGCCGCCGGGTTGGTGGAATAGGATTTTTGTGGGCGGTATGGGCTATATAGACATGAACGAGGGTGGGATTCAGGGGGCTTGCGGCGGCGCGGCCTGAGGTATCGGGAGTACCCAGACCGTGCGCTGGCGGGGCCCGTCAAACTCACAGAAAAAGACGGACTGCCATGTGCCCAGCCGCGGCTCGCCTTCTTCGATGATGAGCGTCAGTCCGGCGCCCATCATGGAAGCCTTGACATGGGCGGCGCTGTTGCCCTCGCCGTGCCGGTACTCCGGCGACCGCCAGGGCACGGCCTTTTCAAGGGCGCAGGCGATATCATGGGGCACGTCGGGATCGGCGTTCTCATTGATGGTGATGCCCGCCGTGGTGTGGGGCACGTGCAGATGCAACAGGCCATTTTTGAGTCCGGTTTCCCGGAGCACCCGGCGCACGTCAGCGTCAATGTTGATGAACTCGGTGTGGCGGTGCGTCTCCACAGTAAAACGGTGCATGGTTAGTACTCCCTGTCGCGCAGGTTGCGCAGTCCGAGGTACATGGGAAGCGATACGCAGGCGACTGTCATGGCGGCGCTGGTGAGCACCGCGCCCGCCAGGGCATATTGGAATGTTTTCGTACTGCCGAAACGGCCAATAGCATTCCATTGCAAAACGAGGGTCTGCGTGGCAACGATTGTAGCAATGTATCCGACGCTCATCAACAGGTTGAGCGTGCCCCCCAGCCCACTGACAATACGCGCCGGATTATCTTCATTAAAATTGGGATACAAGGCGCCCAGGCCGACCGCGAGGCCGGCCAGCCCGAAATTAGCGATGGAGACACTGTACACGGTCATCCAGAAATATACCGGCTCGAGCTTGAGCATATAGGCGGAGAGAAAGGCCAGACCGACGGTGAACAGGGAGGTGGTGCCAACGCTCAGCCAGAATTTCTGCCAGACCAGGCTGCGAAACGTCAACGGCGCAAGACCGACGATCCAGAAACGGCGGCCTTCCAGGCTGACCAGCGGGAACACAAAACGGCTGGTCAGTGTAGCCAGTATGAGCGTTACAGAACCCACGTTCAAACAGGCAATCCAACTGCGCCACATCTCTTCTTCATAATACTTTGACGTACCGCGCAGGTTGGCGATATATATCGCCATGATGCCGAAGAAAATAACAAACTGGGACCATTGGGTCGGGTCGCGCCAAAACAACTTGATATCCTTTACCGTCAGCGCGCGGTTGGGGTTGGGGATAAAGGAAAGAAAATGCTCGAAACGGTTGAGCAGGCCGCGGTCCTGCCGACGGACGCGCGTACGGTCCTGACCTGCAAGAAAGGAGAAGCCGGGAAAAAAAAGGTGTTGGTCGATCCAGCCTGAGAACAGCAGGAGTACCAGTGCCGTGGACAGAAGCAGAAGAAACCAGAACAGGGACTCCCCAAGCTGGCTTCTGGCGGCGGTGAGCATGCCTTGGGAAGCCCAGTGGCTGGGCAGCACCCAGGATTGGGCGCGCCGTGTGGCGTCCAGAAATACCGGCAGTATGGTATCGTCCGAAAGCTGTGTGCTGCGCAGCACATTGCGTATATAAAGGAAAAACGCCGACACGGCCAACACGCCAAGACCGACCATCCAAGCCGGTTTCAATCGCGGGAAAATACGCGCGAGCAAGATGGTAATCACGGCGCCCAATGATGCAGGCACCATGATAAGCGGAAGGAAAAAGGCAAATACGGCAATGTAAAAGATGAAGGAGGCCTCCGTTGCCAGACCGTAAGCCAGCATGAGCGGCGAACCCAGAAACGCCAACGACCAGGAACTAAAGACCGCACACTCAAAGAAGCGCGCATAGAACAGATGGTCGTAACGCAGGGGCGCCTGAAGCAGATAGGAAACCTCTTTCGAACGATAGAGTGTTGAAAAGGAAACCAGCACGTTAGAGAAAAGGAGCAGCATGAAAATAGCCAGCATCAAGATGCTCAGGAGGCGCGCCATCAAAAGATCGCCAAAGTTCAGTTCCGCGCCGCTCCGGCCGCCGAAGAGGACCATCCATCGGAACCCTATGTGAAAGATCAGAAATGCACCAATCCAGAGCAGTGTAGCCGATACGGTGATAACGCCCACCTTAAGTTTGGATTGATGGCGCACCCCGGCGATCTCATGCCGGGCGATTCGTATCTTTGCCGCAATGATGGACCCTACCTGGTTCATAACGCAACCGTACTTTCCGGCGCCGGGCCGGCGGCAGCGCCGTGTAATGCCATTTCTTCCGTTTCCCGGGTAATTTCGAGAAACACGTCCTCAAGGGAACCGGGACGGTGGTGGAGCGCTTTGATATCCGCTACCGTCCCCAATGCTTTCAAGACACCGTTGTTGATAATGCCGATAAGGTCGGCCACCTCCTCCGCTATCGCGAGGGTATGGGTGGACATGAAAACGGTCAGCCCGGTTTCGCGGCATTTCCGGCGAAGAAAATTCTTAACAAAACGGATGTTTTTGGGATCCAGGCCAACCCAGGGTTCATCCACGATTACAATGCTGGGATCATGGAGAAAGCAGGCGGCAAAGGACAGTTTTTGACGCATTCCGTGACTGTAATCCTCGATGAGCTGGTCCGCCACCGCCGCAAGTTCGAACATTTCGAGCAGTTCGACACAGCGCTGCCGGTAGGCCTTATCGGGCATTCGGTACAATCCGGCGACAAAACGCATGAATTCGTTGCCCGTGAGTTTGTCATAAAGGAACGGGTGGTCCGGTACATAACCAAGCAGTTTCTTGGCTTCCACCGGCTGACGGCGGATGTCGAATTCTCCCAGCAGGGCGGACCCGGAACTGGGGTGGAGGAGGCCGGTAAGCATCTTGATGGTCGTTGTTTTTCCGGCGCCATTCGGCCCGAGAAAACAGAAGAAGGTGCCTGGTTCAATTTGAAGGTCGAGCCGGTTAACGGCAAGATTATTACCGAAGTGTTTGCTTAACTGCTGGGTCTGGATAGAATATGTCATTTCCACTCCTGTTCCTTGCGTGTTTCACTGGGCATGCTGTGCGGTCGGCATGGAGGCGGGGATGGTGTCATTCACTACTTCCAGCCCGAGAGCGCCCACATAGGCCATCAGCCGCGGCCATTGATCTATGCCGCCTGTAAACAACTTGACATGGGTTGGATCCACGGTAGGTTGGCCAAGAGTGGGGTCCATGGCTATCCACCGTCCCACATAGACCTCGGGCCAGGCATGATAACCAAAGGATGCCAGCGTCGGGCTCCAGACCAGGCCGATGGCGATGCGTGTCGGTATGCCGGCCGCCCGGGCCAGGGCGGTAAACAACACCGCGTGTTCATTACAATCGCCCTTAAGCACCTGGAGTACCGTAAGCGCGCTGGGAACGCTAAGCGTGATTTCTTTGGCGACATGCGTGTAGACCCAGTCATGTATGCGCACTGCCATGTCCCACACATTTTCCGTATCCCCGGCGATTTCTTTCGACAATTTTTGAATGCGGGGATGAGCGGTCTGAATAAACATATCAGAACCGAGACAGGTGTCCATGTCTTCGGCGCTGAATGGCTCATCCAGAGAGGTATCCGCCGGGTCCTGCCTCACAATCAGCCAGGTATCGCCTTCCCGGCGCTGTCGGGTATCCTGGGGCGGCATCTGCGCTTCCTCAATGCCGGTAATGCGCAGGCGCAACATGTCGGCATCGGGATCCGGCCTGGGGCCGCGGGCCTTGATGCTCAGGTGGCGCATGATGTCGGCCGTTTCATTCGGGTGCAGCCGTGCCAAGGCTTGCTGGGGTTCAATTTTCTTGATGATCAGCCCGAAAGGTGTCTCGGCACGTATGATTTCCTCGTCTTGCGAAATCCACGCGTGGGTGGTGATGCCGGAGATGGTAGTGGCGAGGACAATGGTTTCCATGGGCATTCCGTCCGTCTCGAGCGTCTCATAGCGCAACGCTTCCAGTTTGGCGCGCCCCACGGACATGGTGGTCGGATCAAAGGCGTCCACGAAGGCGGTCTGGCCGGGCAGAAGGCGTGGCAAAGATGCGGCGTTCATACCCAGACTGCCCGAAAGCAGGAGTTCCCGGCCGACGGGTAATTTGAAGGGGATCTTCTCGCCCGCCGTATGAAGTACGGCTTCCACTATCCCCTCCTGCACACTTCCCTCAATGCGCATTTCATGCTCGGCGGCAATCAGTTGAAAATCAAACTCGCGCAGGCCGGTCAAAGCGGACATCCACGCCGCTCCCGCAATCTGCATGCGGGTATCCTGGCCGAAAAGGGGAAATTCAAGCCGGGCGTTCACACTCAAGGCGTAGCCTTGTTCCTCCGCTCGTTTTTCAGGAGTTGTATGCAGGTTCACGTACCCCACCTGCTGGTCTTCATTGAAGTACAAGCCCAACCATACGGCCTGGGGCATGTCCACCCGCCGGGATGTCAGACCGCGATACATGCGTGGAATGATCGCTTCGCGGTAGATCAAAATCCCCATCATGACCAGCCAGAACAGGAGGATGATCGCAGGAATCAGACGTTTAATCTTCCGCAACACTTCTTGTATTTCTTTCCGCTTCCGCAAGGGCAGGGATCGTTTGGTTTGATTTTTTCCACAACGCGCACGGGTTGCCGCTTCGTTTCGCCGGCCTCTTTTGGCTTGATGGCGGCCAGATTCACCCGGCTCGCATCCATGGCCGCAAAACCGCGCCCCGCCTCTTTGTCGGCGCCGCTGTATTGATAGTTGCGTTCCCGTTCCCGCTTTTCTTCTATAGGACGGTGGGGCATTCCAGGCTGTATCCGGCGCCGACGGGCGGGATCCGTGATGCGGAACAGCATCTGTACCGTGCCTTCCTCCACAGAGCGAATCAGGTTTTCAAAGAGTTCGAAACCTTCCTGCTTGTATTCGAGCAATGGGTCCCTTTGCCCGAATGCGCGGAGCCGCACCGACTCACGCAGGTAATCCATTTCATAGAGGTGATTAATCCATTTTTCATCCAGGATGCGCAGTAGTTCCGATGATTCGATCTCATGGAAACGCTTGCGGGCGAATTTTTCCGGGCTGATGGCGGCATAGATTTCATCAGGATGCCCCTTGAAATGATCGCGCAGGTCCTCGGCAAAAAGTGCCTCGCGACGCGCATACTCCGTAATGACCTGATTGAAAATGTCTTCGGCCAACGGAACCGGTTCCCCGTCCGGATTGGCCTGCAATCGAAATTCCACCCCAAACATGCCATGCAGAGCGGCTTCGAGTCCTTCCATGTCCCACTCATCGGGCAATTTGTCCTGCGGGGCATAGTCATCCACAATGTCCGCGATGACATTTTCAAACATGCGGTGAAGGTGCTCGGTCAGGTCATGGTCTTCCAGGACCTCGCGGCGCAGACCGTAAATGTACTTGCGCTGCTTGTCCATGACCTGGTCATAGTCCAATAGCACTTTACGCGCCTCGAAATTATAGTCTTCCACCTTGCGTTGCGCCGATTCTATGGAACGGGACAGGATACGCATGTTCAGGGGCGTTTCGTCCATTTCTTCGCCACCGCGCTTGCCCATGAACCGTTTGGCCGTCGCGCCGCCGAAGAGACGTGCGACCTCATCTTCCAGGCTTACGTAAAAACGCGTGACACCGGGATCGCCCTGACGGCCGCATCGGCCGCGCAACTGATTGTCTATACGCCGGGACTCGTGACGCTCCGTGCCGATGATGTACAGGCCACCCAGCTCCCGAACACCTTCCGCAAGTTTAATATCCGTGCCGCGTCCGGCCATGTTCGTGGCGATGGTGATGGCACTGCGCTTGCCCGCATTTGCCACAATGGACGCCTCACGCTCGTGATGTTTGGCGTTAAGCACCTGGTACGAGGTGATACCCGCGTCGTGCAGCATTTTTGCGACCAATTCCGACTTTTCAATGGAGACGGTACCGACCAGTATCGGCCGGCCCGAAGCGTTGATTTCGGCAATGTCGCGCACCACATAATGGAACTTGCCCATTTCCGACCCAAATACAAGATCAGTCTGGTCCACCCGTATCAGCGGCAGATTCGTCGGAATTTGCGTAACCTGCAGGCCGTAGGTCTTCTCAAACTCTACCGCCTCGGTCATCGCAGTACCGGTCATGCCGGCGAGCTTCTTGTACATGCGGAAGTAGTTCTGCAAGGTG
>JAEAMG010002671.1_pt1 | contig 10763 bp, 3 predicted proteins | sample 8958741 | NCBI WGS metagenome assembly JAEAMG01 (sample SAMN16933256, study PRJNA681125) | bioreactor sludge metagenome | isolation source: anaerobic bioreactor treating anionic surfactant - SDBS | place: India: Bengaluru | collected 2019-02-28
TCTGCCCGGCAGCTTCGCCGTCATAACTTACTGCTGACTGGGCAAACCACGCTGCGGTACCGCCTGTAGTCCATTCCAGATCACAATTATTCAAAGCCCAGCACAGGGGGATCACTATGTCCAGGGTTACTTCGCGGATACGACTGCCGCCTGTGTCCGTATTGGTAAACGTCACCGCATCTTCATGCGTGCCCGGCGACAACGCTGCGGCGTTCGCATTCAGGCTCACCAGGACTTCGACCGAAGCGCCTGCAGCCAGACTGCCGCTTGCAGGGGCTACAGTCACCCAATCCGTCGCGACCGAAGCGGTCCAACTTAAGGCAGTAGATCCCGTATTTTCCAAGGTATAGGATTTATCCGCTGGATCAAAGGGACCTCCGAGATCGCCCGTAGATGCGAACGGTTCGTCCGGAGTTACATGCAGTACATCGCCAAGACCTGTGCCGCTTACGGCAACTTCGATGTCAGGCGATTCATCGTCGCTGCTTTCGATGAGAACTGAATTTTCATGGAACTCTTCCGTATCCGGTGCATAGATTACATCAAAAGTAAATTCGGTGCCTGGGTCAAGTACCAAAGGCAATTCCGGCAGATTCTCCAGTCGGAAGGAAGTTCCTGCTGACAGAATTTCGACGGGAGAATTATTGATTATTTCTATTTCGCCAGGATACTTAGTCGGTGTTGCGCCTTCCAGAACGAAGTCCGGGGATACGTTACTACCTGAAGGATGTTCGTTATACCATGCTTGTACTGGATTTATATCAATAGAACCAGTCACCGTGGGTTCTGAAACTGAAATGTCATCGTGGAAATGGATCGTAGGAGAACTTGCATCCGTATAGGGCAAGAAACCAATATAACCTTCATCTGTTATGTCACTATCAATTCCACTCCATACAAAATATCCATTGAAATAAACACTTAAGGCGTTCCCAACAATATTAAATACCACGATGTTTGGTGTTTCTCCCGTATTGAGATAGGGCGATGTAACCCAATCTCCCGTTAAGAACGTGAACGTACCATTTATAAATTTGCCAACGTAGTAGCTTCCATCGCCAGAAATTCCTAAGGCATAAGCGGATCCAATGTTAGTAATTCCATTAAAATCTTCCGTAGCACGTATAAGCAGTCTTGCTACTGACGTCATACTCCCTGTACGTCGTAAAGTCGCTTGACAGGCAATATCTGCCCACATTTGCCCTATGTAAACAGACTGCATCCTCCCTGTACTTGTGCTCATGGCCTGATATTCGCCGTCTACCACAGACCAGTGTTCGGGCGCTAGCGGTACCCAATCCTGCGCTTCACCATCCTCAAAGTCTTCTGAGTAACCCCCGGCCAAAACAATACGTTCCACCGGAAGCGGCCAGTCAGGATCGGTATTGCGCACGGTAATGTGTTCCGTAAGCGAAGACCCGATAAGCAGTTCGCCAAAGGGCATCGTAAGATCATCAATGGGAAGAATGGAATCCTCGACTTCAATGCTTCCGTAGCGCGGCCATACGGTTAACTGCGCACTTTGTAACCCTTGCCAGCCGGACGTAGGGTCCGTGAAAATAATATTCGCGGTATATTCTCCGGGCAATAATGTAGTCGTCTCGGCGGTTAGGCACACCTCCACATCGACAGTTTCTCCGACGGCCAGGGCGCCACTGGTAGCGCTGGCGGATAGCCAGGACTCACTTACGTCCAACGTCCAGTCCAGGGAAGCAACACCCGTATTGCTCAACGTATACGTTTTGCATTCCGGCGTAAAGGGACCCAGCTGATAGCCTTCCGATACAAAATCTTCGCGTGGACTAATCCCCAGGTCATCTTCCCGGCAACTGCCGCTCAGGGCTACGTCCACGGACGGCGTTTCCGCATCATTGCTCATAATCCGCAGCGTACCCGCATGTTCACCTACCGCTACCGGCTCATACACTACATCGAAGGTTACCGAACTGTCCGGCGGAATCGTGAGCGGCAGTTCGGGGGCATTCTCCAAACGGAAGTGCGGATTGCTGTGTAACAACGCCTCGGCGGCGTTCAGCCGGCCGCCGGTCAACACCAGACCGTCCCATTGCGGCAACGGGGTTACATTGTCCAGTATCCAACCTTTCACTTCGGCATAGGGTGCACCGAAATTCATGGAAAGCACCAAGGCCGCCACACCCGAGACATGGGGTGTCGCCATCGAAGTACCGCTATAGGTACCGTCATAGCCGTTTCCGGGCACGGTACTTAAAATATTGACGCCCGGCGCCGCCAAATCTACCGTCGTGGGACCATAGTTGCTGAAATTGGCCATAGCGTCATTATGGTCGCTGGCGGCCACCGCGATAATATTTTCGCAAGGATAGGTGGACGGATAATGGGGATTGACATCATTGTTGTTGCCATAATCGTTGCCCGCAGCAGCCATGAACAACTGGTTCGCCGCGCCCGCCGCGTTGATCGCATCCTCCAAAGCTTGGGAATAACCACCGCCGCCCCAGGAGTTGCTTGTCAGGTGCGCTCCTTTGTCTATGGCGTATTCGATCGCTGAAATCGCGTCCGTATCATAACCGGAACCGCTGTCATCCAGGAATTTCAAGCCCATAATGCGCACGGTCCAGTTCACCCCGGCTACGCCAACACCGTTGTCGCCGACGCCGCCGATAGTACCCGAGCAATGGGTACCATGACCGTTGCCGTCCATTGGATTACCGCTGGTCACCGTGCCGTCGCCATTGGTCCAACGCGCCCCGTAAATATCATCCACAATCCCGTTACCGTCGTCATCAACGCCGGAAGCACCGCTATACTCTGCTTCATTCACCCACATGTTCGCAGCAAGATCTTCGTGTGCGTAATCCACACCCGTATCAATGACACCCACAATAACATCAGCGCTGCCCGTGCTCAGACACCAGGCCTCAGTCGCGTCAATATCCGCGTCCGCCGTACCACCGGTTTGCCCCGTATTGTTCATGCCCCACAGACCATCATACTGCGGATCGTTCGGCGGGCACTGAGAGGACTGAATCGCTTTATAAATATAGTTCGGCTCCGCATAGGCCACACCTGGCAACGCGGTATAGTCCGCCATTGCTTGTTCCAAGTTGGTGCTGTTGGTTAGATGCACCACGTCCACGGGAATATGGCGGTAACTGTGCACCAGCGTAGCGTTCATGGACGCATGGAACGCATCGCGTGACGTACGTTCCACACCTTCCTTGAAGCCCACCAGCAGCATGCCCGGATAATGCGGGACTTCGGTACCCGTCAACTTCGGGGCGGGCGCTTCCGCTTCGGCAACCTTTCGGCTCGTACCAGCCAATTCCGGCGCGGCGCCCATCAGCAACAACCCGTCCACAACAATATCATGTTCCGAATCAGTATTGTTCAGAACTACCTGTTCCACACGGGACTGGCTGAGAATCACCGAACCAAAGGGCATATCGAGGTCGTCTGTCGGCGGAATCGAATCCTCCACCACAAGATTCCCCGGAATGGGAATCACCGTCAACAACACGTCGCGCGTATGCACGTAACCGGAACCCAAATTGGTCGCACTCAGTATATCCGTATAATCACCCGGTGTAAGCCCATTCGCCGAACCGGTCAGGCTCACCATCACCTCCACCGAAGCACCCGCATCCAGCGTGCCGTTACTCGGGGATACTATTACCCAGTCCGCAGTCACGCCCGCAGACCAGTCTACCGCGGTTGCACCGCTGTTCGTCAGTTGATAAGACTTGGATGCAGGCGCAAACGGACCACCTTCATAGCCGTTGGAGGATAATCCGTCTTGAGGAGACAGTACGAGATCATCATTAGGAATTACTAATACCTCTATGCAGGTTGCGGGACGTTGGTTGTTTACATACAAACCTCCTTCCACAAGCATCGGCCAAGAAGAAACATATCCCTGGCTATTGGTTTGGTTAATTTGCTCGCTACCCCAATCAACGACATCATTGCCATCGTACCAGACTGGAATCTCAAGCGGCCAGTTGGTACATGACATCACCTGCTCAATGGTAAACTCGCCATGGAAAGCAGTAATAATGTGGTAGGTACCGGGTTCTTCAGGCGCAACTGTATTAACGTTAATAGGATACTGATTCACACCCACATCTATCCAGCCATTTTCCAGCCAGCTGGAGGTTTCTCTGTTACCCCAGGTTACCGTCGCCCCAAGAGGGGCCACAGCACCAGCCCCCATATTGTTTACTGTCTCTACCACAAACTCGCCAGCAATAGTTTGTCCTGAGTTTACAGTAATAAGACGAGAACCGGAATTGACCTCTTGTCCATTTAGAACACCTGAAATCAACGAAACAGTACCCGGTAGTGGAACTTCACCTTCCCCTTCGCCTTCCACTGGGTTGCACCACGTGAACCCGGGACATGCATCACACACGTCGTTGCAGCAGTCGCCAAATTCGTGACATGCTTCATCACACCAACAAGTACTTGCAGATCCGCCACAATTACCCCAACAGGACCCTTCACCTTCCCCTTCGGCAGGTACTTCCCCCTCAAGGAACTCACCTTCTACGGTGGTAATCGAAAAAGTATCATCGCCTGATATGGGTTGAGTGGGACCATCAAACGAAACGTCACCTGAAACGATGTAAGTGCCGTCCGGACCAGTCACCTCATAGCTAAGGGTTATCGGTTCATTCTCCACACCCCACCAATTTACAGTGCGAAGCGCCTCGTCCCAAGAACCGTTTGGCCCGGTAATATTCACTACAGATAAGCCAACGGGAATATTTTCTTGAGCACCCCATATACTTATGTCTGGTGGGACTATATAAATTGATGCTGTCGTACCCATGATGGTTCGGACAGCACCATATTCACCCTCACCTTCTATTGCACTTTTAGCCCATAGAGAGGACGCAGACAGGCAAATAGATCCCACAATAACAAGAAAAGCCAAAATAATACCCGACGAACGATCGTTGTAAGATAATACATTTCGCATGAAAAAACCTTTCTTTAATTTTAGTCACTTTCTTTCACTACACATCCCATTACCATACTATCACAATAGACACAACTTGGTTGTCTGGATAGACGATATGTACTATTTTAGTGTTTTCTTTTCCACTAAACATTGCTGGACAACACGGAAAAGATCCTCGCACACTTTTTGATAATGATCACTCCTCCACGCTTTTAAATCAAGACTTGATAAACTCTCAGCGTGGGGAAGTATAACATTAAGGACTTTGAATGTCAAGGAGTATTTTGTAGATAAACTATTTTCTTGGATATTGGTTTTGAGGCAAAGTGTCCGTTCGAAACGCATTTCATAATTAATATACTTAATACGGCATCTTTTCTGAGATGACTAATTATTATAATGCATGATCTTTTAACTGAACCCAAACCATCAAGACACAAGGAACAATGTGGAAAGGATAACTACTTCAGAAAGATTCAGAACCGCATGATAGTTTCCGCGGGATCGAAAAAATACGCTTTTTCCGTTGGCAAGGCAACTGGAAAACCGTATTTCGTTTGGTCGAGGGATTGAACGTTTACACACTCCACGGCGCGCGGTAATCCCGGGTCAGCCATTCGGGTTTGCCGCTGCCTTCGACGAACTGCATGGCTTCAGGTTGCCACTTGATGGCTTGCTGGTTGAAATACGCCTGGTTCAGCAGGTGGCAACAGATGGCGCTGCGGCCGCCGATTTCTTCGTTGGTGACAGTTTTTTTGCGTGATTCGATGCAGTCCAGGAAGTTTCGGATATGGTCGGGGCTTTCATAAAGTTTGATTTTGGCGTCGGCAAGGAAATCCTTCTCGAGGGTGTTCAGGACGGATCCCAGGGAACCGCCATCCTCGCGGGAAGAGAATCCGGCCACTTTTTCACCGCCCCTCCAGAATTCGATCTGGCCTCGGTTTACCTTGACCTCTCCTTCACTGCCGAAGAAATCCGCGCCATAGCCATCCACATGGGTGAGGCGAATGCCGTTTTCATAAATGAGTACCGCCCCGTTTTTCGCCTGCGGATCTTCCGGCGGAATTACTTCCACGGGGCCGCTTTCATCCATCCCCAGTCCCCATTGGCCAATATCCACGTGATGGGCGCCCCAGTCACACACCATGCCGCCGCCGTATTCCCTGTAATTGCGCCAGTCGGGGAAATGGTCATGAATGCCGCGGGGGCTCAACACGGAACTGTAAGGGCGTACGGGTGCCGCCCCGAGCCACATATCCCAGTCAAGACCGGGTTCCATTTCCTCTTCCGGCAGGTCGCAGGGCGTCGGAGGCGGCCCGAAACTGCAGTCCACATGGTCAATTTTTCCAATGAGGCCGTTCCGCACCAGTTCACAGGCGATTCTGAATTCCTTCATGGACCGCTGCATGGACCCGGTCTGCAACACCCTGCCTGTTTCCTTCACGGTATTCATGACCACATGCACTTCGTGAATATTATGGGTCAACGGTTTTTCACAATAGACGTCCTTGCCCGCTTTTAACGCCGCGACGGTGGGAAAGGCGTGCCAATGATCCGGTGTGGCGATTACCACCGCGCTGATATCTTCCCGTCCGATGATTTCTCGGAAGTCGTTGTAAGCGCTGCAATCAGCGGAACCGCGTTCCGGCCGCGCTGTATAAAAAGTATTCACCTTTTTCTGAACGGCTGTCCGGCGTGTGGTATCCACATCACAGACGGCAAGCACCTGACATCTTTTGTGATTCAGGAACGCATCCAACAGGTAACTGCCCTGCTTGCCCGTTCCGATGAACCCCAATGTAATGCGGTCATTGGGCTTGGTTGAGGCGCTCCAGACACCTGAAGGCAGGATAAAGGGGGCGGTTGAAATCACGGACAACTGTTTCAGAAAAGAGCGGCGGTTGATACTCATGAAAAAATCCTTATGTTTGTTGCTTATGGAGAAAGAATTCATCCTCTTATTTGGAATCAGATTGCGGGCATGCTACTTTTTTACTTGTGGCGCTATTATACCAGTTTTCGTCAGTTTTGAAACAGGGGAGAAGAGGAAAATCGGCCGCCGGCAGATTGTAGTATCCCGAGGAAGGGATTCGGTTTCCGGCAGGTTCATAAGTATCCCAGAGCTTCTAGGGAACGGATCTCCTCATGGTGGAGACGGTCCTTTTCATCTTGTTGAATGTCCAGCGATTCACGTACCCGGGCATCGGACGCTTGGGCGGCCTCCAGTAGTTGGCGTCCCCGCTCCAGATTTACCGGGTCCTGCGTAGTGAGGGAGGTGCGTTCTTCAGGGTCTTCCTGCAGGTTGAACAGAAATTCATGCCCGGAAAGTTTTCCGCGGATATATTTCATCCGATCGAAAATAACGCCTTCCAACTGATCATGAAAAATGGACGCGCCGCTGAAAATGGGTACTTCCATATAGTCCCCTGACGGGTTTTGGAGAAGAGGTGAGAAGGAAGGCGGCATGCCTTGATCGGCAGGCAAGGCAATCCCGCACAGTTCCAAAATAGTAGGGGCGATGGCTTGGTTGGAAACGGCGGCTTCCACGCTGCTGCCCGTCTGCGTTCCCGGAAGTTTTACCAGGAGCGGCACCTGGATCAACTCATTGAAAAGGGTATGCCCATGTTCAAAATGGTCGTGGTCCCATAATTCTTCGCCATGGTCCGCGGTAAACAGGATAAGGGCATCCTCGTAGATTCCCACTTGCCGGAGGGATTCCATAAACCGCCCAATCTGTGAATCCACGTACCGTACTTCCCCCTCATAGAGAGCACGGACCCAGGCCCGCTCTTCAGCGGTTCGCGCGACGCTTCCCATGCGCGCGCCCCGGGTATGCATGAAGGCGTTTCCCTTTTCGCGAAAGGCGGGTTCGATCGGTTGAAATTGTGCGGGAGGCGCATAAGGCATGTGGGGTTCAAAATAGTGCACCCACAGGAAAAAATCTTGTTGGGCATGTTTTTTAATCCACTCTGTTGCCTGGTCGGTCAGTCCGGCGGCATTCGGCTTTCGGGAGCCGAACAACTTCATCAGATTATGTGTCAACCCGATTTCAAAGTTTCTAGCGGACAGTACCTCCGCCGGGTACCAGTTATATTCTTTAAATCCTCGGTCAAGCCTGGTCTGGGACTTGAGCATGCCGTTTAATCCGAAAGCGGCCGTATAATACCCCGCGCTTTCAAGCATAGCGGCCAAGGTGGGCACCTTTTCTGGCAACGCAGTTTTTCCATCAACAAGGGTATGGACCTGCGGCGCAAGGCCCGTCAGTATGGAAGTAACGGAAGGATAGGTCCAGGGCGAGCTGCTGAAAGCATTTGTAAATGCAGCGCTGCCGCCGGCGAGTTGGTCAATATGAGGAGTGTTCGTGGCGGCGGAATTGTAGCATCCCAAGGCATCCTGTCGCAGGGTATCCACGGTTATCAGTACAATATGGCGTATGGGGTGAGAGGTTGCGTGTGCCGCGGCATTTGAAGATGGAGCGGACTGCTTGCTGAAGAGTGGGAATAGAAGCGGCGTAAGGATCAGCACAAACAAAGCCAACTGAAGAATGGCAAGCCGGCTGTGATTTTTACCAAGCCACCAAAGCAGTAACGCAACCACAGTCAATGCGGCAATGAAGCCTCCCCAGAACAAGGCGCCATTTTTGTCCTGGAAACGCACGTTGCGGAGCCACACGGCAAAAACAAACCCCAGGGCACCTACCGCAAGAATTGTAAACAGACGGGGTGAAAAATACAGAGGACGGTCACGATGAAACACTTTGCCAAGAATCAGACTGCTTAAGGCGGCGAGAAGGAATGCAAACAAGGCAAAATATCGCATCAACAATGCCCAGTACGCCTCAAACTTGGTCGTGTAGGCAAAGAGCATGTCCAATACGATAACCAGATAGCAGAACACGGTGAAGAAAAGGATCATGAAAAAAAGGGCCATACCCCTTCGCACCCCGCCAAGCCAAACCATAAAGAACCACAGGAAACACCAGGTGACAAGAAAAGCAATCAGCATAAGGGCGCAGGTATTTGCAAGCCGCATTGAAAAATCGGTAAAAGAGAGTGGCGCGCCTGCATGGGGTAATGTAAAGTACCCCAACCCTTCCATGGAAGTGATGATGATACTTGCCAGAAAACACCATGCCGGTACACGCTGCGTGGATATCGAATGTGATTTGACTGCCATCAACGGTATATCCTCTTTTTAGTTTTGCTGTTATAATTAAGGTTCAATGACGTTATGGCGCCTTTTTTTCAAAAGGCGGTAAACGAATGGTAGCAAATCATCCTCCATGTTTGCCAAAGATAGCCGCGTCGAATGGTTTCGATAGCGGTGCAATGTAAAGGATAATGCCGCTGGTGTATCGTGGATCGGAATTCCTGTGTTTACCAAGGTAATGTTCGATTATGATATTTCCCGCTATCGTAGGGCCCTGTTCTCGGTCCTTGCCGGCGGGTAGTAAACGCTTCGTAAACACAAGAAACAATATAGCAAAGGCAGGTGTGTCATGCGTATGTTACAAGCGATTTTATTGGCGCTATTGTTGAGTATCGGAACCTGGGGGACAGGGGTATCGGCAGCCATACCCGATGATTCCGTATCGCGCGTGGTCCTGAATCCGGTGTGCGGCAACGCTTCCGTTCCGGGCACAAACCAGTCCGCTGCCCACAACTGGTTATGCAAGAAGTGCCGTACGTTGATACAGTCTCCAGACAAACCTTCGGCTTCCTATTGTGTGTCCGGGGGGCATCACCAGTGGAACAACCTGGGCCGTGTTGGAAATACGTTGTACAACTGCCGCAAATGTAATATCACGGTGGAATCGGAGAGCAAACCCTCCTCGAGTTATTGTCCGGCGGGAGGCCTTCATCAATGGAACCGGATGACAAATTGACAGAAAATCTGGACGCTGATATTCGGTTTGTTTATGCCGGGGCGTGAGCCAATCGCCTGTGCGGCGTTGGTCCGGGAATTGCGGGTGGTATCTCATTTGCATTATGCGGCATTAATCAGACAGTATAGAGGAGTATAATTGGTCGTGTGGAGGAGTAGGTTTGCATGTGTCAGGAAAGGAAGGATGGGGGGAAGCTCAGAGTAAAGGCATCGGTTGTCCGTTAACATATTGATTTGTACAACAGCCTGTTTTCAGGCGTGATGTTGGCGATGGCTACGAGAAAAGGAAAAACCGGCAATGTCAAAGAAATTGACCGTAATACCCGAAAAGTGTTCTGGGTGCAAGATGTGCGAGTTGGCCTGTGCCATCAAGCATTTCGGCGTGAATAATCCCAAAAAGAGTGCCGTCCGCGTCCTGGTTACCTATCCGCACCCCGTGGTGCGCATGCCCATTGTATGTAGTCAATGCAAAAAACCACCCTGTGAGGACGCCTGTCCGGTCGGCGCGATCAGCCGGAATAACGGCGTGGTGAAGATAGATCAGGAGGTGTGCATTTCCTGTTTCCGCTGCATAGATGCCTGTCCTTTCGGGGCAGTCTATGCCCACGATGATTGTACCTTTCCCATTAAGTGCGACATGTGCGGGGGGGAACCGGAATGTGTCAAGCAATGCCCGAAATCGGCGTTGTTACTGCTCCCGGAATACTCGCTGGGCAGTTCTAACCGCCTGAACAATGTATTGAGTTACACCCAGATGAAAGAGATTGAATATTCAGCGGAAGGCGAAATTAAAACCATCCGGTACGCGGAAATCGGAAAGGAGGAACTATGAGCATGAAGGGCGGTTATTTCAAAAAATACCTGCATTGCGACCTCACCGCGGGTACCTGTGAGCGTCTGCCGCTTTCCGAGGATATTATCGCCAAGTATATAGGAG
>JAEAMG010002672.1_pt1 | contig 10762 bp, 5 predicted proteins | sample 8958741 | NCBI WGS metagenome assembly JAEAMG01 (sample SAMN16933256, study PRJNA681125) | bioreactor sludge metagenome | isolation source: anaerobic bioreactor treating anionic surfactant - SDBS | place: India: Bengaluru | collected 2019-02-28
GATTTCACATTTGGCGGGATCGCGTTCGGAACAGTCCGCTAACTTGCCGGGCAGAGCCAGCCCGTCGAGAATGCCCTTACGCCGCGTCAAATCGCGCGCCTTGCGGGCCGCGATACGGGCGCGCGAAGCGAGCACCGCCTTTTCGACCACCTTGCGCGCCACGCCGGGTTTCTCCGCGAAAAAGGTGCTGAGCTGGTCGTTCACGATCTGGGCGACGATACCCTCGACTTCACCGTTGCCGAGCTTGGTCTTGGTCTGTCCCTCGAACTGCGGCTGCGGCACTTTGACGGAGACCACGACGGTGATGCCCTCGCGGATGTCGTCGCCGGTGAGCGCATCTTCGTTGCTCTTCTGAAGACCGTTATCGACGATGTATTTGTTGACCGTACGGGTCAGGGCTGAACGGAAGCCGGACAGGTGAGTGCCACCCTCGATGGTGTTGATGTTATTGCAGTAGCTGTACTCGATTTCGTTGTAAGCTTCTGTGTACTGCATCGCGATCTCACACTCGACCAGTTCGCGCACGCCCGACAAATAGATGACCTCTTCATGGACCGGCGTCTTGTTCTTGTTCAGGTAATGGATGTACTCCACGATGCCGCCGTTGAAGAGGAACGATTCGTCGCGCTCCTGTTCGTGTTCCATGTCGCGGAACCGGATCGACACGCCGCGGTTCAAAAAGGCTAGTTCACGTAGACGATTGGCAAGAATGTCCCACTTGAAGGTATGGTAGGTAAAGATCGTGTGATCCGGGAAGAAGGTGACCTTCGTGCCGGTTCCGTGGGTATCGCCAACGATCTCGAGCTGCGTAACCGGATGGCCCTTCTCGTAGCGCTGGCGGTAGATCTTGCTGTTGCGGCGGACCTCAACCTCCATCCATTCGCTCAACGCGTTCACGCACGAAACGCCGACGCCGTGTAAGCCACCGGAAACCTTATAATTCGAGCCATCGAACTTGCCGCCCGCGTGTAGTGTGGTTAGCACCACCTCGACGGCTGGACGCCCCTCAGTCGGATGCATATCCACCGGAATACCACGCCCGTTATCGATAACCGAGAGCGATCCGTCGGGATTGATGGTGACGTCGATATGCGTGCAGTATCCCGCCAGAGCCTCGTCGATGGAGTTGTCCACCACCTCGTAGACCAGATGATGATACCCGCGTTCCCCGGTGTCGCCAATGTACATGGCGGGGCGTTTGCGGACAGCTTCCATACCTTCCAAAACCGTGATGTTGGCCGCTGTGTAATTTCCCGCCGGCGTCTCTACCTGCATGGGATCCTGCTCTTCGCTGCGAGTATCTTCTGACATACCTTTTTCCGTGTTGGTTTTAATTATTTTAGTATAGCCGAACTCAGGGTCAAAAACAAGCTTATGTGCCAACCATGTTGCGCCACCTTTTTCCGTGTAAACGGGTTCTTCAAAGGGATCGGTTACACGTCCGCATGCCCACGGAATCCCCTTCTCCAGATGCGTGCGAATGCTCATCACCGTCGCGTCATGCGTCTCCCTCCCAAAAGCGTGTCAGAGCAGATCACTGATACGGGGCAGCGATTGCGCATGGCTCAGAGTCGACCACCCGGGAAGCGCCTTCGGTATGGGTCATTCTGTTACGTTTCAAAATCTCACAATGTGTCATAATGTCTCTCTTTTTTAATGCCAATTAGCTTCGGATAAATATTCTCAAGTTGTTTTATAAAAGTAACTTATAAAATATTATTTCGTTTTTTTTCAGCCTTGGCATAAGCTATGCAAAATGTAAGGCGATTATGGAATGTCGAAGCGAACAGAGAACAACACACCATAATGAAAGGAGAAACATCATGAGAGCCTATCTGAATACCATTGGCAACCCGTGGCGCGTATTTGACGAGTTAATGAGCGAGTTTCCCTATGATCTCCTCAACAACGCATGGCGTGCCAGGAGCGGACTTTTCCCGCGTGTGAACGTCTGGGAAAGCGAGAAGGGCTTGGTCGTCGAGGCCGAAGTGGCGGGAGTCAACCCCGACAAACTGGATGTGGCGGTTGACGCCAACGTGCTGACGATTAAGGGCGAGAAGGAACAGGCGGATGGTTCCGCGAACGAATTCCAGCGCAGCTTCAATCTGCCGTTCGAACTGGAGAACGAGAATATCAAGGCAACCGTCAAGAACGGCATGCTGACCGTATCGATTCCCCGAAAGGCATCTGAAAAGCGGATGATTGCCATCGAAAAACTGTAACCGGGCATCAGAACGGAAAGGAGAATAATCATGAGCTTGATCAAGAAAACAGAGCAAGAGGTACAGAAAGTCAACCGTGCGGAGATGACCCCTGTGAGCCGGGTTGAAGAAAAAGAAGATGGCTTCACCCTGACGGTTGAACTGCCGGGTGTAGGTGAGAAAGACATCGAACTCACGCTGGAGAACAGAACGCTGTCCATCACGGCTGAAAACACGGTTCAAAGCTTCAAGGACCACACCTTGGTTCTCACGGAAATCCCAGAGGTTCGGTACCGCACGGCGTTTGATCTGCCGGAGCGCGTAGACACGACGGGGATCAAGGCGGCCAACAAAAATGGTCTCCTGATCCTGACGCTTCCGAAACACGAAGAGGTCAAGCCGCGTCGCATCGCCATCACAGCGGGATAGCAAACCCGATGCCTGTGACGCGTACAGCACCTTTGAAAGTTCAGGGAAACAGGGTTCAGGGTATCAGTAGAACACGGTACCCCTGAACCCTGTTGTCTATTGCAGTTAGCCACTCACCTCTGCTATTCTTCCTCACATGACTGTACGATTCATGAGGACCCATCCTGCGGCCGTGCTGCCATCCTATGCCCGTCCTGGCGATGCGGGGATGGATGTGTGCGCCTGCGAAGCCGCAACCTTACATCCGGGCGAACGCCAGTTGGTGAAAACCGGATTGGTGATGGAATTGCCGCACGGCACAGAGGCGCAGATGCGGCCTCGCAGCGGGCTAGCCTTAAAGCACGGCATCACCCTCCTTAACACCCCGGGAACGATCGATGAAGGCTATCGCGGCGAAGTCGGCGTGATTCTGATCAACCTCGGGGCAGAACCTTTTGTTATCCAGCCCGGCATGCGCATTGCGCAAATGGTCATCGCACCCGTCCTGCACGTTGACACGGTCGAGGTTTCAGCGGTCTCGGGCACAGCCCGCGGCACAGGCGGGTTCGGTTCCACCGGCGAGTGAGGACCCTTCGACTCGATCCCGAAAGGCGGCATCGTGACGCCATTCACTCGACATGGATCGTCACCGTGTCTGAGGCACCCGACACCGCAGAGCAGATGATACGTTGCGTGCCGCGTTCCGGTGTCCAGAAAAAAGGCTGTCCGCCTGCAGTCGTGCCTTCCAAAGCATCATTGCGAAACCAGTAGACCGCTTCACCGGACGCCACACCGGCAACTTTGAAGACGACCTGTTGCGAGGCAAGTCCATCCGCGATTCGAAACACAGAGCCCTCCGCAGGCGAGACAATCTTCATCACATCGCCTCCCGCATGCGCATCTGTCATGTTCCGCCTCTGAGCATCCAGAAAAGCTGCCACCTCGAGCGGCCAACGAGCCCGAATCGGCCCTTTGCCATCGCGGACATGGACGGGGCAGATCTCGCACGACGAGCACTGCACCAAACCAAGATCTTTTTCGCGCCATTCGCATAGCGGCCCGGCTACCCGTCCGGACACCGCACACACCTCACGCTCCTTCACCGCGGCTGGGCGTTCATACCACGGCGAACCGCCCGTCGGATATAAGTGGCGGATAATCTCCCAGACAACCGGAGCGGCGACTTTCTTGCCTATCAGCGTTTCAGAGCCGCGCCGGCCACTCTTGAACCCGCACCACACTGCTACCACGTACTCGGGATTCCATGCCACGGTCCAAGCGTCGCGAAAACCGGACGACGTGCCGGTCTTCCACGCGAACCGCGCCAATCGCACATTCGCCACATGTCCCACGGCGTCTTGTGCACGTTCGTCTCCGCTCAGCATCTCGGTCACAAGCCAGCTCGCACCTTCAGAAAAAATCCGCCGCCCTTCTTGTGGACAGGAGGCAGGCGGTCCGTCCTTTTCCTCGAAAAAGCGGCACTGTTGCCAGCGTCCGCCCCGCGCCAGGCAGGCGTAAGCGTTTGCCAGTTCGATGAGACTGGCCGAGCCGTTGCCCAGCACTAATCCAAGTCCGTAATGAGCCGCGGAGCGGTTCAGCGCGTCCAGCCCCAACTGCCGCAGAGTCTCATAGAACAGCGGTTGTCCGACTCGTTCCTCAACCTCGATGGCCGGCAGGTTCAGTGAGAGGATCAGCGCTTCCCTCGCGGTCACAAGTCCCATGAATGAACCTGAAAAGTTAAGCGGCTCATCATTGCCGAAGCGGCGCGGCACATCGGCCAGCACCCAGCCGGGAGTGAGCATCCCGCGGTCCATCGCCAGAGCGTAGACGAAAGGCTTGAGCGTCGATCCGGCCGGCCGCGGCATGGCCGCCGTGTTGACCTGGCCGTCAGGCACATCAAAATAAGCACCGGAACAGCTCATCGCGCGCACCGCGCCGCTGTTGACCTCTAGTACCACGGCAGCCACATCGCACCCCTGCGCCTCAGCCTGCCTAGCGACGCGCTCGCTCACCGCGTACTGTAAGGCCCGTTCAAGCGTAGTCGTTAAATCACCCGTATACCGACGGGCGGTCTGCTGCACCCAGTCGCAGAAGAATGGCTCCGCAAACGGTCGCGGCGCGCGGCGCAGGACAAGCGGCATCCGTTCCGCATCGTTGCGTTGTTCCGCCCGAACCATTCCGAGTTGCTCCATTCGGTCAAGCACATAGGTCCGCCGTTTTTTTGCGGCCTCCGGATAGCGGTCCGGACGAAAACGAGTTGGCGACTGCAACAGCCCCGCCAACAACGACGCTTCGGCCAGGTTAAGCTCTTTTGGCGCTTTGCCAAACCAGCCCCACGCGGCGGCTTCGACACCCACGAAATTGCATGCAAACGGCGCGCGATTGAGATACTGGCTCAAAATCTCCTCTTTCGTCATCGTACGCTCCAGCCGTAAAGCCTGTACCGACTCAATCACCTTCCAGAACAGGTTCCGGCGGTGTGGCCGAATGAGCCGCACGGTCTGCATCGTGATCGTTGAAGCACCCGAAATCCTGCGGTGCGAGGTGATATTCTGCCAGGCCGCACGCGCCAGCGCACCCGGATCGACGCCGTGATGCGAGGTGAATCTTTTGTCCTCTGCCGCAATCACAGCCTGCACGATCCAATCGTCAGGGGAGGCCTGATAGTATGGACGGCAATCCTGATCGTTCGGCCCGAGCCCCACGCGCATCACGTGTCCTGAGCGGTCGCGCAGGATCACCCCCGTTGGGGTGCGCTTCGCCCTTTCCAGCGGCGGCGGACACGCACACCACAGGATCACAGCGGCGCAAAATCCAACGGCCATCAGCCGCAGGACGCCGCGGCCAAACCGTCTTGGCCATCCCTGTCTCATAACCCCTCCGTAAAAGCGCTCGCTCGCATAGAAATAAAGCAGACCGGACTCACTCCTTCACCGTCACCCTCCCGCAACCGTGGCGGCTCAATGTGTCAGGTGCATACATCGCGGAGGCCATGACCGCCGGCACGACGAATTCTCCGGGCGTCACCACACGTGCCGCGTAATGGAAACATTGCGGGCCATCGACTGTTTTGCTGAAGAGCAACAGCCGGTCATCACGGGCCTCCCGATGCAAGATCCAGTCAGCTTCGTCGGTCTTGACCCAAGGCAATGTTCCCGCCTTGGCTAACCCGCTGTTTTCAATCTCAAAACACGCTGGAAGCAGATCCTCGATCACCAGACTCGTCTGTTTTCCGTCTAGCGGATCGAGCGTCAGCCGAATGATCACCAGGGTGCCCCGTCGTAACGCGGCAGGATCAACGGGCCGGCCCTCCACGTCCAGCCACTCGCGCCTTATCTTGATCCCCCTATCGATCTCCTTGATGCCGGACACCAACGGCACACACGCCATGCGCCTCGTCACATACATGAGCCCCGGCCCCTGATTCGTCAGCTTCACCGCCTGGCGGTCCGCTTCCGCACCAGGCACCCACGTGTACGCCTGGGTCGCCGCCACGCTGCGGCTCTGTGCGGCCCACCCCAAGACCGGCGCGAAAGTCTGCGGTCCAGCCGGGGCGTGTCGCGCATACGCGCCTAGCGCCAGCAGAGCCAACGCGTTATCCTGCGTGGAGCCCCAGTGACCTTCCTCGCGCCGCGCCTTCTCGATCTCCTGACAGCAAGCAACCACCAAGGGTGCCGTAGCATCCAGCTCCAGCCAGGCCAGCAGCCCGAAAGCCGCTTCGCGCAGCCCGCTCACGCCGCTCACTTCGGCCAGCACACCGCGAGCTTTAGGAATCTCGCCGGAGCGTATAAGCGCACGTGCCAAATGGAGTCGATTCTCAACGGACAGTTCGTGAGTCTGCTCAAACAGCCTTAACAGCCAACCGTGATCGGGCTTACCCGCCAGCGCCAAAACTTCACAGACATAGGCGCGCGACTGCGTGCTGTCATCATCCAACCGGTTTGCCAACAGCCGCGTCACCTCCTCCATGGTTTCTCTGGCAACGGGATAGCCTGCCCGCGCCGCCTCAACCAAAAAATGGGAGGCATAGACCGTTGCAGGGCCGTCACTTTCCTGCACCTCGGGCCACATCGCGAACCCGTCGCAGCGCTGCATGGAGAGTACCCGTAACACCGCCGCGTTGATCCGCCCGGGAGCCTCTTCCGCAAGGGTGCTTCCTTTTGTCGGCAACCGCCCGGCCAGGTCGCCCAGCGCCAACAGCGGAAAGACCGAAGACACGGTCTGCTCTAAGCACCCATACGGATATTCGGCCACATACTCCAGCGCTCCCAGCAGGTTGACCGTCGGTTGCGCCGCGCAGAAGAAGGTCTGGCTGAAGCTATCTTCCAGAACGCCCGTCAACGGCGCATAGGTTTTCATCTCGCCGGGCTTCAGCACGCTGTGCTCGACAGTCACTTGCCACGCGGCTGCCGGACGCACTGCAAGCTCGACCGGCTCCTCGTACCGCTCTCCCGCGCCTTCGGCCTTGACGGTCACCTGCGCGGTGCCGGACTGTTCCCGCGCGGTCACCTTAAGCGGCACGGTCTGCGACGTGCCTGCCGCAAGCGGAACCTGCTGCTCACCAGCCCCGCAAACAAGAGGCCCCTGCGTAACAACTGAAACGCGCGCGGTACAGGCCACGCCGCTCTCGTTATGCAGCGTGACCTGCATCAGCGCCGCGTCTCCCGGCGCTAGAACGCGCGGAAGATCCGGCTGCACCACCAGCTTGCGCTTGACCTTTACCGGCGCGTCGGAAGAGCCCGCGGCATTCGTATTCCACGCCACGGCCATCAGCCTTAGCTCGCCCGTGAATTCGGGAAGCTCGAAGGGCACTGTTGCAGCGCCCTTCGCGTCCAGCGCCACCTTGGCCTGCCACAGCGCCACCGGCTTGAAGCGCCGCGCCGCCACGGGATTGAGCCGCTTGAGCAACTCGTCCCCGCCGTCGCCGCCGATGTGCGAGGCTCCGCCGAACAGTCTCTCGCTGGTGATCGGCATCAACTGCCGATAGGTGTCATGAAAGGCGAGCGCGCCCGCGCGCGTTTCCAAAAAATAGGCATGCGGGTCCGGAGTCTTGTAATCCGTCAGCATGCAGACACCTTCATCCACCGCCATGACCGTCACTGCGGCTCCGCATGAGGGACGGCCCTCGGAGTCGGTCACCGCGACACGCACGGGCAGCGTGCTCCTGGGACGCCACACCGCCGCTTCAGGGGTCACGCTCACCTTGAGCCGGCGTTCCGGCGGACAAACCCGCAGCGGGACAAGGCCCGAAGCGCGGTGTGCGCTCCAGACACTTTCAGCCACAGCCGGACGCACGACGCTGACCGCGACCTCCACATTGGGGGCAAACGCTTCGCTCACCGTCCAAGCCACTTCCGCCGTATTGTTGGTCAGGTTCAGCACGCGGCTCTCTAAAACCCGCGCCTGTTGCAGCGAGACCCAAGCCTGTCCCGCGAAAGGTGAGCGGATCTGCAAGCGGGCGGTCTCGCCGGGCACATACTCGGGCTTATCGAAAATTAACTCCACGCGGTCAGGGCTGGATCGGTCCCACGTGCCCTCCTCCTGCCCGTCTCCTCCTACGGCGAACGCCCAGCTCGAAGACGTTTGAGAGACCGGCTCGGTAAACGTAAGCACATATGCGCCGGCAGCTTGCACGGTAAACGCATAAACACTGTCTTCCGCGCACGTCTCCACCGAGTTTTCCGCTACCGTCGTCTTCACGCGCTCGCTGGACCATTGATAGAATCCCGAGGGCTCTTTACGCATGTTGCTGATCCACGAGATCTGCTCAAGCTTAACCTTTAACGGCGTGCGCTCCACATGCCGCGAACCGTCCGGGTTGACCGCCGCCAGCCTCATCGTCTGCGGCACACCGACGCGGATCATTTGACCCGCATCTGGCTTGAGCCCGACGTAAAAAGGATAGGGGTGGAGCTTCACAGTGGCCCGCGCAGACACCGTGCGTCCGCCGGTTTCTGTCACCGTGCCTTGCACCACCGCATTCAGTTGAGCGGGCGGCCTCATTTCAGTTCCCACTGCCACACGGTAAACGGCAGTGCCGTCTTCTGCCAGTGTCTGGCGTTCACACCTGTCCTGCTTAAACGGGAACGCCTTCTCCGCGTCGCCGAACCGGTAGTCTTTCCATCCTTCCGGCTTGAAATCGTCCTCCACATAAGTCACGCCTGCCTCCGCAGCCAGCCCGCCCGCGGGCTTGCCAAAAAGATGCTCCGCAAACAGTTTGAACGTAAGTGTCTCACCTGCATGCACCGTCGCGGGAAGTTCGAACAGCTTCAGGCGGGTTTGCGGGGGCACAAACGCCTCCAGCATGACCGCACGTTCTCCCAGCACGGCTCCGTCTTTGCCCGGAAGACAGGCCTTCAACGCGTATGTTCCGGAAGGCAGATAGTCGGGCAAGGTCACCTGCGCGACGGCGGCACCCAGCGCGTCAGGCATGAGAGGGAGCGTCTTGAAGGTGCGCCCGTCGGGCTTAATCACATGCAGCACGATGGGGAACGGCACTGGTGCACGCCCTTCCCGCGTGCGCAGCAACGCCTGTACGAAGGCGGTTTCGCCATGCCGATAAAGGTCGCGCTCGCTCATCACAAACGCCTCGCACGCGTTCCGGCCTAAATAGCCGCGCTTGGCCGAGACGGCTTGTTCCACTTCCGTGCGCCCCGTCAGCGGGAGAAACGTGCTGTCCGTGCCATTCGGCGCCTGCGCCACGAGAAGGAACGGCTCCCCTTCCCGCGGTTCAACTTTCAAATGGACAAAGCCCTGAGCATCGCTGAGCCCCTGAGCCAGCAGCAGATTATTGCGCCCGAAGAGCTCTACCCGATACCCCGCAACCGCGCTCCCGGCGCGCAGGGAGGTCACCCAGACGGTCATGGCTTTATCTTCAGCGCGTACGCTGAGCCCGATGTCGGTCACGCACAGCAACCGGCTCTTCAGGTCGACCCCCGACGCACCAACTTCCAACAGATAAACACCCCGAGGGGAGTCGGCAACATATTCGCCGAGATGGATCATCAGCCGTTGTTCCTTATTACGGGCCGCGCTCACCTGATTGGTGCGTACCACCGGACAAGCGGTCAGCTCTTTTGACAAAGCGTGAGCCTCGTCCCCCCACCAGGCTTCATACAGGCCAGCCTCGCGCATCGCGAGTTGGACGAGGTTCTGCGGCAAAACGCGCGCGACCGAACTCACCACCTGCGGCGTATTGACGGTCAGGACGGGGACCGTCAGCCGTCCCTCGGGGGCCAGATAGCGACCGTCGACCGCGATCGAAACGGCCGGTTTACGGTGCCGGATCAGAATCGTCCGCCGAGACTCTTTCTCCAGCTTGTATCCGTCCGTAGAACGTAGCCCCTCATGAAAGATGAAGGTATACGGCTGTCCGATCTCGAAGGGACCAACAAGACTTACTCCGTGACCATATTCTTCGGAAGTCACGGTGAAGATGACCGCAGGTTCGCAGGTGATTCGCGTTTTTGCATCCCGCACATCCACCGGCTGCGTGAAGCGGGCCGTCACCACGGGATGCCCGAATGGCGGTGTCTCGCCGCTGATTTTCGTGAAGCGGAACTCGGGCACCACCGGCAACAGGCGCTCCTCTGTCTTTTCCAACGCCCCCACATCCCGCGATCCGGAACGCACTCCCGCCGCCAGTCGCACAGTAAGGCGGTCCGCCAGCACCGGCGTGTCGCTCTGCACCCGGCAGGCATGATTGCGGTTTTTTCCGACAAAGTGCCACGCCACAGGTTTACCGTTCTCCGTCAGTGTGAGACGTTCCGCAAAGCCTTTCCAGTCCACCCAGCCGTCGAACTCGAACGCCACGGTCAGCAGCCGCTCAGGCGTCAACGCGGCCTGCTCCAGACGCGTCAGCGCCAGCGACTTTAACTCCGGAATTGTCGGCGCCTCCGTCTTTGGGCCTCCGACCTCCGGCCGCTGAACCCCGCTGCTCGATTTCACCCACCACCACCCGCAAGCGTTGACAACCAGAAATGCGCACGCGATCCAGAACCAGCGATCAACACGCCAAGACTTCATGAGACAACCCTCCCATAAAAAAATTAGAAAAGAGGCCGTCCGCAGAGCGAGAGCGAGCGGCGGGGAAAAGTGAAATGATAGACGAAGAATAGCAAGAGACAAACAGACAGGGATACGGTGCCCTGACA
>JAEAMG010002674.1_pt1 | contig 10751 bp, 11 predicted proteins | sample 8958741 | NCBI WGS metagenome assembly JAEAMG01 (sample SAMN16933256, study PRJNA681125) | bioreactor sludge metagenome | isolation source: anaerobic bioreactor treating anionic surfactant - SDBS | place: India: Bengaluru | collected 2019-02-28
TAAAGAACATAATTTATTAACAATCAATATGTTAATAATTATTAAGGATCAACTAGCTATTATCGACAATGGTTTTTAAAAAGAGGATTAACAAAAATTGAGGCTGTCATCAGAGAAAATAATGGAAAAATGGTGAGTGTCGAAATCAAGGATTTTGGAACAACGAAAAGATTAGCCCTGAAAGAAATAAAGCAGATGATGAAAATTAAAGATGGGCAAGAATATTGGATTAATCCTCGAAACTGGGAAAAGAAAAATGAATAAAAACGCCCTGCAACACGCAATAAAAAACATAGGGCAGAAAGTGCTAGATTTGAACGACATAACATTTAATAAACGGCTTGGTAAATGGATAGGTAAGAGCTTTGAAGTGCCCTACGTTTCTTATTGCCAACCGTTATGTGGCATTCTGAAAATCACATTTCTAATGACCCCTTTCATTTAGATTAAACATTAAAAATTAAAACAATGAGTCAAAATAATTTGGACAAATTTGATTTCTTTTTGGGGGAATGGAACTTAGAATATAGAATTCCAAAAAGTATTTTTAGTGAGGCATCAACAGATAGAGGTGTTGGATCATTTAGAAAGATCCTCAATGATAAATATGTATCATTTGAATACTCTACAAAATCGGGTGGAGAAGCAAAAGGCATATTTGCATGGGATGATAGATTAAAAATGTTTAGGTATTGGTGGTTTGAGAATTCTGGAAGTTTTCAATCAGCGACATGCAATTTTATTAATGATGTGACTTTAGCCATGAACTGGCATGATACTTTATTAGTTCAGACTTTTGTAAAAGAATCTTTTGATAGAGTTATCTTGAAAATGCAATATCCATCAGATAATAACGGTTTTGATTTAGTATTAAAAGTGATATTTACAAAAAAAATAAACGCCACATAACACGCGGTATAGCCAGTAAGGGTTTCATCGGTAAGCGAAGTTTATCACTCGTATCAATCTTTCGTCTCGGTTGATAGGAATGTCGCTCCGAAATCCCTTACTGGCCATACCGCCAACCGCTCGCAAGCATTATAAAAAAACAATAGAACTTATATATGAGAAAGAGCATAATAATATTTTTATTATCATTGACTAGCATTGCATTTGGACAAGAATTGCCTAAATCCAAAATGTATCAAGCAGACTTTGACTACTTGATTGAAAAACTAATTGAAACACACCCAGACCCTTACTTTGGATTTGGGGGTTCAATAGAATTTGCCAGAAGAAAAATACAAACATCTGAATCAATTACAGATTCAATAACGGATGAAGAATTTGTAATTCTGTTAAACAAGTTTCTATCAAACCTTAATGATGGGCATACATCGATATATTTCTCTAAAAGTGAAAACAAAATAAACAAAGTTCTTCCATTAAAACTTAAAATTTCGACTGACAAACTATATGTTCAAAGTTGCACCGATGAATACTTTAAATTCAAAGGGTATCAGATACTAGAAATCAATAAAATTTCGATAACAGAATTATTAATAAGAGCTAAGACATTTGAGCCTTCTGAAAATGTTTCAGGGGAATATTACAATCTTATTCAGATTATCAATAACCCGCAACTTACCCAAAAGTTCTTTGGTACAGAGAAGCTGGAATTTACACTTAACAGTAATGAAGGAAAGACATTTTCAATAGAAGTACCCTACCTGGAGGAAGTGAAATTCATAACAGAAAAATCAAAACTTGATTTTAAGAATGATAATGAATTGCTTTATTGGTCAATGATTGGGAAAAATAAGGATATTGGTTATTTAGCTTGGAACAGCATTTTAAGCCGTGAGGTAGTTGAAGATGTATATAAAAACGCCCCCAATTGGATTCAGGGCAATTTAAATTGGGCATATAATTATTTAAACGAAAAACAAACTGGAAGCATAGAACAAGACATACAACGGATTCCATCTTTGTATGAACAGTATTATTTGCTTGCAGAAGCCATGAAAACGAATAACTCAAGGCATCTGATTATTGATTTGAGAAGTAATAGTGGAGGAATGACACCAATTGTAAAACCGTTATTATATATTTTATTTGGGGATTCTTACCTCAATTTCGATTTTGAAGCCGAAATGATTCGAAAAATATCACCCTTGTATTTGCAAAAGATTGGGTTTAAAGATATCGCCGATTTTAATAAGGCATATAATTATAATTTTAAAATTGGTGATTACATATTTGATAGTTTTGGCAATTTCGATACAAATTTGACACTTGAACAGAGAAAGAAAAATATTGAGAATGGATATAATGGTTTTGGTGCGGATTACATTAAAAAAACAGAACACCTAACGAATATTCAAATTTATGTCCTTACTTCTCCTCAGACCTTCAGTGCCGCCTATCATTTTTCTTATTTTCTTAAAAAACTCGGCAGTACAAAACTTATTGGTGTTGCATCAAGACAAGCAGGTAATGCATTTATGGAAACGACAAATATTACCTTGCCAAACACAAAAATTACAGGTAGTATTTCAAATTCAAAACAGATCCTATTTAAGGATAACCCAGAATTAGGAAGGCTTCTCAAACCCGATTATGAAATGACCTGGAATGACTTTGAAAATTTGCGGTTTGATAAAAATACAGAGATTCTTAAAACACTGGAAGTGATTGAAAATGAAGATAAATAACGCTTGCTAACATACGGTATAGCCAATAAGGGTTTCAGTGGTATGCGAAGTACATCGCCCGCATCAATCTTTCGTTTCGGTTGATAGGAATGTCACTCTGCAATCCCATACTAGCCATACCGCCAACCGTTATGGCTCTCAGGAAAAAGCAATTCGCAGTAGATATGAACCAATCAACTTTATCCGATGAACGACTTCAACATTGTTAATCTGACACCTGAGAACTTTGCTGAATATGGCGTCTGTGGCTATAAAGACATAGGCAAGCATAAGGAGCTGAGGGCAAAGTTGGAATGGTTCACCGAGTATTATCCCAAAGGATTAAGAATAAAAGTGGTAGTTACTCCCGCAGGAGGATACCAGGGAATGATAGAATACATCCCGGGAGAATATGCGCACAGACCTGTCATCGCCGGGGGATTCATGTTCATTCACTGCATCTTTGTAGGTTTCAGAAAAGAATTTAAAGGGAAAGGTTTGGCTTCATCTTTAATTCTGGAGTGCATCGAAGATGCGAAAGCCCAGAAAATGGAAGGGATTTCTGCTGTAACAAGAAGAGGCTCTTTCATGGCGGGCAGTGAAATATTTGTAAAAAATGGGTTTGTATCCGTTGAGCAAGCCAAACCCGATTTCGAGTTGATGGTTAACAAGCTAAAGGATAACGATCTATTTCCATCCTTCAACAAGGAAATTTTAGCCAATACAAATGAATATCAACAAGGCCTGACGATATTCCGGTCACCCCAGTGTCCATACACGGAAAAGAATGTCATGGCTATTCTGGAAACGGCACAAAAAAAATATAAGATTAAAACTCAGTTGATTGATTTACAGAATCACCAGGCAGCTCAGAATACTCCCAATCCATTCGGGAGTTTTGCAATGATTTTTAATGGAAAAATAATCAGTCATCATCCCATCAGCAACACCCGCTTTGAAAACATAATGAATTCATTGACAAACTTATGAATTTCTCTTTAAATCAAATTGTTCAAATAACTCTACGAGCCATAACATCCGCTAAACCTGATGCTCATGTAGCTATATGTCGTTTAGTGACCCAGCGTGCTATCGCACTGGTTTAGCGGTAACCTTTATAGTTCATTTCATAAAAATCTCTCCACCATGTAATGCCATTCCTCAAATAACTATAACTTATTAGATTCTAATAATTTATTCTGTCGTTAAAATAACTAATGATCAAAACAGTAACTATGAAAAGCCTAATTAATAAAATATTTCTTGATATGGTCCCGGTTATATTAGGGATACTTATTGCTCTCTTGATTGGAAATTGCAAAGAAAATGCAGACGATAAAAGATTTGTTAAAAAAATCCTTTTTTCAGTATCTCAAGAACTAATTGAGAACAAGTCTGACCTTGAAAAGGCATTAAATGAACACAAATCAACAATTGATACCATAAACAAGTATTTACATTCCTCAGACATCACTATAGGTCATATTATAAGCAAGACACAAGGTTTAAGCATGATAAATATCCAAAACACTTCTTGGAAAACATTTTTAAATTCTAATATGGATCTTATTGATTATAGATCAATTTCATTACTTACGAGTATTGAGGAGAGTAAAGAAAACATGAGACTTCAAGAGGGAAAGATAGTTGACTTGGTATATGAAAGCCTGACTTCAAATGATATAATAAAAAAGAATCTCCTAATGCTAATGATTAATGACCTAGTCTCATTAGAGCAAGGACTATTAGAAATGCATATTGAATTTCTAAACTTAAGAAAGAACACAACAAGAAAGGATATGCCAATGGAATAAGTAATGAAACTAACTATAACACCGTGTATAAGCCATTGCTGGCAGTGGGTTGCGGTAGTCATCACTCTTGGTCAAGCTTAGCTAAATTGACCAGCAAGTGCTCTGAATCATGCAACGGCTCATACACGTAAACGTTACAGGCAATTTAAAACAGACACCCAATGAAATGTAAACAATTAATCTTTTTCATTTTTAGTGTAATGATTTTCTTGACTTTTTTTTCAGGAATCATCAGACACGATGTTGATGAAAAAGCATACTTAAAATTAGCGGCTAAAAAACAGTTTGACTGTGTCGGACGAGTATACAAAGACACATCAGCAAGTGGTTCTTGTGTTTTAATTAGTGACCGTTTTGTTTTATCTGGTGCTCACCTATTTATTGACAGTGATACAAGACCCGACACCATAGAATTTAATGGGCAGACAGTTGTTGCTTATGTTCCTTATAATCATAGAGTAACTGATGTAAATAATCTTAATTTGGTATTTAAAGGTCAAAAAGTCAAAGTCAAAAATTTAATCGTACATCCCAGCTATTTAGATAGTTTGACAGAAGGTTCGTGTGACATTGCACTTTTAGAATTGGAGCAACCTTTGGAAAATATTAGACCTGCAAAAATAAATGCTGCATTTGACGAACTAAATTCCAATGTTGTAGGTGTTGGTTATGGTGCATCTGGACCAGCAGATAGGCCTGATTTAGTGGGACTACACAACAAAAAAATTGCTGGAGAAAATGTAATTGACAGCATTGGAGGACAAAAATATTTAGGTGTTGAAACTTTACTTATTTGCGACTTTGACCATCCAACAAGAAAAGATTGTAATAAATTAGGAAGTCCTATACCAAGACCATTAGAGTATATTTGCTCTGGTGGTGACAGCGGCGGAGGACTATTTAGAAAAAAAGGAAAAATATGGGAGCTGGTGGGTATTTGTTCAGGTGCAGGAACTGACATTGAACAATTAATGAAAACAGGTTATTACGGGCATACAATGGAATGGACTAGAGTTTCGGTTCTTGCAAAATGGATAGATGAACGAAAAAGATAAACTGCCTGTAACAGGCGTTTGGCTCAATGGCGGGTGAAGTGGTTAATTGAACATTCTATCTCGCATCAACTTTTGTGGTATATTGACAGTGAAGTGCTCCGAAATCCGCCACTGCGCCTAGCGCCAAACCGTTGTGCTTAATACTAAAAAGACTCGCTCACACAAGAAACTGAAATGAAATTAGAAGATTTCGGATATAATAATAAATTTGAAAAATTAAGGATTGAGAATAACCTTAAAGATTTTGAGATTGGAAGAGTTATATCGGAACATAAAGAAAGGTATATTGTAAAAACTAAAAAGGGAGAATTGGAAGCCGAGATAACGGGGCATTTACGATTCTCATCAAGAAGCCGTGAAGATTTTCCGGCAGTTGGCGATTGGGTTGCATTGACAATGCATGATTCAGATTTTTCAATAATTCATAAAATATTACCAAGATTCTCAGTTATTTCAAGACAGGCCGTTGGCAAATTCGGAGAGATACAAATAATCGCAACAAATATTGATTACGCTTTATTAGTGCAAGCCGCTGATAGGGATTTCAATATTAATAGACTTGAAAGATACCTGACAATTTGTAATTCATCAAAGGTTAGCCCCATTATAGTGCTCAGTAAGATTGATTTAATAGATGAGCATAGGACTTTTGAGATATTGGAGAATATAAAAGCCCGGATTAAAAATGTTCCGATTATTGCAATAAGTAACGAATCGCAAGACGGATACGAAAAAATAAAAACGATTATTGAAAAAGGTAAAACATATTGTATGCTTGGTTCTTCAGGCGTTGGGAAATCTACTTTATTAAATAATCTTTCTGGCAAGTCTATAATGAGAACAGATACAATTAGCCAGAGTACAAATAAAGGAAGACACGTTACAAGTCACAGGGAATTGATTATTCTTGAAAACGGGGGAATATTAATAGATAATCCAGGGATGAGAGAAGTAGGTATTGCTGATTCAACAAGTGGTTTAGAAATCACATTTGACTTGATTATCAGACATTCTCAAAATTGTAAGTTCAAAGATTGTACTCACACGAATGAGAAAGGCTGTTCTGTTATAGAAGCCGTTGAAAAAGGAGAAATAGACAGTGCTTCTTATGAGAATTACTTGAACATGGAAAGAGAGAAAGCTCATTTTGAATCATCGGTTGTTGAAAGGCGAAAAAAAGATAAAGACTTTGGGAAGATGATAAAAAACTACAAAAAAGACATGAACAAAAATAAGTGCTAAGCACAACACGCGGTATAGCCAATAAGGGTTTCAGTGGTATGCAAAGGTTTGCTCCCCGTTTTAATTTTTCGTGTATCTTGATAGGAAATCTCCCGCAATCCCTTACTAGCCATACCGCCAAACGTTGTGGGTTATTAACATGAATGCATCCTAATATTAATAAAAGCTAAATTGGTTAAAATTTTAAATTATATGAGAAAACAATTATTAGTAATAGCTTTAATCACAATTTCAAGCATCGAACTATATTCTCAGATTATTTTTGAGAATGGTTATTTCATTAATGAATCAAACGAAAAAATTGAATGTTTAGTTAAAAATGTTGACTGGATAAATAACCCAACGGAATTTGAATATAAGCTTTCCCCAAATGATACAGTTCAAAAAGCAACTCTTCAGACAGTTAAAGAATTTGGAATCAATAATTTTTCCAAATATATCAGAGCTAAAACCAATATTGATAGGTCTTCTAACCAATTAGATAAAATGAGTTCTGAAAGAAATCCCAATTTTCAGGAAGAGGTGTTATTTCTCAAAGTTCTTATTGAAGGTCAAGCATCGTTATTTATTTACATTGATGGTAATTTGACCCGATTTTTTTATAAATTAAATGATTCTGAAATAATTCAATTAGTCTATAAAAGATATTTAGTTGACCCTAAAATCTTATATAATGACTACTTTAAACAGCAATTATTCCTGGAGTTGAAATGTGAAGGAATACAATTAAATGATTTAGAACATCTAAGATATGATAGACGTGACATAGAACGATTATTTATAAAATATCATGAATGTACCAGTTCTAATTACATCAGCTTTGAGTCAAAACAAAAGAAGGATTTATTTAATTTAACCATTAGACCAGGTTTAAATTATAGCAGTTTAGAAATACAAAATTCTATGACAGGTTCAAGAGATACTGATTTTGGGAATAGTATTGGAATTAAGTTTGGTATTGAAACGGAATTCATTTTACCATTTAATAAAAACAAATGGAGTGTAATAATTGAACCAACTTACCAATATTACCAATCAGAACAATCGGAGGAAACAAGCAGTGTATCAGGTGGAATTCTTGTTTCAAAAGTTGATTACAGATCAATTGAATTGCCTGTAGGTGTACGACATTATTTTTATTTAAATGATAGATCAAAACTATTTATAAACCTTTCTTATGTTTTTGATATTCCAATTAATTCATCCATTAAATTCTTAAGAAACGATGATTCAGTGTTATCTGGAGTCGAGATTAAATCAAGTAGAAATTTAGCTTTAGGAATAGGCTATAAATACAGGGATAGATATAGCATAGAAATACGATATAATACAAATCGCGAAATTTTAGGTGATTACATATATTGGAATTCGAATTATAATAGTTTAAATATGTTTTTTGGATTTTCAATGTTTTAATAGCAACCCAGAACAAGTAAGGCTTCGTGCGGCGCAAGCCAAGCATGAAGCCGTGGTGCGCGAATTCCCACAGACCATTGAGGTTATATTATGGGGATTAAATCAAAAAACATTGCCATAGAGTCGTACCCAACGCCATCCGTTCATTGAAATTCTGAAAAGAAACAGGCGATCCAAGCACCGGAACCAGCTTTAAAGAAAGACCCCAATGGCATTTATGGTGAGTTTGTGCCATAGGATAGTGGGTCCGGAATGCGGGCATGTTTGTCATCATTGATGTTGATTCTGGGATGAATGAATAAGCTGATTCAAGTACACAAGGGGTGGTCCCTGCCGGGAAGAAACCGTTCAATGGTAACCATCGTCAACTGGCCACATTCGGGGCAGATATCCGGATCGTACCCAAGTCTCCGACGGCAGATCTCTTTCCAGTGCTCCCTTTTTATGGATGGTTCCACCCTTACCCCCATGCTGTGTTGCAGCTGGTGCAATATCGGCCGATGGGTTGCAGATAGAAAACCGAAATGGCGGATGCGCACAAATCCTTTATTCAGGATATGCTGACTGAAACGGCGAGGAAACTCAACCCCCTCCAGCGTCATGACCTTTCTTCACCGACTCCCGCAATGCCCATTGCATGCCCCGCACACTCAGCGGAGAGCCCGCTGCATTGCCATTGAACAGATACTGTACCGGCTGGCAGGCATAATAGTACTTGCGAAGCACTTCCTGGATCAGAGGCGACAGAGGTACATAACGGTCCTTGTTGTATTTGCTCTGCCGTATGTGGATCATCATCCGCTCCGAATCAATGTCCTTCAACTCCAGGCGCGAAACTTTCCGTGCACGGAGGCCCGCAGAATACATCAACGACAACAGCACTCGATGCTTTAACAACTCCGGAGTTTTGAGCAACGCCCGGTATTCGGATCGGTTCAGCACCACTGGCAAGGTTTTCTCCCGCTTTATCGATGGAAGCTTCACCGCTTTGTCATTCATCCCCAGTAACCGGTAACAATACCGAAGACCGTAAACCGTGAATTTACAGTCACTAAGAGAAGGACTCGCCGATTTGTGTGCCAGCGAAGCCAGGTACCGGTTGATCTCCCGCTCGCTGATATGCTGCCGAAGTTTGCCGAAATGCAGGCTTAGATGAGCCAGCTTGCGTGCATAATTGGTAAGCGTACTTTGCGTCTGTCCGCTTAAGGTAACCTTGTCCTGCAGTTCCTTATAAAGTTTTGAGAACCCATGGATTTCGTGGCTGGCTTGTTCTACAATCGTAAATGTTTTTTACGTAACTTAGGTGTGGCTTTTTCCATAGTATTAAGAGTTTTGTTGTTAATACCCTTTATACCGTTTTCAATGAAAAAAGCTATCCCGTCTTCACGCTCAGCGTGGGACGGGATTTAGTGCAACTAAATATCGGAGATGATAAAATGAAAACAAATTTTAGTTCAACCATTAAAAATTCAGCATTATTATATTGTGTATTATTTACAATTGCGACATTAATAGATAATATTTTGCAATTGTGTCGAGGGCAGGTGGCAGATTCAAATTACCATATTATGAACAGGGCAGTGGTTATTCTAATTGCCGTCATAACAATAACAATATTTGATAAACTTAGGCTGAGAAATAAGATTTTATCACACATAGTAGCCTATGTAATTTCAATGTTAGTAGTTTTTGCCTATGTATGGTTTACTAGCTTTTTTGATCCATTAAGTCCCGATGCATATCAAGGTATTCTTATAATCTATACTGCCTTTGCTATTATTGTCGTAGCAATTATCGAAATAAAAAAGCGTATCAAAAGCAAAAAGCAGCTATAAAAAGACTAGGTGTTAGACCTGTTTTACTAAAGTAGGATAACCAAACGAAAAAAATTGAAAACCAGCCCCTAATAAGTAAGGCTTCGTGCGGCGCAAGCTAAGCATGAAGCCATGTTGCACAGCCTGTCCCGCTGAAAGCGGGAAAATCCCACCGACCATTGAGGTTATATTATGGGGATTAAATCAAAAAACATTGCCATAGAGTCGTACCCAACGCCATCCGTTCATTGAAATTCTGAAAAGAAACAGGCGATCCAAGCACCGGAACCAGCTTTAAAGAAAGACCCCAATGGCATTTATGGTGAGTTTGTGCCATAGGATAGTGGGTCCGGAATGCGGGCATGTTTGTCATCATTGATGTTGATTCTGGGATGAATGAATAAGCTGATTCAGGTACACAAGGTGTGGTCCCCTGCCGGGCAGAAACCGTTCAATGGTAATCATCGTCAACTGGCCACATTCGGGGCAGATATCCGGATCGTACCCAAGTCTCCGACGGCAGATCTCTTTCCAGTGCTCCCTTTTTATGGTTGGTTCAATCCTTACCCTCATACTGTGTTGCAGCTGGTGCAATACCGGCCGATGGGTTGCAGATAGAAAACCGAAATCGCGGATGCGCACAAAACCCGTAAACCGTGAATTTAAAGTCACTAAGAGAAGGACTCGCCGATTTGCGTGCCAGCGAAGCCAGGTACCGGTTGATTGAATATTCCGGACTAAATGGCGCCATTCATTCCGGTGGAAACAGCGCCAGTG
>JAEAMG010002675.1_pt1 | contig 10750 bp, 12 predicted proteins | sample 8958741 | NCBI WGS metagenome assembly JAEAMG01 (sample SAMN16933256, study PRJNA681125) | bioreactor sludge metagenome | isolation source: anaerobic bioreactor treating anionic surfactant - SDBS | place: India: Bengaluru | collected 2019-02-28
CAAGTTTTCAAACCGTAACTTTAGCTGGCCAGCGTTTTGTGATTGTTCCAGAAGCGGAGTTCCGCCGACTCTCACGAGACTCCGGCAAGCTCTCTTTGCCTGCACGCGATAATCGAGGAAATTATCCTGCCGCTGAAGCGTTGCAAGTATCGATAGCGCGGTCTATTGCACGGGAACGTCGAACTGCCGGTTACACCCAAATAGAATTGGCTCGACTTGCCGGCATACGTCCGGAAACGCTCAATCGCATCGAAAAAGGCAAGCATGCGCCAAGTGTGGCAACTGTCGAAAAAATTGAACGAGCGCTTGCCAAGGCCGCTAAAAAGGGGCGTTAATCGCGTAATCAATAAGTTCTTCGCTACTACGGCCTTGCGACCGTGGTGCCGCTCAGACGGCGAATCAAACGCCGCATCTCGAGCGCACTTAAGGTCGAAAGCACTTGGGGCACGGGAAGGCCTGTTTGGGCAACGATCCGGTCGATTGGCGTTGCCTCGCCGCTGATGGCCGACAGCACTTGCTGCTCCAATTCGTTCAACAGCAGTTCGGCGGGATGGTGGATCACTTGGCCGTCATCCCGGGGAACGGATTCGACCAGCGGACCAAGCTCTTCCAATACGTCGTCGGCCGATTCCACGAGCCTGGCTCCGTCGCGGATCAATTGATGACAGCCGCGCGACGTGCGGCTATCGACATTGCCTGGCACGGCGAACACCTCGCGCCCTTGTTCCATTGCATGGCGGGCCGTGATCAGCGCACCGCTGCGTTCGGCGGCCTCGACCACGATAATGCCGAGCGACATGCCGCTGATGATGCGGTTACGCTGGGGAAATGTACCCGAAAGCGGTGCCGCATGCGGCGGCGATTCGCTAATCAGCGCACCGTGTGAAGCAACTTCGTCGGCCAAACGGTCGTGTTCGGGCGGGTAGATGTTCATCACGCCGCTGGCCAACACGCCGATCGTTCGACCGCCCGCAGCCATTGCACCGCGATGGGCCGCCGCGTCGATTCCACGCGCCAAACCGCTGATGATCGTCAAACCGGCCCGGGCCAACGAGCCGGCAAGTCGTTCAGCTTGCCGCAGTCCGTATTGCGTGCCGTGTCGCGTGCCGACGATTCCCACTGCCAGGGCGTCGTTCGGTTTCAACTCACCGCGCATGAACAAAACGCCGGGCGGATCGTGTATTTCGCGCAATGGCCGCGGATAATCAGAGCGATCCTCCGTCAAAATGTCGATGCCATGCTCCTGGCATAGGGCAATCTCGGCTTCCACATCGATCTCGCGGTCGGCTTCCACGATTTTATGCGTAAGCTTCTCGCCGATGCCGTGAACGCCGCGCAATTCGCTGGGCGCGGCCCGCAACGCCGCGCGAGCGGATCCAAACCGCTCGATCAAAGCCTTGCGAATCCTCGGCCCCACGCCCGATATCAAGGAGAGACGCAGCGTATCAGCCAAGGTATCCGCACCATCGTCGCCGACGGAACGTTCAGACGCACACATGAAAACACCTCGCAACTTCGTGGCGCCCCGGGATGTGGTTTTCTTTGATTGTTTTTTGCCAATTCCAACCTGCCTATCACCGCCTGTTTACCCTGCGGGGAAACAAGCTCCTTTTGGAAAACAGACTCGCAAGCTTGAATTGGAGACCGTATTACTTGCGGATCGGTCTTGCCGCTTCGCTGCTGTGTTCGGCAATCCAGTCTTCAAGCTCTTTCCAATCGACCGGCGGCAGTTTGGAGCGGTCGGGCCGAAGATTAGCGGCCTCCTTAATGTAGACATGCACGAGTTCGTTCGACGGCTTGTCGGTGTTCCAGTGCAAAAGGATGCGAATGCAGTGACGCAACGAACCGGGCACGTCCAGCTCATGCACGCACATCAACGCCACATCGATCCAGCCTAATTGCCGTGCAGCCAGGGCCGGAAACTCTGCATCGAGATCCGTGGTGGTCGAAAAGATCGCACTCGTCACGTCTTCCGGTTGGATGCCATTTTGGCGGATTAAAAGGGCCAACAACTGGCGCGTGGCCTTCAGAATCTCCTCCGGACTATTGCTCTCCACGGTCGTTGCCCCGCGGACTCCTCGGCACGGCATCGCTCATGCTCCCTTCATCGCTCGGGTCTATTGAAAATCAAGCATTTCCAATGTACCCGAAATGGGGCAAGAACGCCAGCATGGCAGGGGAATGCCGAATATCGAAATCCATTCGTCATTCCAATTGCGACATTCGGCATGGTCCCTTGCCTGCGAATTGGACGCCCGGCTACTTCGCCTTGACCTCGATCCGCTTCGTGGCGGCCTGGGCAGTCTTCGGCAAGTGCAACGTCAATACGCCGTTCGAGAATTGGGCATCGACTTTATCTTCGTCAATCCCCTCGGGCAGCGCGACCGTGCGTCGGAACGAGCCGTAACGAGTTTCGCTCTGGTAGAAATCCTTCTCCTTCTGCTCGCTCGACTCCTTCTTCTCGCCGCTGAGGATCAACTGGTTGCCGCTGATCGCGACATCCAAATCCTTCGGATCCATGCCCGGCAATTCCGCGCGAACCGTTAGTTCCGTGTCGTTCTCGGCAACGTCGATCGCCGGCGACCAACCGCCGGCAGTCCAGTGTGGCAAATCCAGAGCACCCAAGGGCTCACGGAAGAAGGAATCGAAAAGCCGTTCCATTTCGCCCCGCAAGGCCAACACCGGCGAGAGATCGCTCCGTACACTCTCAGGCTGTTTGTTCTTCCAAGGAATGAGATTCATGGTTTACCTCCCCTTTCTGTTATTGTTTGAAGTTACTTGGCGCTTACGGCAATCTTCCTCGGCTTCAGGGCCTCGGCCTTCGGCAAATGAAGCGTCAGAACGCCGTCGGCGTATTCCGCCGAGATTTTCGCGGCATCCACGGCCTCGCTTACCCGGAAGCTTCGGTAATAATCGCCGACGCCGTACTCATGCGTCAGACAGGTGGCGCTTTCGCATTCGCACTTTGCGACCGGCGCGCGGATTTCCAGCGTGCCGTCTTCAAAATCAATATCAATGGCATCGCTCTTAGCGCCGGGCACGTCGGCTAAAACCAACAACTCATCGGCTCGCTCGACGATATCGACATTCGGACGGTAGCAATAGCCGCAACGGGTTTGCTCGGCCGCCGAAGTCTGTTCCGCGGCAGTCTTCGTTAAATTGACTTCTTGATCCATGATGTTTGTTCCTTTCTTGCTTATGCAGTAGCAACGTTGATTTTTCGAGGTTTCGCGCTTTCCGCCTTCGGCAGCGTAATCTTCAATACGCCGTCGTGCAGTTCCGCTTCGACTTTCTCGGAGTTGACTTCGATGGGGAGTCGCAACAGCCGTGTCATCACACCGACCGGCCGCTCGCGCCGGTGATACGTCACCCCTTCCTGCTCAATCTCGGGCCGATTAATCTTGACCGACAATTCATCGCCGGCGACGCTGATGTCGATCTGCTCGTTCTTCACTCCCGGCACTTCCATTTCGACCAACAGAGCGTCGTCCCGTTCCCAGATGTTCGCGGCCGGCTGGCCATGAAAGACCGGCGACAATAATCCCTCCGCCGTTGGACCGAAGAATCCGGTCCAAAGCCGATCCATTTCGTCGCGCAATTGGTGGAGTGGCCGCCGTGAGTTTCGATAGACTAATGTCATGATTTACCCTCCTAATGGTCTTCTTTGAATTCTTGTTTGAATTGATTTCATCTAAAATGATACTTTGCAAAGTTCGTGCCAAATACTTGTCATGTATCCCTTAGTCATTATATGGCAAGTATTTATGACATCCGGGTGGTCTATGCCAGCCCGCAAAAGCTGCCATAATGGCAGTTTTTTTCGCAAAAACAGTGGCAAGAGTCTGGGTTGGAAATTCCGAAAGCCAATATCTTCTGCGGTTGTAGACTAATCCCCCGGCCGATATACTGGTTGGTTTGGATTTCCCGATGCAGGGCATATTGCCCAAGCCCATTATTCTTCCGAAGGTCCCATGCGATTTACGTTACTTGATCGCATCGTCGAGCTGGAACCGTGTGTGCATATCACGGCGGTAAAGTCGTTGACGATGACCGAGGAATACTTGGCCGACCATTTTCCGCACTTTCCGGTCATGCCCGGCGTGCTGATGCTCGAAGCGCTCACGCAAGCGGGGGCTTGGTTGGTCCGAGTGAGCGAAGACTTTGCACACAGCATGGTTGTGCTAAAGCAAGCCAACAACGTAAAATATGCACAGTTTATTGAGCCCGGCCAAACCTTGGCGGTAACGGCCGAGGTTTTGAAGTTTGATGATAAAGAGGTGAAGCTGAAGGCTTACGGAACGGTCGGCGGTCGAATTATCTTGAACGCCCGATTGACGTTGGCCTGTTACAACCTGGCTGATAAAGATCCGCAACTAGCGTGGACCGACGAGGCCACGCGGAAAGATCTGCGGGATCAGTTGGCCTTGTTATACCAACCCCATCGAGAAAATATCACATCATCCCCAACCTAGCGATTGCCCATGAGATTTGAAGGAAAAACAGCTATCGTTACCGGCGGGAGCCGCGGCATCGGCCGAGCCTGCGTTGCTCGCTTGGCGGCCGAAGGCGCGAAGGTCGCCTTTCTGTACTGCAACAACCAACAGGCCGCCGAATCGTTGGTAGCCGAGTTGAAAGCCGCCTCGGGCGACGTCCGCGCCTTGCAAGCCGATGTTCGCGATTTGCAGCGCGCTCATCAGATTGTCGATCAACTGTTCGAGGAATGGGGCAAGATCGACGTCTTGGTCAACTCGGCAGGTATTGTTCATGATGGACTCCTGGGTGCCATGACGCAAGAACAGTGGCGCGAGGTGATCGACACCAACCTCGGCGGAACATTCAACTATTGCCACGCTGTCACGCAACCGATGATGATGACCCGCAAGGGCAGCATCGTGAATCTTTCGAGCACCGCCGCCGAGTTTGCCGCGCGGGGACAAGTGAACTATGCCGCCAGCAAGGGCGGCATCAACGGATTGACCCGGTCGCTGGCCAAGGAATTGGCCCCTCGCAACGTGCGCGTCAACGCCATTGCCCCAGGCATGATCGAAACTGACATGAGCCAGGTGGTTCGCGGCATCGCCGGCGATCAGATCAAAAAAATGATACCCATGAAGCGAATCGGTCAACCCGAGGAAATCGCCTCGGCCGTGGCCTTTTTAGCCAGCGACGACGCCGCCTACCTCACCGGGCAAGTGCTGCGGGTCGATGGCGGCTTGAGTTTGGGCGGATATTAAGAATACCGTTTTTCATCGTTCAATTGTTTTTGACGTTCAGCAGGGTTTTGTAACTAGAAGTCGCCGTTTTCGGCGCGAAGTCGGTCGTTCGTCGGCCGGTTTGGTTGCATCACAATTCTGACCGTCAATGGGATTTACACATTTGGTTTGGGAGGTTTGATCGTTATGCCCACGAAGGAAGAAGTTTTCGAAAAAATTCAAGCCGCGTTGGTCGATGCCTTGGGCGTTGATGAGGAAGACGTTACGCCGGAAGCCACGCTCGTGGGAGACCTTGGCGCCGAGTCGATCGACTTCTTGGACATCGTTTTCCGTCTGGAAAAGTCGTTCAACATCAAGATCCCCCGCGGCGAATTGTTCCCGGAGGACATCTTGACCGACGCGAAATACGTGCAAGACGGCAAGGTTACGGAAGCCGGCGTTTCCGAATTGCGCAAACGCATGCCTTTCGCCAATCTCGACGACTTCGCCAAGAACCCCGTCGTTCAAGATTTCGGCAATCTGCTGACCGTCGCCGATATGTGCCGGTTCGTGGAAAGCAAGATCGATATGACGGAGTAGGAAAACTAGAAGGGCAGGGACTAGGGATTGGTAGATAGTTGAGCGGTCGCCTCATGCGGCGGCCTTTCACCAACCACGATCCGCTAATCACTACCAAAGGGCGATTGTCATGCGATGGTATTGGATCGATCGATTTCTCGAATTCGAGAGCGGACGGAGCGCCAAGGCGATCAAGAATATCTCCTTGGCCGAGGACCATCTGCACGATCATTTTCCCTACTATCCAATGATCCCCAACTCGCTGGTGATCGAGGGCATGGCGCAGACCGGCGGTTTGCTGGTTTGCGAACATAGCCAGTTCACCGAAAAGGTGGTGTTGGCCAAAGTGCCCAAGATGGTGTTTTATAGTGAAGCGGTGCCCGGTGACACGTTGACCTACACGACCAAAGTCGAGTATATCCGGCCGGAAGGCGCCATGGTCACCGCCACCAGCTACAAAGGCGACGTGTTGCATGCCGAGGGTGAAATTGTCTTTGCCCACTTGAATGATTCTCGCTTGGGTAGTTTGTTTGAACCGGAATCGTTCTTGCGAATGATGCGGCTTTTGGGCGCATTCGAGGTGGGCCATGCCGCCGACGGCAGCCCGCTGAAACCGCCCCAACGGCTTGTCGAGGCCGTCGAAGGAGTGAAATCATGAGACGACGCGTTGTAGTGACCGGCATCGGATGCGTTACGCCCTTGGGCGCGGATATCGAAAAGGTTTGGCAGCGGTTGCTGGCCGGCGAATCCGGCGTCGGCTACACCACCCGATTCGATGCGAGCAACTTCCCGACGAAAATCTCGGCCGAAGTCCGCAACTGGGATCTTTCCGACGTAGGCGAAAATCCCGCGGATTGGAAGCACCAAGGTCTGCATACGCATTTCGCCATCGGCGCCGCTAAAAAAGCCGTGACCGATTCGGGCATCGAGCTGGGCCGCGTCGATCCCACGCGATTTGGCATCTATACCGGCAGCGGCGAAGGCCAGCAGGACTTCAATCGGTTCACTGAAATGATGGTCGCCGGCCTCGATGGCGGCGAGCATCTCGACATGGCCAAGTTCACGAAAAAAGGGCTCGAAATCCTGCATCCCGTCTCCGAGTTGGAGCAGGAACCGAACATGCCTGCCGCTCATTTGGCCAGCCTGTTCAATGCCCAGGGGCCGAACGCCAACTGTCTAACGGCCTGCGCCGCGAGCAGTCAGGCCGTCGGCGAGGCCGTTGAGATCATCCGTCGCGGCGAGGCCGACTTGATGCTTTCGGGCGGCACCCACACGATGATTCACCCCTTCGGCGTGACCGGCTTCAATCTGCTGACCGCCCTAAGCACGCGCAACGACGAGCCTGCACGCGCTTCGCGACCCTTCGATCGCGACCGCGACGGTTTCGTCTTGGGTGAAGGGTCGGACATGGTGATTCTTGAATCGCTGGAGCACGCCAAAACGCGGGGCGCGAAGATCTACGGCGAGATCGTCGGCTACGGCTCGACGGCCGACGCCTTCCGCATCACCGACGCCCATCCTGAAGGCCGCGGCGCAATCTCTTGCGTCCAGATGGCGATGCAAGATGCGGGCCTAGGCATTGAGGACGTCGATTACATCAACGCGCACGGCACCAGCACGTCGGTGAACGACCGCGTGGAAACGTTGGTGATCAAGAAAGTTTTCGGCGATCAGGCCTATAAGATCCCGGTTTCGAGCACGAAGAGCATGATGGGCCACTTGATCGCGGCAGCCGGCGCAACGGAGCTGATCCTTTGTTTGCTGGCCATTCGCGACAACGTCGTTCCGCCGACGATCAACTACGAAACGCCCGATCCCGAATGCGATCTCGACTACATCCCCAACGTCGCCCGGCAACATCCTTGCGATGTCGCCCTGAGCAACAGTTTCGGTTTCGGCGGGCAAAACATCGCCCTGCTGGCCAGCCGATTCGAGGGATAACGGCCACCAGACATGGCCTAAAATTCCCTGTCTCACAACATCGCAGGATCATCCGAGCCCAGCGTTTCTTGGTGTGTGAAATTTATGGCACATTCACCTTGCTGGCGTGCGACCGCTACATACATACTAATTCTTGTATAATTAGTAGATAGTTGGTACATTCACAGATAGTGCAACTGCGCAAATACTAATATCATGCTGATTAGTATATAATTAGTATGTTGTAAGTGGTTGCGATATATGGGGATGTTGCGATGAGACGCCCAAAAATGCCGCCGGAGTTTCATAAGCTTTTCGACAAGGCGGACAAGGAAAACCGTTTGCCGGCAATCCTCCTTTCGGCGATAGGCCCTCTTGTTGGGGGGGTGTATTTGCATTGGGATAAGCTGCGATATCACACGCCACCTGAGGGATTATCGCATGAGGAATGGTGGTTGGGCCTGAAACTGCAACGTTCTCAAAAAAATATAGTTCCATTGAAAAGCGGGGCCGGGCAATCGTTCTCCTATATGCTTGTAACGCCCATCCCCGAGCGTCTCCACCATATCGATATGGGAGCAGGCGGAATTATCCGATCGCCTGATAACGTCCTCAACCGAGATACTCGCGACCGTTATTATGTCCGGTCGTTGATCGAAGAGGCGATCACGTCCAGCCAACTTGAAGGTGCTGTTACGACGCGAATGGTGGCCAAGGAGATGATACGTTCCGGTCGGAAGCCTCGCGACCGTAGCGAACGCATGATCCTTAATAATTTCAATACCATGCGCCGGCTGGAACAACTCAAAACCGAACCCCTCACGACGGAATTGGTTTTAGAGATCCACCGCCTCATTTCCGAAAACACGCTGGATGATCCCGCGACGGCCGGGCGTTTTCGGCGAGCGGAGGAACGTGTCGTCGTCAGCGATATGTATGGCGAGGTTTATCACGAACCCCCGCCGGCCGACCAACTTGCCGAACGCATGAAGGCCATGTGCGATTTCGCCAACGGGAAGACGCCTTCCGATTTCATGCATCCCGTTCTACGCGCGATACTGTTGCATTTCTGGCTTGCCTACGACCACCCCTTCGTCGATGGCAACGGACGGACGGCTCGCGCGCTGTTCTACTGGTCCATGCTTCATCAAGACTATTGGCTCTGCGAGTTCATCTCCATATCGCCTTTAATCCTGAAATCGCCCAGTGAATATCAATTGGCCTTCCTTCATACGGAGACCGACGAAAACGATCTGACTTATTTTATTCTGTATCATCTGAATTTGATCCAAAAGGCCGTTGCGCAACTTCACGACTACATCGACCGCAAAACCAGAAAATTGCAGGAGATGGAAGGCGAATTGCGAGGGATGGCCTTTTTGAATCATCGCCAGCGAATGCTCATCGCCCATGCTCTCCGGCATCCCAACCAAATCTACACGGTTGAATCACACAGGCTTAGCCACAACGTCGTCTATGAAACTGCGAGAAGAGACTTGTGCGATTTGGCGAACCGCGGTCTCTTGTTGGCAAAAAAACACGGAAAAACGTGGCATTTTACACCCGCCGTCGATTTGGAATCGCGTATCCTGAAACTATCATGACCCAATTTTCGTTGGCGGATTTTCCGATGGTTCTCGGCAAACGGCAACAATGCTTTTCAAGGCGTGTTTTCGTTCTTTCAAGTTTTGTCTTCTGGATGATTAGCGAGATCGCTTCCGTTCTGATTGTTGCGGCAGAGCCCAACAACCGCCATAGCGATGCCGCCTATGAACGGCACATCAAGGCGCTCAAGAAAAAACTGCCGGATGATTGCTTTACGATCGTCGTCGTGAAGCCGTTCGTGGTGATCGGCGACGACGAGCCTGAGGAAGTCGAGCGCCGGGCGAAGGACACAGTGCAATGGGCCGTCAAAATGCTCAAGCGGGCGTACTTCACCAAGGATCCGGCCGACATCCTCGATATCTGGTTGTTCAAAGACAAAGATAGTTACGAAGAAAACGCAATGGCGTTGTTTCATACAAAGCCTGACACGCCTTACGGCTATTATTCCCACGCGGATCGGGCGTTGGTAATGGACATATCCACCGGCGGCGGCACGTTGGTCCACGAAATCGTCCATCCGTTCGTGGCGGCCAATTTTCCCGAATGCCCCGCCTGGTTCAACGAGGGGCTCGGTTCGCTCTACGAGCAGTGCGGCGAGGAGAACGGCCAGATTCGCGGCAACACCAACTGGCGGCTGCCGGGGCTGCAAAAGGCGATTCGCAAAAAAGAACTCCCCACCTTCAAAGAGCTGTGTACTACCACAAGCCGCGAGTTCTATGAGAAAGACAAAGGGGCGAACTACGCCCAGGCCCGATACCTCTGCTACTACTTGCAGCAACAAGGGCTGTTGCAGAAATACTACCGTCGCTTTCATGCCCATCATAACGAGGATCCCACAGGCTACGAAACGCTCCTAGATATCCTTGGCCTCAAGGAAAAGGACATGGCGAAATTCCAAAAGGATTGGGAGGCTTATGTCTTAAAATTGCGTTTTCGTTGAGTGCGGCGTAGGCCTGTTTGTGCTAGAATAGGCGTAGCTTGGTAGAAGTCCATCTGTACGATTTACCCCCCCGATACTACGCCGGTTCTTGCTTCCCGGCGGAATCCCGGTCAAAATGCCCTCTATGAGCAAAATTGCCTATCTGGATTGCAGCAGTGGAATTAGCGGCGACATGACCCTGGCCGCGTTGATCGATGTCGGCATTCGCGTGGATGCCTTGAACGAAGCCGTCGGCTCGCTGGGGCTTCCCGGTTGCCGGATTCGGGCCGAAGAGGTTAAGAAAAACGGTTTTCGCGCGATCCAAGTGACCGTGGATTACGAACATGAGCATGTCCATCGCCATCTGCACCATATTTTGGAGATGATCGAGGCCGGGCGGCTCAGTGCTCGACAAAAAGAGCTTGCCCGACGTATTTTTACCCGCCTTGCCGAGGCCGAGGCGAAAGTCCACGGCACGAGCATCGAGAAAGTGCATTTTCACGAAGTCGGCGCGGCCGATTCGATTGCCGATATC
>JAEAMG010002677.1_pt1 | contig 10747 bp, 11 predicted proteins | sample 8958741 | NCBI WGS metagenome assembly JAEAMG01 (sample SAMN16933256, study PRJNA681125) | bioreactor sludge metagenome | isolation source: anaerobic bioreactor treating anionic surfactant - SDBS | place: India: Bengaluru | collected 2019-02-28
GGTTTGTCAAGTGATGATTCTCGCCCGCACTCACAACCGTCACGGGTAGTCCTGTGGCCTGTTGTTCAGTAACCGGAGTCCATTGAAGACAACCAGCAGCGAAGCGCCCATGTCGGCAGCGATCGCGATCCACAGGGAGGCCAACTGAAACAAGGCGAGAACCACAAATGCTGCTTTGATGGCCAAGGCAAAGGTGATGTTCTGACGGATGATACGAACGACGGCTCTGGAATGACGGACCAGCCAGGCAACCCGGGACAGATCGTCGGACATCAGGGCGATATCGGCGGTCTCTATCGCCGCGTCGGTCCCGGTCGCTCCCATGGCGACCCCCAATGACGAGACAGCCATCGCGGGAGCATCGTTCACGCCGTCCCCGATCATGGCCACACGGGAGAACTTCTTCACGAGCTGTTCGATCGCGGAGACCTTGTCCTCGGGCAGTAGATCGGCATGATACTCCGAGATTCCTGTCACCCCGGCGACAGCGGCGGCGGTCGTCCGGTTGTCGCCGGTCAGCATGACTACCTTCTCGACGCCGGCTCCCCGGATCGCCGCGATTGCGGGCGGGGCTTCCGCTCGAACCCGATCCGATATGCCGATGAGACCGCACACATGCGAATCCGATCCAAGTGCAACAAGCGTATGAGCGGCATCCTCGATCTGCACAGCCGCTGCGTGGATGTGTGGTTCTTCCGCGCCCTTCTCGTGCATGAAGCGATGCGAACCTATCCAATACGATTTGCCGTCGATCCGGCACTCGGCACCCTTGCCCTTGACATCCCGCAGGCTTTCAGCCGCGCGAAAGCCGAGCCCCCGGCGCGAAGCTTCACGGAGTATTGCCCGGGCGATTGGATGTCCACTTTCGGATTCCAGGGTGGCCGCCCGCACGAGCACATCCTCCTCGGTGTGTCCATTGAATGATAGAATACGCTGGACTTCCGGCACACCGTAAGTCAGGGTACCCGTCTTGTCCAAGGCGAGAGCTCGAATTTTACCGGGGAGTTCCAGGAATACCCCGCCCTTGATCAGCACTCCCGCCCGGGCAGCCGATGCCAGACCGGCTACGACGCTAACCGGCGTGGAGATGACCAGGGCACAGGGGCAAGCGATCACCAGGATGACCAGCGCCTCATAAAACCAGCGGCCCCATTCTCCACCGAACATGAGTGGAGGAATGACGGCAATGCCGATCGCAAACGCCATCATTGCCGGCGTATAAAAGCGGGCGAACGTCTCGACCCATTGTTCCGACGGCGACCGCCGCGATTGGGCCGATTCCACCATGTGGACGATCCGCGCCAAGGTTGTATCCCCGGCCGGTCGCGTGCTCTTGAACTCAAAGGCCCCGTCCTCGTTGATTGTGCCGGCAAAGACTTCATCCCCTTCCTTCTTCGACACAGGAAACGATTCGCCGGTGATGGGAGCTTGATTGATGGTCGTCTCCCCCCTGATCATTATGCCGTCCAGTGGAATTTTTTCACCCGGTCGCACCAATACGGTGGCGCCCAAAGGAATCTCTTCGACTCGTCGCTCCAAGACAATTCCATCCGCTGGGTCGACAAAACGGGCCGTCGGCGGCGACAGGTCCATCAGAGCGTTGATGGCCCGACGGGCATGCCCCACGCTCCACGACTCCAACAGCAGGGATAGGGAAAAAAGGAATGTCACCGCCGCGGCTTCGAACCACTCGCCAATCGCCATCGCGCCGATGACTGCAACGGTCATCAACAAATTCATGTCCGGCCGGAGCCGCCGGGTGGCCGCGATGGCCTTGGGGACGACAAACCAAGCCCCCGCCACGGCACCCGCGGCGTAAAACAGCACCACCCCGATCGGGAACACATGCCCATCGCCTCCACCACTGAGGACATGCCACAGCTCCCGGTGGGTGATCCAATGTAAGATCAGCCCGCTCACGGTGAAACATCCACTAGCAACCGTCATCACGGCGCGCCCGTGATTTTGCCAGAATCCGCCATCCTTCTGATGGGATCGCGCCTGCCAGGAAACCGCCTTCATGCCCGTGGCCGACACCGCCGCGATGATGGCGCCCAGCTCGATCTCGCCATCGCCGGAGACCACGGTCAGCTTTTCCTGCAACACATCGAACCGCAAGTCGGTTACTCCCGGCACCTGTTTCAGTGCCTCTCTCAAAATCGCGACTTCCTCGGCGCAATCCATCCCCGAAATACGAAATGATTGTTGGTACATCAGCCCCTCCCGCTTAGTCAGATAGCGTGTTCACCTTTTTCGCCGGTACGGATCTTGACGACTTCTTCCACCTGGTAGACAAAGACCTTTCCGTCGCCCGGTTTACCTGTATGGGCGGCCGAGACAATGGCCCGGACTACCGCGGCGGACATTCCATCGGGGACAACGACCTCCAGTTTCGTTTTTTGGGCGAAAGCGCGGCCAGTTTCCACGACCGGTTCCGAGGCATCGACCGCCCGGGACTTTCCGAAGCCTACGACTTGGGAGACGGTGAGCCCCGGCAATCCATCGATCTGTCCGAGGGCGTCGCATACGCTTTCCAGCATGTACGGCTGGATGATTGCCTTGATTTCTTTCACGGTGAACCTCCTCAGATTTCCGTTTCCACCCGGCGGTCTTCAAACCAGCCGTAAATAACGGGCAGCACGATCAGTGTCAGAATGGTGCTCGTGATCAACCCCCCCATGACCACCACCGCGAGCGGTTTCTGGATATCCGCGCCGGAGCCGGTGGCATACAGCATCGGTAGGTGTCCGATAAAGCTCGTGAGAGCGGTCATAAGCAGGGGCCTGAAGCGAAGGTCGCACCCCTTGGTGATTGTATCCGCCACACTTTCACCCTTTTCCCTCAGTTGGCGGAAAAAAGCGATCAGCACGACTCCATTCTGCACGGCGATTCCCAGAAGAACGATGAACGCCACCGCGGCCGACACGGAGAGCGGCATATCGAACAGGAATACACCTACGATTCCCCCGACCAGAGCGAAGGGCAGATTCAACAGCACCAGCAGGGAGTTCTTGATGGAGCCCAGGGCCATGTATAACAGCACCATGATCAAGAGCAGGGCGATGGGCACAACGATGGCCAGTTGGCGCATCGCGCGCTGTTGGTTTTCGAACTGTCCTCCGTACTCGATGAAATAGCCCGGTGGGAGTTCTTTGGCCAGGGGGGTAATCCTGGCCTGAACGTCCTCGACAAATCCACCGAGATCCCGGCCGCGCACGTTGGCTTCGACCACCACCCGGCGCATACCGTTCTCGCGACTGATCTGAGCAGGTGCTTCGAGCATCTGGAATCGGGCAATCTGGGCCAGCGGCACCCGTTCACCTCCCGGCGCCGGGACCAAGAGGCGCTGCAGTTCGGGCACATCTTGGCGGGCCTCTTCCGGGAAACGGATGACGACGGCAAAGCGGCGCTGTTCCTCGATCAGGGTGGTTGCCTGCTTGCCCGCGATCGCCGTCTCGATGAGATTATTGATCAACCCCACATTGATCCCATAACGGGCAGCCGCTTGCCGGTCGATGACCACATCGAGCTGATTCATTCCAGAAACCTGCTCCACCTTCACATCGCGGGCGCCGTCCACTCCCTGCATGGCGGTGGCGGCCTTATCGGCAAATCCCTTGAGAAGTTCCAGGTCCGGACCGAAAATCTTCACCGCCAGGTCGCTCTTGACTCCAGAAATGAGCTCGTTCACACGAAGAGCGATGGGTTGGGAGAAGGAGTATCGCAATCCCGGGATGCCGGACAAGTCCCGCTGGATGGCTTCGACCAATTCAGTCTTATCGCGACCCGTGGTCCACTGAGAGCGTGGCTTGAGCATGATGAACACATCCGTCTGCTCCGGCCCCATCGGGTCCTCGGAGATCTCCGCCCGGCCGGTCTTGCTGACGACGGTATCCACTTCGGGGAATTTAAGGAGTCGCTTCTCCATGAACTCGGACACCTGAACAGAACCGTCCAACGAAGCGTTTGGAAGACGGACCACGTTGATTGCGATCGAACCCTCATCCAGCGGGGGCATGAATTCGGTCCCAATGAATGGAACCAGCACCAGGGAACCTGCCAGCAACAATCCGGAGAGCCCGAGGACCCAGCCCCGGTGCCGCACCGCCCAGCCGAGGAGCCAAAGATAGCCGTGGTGGAATCGGCGGATAAAACCGAATTCCTTCTCTGGGGCTTGTTTGAGAAAGGTTTCGGACAGCGCGGGAACGATGGTCAGGGCCACCACCAGCGACACGAGCAGGGCGATCATCATCGTCAGTGCGAGAGGGGCGAACATTTTTCCCTCCACGCCTTGCAACGTGAAAAGCGGGACCAAGATGATCGCGATAATGAGGACTGAAAAACCTACCGGCCGCGCGACCTCCAACACCGCTTCCGCCACGATCCTCCGCTTCATGTCTGAAGGCGGGCGATGAGCGAGATGCCGGCGGATATTCTCCACGACCACGATGGATGCATCCACCACCATGCCGACGGAGAAGGCCAATCCCCCCAAGCTCATCAGGTTTGAGGTCAAGCCAGTGGCCCCCATGACGATAAAACTGACCAGGAACGTGAGAGGCAGGGAGAAGACGACAATCAGTGAGGTGCGAAACTCCGCGACGAACAGGAACAGGATCAAAATCACAAAGATGCCACCTTCCAGCAAGGCATCCACCACTGTCTTGATGCAAGCCTCGATCAGCGAGGTCCGGTCATAGAATACGTTGATGCGGATCCCCGGGGGCAGGGTTTCCTGTATCTTGAGCACGGTCTCCTTGACGCGGCTGACCACGTCCTTGGAGTTCTCACCCTTGAGCATGATGATCATTCCGGCAACGACTTCCCCCTTGCCGTCGCGGGTAACCGCCCCTTGCCGGGGTTCGGCTCCGATGGTGACTTCGGCTACGTCCCGAAGGTAGATCGGAGTCCCGTCCAGGGTCTTGAGCACGATGTGCTCGATGTCCGGTATTTCGCGGAATAGGCCGACCCCGCGGAGATAGGTCTGCTCCCAGCCACGCACAATCACGCCGCCGCCGGCGTTGGCGTTGTTGGCTTCGACCGCCTGCATTACCTCGTCGACCGTCAAACCGTACTTGAGCAGCTTGTCAGGCGACACTAAGACTTGATATTGTTTGACATATCCGCCGAAACTGTTGACTTCGTTCACGCCCGGTATCGGCTTCAACAAGGGCGCGACCAGCCAGTCTTGGACCGTTCGGAGTTCCATGGCGTCATGATCTTCGCCCTCGAGGGTGTACTGGAAGATCTCTCCGAGGCCCGTGCTGATCGGCCCCAATTCGGGATCCACGCCAGGTGGGAGCTGTTCCCGGGCCATGGCCAACCGCTCGAAGACCACCTGCCGGGTCCAGTACGTTTCCACCCCGTCCTCGAAGATGATAACGACTTGGGACAAGCCCGCCTTGGAAATGGATCGGACCTGTTTGACCTTCGGCAATCCGCGCATGACCTGTTCAATGGGGTAGCTCACCCGTTGTTCGACATCGACCGCGGCAAATCCAGGAGCCTTGCTCAGGATCATCACCTGAGTGTTGGTGACGTCTGGGAATGCATCGATGGGAAGATGCAGCCAGGCCAGAATGCCGGCCAAGATGAGGACGCCCGTGGTCAGGAATACAAGGAAACGGTTCTTCAGCAGAAAAGGGATAATATTCATGGTCAGTCTCGCTCAATCCGCACAGCCGGCGCCCATCTTCGAGCGCAGTACGTCGGATTTCATCAGAAAGGCTCCATAGGCGACAATCCGCTCGCCCGATTTGAGCCCCTTGACTACTTCGACCAGTTTGCTTTGGACTTGGCCCGTGACGATCGGCCGCCGCAGATAGTAATCCTCCTTCCAATGGACGAAAACAAAACTCTGGCCTTCGTCGGAGAATACGGCGGTCCGAGGTACCGTCACTGCCTTCACTGCCGTGCCAAAGGGGGCACGCACCTGGCAGAACATGCCCGGACGTAAAATCGACCCGGGATTAGCGACCGTTGCGCGCACCTTCACCGTCCGGGTTGGCTCATCCACGGTCGCGCCTATGTAGTCAATTTTCCCGGCATAATCGACGCCGGGGAAGGATGGAACGGTGATGGAAACCGGGATTGGCCCCTGCTTTCGTTGCTCGATGAGCGCCGCCAAGTCTTTTTCGTGAACGTTCGCCCACACCCAGACGCTGCTCAGGTTGGCGATCAGCATAACCTCCTTGCCGGGAGCGACCAATTCACCGTTGACCACGTGCTTCTCTATCACCGTCCCGCTCAGCGGTGCCCGAGTGGCCAAACGGTTCATCATAGGCCCACGGTCTTCGTTGTTTAGGGCAGCCATCTCCTGCTCAGTCAAACCCATCACATGCAGTGATTGTTCCGCGGCCCTCAGCTCCGCGCGGTTCTGTTCCCAGACCATCTGAGCTTGGATCAGGTCTTGCTCGGGAGAGACTCTTTTTGCAACCAGACTTTTCTCGCGGAGATAGTTCTTCTCCGAAAGAGTAGTGAGCGCCTTACTTTTCTCGTAGTCTCTCAGGGCCTGGCCGAACTCCGTACTATTGATTGTAAAGAGTTCGGTTCCCGCTTTCACCGTCTGACCGATGTCGACCGAAACAGATTCGATCACACCCGTCGCACGGGCGCTGATATGGACGGCCGCGTTCTCGTTCAGTCGAATCTCGCCGGTCAAGGCCGTGATGGATTGCAGTTCGCTCTCTTGGACGCTCATGTCCTTAAAAAGCCCGCCGGTGCTGTCTTTCCAGAGCGAACCATCCGCCTTGACGACTCCCGCCTCGTAGCGGCATTCCGCGCACTGGTACGTTGGAATCTTATGCTCGCAGTCATTCAGAGCGGCTGCAAGCGGATCCTCCGGGCCGGTTTGAGCAGGATCAAGGTTTGTAGCTGCTTTTGTTTCCGTGTCTGCAGCAAGAGGATCACCACCCTTGGAAGCGCTTGTTCGAGAGCAGCCGGAAAGAGCCGCCAGCATTACCACGCCAGCCAGGCAGGAAAAGATTATTCCAGCAAAGTTGATTTTTATTTTCATCATGACGTTCTCCTTATTTATCCAGTTCCGCTCAGGGCGTATGGGGAGTTGCAAGCTCACGCAAGCTTCCCGCGAGGCGAAGACTTTCCACGGTCGCGCGCTGCGCTTCGGAAACGGCCTCGATCTGGGCGCCCCGCAGTTCAAAGAGAGTGCGCTGGGCGTCCAGCACTTCAAGGTAATCGGTCTTTCCCTGGCGATACCCTTCTTGAAGAAGGTCAAAAGCGCTCAGGGCTCTGGGTAATATTGTTTGTTCCAAGTCACTCGCGGTCATTTTGGCGGTATCGCGGGCACGCTGGGCGCGGTCCAGTTCGGACCGGATCCGCTGTTCCACCGCCAGGCGGGCGGCGCCTGCCTGGCGCAACCGGACGCCGGCTTCGGCAATGGCTCCTTGGCGCTTGTCTCTGAGGGGGAGGGGCATGGACACACCGGCCACAAGGGCGACATCGCGGACCTCATTCAGATAGCGCATTCCCGCACTCAGGGTTATATCCGGGGTTCGCGCGGCGGTCTCTTTGGCCAACTCCGCCGAACGAACTTGTTCCGCCGCCTCTAAGCGCAGTAGCTCGGGATTTCTTGTGGAGACCACTTGAAACGGGGGAATTTCCTTATTTGCGGCAATCAAGTCCGTCAAGGGCGCCACCTCCTCGAAATCCGCCGACGAATCGCCCCAGAGCGCCGCAAGCCGGTTACACGCGGAAACCAACTCGCGTTGCAACCGATCCGATTCAAGGCGCGCCGAGGCCAAGGCCACCATGGCCCGCGTTTCCTCCACGGGAGCCACTTTGCCCGCCGCGACGCGTTCAGCGACAATTTGAAGAATTCGCTCCGCCAACCCGGACAACTCCCGGCGGTTCATCAGCCGATTCTGGATGGCGAGTATCTCGACGTACAGTTGTGACGCTTCAGCGAGTCGATCGGCCTGATTCTCCTCGTGCTCGCGGATCACCAAAGCCCGTTCAGCCCGGGCCAGATCGATGCGCCGATCCCGCTTCCCACCGCGTTCGAACTGCTGTTCCATCTGCACGGTGAATTCCGTCTGGCTGGCAAACCACAAATCACCGGTGCCTGGTACATTCTCCAGTTGAGTGGATAATACCGGGTTGGGCCGGAGACCCGCCTGGTGGATCCGGCCATCCAACGCTTCCGCGTTGAGGGCGGTGACAGCCAGCGCAGGGCTGGCCTGAAGCACCCGGGCCAGGACCGCCGGCAGAGTCATGGTTGAAGATATGGAATCTGACGCACTCCGTGCGCCCGTTGACATGGACGGATCTTCCGGCAGTTCCCCTCCGTGGAGCAAGGGCCACATCAAGAGCCCAATCAGGATAAGGAAAATGGTTCGCATGGTTACCTCGTTATGGATAGATATGAAATAGCTGAGCCACACTGTGTTGGTGTAGGAAAAGGACTGGCGCCGATCCGGTTAAATGGATCGGTACAGCAAATGAAAGGGAGGAAGCTAGATTCGGAGGGTCAAGCGCTGAGCGGTTACTTGAGCACAGGCGGTATCGGCAAAAAACGCCGAAGCGATCTGCGATCGCAAATGCAGAATCAATCCAGTCGATGAGTGGTGGTACACCCCATCGAGCACAAGATCTGGGGAAATGGTGCTGCTTGGGTGATCTCTCAGATTGGACGGCAACAAGAGATCGACATCGACACAATCACCACAATCATTCACATTCGAGGGCGAGATCCAGGTGAATGCGGGAGAACTCAACTGATCAGATTCAAGAGCAACTCCGGTTGCGCCCGCGGCAGGGGTGAACGGTTCAATTTGTCGATGACCGGAGGCGCCGAGACAGTAGACAAAAAGCGGACCGGAGATGAGCGTATAGGCGCACATCGCCACAATCAAGTAGGCCGCTAAATATTGATTGGATCGAATTTCCGTCACTTATCGAACCTCTCGCTTATCGAAGCGAACGTGGAAGAGTAACACAGCCTAATCACTCAAGCAATAGTTTGATGGAATGAGGTTCTTTCGGATTCAGAGAAGCACTTAATATTATTCCGGCAAGTGCGAGCCAGATTTCAATCTTTCTTGACTTGATTCTTTATAGGCACTTTTCTGACCTGCTTTGAAAAACCGTCGGGCGAACTTGAGGATCTCCTCGATTACTTTGTAGTCAGTGATATCCCATTCATAGATAATCTTCCGGAGGGATTTCCGCTTATCGGGTTCTAGGGAGTAGAGCATGCGCAGCATGCCGGTCTTCTCCTCGGCCACCTCGTCACCCATTAAAAAGAAGTCGGGCGGGCACTGAAAATACTTGGATACCTGGTTGATCCGGGCCAGGGACCATTTGACCTTGCCGGACTCCAGGTCGGGCAGGATGTGATACCCCCAGCCGAGGGCCTCGCAGAATTCCTTTTGACTCTTGCCCTTCCTTTTTCGATAGGTGAGCATGTTCAGACGGACCCGCTCCTCCAGCTCGTCCACAACGGCGGTTTCATTCTTCTCCATCGTTACCCCAATCCAGGCTGTCTTGCGCACCGATCCCAATTGTAGCAATAATCGGCGACATCCGGCAGCACTAAATTTAAGAAAATTGGAAAATTAGTGATATTCATCACATTTTTCTTGACTATTTTTCCAAGTGTCCGTACAATCCATCCCATGTGTGGGTACATGATCCAATATCAGAATCACGACTGGATGCCGGTGAAGCACTTCGCCGCCGGAGTCGGGGTGTGCCTGTCCACGGTCTACAAGTGGGCGGACGAGGGCAAGATCGTCACCGCCAAGCTGGGTGGCCTCAAGCTGATCCGCCTGGACATGGACCTGGCCAACTTCCGGACCCTGTTGGGCCGGATCGTGCCTCGCTCCAATGGCACCCGCGACCAATCGTGATCTGAACCCAATAAGGAGGGGTTATTTATGTCTCTGCTCGGCCGAGCCATGCCATTCTTCTGCCTGCTGCAGGGAACTCCCGTCTTCAAGAAGATCATGATCGCCTTCTATGCCGTCGCCGGCGTGGCGGCGGTGGGCGTCCTGATCTGGTACTTCATCAAGAAGCGCGAGCAGTAGGAGATAGCCATGCGTAGGACCGCTCTCTTCCTCTTTCTCTGTCTGGCAACCTCTCTCCTCATGGCCCAGGAAGTGTCCGGGGCCATCGAGGAAGCCATCGCCGACATCACCGCCATCGCCTCGGCCGTGGGAGCGGTGGTCATGGGCATCGTGGGAGTGATCGGCCTCGGCCGGGCCGCCTACAAGTTCGCCCATGGCGACTCGGACGCGGTGACCTCCCTAGTCATGGGCATCGTCGCCCTCTTCATCGGCGCCCTCTGCGCCACTTTCATTTAGGGCCACGGCCACCAAGGCGCCAAGGCACCAAGTCAGAACTGAATCAGCATAAATCAGCATGTTCCGCTTGGTGTCTTCGTGCCTTGGTGACTATTTCTCTGGAGCTCTCATGAAGTTGAAGGCGATCCACCGCAATCTGCAGCACGTGCCCCGGATCTGGGGAGTAAGCTATTGGAAGCTGTTCGCCTCCCTATTCGCCACTCTCCTGGTCATGATGGTGTTCTTCTACACCGTCTCCCGGGGGCTGGCCGCCCTGGCCGTGGGGATCGGGGTGGGCCTGGCCGGCTACGGGATCTCCTTCTGGATGGATAGTCGGGATCCATTGGAGCATCAGAAACATTCCCGCTTCATTCGGGACTCGCTCACCTCGGCTTCGGTTTCCAACCAGGCGATTCGGATCAAAGATCATGAAGCGGTTTGACCTTCTC
>JAEAMG010002673.1_pt1 | contig 10744 bp, 7 predicted proteins | sample 8958741 | NCBI WGS metagenome assembly JAEAMG01 (sample SAMN16933256, study PRJNA681125) | bioreactor sludge metagenome | isolation source: anaerobic bioreactor treating anionic surfactant - SDBS | place: India: Bengaluru | collected 2019-02-28
CACGGGGAACACGGTGAGCGGGAACAGCGGCGATAGTGCCGGCGGCATATATTGTTCCGGCACGGCGACGCTCACGGGGAACACGGTGAGCGGCAACAGCGGCACTTCTTACGGCGGCATATACTGTTCCGGCACGGCGACGCTCACGGGGAACACGGTGAGCGGCAACAACCAGACATCAACTGGCTCTAGTAACTACGGCGGCGGCGGCATTTACTGCAACAGCACGGCGACGCTGACAGGGAACACGGTGACGGACAATACGGCGGCGGGAGGATGGGGGGGCGGAGGAATCTGCTGCAGAAGCGGGGCTGACTTTGTCCGTAACACGGTATTGGGGAACCGGAGCACATATTCGGGCGGTGGCCTCTCCATTCAAGGTTCGACCGTGAAACTCCAATGCAATATTGTCGGGAAGAACACCCAGACGCAGGCTGGTTACGCGGGAGGAGGCATCTGGGTGAAGGCCACCACGCTGTTGGACATGATCAACAACACGGTGACGGAGAACGCGGCGGCGGGCAACGGCGGCGGCGCGGCGTTTCAGGTTGACGGCACGACCGAGATCTTGCACGTTTACAACAACATCCTCTGGGGCAACACGGCTGACGGCAACGGCGACGACGTACACGTGGCCGGCTCGGGCAGCCGCAAGGAGTTCCTCTACAACGACGCCCACGACCTGTACGGCGTCTGGGACATCACCTCGAACAACATCGACGCCGCGCCGCTCTTCTATGACGCGGCGAATCAGAATTATCATCTGCGCAACGGGTCGCCCTGTCTGAATGCGGGCTACAACGCCGCGCCGTCCATCCCCGCGACCGACATCGACAACGAGGCCCGGATCGTGGACACGACGGTGGATATCGGCGCGGACGAGATGTCCAACACCGACCCGCACCCGGCGGATCTGAACGACGACTGGGTGATCAGCGAGGCGGAGTACACGGCGTATGCGGCGGCGTGGAAGAATGATCAGGCGTGGTCGCGCCAGCCGAGCCCGGTGCCTGCCGATTTCGTGACCCGCGCGGGGTATCTGAGGCAGCAGGCCGGCGGCAGTTACCGCAACGACGGCGGCCCGAAACCGACGTGCTGGGTGCCGAACTGATGAGGTGACCGAACCTGAGAAGGAACGGGATTCCGGTCCCGACCTAAGATGAAGTCTATCTCACAGCTTTTGGCCCTGACTTTGGCGGCGGTTCTGCGGACCGCCGACGCCGCCGACTTCTCTTTCACGCGTACCGCCACCAACGACGCGCCGGGCATGGCAGCGGTCACGCTGTCCATCACCTTCGACGGGACGGGCGTGTGCCAGGCGGTCGAGGAACGGTTGCCGGGCCCGCTGTCCACCAACGGCGCGCCTTCCGCGGAGGGCGTGTATCTGCCTGACCGGGACGCGATCCGCTGGGGGCCGTTCATGATGCCGACGGTCACGTCACTGACCTACCGCGTGCAGGGTCCGGACGGCGCGTATCTGCCCGAGGGCACGGTCTGGATGGACGGCCGGAAGGTGTATGCCTTGACCGGCACGAGCGTGGTCGTGTCATCGCCGGGCGGCTTGCCCACGCCGCCGCCGCAGGTGGCCACGCCGGTGATCTCCCCGGCGGGCAGCACGAATCTGCCGATGACGGTGACGATCGCCTGTTCGACCACCGGGTCCGTCGTGCGCTACACGCTGGACGGGAGCGTGCCGACGGCGGCGTCCGCGCTCTACACGGGCGCGTTGCAGGTGGCGTCGGCGGCGGTGCTGCGGGCGCGGGGGTTCACCAACGGCTGGACCGCCAGCGCGGCGGCCAGCGCGCGCTTCGAGGTGCCGCCCGCGCGCGCACTGTTGGAGGTGTCGCGCACCGTGACGGCTGTGACCGGCGGCGTGGCGCGCGTGCAAATCACGGGTCGGGATTCGTATCCCGACCTACAAAATGCATATGCCTATGAGGAGCGCCTTCCGGTCGGAATCACGGTTTCGAACATCACGGCCGAGGGCGTGTGGAACAGCACCAACCGCGTGGTCCGCTGGGGACCCTTCACGGACACAAACAGTTTGGCGTCCCTCGGCTACACGGCGTACGGCGTGCCCGGCACGTATACGGTGTCGGGACGCTGGAGCGTCAACGGATTCGGCGGCGACGCTCCGGGCACGCTGGCTGTGCCCACCCCGCCGGGCGGGGACACGCCGCCGACTCCGCCCGCGCAGGCAGCGGTGCCGGTGCTGTTGCCGGGCTCCAGCACAACGCTGCCGGTGGATGTGACCATCACCAACGCAACGGCAGGTGCGGAGATCCGCTATACGCTGGACGGGAGCGTCCCGACCGCGGCGTCGGCGCTCTACGGCGGCGCGGTCCACCTCGCGTCGGCCGCGACGCTGCGGGCGCGGGCATTCAAGGCGGGGATGACTCCGAGCGCGGCGGTCCAAGGTCTTTACGAGGTGCCGCCCAAGGCGGGCGGCGGGACGGTCTGGCTGACGCGCGCAGTGGCCGCAAACGGGTCGGTGCTGCCGCAGGTGACGGTGACGGCGGAGGTGGCGATAACGGTGGGGTTGCCTGGGGCGGACGCGCTGAGCTACAGCGTGACCGAGACGCTGGCGATCGGGCTGACGCCACACGACATCGGGCAGGGCGGCGTCTGGAGCGAAACGAACCGCACGGTGAAATGGGGGCCTTTTAATGACCGGCTGGGGCGGGCGCTGACGTACTCCGTGAGCGGCGCGAGCGGCGGTTACGCGCTGGAGGGAACGGGGAGCGCGAACGGCCGACCGGTGGCGGTCACGGGCGCCAGTTCGGTGACGGTGGACTTGAGCACGATGCAGCAGGTGGCCGCGCCGACCTTCTCGCCGGGGCCGGAGACGGGGCGTTTTCCGATCGACGTGACAATCGCGTGCGCGACGGCGGGTGCGGCGGTCTTTTACACCACGGACGGCTCCGCGCCGGACGAGACCTCGGCTCGCTATGCGGGGCCGGTGCGGCTGTACAGCACGGCGCGGCTGCGGGCGCGGGCGTTCAAGGCGTGGATGCTGCCCAGCGTGACGGTGAGCGCATACTATAGCCTGGAGCGTCTGGCCGGGACAGCGGTCGTGAAGCGGACGGTCAGCGGCAGCGGCACGTCGTCGCCGGTGATCTGGCTGGACGTGACGCCCACGGACGACGTGCTGTGCTACAGCGTCAGCGAGACCTTGCCAGCAGGTGTCACGCCGCAGGAGGTGACCGAGGGCGGGAGCTGGAGCGCCGCGTCGCGCACGCTGCGCTGGGGGCCGTTCACGGATAAGGCCGTGCGGCGGTTGACCTATTGCCCGGCGGGGCCGGACGGTTTGCATGCGCTGACCGGCAGCGGCAGCTTCAACGGCCATCCCGTGGCGGCGACCGGTGACGACCAGGTGCGGATCGAGAACCACCTGTTCGCGCGGCACCACGTGGACGGGAACTGGAGCTTCGCACCGGTGCTGACGCTTGGCCTGACGCCGCTGACGGGGACACACTGCCATACCGTCGAAGAGTATCTGCCAACAGGGGTGACGCCGACCAACATCAACCACGGCGGCGTGTGGAGCGCGGCCACGCGCACGATCAAGTGGGGACCGTTCACGGATGACGCCGCGCGCGATTTCAGCTTCACCCTGCAAGGGGCTCACCAGCGGTTCGAGACGTCGGGCCGCATCAGCATGGACGGCGTGAGTCGGTTCGTGCAGCGCGACCTGGAGGTGGCGCTGGGGCTGCCCGCGCCCGAGAGCCTGCTGGCGGTGTCGGGCAACAAGACGGTCTATTTGGACTGGGCGCCCTGCGGCTACGAGGCGGGCTTCATCCTGCGGAGCTGGACCCAGACGGGCCGGGCGGACCTGGTGAGCGTTGATATCGGGGCGAACGAAGCGGGTTTCCGGGAGGTGGCGGGGCTGCTCAACGGCACGAACTATTTCTTTGCGCTGACGGCGTATGACACCAACGGCGTCGAATCGGCGGAGTCGGCGACGGTGTCGGCCACGCCCAGCGCGGCGGCGGGCGTGATGGGCGCGGTGACCTTCGACCGCGGCTACTACGGCGGCACCAACGAGACGGCCAATGTGGTGCTGGTCGACAGCGATCTCAACACGAACACGGGGACGGTTGAAACCGTGACGGTGCGCGTGTCGAGCGCGAGCGATCTGACGGGGATCCTGCTCGTGCTGCGGGAGACGGCGGCGGATTCGGGACGTTTTGAGGCTGCGGCGAATGACGGGAAGGTTTTGGGCTTCAGGTTCGTTCTCGTGGCCCGCGTGTTCGGGATGAACATGGGCTCAACGTCGGGTGCAGGCGATCCGGTCACGCAGCTTTTGAACGTGCTCGAGGGCGACACGCTGACGGTCAGCTATGCGGATGCCCTGCCGGCGGGCACGCGGACGGCGACGGCCCGGTTCGGCCAGGCGGACGGGGACAATGATGGCATTCCCGACTGGTGGGAACGGCAGTGCTTTGGCGGGTACGGCGTGGCCGGGGTTGGAACGGATTGGGATCACGACGGCATGAGCGACCGCGACGAGTGGTATGGCGGGTATGACCCGCGCGCCCCGTATTCGGTGCTGGCTCTGGAGGCGCCCGAAGCCGCAGGCGACGGCACGGTGCTCATCCGGTGGCGCAGCGTGACGGGCGGCAGGTACATTCTCGAAAAAGCCACGGGCCTTTCGGGCGAATTCTATCCTTTGCTGGAAAATATAAGGGGCATGGGCCCCATCACGACGTATACGGATGTGGTTGCGCCGGGCACAGAAGGCGTGTTTTACCGCGTGCGGCTGCCATAACGCGGGACGGGATCGCAAGCCGGTCGCGGGAGGGAGGACCGGGATTTTTATCCCGGCCTACGACTGTTTGCGGCGGCGGAATATTTTTGCTATCCTTATCATTTACTTTTGGACGGATAAGATGAAATGCGAAATGTGTCATAAGGCTGAGGCGGAAACCGCGATCAGGAAAGAGACCGCGGGGGAACCCCAAGAGCTGTACGTGTGTCAGGCGTGCGCCAAGAAAGAGGCGCGGCAAAAGGCCGCCGCCGCCGAACCGCAGCCGCCCGTGCCGCCGGCCGGGGCGACGGACGGCATGCCCCCCCTCCCGCTGATGGGAATGATCCTCGACGCCGCGTTTGAGATCGTGGGACGGGCGATGAGCCTGGCGGAGCCGGCCTGCCCGGTGTGCGGAATCCTGCGCAACGAGTACCGCCAGCGGTCGCGCCTGGGGTGCCCGGCCTGCTACGAGGCTTTTTCCAAAGAGCTGGACGCAGCGGTTTTTGAGCTGCACCGCGCGTCGCAGCATGTGGGCAAGACGCCCGAGAAGGCGAAGGCCGTTTGGCAGCGCAAGCAGCTTGAGAACAGGCTGGACGAGGCGGTCAAGGCGCAGCGTTACGAGGAGGCGATCGCGCTGCGTGACCAGCTTAAGAAGCTGGACGGGCCTGAAGCGGAGAAGAAGGGTGGCCCGGAATGATGCTGAATCTCGAGTTGGGCGGGGCGCAAAAAAAGGCGCGGCATGTGCCGGCGGACGACATCGCCATGAGCTGCCGCGTGCGGCTGGCCCGCAACCTGGCGGGCGAGCGGTTTCCCGACTGGGCGACCGAACACGACCGCGAGCGCGTCTTTGCCAGCGTGCGCGAGGCGCTGAGCGTCGAGGCCCCGGCCTTGCGCGTGTCGCCGGTGGCAGGGTTTGAGGAACAAGAGCGCGATGTGCTGTGCGAATCGCATCTGATCAGCAAGGATTTGCTGGAGCGGGCGGCGGGCGGCGGCGTGGCTTATGCGGCGGACGGCTCGGTGTGCGTGATGATCAACGAGGAGGACCACCTGCGCATTCAGGGCTTTGCGGGCGGCCTGAATATGCAAGCGGCCTGGCGGACGGCGGATGCGCTCGACACGCGGCTGGAACAGCATCTGAATTACGCATGGACGCCTCGCTTGGGCTATCTCACCGCGTGCCCGAGCAACGTCGGCACCGGCCTGCGGGCGAGCGCGATGGTCCATCTCTTGGGACTGCGGCTGCTGGGCGAGATTGAGCCGGTGGTGCGCGGGCTGGAACGGATGCGGCTGCTGGTGCGCGGCATCGGCGGCGAGGGCTCCGAGGCGGCCGGACAGATCTATCAGATCTCGAACATGGACACGCTCGGGGTAGACGAGGCCGGGATCGTGGGGCGCGTGACGCGCATCAGCGCGGAAGTGGTGCGGCAGGAGTACAACGCGCGGGTGCGCCTGATTCAGGAGTCGCCGCTGGTGCTGGTGGACTGCCTGGCGCGGTCGCTGAGCGTGTTGCAGAACGCGCGGTTGCTGGCGACCTACGAGGCGCTGGAGTTTCTGTCGGCCATGCGCCTGGGCGCTTCGCTGGGGCTTTGCACGCGGCTGAAGGTCCAGGATGTGGACAAGCTGATTCTGCTGATGCAGCCGGGGCACTTGCAGAAGGGGATGGGCACCTCGATGACCTCCGACGAGCGCGATGAGATGCGGGCGGAGTTCCTGAGCCGCAAGGTCGCGAATGTGAAATTGAAATGCTGAGGTAGAAAAATGAACGGATTCGGGAATTTTACGGCACGCGCGCAACGCGCGATCCAACTGGCGGCCCGCGAGGCGGACCGCTTCAACCACCCGTATATCGGTACAGAGCATCTTCTGCTGGGGCTGGTGGCCTTGGGTGAAGGCGTGGCGGTCGAGGTGCTGGAAGAGATCGGCGTGTCGCTCGACGATGTGCGCATCGCGGTGGAACGGATGGTCGGCTTCGGCGGTGAAACCAAGGCCAAGGGCGAATTGCCTTATACGCCGCGCACCAAGAAGGTGCTGCAACTGGCGGTGTCCGAGGCGCACGCGATGCAGCAGCAACTGGCAGGCACAGAGCACCTGCTGCTGGCGCTGTTGCGCGAAGGCGAGGGTGTGGCGGCACAGGTTTTGCAGTCGCTGAACGTGCGGCTGGACGAGGTGGTCGACGGCATCCGCAGGTGCCTCGACGGGCTGGAGGAGGAAGAAGAAGAGGGCGATTTCGGGCAGCCGGCTGACGACGCTGCGGAGGCGGGGACGCCCGAGCCGCAACAGCCGGCTCCGCAGGCGGATGCGCCCTCCAAGAAAGAGCGGCCCAAGACGCCCGCTCTGGAACGCGTTCGGACGGGATCTGACGGAGCTCGCCAAGAAAGGTGAGCTGGATCCGGTCGTCGGGCGCAAGAGCGAGCTGGATCGCGTGATCCAGATCCTTTGCCGCCGCTCGAAGAACAACGCGGCGCTGCTGGGCGAGGCGGGTGTCGGAAAGACCGCGGTGGTGGAAGGCTTGGCGCAGGAGATCGTTGCGGGGGACGTGCCCGAGCGCATGCGGGACAAGCGCGTGATCGCGCTGGACATGGCGCTGCTGGTGGCGGGCACCAAGTACCGCGGCCAGTTCGAGGAGCGCCTTAAAGCCGTGGTGGACGAGATTCGGCGCGAGAAGAACATCGTGCTCTTCCTCGACGAACTGCACACGATTGTGGGCGCAGGCGGGGCCGAGGGCGCGATGGATGCCGCGAATATCATCAAGCCCGCCTTGGCGCGCGGCGAGCTGCAGTGCATCGGGGCCACCACGCTGAACGAGTACCGGCTGCACATCGAGAAGGACGCGGCGTTGGAGCGGCGGTTCCAGACCGTGCGTGTGGACGAGCCAACGGTCGAGGAGACGATCTCCATTCTGAAGGGCATCGCGCCGCGCTATGAGGCGCACCACAACGTGCTCTACGAGGCGGCGGCGTTGGAAGCGGCCGCGAAACTGACGGCGAGGTATCAGCCGGGGCGGCAGTTGCCGGACAAGGCGATCGATGCGATCGACGAGTCGGGCGCGCGGGTGCGGATGCGGGTGTCCGCACGACCTCCGGACGTGCGCGAATACGAACTGCGGATCCGCGAACTCGGGCAGAAGAAGGATATCGCGATCCGTGACCAGCACTTTGAAGAGGCGGCCGCACTGCGTGACGAGGAGCGCAAGGCCAAGCAGGAGCTTGACACCATTGTGGCCACCTGGAAGGCCGAACATGCGGAAAAGGCGTTGCCGGTGTCGGTGGACGACGTGACCGAGACGGTGGCGCACATCACGGGCGTGCCGATCAAGCGCATGAGCCAGACCGAGCTGGCGCGCATGCTCAACATCGAGCTGGAACTGCAGCAGGCGGTGGTGGGACAGGCGCCGGCGATCCAGGCCGTGTCGCGCGCGTTGAGGCGTTCGCGGGCGGACCTCAAAGACCCCAAGCGTCCGATCGGAGCCTTTATTTTTCTGGGCCCCACGGGTGTGGGCAAAACGCTGTTGGCCAAGGCGCTGGCGGAAAAAATGTTTGGCGATGACAAGGCGCTGATCCAGATTGACATGTCGGAGTACATGGAGAAATTCACGGTGTCACGCTTGATCGGCTCGCCTCCGGGCTATATCGGGCACGAGGAAGGCGGGCAGCTCACCGAGCGCGTGCGGCGGCGCCCGTACAGCGTGGTGCTGTTCGACGAAGTCGAGAAGGCGCATCCTGACGTGATGAACATGCTGCTGCAGATTCTGGAAGAGGGGCGGCTCACGGACAGTCTGGGGCGGCAGGTCGATTTCCGCAACACGGTGGTGATCCTGACCTCCAACCTCGGCTTCGACTACGAGAAGCAGGGCCAGGGCCTGGGGTTTGTGCGCGAAACGGAGGCCGATGATTACGGGCGTTTACGCGACCGCATGATCAAAGCCGCCAAGCTGATTTTTAAGCCGGAACTGCTCAACCGCTTTGACGATGTTATCGTTTTTAAGAAGCTGGACAAGTCGGACGTCGTCAAGATTCTCGACATCGAGCTGGCGAAAGTGCGGCAGCGACTGGAGGCGAAAGCGATCAAGCTGGAACTTGACGCGGCGGCCACGGAGTTTCTGGTGGGCAAGGGTTACGATCCATCCTTGGGCGCGCGGCCGCTGCGGCGGACGGTGGAGCGGTTTCTTGAGGACCCGCTGGCCGAAGAATTGCTGCGGGGCGTGCTGACTGAAGGCGTGATCGATGCCGGATTGGCGGAGGACAAGCAAGGGCTGGTGTTCCGCATGCGCGGCGAGCTGCCCTTACGCACGCCCCAGCCCGGCGAGGAGACCGTCCGGACGGCCGCGGCCGAGGCCGTCGAAGAGAAACGTGTGGCGGTAAAGAAACCCGCGACACGAGCCAAAAAAAGTGCCAAGCGTGGCAAAAAAACAGAATAAGTCAAAAATCCCGCTTGCAACGCGGGGTGCAATGTTGGTATTGTACCACGTTTCACGGAGGAGAAAATGGTCAAAATCAGGCTTCGCAGAACAGGTTGTAACAACAACGCGTCGTTTCGCGTGGTGGCGACGGATGAACGGTCGCCCCGCGATGGTAAGTTTTTGGAGATTCTGGGATGGTATGATCCCAAGCGCGAGGGCGAGAACTTCAAGCTGGATATGGATCGCGTTGCGCACTGGCAGTCCAAGGGTGCTCGCTTGAGCGAGACCGTGGCGAGCATGGTCCGCAAGACGAAGAAGGCTACCGTCGCGACGGTGTAAGGGCTTTATGGCGGTCAGTATGGGCGCTCCCCTGCAGATCGATGTGCTGACCGTATTTCCTGGTATGCTCCGCGGGTTTCTCGAAGAGAGCATGTTAAGGCGGGCGGCACGGCAGGGGGCTGTGGTTTTTCGTACGGTGGATTTGCGGGATTTCGCGCACGACGCCCGGCGCACCGCAGATGACCGTCCGTACGGCGGCGGCCCCGGAATGATTATGAAGCCGGAGCTGTGGTTCGAGGCGATTGAGGCGGTGCGTACCCCGGGGGCACGGGTGATCCTGATGACCCCGTCCGGAACGACTTTCCGACAGGCTGAGGCGCGCAGGTTGGCGCGCGCGCGGCACCTCATTTTCGTCTGCGGACATTACGAGGGAATTGACGAACGCGTGCGTGAGGCGCTGGTGACGGACGAGCTGTCGATCGGCGATTACGTGCTCACCAACGGGGTTTTGCCCGCGGCGGTGGTGGTGGATGCGGTGGTGCGGCTGTTGCCCGGCGTGCTGGGCGGCGGCGAGGAGGCGACCCGGGACGAGTCCTTTACCGAGGGCCTTCTGGAGTACCCGCAATATACGCGTCCGGCGGTGTACAGGGGCATGGCGGTGCCGGCGGTGCTGCAAAACGGCAACCACGCCGAAGTGGATGCGTGGCGTGCGCGGCAGGCGTTGGACAGGACGGCGAGAAGGCGTCCGGACTTGCTGAAGTAAGGGCCGGAAGCGAAACGTTTTTTGAGTGAAGAAGGAGTAGGGATCATGATTGCTAAAGCGATTGACAAAATCAATGCCGAGCAGGTTGAGAAGGCGAACGCCGGCAAGGCGGCGCTGGCGTTCAAGGTGGGCGACAGCGTCAAGGTGTTCGTGAAGATCAAAGAAGGCGACAAAGAGCGCGTGCAGGCTTTCGCCGGCACGGTGATCGCGCATGACAACGGCAAGGGCAATACCGCCACGTTCACGGTGCGCCGCATCTCGTTCGGCGTCGGCGTGGAGAAGGTTTTCCCGGTCAATTCGCCCTATATCGACCGCGTCGAGGTGGAGCGCTCCGCCAAGGTGCGCCGCGCGAAGCTTTATTATCTGCGTGACCTGACGGGCAAGAAAGCGCGTCTGCGCGAAGCGTAAGAACGGCGTTCCGGCGAACGCTGGTTTCTGAGCGAACAGAAAACGGAAACAGGGAGGCTTTACAGCTTCCCGTTTTCCGTTTTTTGGTTTTTAGGCACTTCGTGAAAATCTGTGGGTGAACAGCGTGCGTCTGACGGCATGGACCGGC
>JAEAMG010002679.1_pt1 | contig 10735 bp, 6 predicted proteins | sample 8958741 | NCBI WGS metagenome assembly JAEAMG01 (sample SAMN16933256, study PRJNA681125) | bioreactor sludge metagenome | isolation source: anaerobic bioreactor treating anionic surfactant - SDBS | place: India: Bengaluru | collected 2019-02-28
AGTGGACGGGGTGGACAGAGAGACGGACGGTGGAAAAACGTTAGGCTGTAGGCTGTAGACTTTAGGCTGTAGGCCGTAGGCTGTAGACTGTAGGCTGAAGGCGGTTGGGCAAGCTGGCGCGGGGTTTTTTTTAGGCCGCGACCGAATAGGGAGCAAAGCGATTTTTGGGGGAGGGAATGGGTCGGATGGGACATATGGGGTCGAGAGAATCGACAGAATCGAAGGAATCGAAGGAATCGAGAAACGGGAAGTTATCGCTCAAATTGCAAGTCTCACACCCTTGTCGAAAATAATTTAGACACTTGAGCTATCGGTTGTAGGGATGTCCTCCCCCCGTGGTGCCTAAATCACTTGTTGAACAGTTGGCGGATCGCAACGAGCGTGCGTTCCACCAGTTCCTGTCCACCCTCCGGACCGACCAGGCTGGACTCGGGCACGGCGCTGTAACCGCCGCCCTTGGTTGCCCGCTCCGAAGGGAGATAGGAGGGATCGTCCACAGGACTGGCCAACTGGATGAGAACGGTCTGCCCGGCCGGGCTGCGAGCCTGAATACGCATGGCGTAATCGAGAAACAGCTCAAACGGATTGGTCGCGATCGCGACATCACCCAAACGCAGCGTGTGAAGCTCGATTGCATGGCGAGGCGGGGATGATTTCTGGGCCTCATACCGGGTCATGGTCTTTTTGTACCAGTTCTTATGGGCCGCCTCGCCCCCAACGAGTTTCTCTTTTGCCATCAACGGCTCAACATTCTTTTTGGCCGTCTCATACTCCAAGTCCGTGATTTTCCGGCCCGGCACGTCGAAACGCTCAACACGGTGCGCGAAAGCAACATCGGTGCGGATGTCGTTTTGCGCGACCGCCCACGTATCCTCAAACGTCCGCACGATCCGCCGGGCCAGCTCCTGCCGCCGGTTCAGCTTGCGGAGCTGTTCCATGCGCGCCTCGGCACCCTTGCGTAAAATGGCACGGGGCACAAGATCGCCCGCGGGCGCACAGAAACCCAAAACCACATACTTCTCGCCGTAGAGGCGGCGAAGGTCAGCGCGCACATCGTCCCAGTAATCCGCATCCAGCCGAGAAAGCCCCTCATCGACCTGCGCCGTGCAGGCGACTGTGATGGCGGTCGCCACGGGTTTCCGCTCCGCATCGAGGAAGAACAGGATGTCGACAGAATGGTCCTCTCCTCCTTCGAGGTTCCGGAAGTCCGGCTTGTCGGTCGCCCCGTACATCACGGCAGAGCCGTCCGCGTAAACCGCGCGCCGGTTCTGGCTGGTGACCGCATGGCCCAACCCCCACGCCACGGTACCCGGCCGACGACCTTCCCATGCCTTCACCACCGCAGCAGCCAGACGATCGAAGAAAAAGGCCACGTACTCTTCGGGAGGCATCGCGCCGCCCAAATCGTCATACCAGCCCTGATCGAGTGCCGGCCCGGTGTGCGTGTGCGTGGCGGCGAGAATCAGCTTGCCGGTGTCAAAACCCTTCAGCCGTCCGGCAAGATGTTGACGGAACCGCGTCTGAATGTCGCGAGGCAAATAACAGACGTCGCAGGCAACCCAGAGCGCGCAATCGGCGGGCTTACCGTTCTCTCTGGATTCCAGGGCCAACACGCTGGCCTTGCAGCGGCTCAGGATGTTGTTCGTCGGAGCAACGCGGACATGGAACTGGCCGGTCAGCGAGACCGGCCGGTCCGGCGTGATGTCCGCCTCCGCCGCACCGATCCACAATTCCGCCGCAGAAACGCCTGCCGCCAACCCGATGGCGGTCAAGGCGGCAACAACACGATTAACCATTTCCATCACGTCCTCCCACTGATTCCGAGATTCTCACTGATCGCCGCCGACAGCCATCGGCTCAACTCACTTGACCTTATTTTCCAAACAGACCTTTAATCGCCGCAAGCGTCTTCTCAACCAGCAACTGTCCGCCCTCGGGACCGACCAGACACGACTGCGGTATGGCGCTGTAGCCCTTGCCAGCCAGCGCCCGGGGGGTAGGCAGGTAGAAACCTTTGTCCAAGGGGCTGGCCAACTGGATCAGGACGGTTTGCCCCGCCGGGCTGCGCGCCTGAATCCGCACGCCGTAATCCGTATACAGCTCGAAAGGGTTGGTGGCAACCGCCACGTCGCACAGACGCAACACATGCATTTCCACGGGGTTCAAGGTGGCGCCTTTTTTTTGCGCCTCGAAACGGTCAACGACGCGCTTGTTCCAGCGTTTCCGCCAATAGTCCTGGCCGACCAGCTTCTCCTTGGCGGCCAAAACCTCGACCGCTTTCTTCGCCTCCGCGACTTCCGCTTCGGTGATCGTGCGCTCCGGCAGGTCGAACCGTTCGACGCGGTGGACGAAGGGAACATCGGCGCGGACATCCGCCTGAACGACCTCCCACGTATCTTCGACGGCCTTCACGATCCGCCGGCCCAGCTCTTGCGTTCGCGACACTTTGCGCAGAGCGGCCATGCGGGTCTCGCCCGCCTGGCGGAGCATCAGGTGCGGAGACTGGTCGCCAGCCGGCGCACAGAAGCCGAGCACGGTGAGAGCCGCGCCGTGCTTCGCCCGCAGTCCCTCCCGCACGTCGTGCCAGAAATCCGCGCTGATCCTCGGCCCCGCCGGCCCGCGCTCGTCCGTCTGGGCCGGACAGGCCAACGCCACCGCGATGGCGACGGGGTTCCGGTTGGCGTCGAGAAAGAACAGGCAGTCCACCGCATGATCCTCGTATCCCTCAAGACCGAGGAAATCAGGGCGGTCCGTCTTGCCGTACATCTCAGCCGCGCCGCTGGCATACACCGCCCGGCGGTTCTGACCGACCACCGCGTGCCCGAGCCCCCACGCGAAAGCACCGGGCTTACGGCTATTCCACGCCTGGACCACAGCTTCGGCCATGCGGTCGAACAGGAATGGCACATAGTCCTTGGGCTCGATGGCGCCCACGTAGTTGTCGTAGGAATCCTGATCGATGGCGGGAGCCTTGTGCGTGTGCGTAGAGGCGAGGACGAGCTTATTGATGTCGAAGCCAAGCAGGCGAGGCGCCACGAGCGTTCTGAACCGCTCCTGGATTCCAGGCCGGATCACGCACAGGTCGCAGGAAACGAAGATCGCCTGATCCGCAGGCTTGCCGTCCACGCGCGACTCCAGCGCCACTACATTCACCGTGACGCGGCTGTTGATCCCCGTCGAGATGGGCGCGGTCATGCCGCCCGTCAGCGCAACGGGCCGATCCGGCGTAATGTCCGCCTGCGCCGCGCCGATCCAGAGTTCAGCGGCCGGAACAGACGAAGCTGGCAGAAAGGCGGCCAAAGCCAACAAAAAGAGGTTCTGTCTCATGTTCAACTCCTGCCGGCACCTGTCGAGACCTATCGACGGGCGTCGACAGGCCTCGACAGGCATCGATTCGCATGTGCTTACGCTTCCAGCTTCCAACCGTTGTGCATGGGCCTGACCAACATCGAGTTGGCGAGCTCGTTGCCGACGAAGCGCTCGGTCTTCCAGTCCCACTTCAGCTTTTGCTGCAGCCGCGCGGCGATGCCCGCGATCATGCCCAGCGTGGAGGCGACGTGCGTGGCGTCGATGTTCGCCAGCGGGTCCTTGCGGCTGCGCACGGCGTCCAGCAGCCCTTGCCAATGGTTCACGTTCTTGTAGCCGACGCGGTCGCCCGCCTTGGCCTTGATGGTGGTCACGTCGTCGAAAGACATGCTATCGGCAGGCAAGAGCCGGACGTCACCCGCTTTGGGACGGCGCTGGAGCAGGTCGCCCGAGGCTTCGATCTTGTCACCGCGGTCGACGTAGACCCAGTCCTTCTCGCCGATGAATTTCGTGCCGCACGGCTGCTGCGTGGAATCCGTAAACACCATGCGCAGGCCGCTTTCATAGGTGAAGGTGGCCTTCCACGTCGCGATGTTGTCGGCGAACCCCTGGTTCATATAGTAGGTGCCGCTGCATTCGACCTCGAAAGACTCCTTGCCGAGCAGAGGACAACCCCAGTTCGCGATGTCGAGATGGTGGACGCCCCAGTTGCTGGTCCAGCCCTCGCAATAGTCGTTCAGCAGATACCAGTCGGGATAGGCGATGCGGCCGGGATTGAACGGGCTGAAGCGCGCCGGCCCCTGCCACATCTTCCAGTCTAACCCGTCAGGCACGGGCTGAGGGTCTAAAGAGCCTTTATAGCCGGGCTGGAAACTCTTGCCGGGCACGGACACCTGGACCTCAGTGATCTTGCCTAGGTGCCCGTTGAGGGCGAGTTCGCACCCTTGCCGGAAGTTGCCCAGCGAGCGCTGCCACATGCCTGACTGGTAGATGCGCTTATTCTTGCGGAGCGCCGCGCGGGTGGCGAAGCCGTCGTTGATGCACACACCCGTGGGCTTTTCGCAAAACATGTCCTTGCCCGCATTGGCCGCCGCCGTGGCAACGAGCGAATGCCAGTGGTCCTGCGGGGCGATCATCACCACGTCGATATCCTTGCGGGCGATGAGGTCGCGAAAATCGCCAAACATGGCGCAACCCTTGTCGCCATACTTCGTGTCCACGAGCTCTTTCGACCACCCCTTGCGGTCGCTTCGGACATCGCAGACCGCGACGATGCGGCAGCCTTCCAGGCCGAGGAAATTCCGCATGTTGTCGACGCCCCGGCCGCCGACGCCGATGCAGCCGATCGCGATCTTATCGTTTGCCCCGAAGGCGGTGGCGGGAATGATCGCCGGAAAACCGATGGCTGCGGCCGCGGCCGCGGAGCCTTTCAGAAACAGGCGACGGTTGATGGCAGGATTCATGTGACTTCTCCCTTTTTTGATTTGGTTTGAATCATTACTTCGTGTTGAAAAGAGCGGCAGACGCAGCGGCGCGCGCGCCGCGCACGGCGAGTTTGTCGAAACGGTCGGGGGCTTCTCCGGCAGCCCAGGCGATACCGCGCAAAAGCCAAAGACGGAAGACGGGGTCATCAAAGGTCCCTACGTAGTGACCGGGCACACACCCGAACGTGCGGCCGCGTCCGGCCGTATGGGCCCAAAAAAGCGGCTGCGGCTGGTCCGGCCCGTCACCGTCCTTTTCCCGCGAGACCGCGAGAACGGTCGTTTGCGACGTGTCGACGGGGGGCGACGGCGGCCAGTACGGCTCGTCTTTGAGGACGAAAACCTTCGGGAGGTTACGGCAGACGGGATGTTCGGGCGCGGTCAGCTCCACCCGTACATCGCCGTGGCGGTAGCGCGTGAACCCGCCGACGCCCGTGAGCGCCGCCACCGCCGGATCGGCTTTCGGACGGGTCCACGTTGCCGAGTGGATGACGACCAGTCCGCCCCCACGCTCCAGATAGGCGGCGACCTGCTTTTTACGGGCTTCCGACCAAGGCAGGTAGCAGAACGCGACGATCACGTCGGCAGAGGCAAACTGCGCAGCAGAAGGCCAGCCGGTCGCGCGGTCGACGGTCACGCCAGCCGCGCCATCGGCCATGTTCGCGTCCGAGACAGGCAGACCGGCCAAATTGACTTGGCTTGCCGCGGAAGCGGCGCGCCCGCCGAGCAACAGCGCCCAGCGCTCCTGCCACAGCGGATAATCGTGCTCTTCGGCACCGTGGTCTTTGGGCCCCGCCAGCAACACGACGCGCAGCGACCGCAAAGCCCCCTCGCCGGGTGCGGGCCGGCGCTCAGGATGTATCGCCGGGGTGAGGTCCGCGAGGCGGACCCGGCTTTGGATCTCGACCGCAGCCAACGCGCGGCCGAACAGCGCGACTTCGTCAATCTTGCCTTCGAAGGTTTCCGGCAGGCTTTCCGCGCCACTGATAAAAACCGTTGTCGCCCGATCAGGCTCGACACTGCCGGCGAGCTCAGGCTCGACGTTCGCGTTCAGATAAACGGTCGCTTGCGCGCCATTACGCACCAGCGCAACATGATTCCACGTTTTGGGCGCGATCACCGTCCGCCCGGCCAGCGATCCAAACGTCAGGCGGCCAGCATTCGGGCCGGCACCGCCGATTGCCAGCCTCTCTGCGCCGCGCGCGAAGAGCACGCCCGTCACAGGCCGAACATCGTTGGGCAGGCCGTTCCAAAACCACAACTCAGCCGTATACGACGCCTTCAGCTCCCTGACATCAGCCTTGAGGCGTCCTCCCGCGAAATGGGCACACCGGTTGATCACCCCCGGCCCGGAGAAGGCGTCCGAAACGGGTCCATCCAGCCACCGCGCGATACCGGTTTCGTACGTTGCATTCCGCTTGGCGGGCGTCGCGTCGAAGGCGGTCGCGCCGCCCCAATCCTCCAGCCGCCAGTACGCCAGCGGGCGAGCGTCAAGCACGGCCCGGACGTACGGACCGTCCGCGACGGCGACGACGCGCCGCTTCTTGCCGCCGACCTCCTCCAGCAAGGTTGTCAGCGACTCGACCATCTTGGCACCGGCCGCAGGCTCAAGCATGGCCGAGCGACAGGCCCACGTGTTGTAACCGCCGAGCGGATAAAGCTCCAGCGGAAGAACGTAGCCTTCCTCGGCATTGGCCAGCGCGATATTCATGGTTGTCCGAAACGGACTTTGGGCCTTCACCTGCAAGCCGTGCAGCGCGAACACTTCGCACGGCCAAACGGCGATTCCAAGGCCGCCGACGCACAGTGCTTGAAGGCTCATCTCGCGCGTCGGATGCTCCTTGAGCCAGAGCTGTTCCCGCGCGTAGACTTCGGCCTGATTGGCCGCAAGCCTGCCCCCGCTATTCTCGTCGACACCGTGTGCCCAAGCCAGGCGCGCCGCATCCGGCTGGCGCGTTGCGAGCGTCAGCGAGGTCTGCCGCATCGACAGAGGGACCCAGTCCTGAAAAGCGATCGTTTTGCAGGCATCAGCAGCGAGCTGCGCCAATTCGGCCGCATAGGCCTCCCTGCCCACGCTCCGCCGCGCCTGCCCGTAGTCCATCCAGTGCTGGTCGCCGCTGGTGCCTTGCGACATGATGCCGACGAAGGCGGGCGCGCCGTTTGTCGCGCCGAGGAGCGGGCCGAGCTTGTCAGCGAAGGCACCATAATAATCGGCAGAGACCGGCGACGCGCCGAAATAGTGCATCGAATAATTCGCGAATACCGCAACAGGGCGGCCGTCCGGCGTCTGCACCGCGAGCAGCATCAGCGCGGGATCGGACGGACCCGACGGTCCGACCACGTCCGGATTCTGGTGTCCCGGATGCATGTTGGCGCGCACGGTCATCCCGCCGAAAGGATCGCGCAGCACTTTATCGGGCCGCCTGATCCAAACGCGCGTGTGCGTGTGGTCCGGGGCTTGCGCAACGGCCCAGCCGACGCGTGCGGGCGCCAGATTGGAGACGGCGCGCTGCAAACCCTGAACGATCAGCGGCAGCGCGAAAGCGGGATAATTCGCATCGGGAGGCGTTCCCAGAACCTGCATCAGCGACGGCGCGCTATGAGTGTGCGTGGCGGAGAGCACGATGCGCTCCGGCGGAAGACCCGTGACTTCCCGCGCGCGGGCTTTGACCGCGTCCGCGAACTCGACGGGAAGGAGGCAGGTGTCCAACACGCCCAGCGCCACGCGCGTGGTCCCGTCGTCGAGAACCAGCCAGCGCACGTGCAGGCGGTCCGAGACGTTGGTGGCCGTGACGGCAAGAAAGCCGCCATTCACGGTGACCGGAAAGCTTGTGGGAGTGAGGTCCTGCGCATAGGCGCCCGCGCGAAACGTCCCGGCGGCGGCGGGCTCTCTCCACGTCACACAGGACGTGACCACGCAAGACGCCAGAAGTGCGACCGCCCAAATAGGACCGCATCCCCCCATCACCCCACCCCTCCCCTTCGACCTGAGCAGACCTGAATCAGCCCCCCTCGACTCGCGTCGATTCGGGCCGGTTCAAGCCGCCTCAGGCCGCGCGCATCACACGAACTTGCTCAGGTGCTCCAAACTCTTCGCCGCCTGGGTCGGCGTGCCGCACTCCACCGAAAAGACGATGTCGCGCGGGCACTTATCCTTCACGATCTTCACGATCCGCTCCCAATCCAGCACTCCCTCGCCACAGGCACAGCCGACCGGCGTACCGGTCACCTTGCCGCGCTCGGCGGCGGAATGGCTGATGGAGATATCCTTGGCATGTAAATGTACCAGACGAGCGGCCACACGTTCAAGCCACGCGTAAACGTCCTGACCCGCCAGATAGGCGTTGCCGGTGTCAAGATTGATCCCGATGGACGGCGACTTGACCAGGTTGTAGATGCGGTCGAGGCCATCCGGGGTCTTGGAATACTGCGAGTGCGGCTCCAGACCGATTTTCACGCCGCGGCGCTCCGCGATGAACAGGGCTTCCCGCAACGTATACTTGATCAGCACGAAGTCCTCTTCCTCGGTGGTCCAGCCCGCCTTCTTACCCTCGTCCGTGTTGATCACCGGCACGCCGATCTCCGCCGCCACGCGGACCGCCAGCTTGATGTATTCGCCGTGAACCTCCGGCCGGCAGAGCGGCCCGTGCGCCTGAAGCCCCGAAATTTTCAAGCCCGCCGCGTCGCACGCGTTCTTGATGCGGTACGGATCGTCGAACATCGACACCGTGTGGAAATAACCAGCCTCGCTCATCAACTCGCGGCCGAAGTGCACCATCGGCTCGATGTATTTGAAACCCATCTCCGCCGCGGCCGTGACAGCCCACTCAAACGGCTTATCACTGCTGCGCGAGAACTCCGTATTCAATCCGACATAGACCTTGCCCATTTTCCCCATCCTTTCTGTGTGTGTCCGTGCTGATTTACCAACTCATCAAATCCCCTAAGCCTCCCCTTGAAACGGGCCCCTTTTTCAAGCCAATCGGCAACCTTCTCAACACCCGCGACATCCGTCGGCAGAGGCACTCCCGTCTCTTTCACTTCCCGAACAGCGTTTTGATCGCCGTGAGCGTACGCTCCACCAGCATCTGGCCGCCCTCCGGCCCGATCTGGCTGGACTGCGGCACGGCACTGTAGCCGCCGCCTTTCACTGCGCGCTCCGAGGGCAGATATCCGTTCGTACCGACCGGGCTGGCCAACTGGATCAGCACGGTCTGCCCGGCGGGACTGCGGCCTTGGATCCGCATGGCGTAGTCGACGAACAATTCGAACGGGTTGGTCGCGAGCGCGACATCGCCGATACGAAGGACATGCATCTCAATGGTGCCCTTCGGGTCAGCTTTCTGCTGCGCCTCGTACCGGTCCAGCGTCCGTTTGAACCAGTTTTTGCGCCCATACACCTCGGCAATCTTTTCGTCCTTTTTCGAATATTCCTCATAGCCCTTCTTGGCCTCGGCATATTCTTTATCCGTCAGCTTCCGCCCGGGCACCTCGAAGCGTTCGACGCGGTGCGCGAACGGCACATCGGCACGGATATCGGTCTGGGCCACCTCCCACGTCTCTTCAAAGGTGTCGACAATCCGGCGGGCGAGCTCCTGAAGCCGATTCAGCTTCCGAAGCCTCTGCATACGCTCCTCGGCGGCATTGCGCAGCATCGGACGCGGCACCTGATCACCCGCAGGCGCGCAGAACCCGAGCACCACCAGATCCGCGCCGTGCTTTTTACGCAGCGCTTCGCGGACAGGGTGCCAATAGTCCGCGCTGACCTCGCACAGGCCCTCCACGGTCTGCGCCGGACAGGGCACAGCGATCGTCGTGGCCACGAGTTTCCGGCCGGCATCGTAGAAAAGGAGAATATCGACGGCATGATCCTCCCAGCCCTCAAGGCCGCGGAACTCCGCTTTCTTCGTATCCCCGTACATAACGGCCTCGCCGTTCGCATACGAGACACGCCGGTTGGCGCCGACCACCGCGTGGCCCAGGCCCCACGCGAACGCGCCGGGCTTGCGGCTCTCCCACGCTTTGACCACCGCGTCGCCCATGCGCTCAAACAAGAACGGCACAACCTCCTTCGGCTGCATGGCGTTGCCGTAATTGTTGAAGTTCGCCTGCGCGAGCGTGGGCCCGGTATGGGTATGGGTTGCGGCGAGAAAGAGCTTGTTGGTGTCGAAGCCCGGGAGCCGCTTCGCGACATAGCGCTTGAACTCGTCCTGCGTGTCCCGGAGGCTCACGACATCCAAAGAAATGAGACGCGCACAGTCCGTGGGCTTGCCGTTCTCGCGCGACTCCAGCGCCAGCACGTTCGCCGTGCAGCGACTCAGGATATTGGTTGAGATGCGGTTATAAAACTGCCCGCTCAGCGAGATGGGTCGGTCCGGCGTGATATCCGCCTGCGCCGCGCCAATCCAGAGTTCCGCCGCCGTCGCCGCAACGGTCGTAAGCAGCGATGCCGCTGCCAGTAAAAAGAGGTTCAATCTCATGTTTGACTCCTGCCGGCACCTGTCACTTCCAGTCACTGCCGGGCGACGTGTATCGACCGGCGTCGACGGGTCTCGACAGGTGCCGAGCCCTATGTGCTTATCCTTCCAGCTTCCAGCCGTTGTGCATGGGCCTGACCAGCAGCGCGTTGGCGAGGTCGTTGCCGACGAAGCGCTCGGCCTTCCAATCCCACTTCAGCTTTTGCTGCAGCCGCGCGGCGATGCCCGCGATCATGCCCAGCGTGGAGGCGACGTGCGTGGCGTCGATGCCCGCGAGCGGCTCCTTGCGGCTACGCATGGCGTCCAACAGTCCCTGCCAGTGGTCGACCTTCTTGTAGACGACGCGCTCGCCGTCCTTGGTCTTGAGGGTCGCGACATCGTCCAGCGTGCAGTCCGGGGGCAGCAGGCGCGTGTCCCCCTCCTTCGGGCGGAGCTTTAAGAGGTCTTCCGACGAGGCGGAGATCTGGTCGC
>JAEAMG010002680.1_pt1 | contig 10732 bp, 7 predicted proteins | sample 8958741 | NCBI WGS metagenome assembly JAEAMG01 (sample SAMN16933256, study PRJNA681125) | bioreactor sludge metagenome | isolation source: anaerobic bioreactor treating anionic surfactant - SDBS | place: India: Bengaluru | collected 2019-02-28
TCGGCCGATGGCTTGCGATTTGGAGGCAGAAAAAACCCGCGTTTGCGCCGATGTCTACGACGATAGGGGAGTCCGGGAGGGGTTTTTCAAAACCCTGCAGATAGCAGTCTTCGAGGAAGATTTCCTTGAATTCGTGGTAGAGGATCAACGGAACTTCCATCGTCACTCCGTTTCGCAGATGAAACACAACCGGATCTTCCCGATTGATCCCCACTTTGACTGCGAGGTGTTTCCACCAGTCAGCTACGTTTCCGAACAGTCTGAGATAGCGTTTCATGCTGCCACTCCCGGGCACATTATTTTGCGAGGGCCGTCAGGATCAACACCACTGCCGCCGGCGCGCTGAGCCCCATGAAAAAACAGGGAAAAGGATAACATCAATGGATTTTACCGCCCTCCCTCTTCAATTGAAGCATCTCCTCCAGCAGCGCATCCTCGCTTTCATCTGGGTTCCGGATAGCCTTTTCACCGGAGGCGGCATCGAATATTTTTTCCAGGTTCCTGAGTTGGGCCAAAGCCTTGGGATTTTTGCCGAAGGCGCTGTCGATCAGCTTCATCTGTTCCTCACCGGCCTGCTTCAGATCGTTCAGATCGACGCGAAAACCCATCAGGGCGGAGACGTTGCTCAGAAGGTCGTAGCAAGCCCTGGAGTTCAGGTCGTGGATATAGAGAGGCGTTCGGGCGTGGAGACTTGCAAACTCGATTGACTGCTCATGGGCCAGGGTGAGCAGCATGGTCGTGAAGCTGCAGGGGCCTTCATAATCGGTGAAACGAGCAAAGGTCTTGAGTTCATCCTTCAGCCGTGAGTGGCTGACCGTGGCCTGGATGGCCGTTTTTCTCGTGTGGGGCACCTGGTCAAAGACCCCTCCCAGGAAATAGATCCTCAATGCTTGATGGCGGCGTGCCACGTCAAGGATGGCCTGTGCATATACCGGCCAATCCAGGTTCGGTTCAACGCCCTGGAAAAGAATGAGGTCGTTTTCGGTGCCGCTTTTCCAGAAGAAAAAATCATTTTGCGGACTATCGAGCCTCTTGACCAATCCCTCCTTAATGCGGGTATGGGGCCGCAGGGTCAGTTCCGCGGTCGAGCTCGGCATCTGGTAGATGTAGAATCCCTGTGACTCGATATGAGCGAACTTGCGGGCATCAAGCTTTCGCAGCAAATAATCGATGCAGCCCGTGGAAACTTCACCGGCATTGAGCCATCCCTTCTGTCCAATCAACAGATAGGGAGATCTGAGCTTAGGTTGCTCCTCCATGATGAGACGACCTGCCATGTTGTCCCCTTCCTTAACTATGATAATGCCTGAATCGTTTTAGTCTACTTTATTGTAGTTGATAAAATGATTCAAGGGTGCTGTTTCTTATTGTTTCTTATAAGATTATATTTAATGATCAATAAATGTAATTTCTACTTGACATCAGAAAAAGGAAGTGATTTAGTTAGAGCCGCAATATTGAGCTTCTCTGAAAAAAGATGCTGAAATTCTTATCGTCTGACGAAAAGCAACCTGCTCAAAAAAAATAAAATAGATTTTAATGAAAAAACCACAATCGCTGCGATCTCTTCACGGATGATGGTCTTTGCACCATAGCTGAAAAATGGTCGTTAGGTCTTGGTAAGGGCTGCGCGACCCCATTCAAAGTGGTTTAGGAGGTAAGTATGATCAGTGCATCCACAGGAGTGGCTCGGATACTGGAGAAGGAGGGGACAGCTTTTGTAACACTATTTCCCTCCTGCAAAATCAACAATGCCATCGGCGACGAGGGCAAAATTCCGCTCCTTTTAATGAGGGACGAACGGTTCGGGGTCGGTGTCGCGGATGCCTTTTCGCGTCTATCCGACGGTAAAAGGTTCGGGGTATGCACCCTTCAGGGTGGTGTGAACTGCCCAGGATTCCAATTTGGCATTCCAGCTATGACCCAAGCATTCGAAGACTCATCGCCTGTATTGTGCCTTACCGACGCCGTCAATCCCGGTGATACGGAAAACAGCCATTACAACATCGATCGCGTTGCCGCGAATTTTACCCGCTGGACCTCTACGATTCCACTCGCCCGGCGTGTTCCGGAATTTATGGCAAGGGCTTACACTTTTCTGAAAACCGGCCGACCCGGCCCTGTGCTGTTGCAGGTACCCACGAGTCTAGGAGAGTACGATGAAGAACAATATCCTTACAAACCGGTCAAGGGATGGAAGTCCCAGGCGGACCCCGATGACGTGAAGGCGGCGGTCAAGATATTGCTGAAATCAAAGAAGCCGATCCTGTATGTAGGTGACGGCGTCTTTCATGCGAATGCCTGCGGTGAACTGCTTCAGTTTGCTGAACTCTCCCAGATCCCGGTGATTGCCACTTTGAAGGCCAAGAGCGTCTTCCCCGAGACCCATCCCCTTTCGATCGGTGTCCGGGGTGAACCGGCGGAACATTTCCTGAACACCTGTGATACGATTTTGGCTATCGGCTCCAGTCTGTCTCCGAACCGTTTTTCTCACAAGATTCCCAACGCCGAGGAAAAGACGATTATCCAGTGCACCATAGATAACGCAGACCTTAACAAGAGCTATACGCTGGACGGCGCCCTGATCGGTGATGCGAAACTCGTGCTAAAACAATTGATTGACGAGCTCTCTCGCCAGACGGGTGGTGGAGTGAAAGCCGGGCCGGAACTCGTGGAGGAGATCCGGGGGCTCAAGGCCAAGCTGGTTGAAAAGTACCACGCGGCAATGACCTCCAATGACAAACCGATCAACCCCTTCCGCGTATACGCTGAACTCCAGAGGATCCTTGATCCAAAAGATTCGTTCATCACAGCGGAGTCGGGCGGCCCCAGAGATCAGCTCTCAACCGTCTATGAATCGGTCATTCCCCACGGGTATTTAGGATGGGGCAACATCTCCACGCTTGGATTTTCTTTGGCGGGTGTCATTGCCTCCAAGATCATCCATCCGGACCGTCCAGCGGTGACCGTCACCGGCGACGCGGGGCTGCCTTACATGATCGGCAACTTCGAACCGACGGTCCGCTACAAATGGGGCGTCACCATCATCCATATCAACAATTCCGGATTCGCCGGATACGGGAAGGGCCCGTGGGGCGCCGGACAGGAACCCTACACCGCCGATGTCCTTTCCAGCGACTTGTGTAACCTGACCAAATCGATGGAGGGATTCGGCATGCACGCCGAACGCGTAACCCAGCCAAGTGAAATCGGGCCGGCCATTCAACGGGCTTTGGATGCCAATGCCAAAAAGCAGCCCGCTTACATCGAGGTAATCTGCTCGCTATACCCTGTTTGGGGTGTCTGGGCCGGTATGAAACCAAAGGGAGCATCGAGGTCGCAGACCACGATTAATGCGTAACGGAATTCTGCGTGTCCTGATCGGTGTAATCGGCAGACAAGACAAACAACTAAAGATGTTTATTTACAGACGGTCGAGGGTGCACGTTCAGGCCGCCGACTTTGGGAGGTAGAAAGATGGGAGAAGCAAGCGGAAAAGACACAATTGTCGTGAAACCGGAAGTACTCATGACGTTTTGCACGAATGTCTTTGAAAAGCTTGGTGTGCCTCATGAGGATGCCCTGATAGCAGCAGACGCAATTGTGGGTTCCAACCTGCGAGGTGTCGACACCCACGGCGTCATCCGGTTGATCGTTTATGTAGCCAAACTGAAAGGGGGATTTATCAATCCCAAGCCGAACCTTCGTCCAATTCATGAACGAAAGGGGACCGCTCTTATTGACGGAGAGAATGGATTCGGTCAAATCATCGGATATCGAGCAATGGAGATCGCCATTCAAAAGGCCAGGGAGGTCGGTGTATCCTGCGTGTCGGTTCGGAACAGCAACCATTTCGGAACCTGCGCTCATTACTCCATCATGGCCCCACGGGAGGGTATGATTGGCATTGCATGCACCAATGCCTCCGCTCAAACCGCTCCAACCGGCGGCGCCGAGAAGATGTTGGCCAATAATCCCTGGTCGATCGCCGTTCCGGCCGGCAAACGGTTTCCCGTTGTGCTGGATATGGCCAATAGTGTGGTTGCTCGGGGGAAGATCCGTCAGGCCGCCAAAGAGGGCAGGTCGATTCCGCCGATATGGGCCGTGGACATCCACGGCCAGCCGACAACCGATCCAAAGGCTGCTCTGGAAGGCTTTCTGCTTCCCGTCGGGGGTTACAAGGGTTACGGCATCACCCTGATGGTGGACCTGTTAACCGGTGTTCTGGCCAATTCAGCTTACGGACCGCGGGTGCAAGGCCTCGACATCGTGGAGGCAATCGGAAGGGTAGGGCACGCCTTTATGGCGATTGATGTCGCGGCCTTTGATGATGTCGCCGAATTCAAGGCAAGGATGGACACCTACATTGATGAAATCAAGAACTCCAAAAAAGCGACCGGAGTGGAAACAATCTACATGCCGGGCGAAATTGAATTTCTTAAGGTTGAGGAAAGACGTGAAAAGGGGATCCCCATCCATATCAACATCGTCAACGACCTACGCAAGATTGCCCGGGAAAACAGTGTCCAATTGGAGCTATAGAAATCATTTGTCTAATCTTGCACAGAGCAAATAATAGAAATGTAACAGTCGAATGCATGAAGACACAGGCAGCGGACACGCATAGAGGAGGTGATGCCAGGAATCTTTTTGAAAGGTGTTCAAAGTCGAATTGCGGAAATAGTTGCCATTCATCTCTATCGAACGACCAACCGAAGGAGGTTACAATGAAAGTACGGCGAATTGTCACCCTTATGGCCCTATCGGCCATGATCATGGTCTTCGGCACCGTAACAGCATTCGCAGCCGACAAATTCCCTGAAAAGCCCATCACACTGGTTGTTCATGCCAGCGCCGGTGGAGGCAGCGATTTGTTTGCCCGCACCTTTGCCGCGGGAATCGAAAAGGGCAAGTTGCTTCCCCAGCCAGTCATCGTCGAGAACAAACCGGGTGGAAGCGGGGCGATTGCCTTCGCTTATGCAGCCGGGAAGAAGAAGGACCCCTACTACATGGTCACAGCAACACCAACAATCCTGACCACACCGATCATGGGGCTGTCCCCCATAAGCTACAAAGATTTCACCCCGATCGGCAACCTCGCCTTCGACGAATTCATGTTGATGGTGGGATCCAAATCCAAGTACAACTCGCTTAAGGAACTGATTGCCGACGCCAAGGCTAACCCAAAGAAGGTAACATTGGGAGGAACGATGCTCGGCGGGCCGGACTCGATGTGCACAAACCTGATGGAGAAGGCCGCCGGCGTCCAGTTCAACTATGTCGCATTTCCGGGTGGTGGAGAGGTAAATGCGGCCGTCATTGGCGGGCACGTCGATGCGTCGATCGAAAATCCTGGTCCGGCGCTGGAACTGCTGAAGGCCGGCAAAGTCAAAATCCTCTGCGTATTTTCCCCCAAACGCTTGACCGTTGCTTCTGAGATACCGACCGCCAAAGAACAGGGAGTTGATGTGCTTTTCGTCCAGAACCGCGGCTTGTGCGCCCCGGCGGGCATTCCGGAAGATGCGAAAAAGGTATTGGAAAAAGCCGTTGCCGATTATGCAAAGTCGGACGTCTTCAAAAAGTACTGTAAAGACAATGCGCTCAGCGAGGGTTACATGGACAGCGCCGAATTCGGGAAGTTTCTCGAGGAATGGAGCGGCAAATACGCCGTCATTCTCAAGGAAATGAACCTGATCAAAAAGAAATGACCATCTTAATCGTTTGAACATTTCGGCGGGTGGAGGGGCGGATATTGCGTCCCTCCACCTGTTACGAACATGTAATCGCTCTTCTCCATAATTTTACAACATGCAAGGAAGTGGAGCGTACATACGCGGCACCGAAAAAAATTTCTGTAGGCAGAGGAGAAGGGGACTGGATAGGTGGAGCGATAGATGAAGAAAGCGGATTTGATCACAGGATTTGTCTTGCTGGCTCTGTCCGGTTATGTGGTCTGGGAGTCCTGGATGATGCCGGCCTCGGCAACCTTCGGTCCCGGGAGCGGCTTTTTGCCGCTTTGGCTTGGGATTTTGATGGCCGTGCTGTCGGTGATGCTGATCACGGGCACATCGTTCCGTAAACCTGATCCGGATGAGCAGGCCCCGTTTCCGGTCGGACAAGCTCTTACACGGGTTTCCGCCGTGATTGTGGGTCTGGCCATTTACATCTCGCTGATGGAGGTCTTGGGTTTTGTTTTGAATACATTCTTATTTGTTTCCTATCTGATGCTGGCGGTCGAAAGGGAAAAATGGAAGCTCGCGGGAGGGGTTGCCCTATTGACGACTACAGGGCTGTACATCATCTTTCAAGTATTGCTGAGGATCACGCTGCCGAAAAACATGTTCGGGCTTTAGCAGGAGGGCGCTGTGGATATCTTCTCGAACTTGATCATGGGATTTGATGTAGCCCTTTCGCCCATGAATCTGCTGATGTGTTTTATCGGTGTTCTAATAGGGACACTCATCGGGGTTCTTCCGGGGATCGGTCCGACAACGGGAGTTGCGATCCTGATTCCGATCACCTTCGGTATGAATGCGACGACAGCGATTATCACGATGTGTGGGGTGTATTACGGGGCAATGTACGGCGGATCGACCACCTCGGTTTTGCTCAACGTCCCGGGCGAATCCTCGTCGGTGATGACCACCCTGGACGGTTACCAGATGGCGAAGAAAGGGCGGGCGGGTCCGGCGTTGGGAATGGCGGCCATCGCATCCTTCATTGCGGGCACATTTGCGGTATTGATGTTGACCTTCCTGTCGCCTCCTTTGGCCAATTACGCAGTTTCGTTCGGGCCGCCGGAATATTTCGCTTTAACATTCATGGGGCTGACGTTGGTAACGTCTCTCGGGGGGGAATCGTTGCTCAAGGGTCTCATCAGCGGCGTCTTTGGACTGATCATCGCCTGTGTTGGAATCGATGCGCAGAGCGGGGTGTCCCGCTTCACCTTCGGCAGCATGTACCTGCTCGATGGAGTCGGTTTCATCGGGGTGGCGGTTGGTTTGTTTGCAGTATCGGAGGTCTTGGTGAATATTGAGCAGCCGATGCAACAGGTCTTCACCGATGCCAAGCTGAGCTTCCTGAGTCTCTTCCCGAATCTCCAGGATTGGAAAAACTCCTTCGGAGCGCTCTGGCGAAGTTCAATCATAGGCTTTTTTGTAGGGGTGTTGCCCGGAGCGGGGGCGACAATTGCGTCATTCATGGCTTATGCGACTGAAAAGAAGCTCAGCAAGCATCCCGAAAAGTTCGGGACGGGGGTGATCGAAGGGGTCGCCGCGCCTGAGGGAGCCAACAATGCCGCTGCAGGAGGAGCACTGGTGCCGCTTCTGACATTGGGGATCCCCGGTTCGGGGACCACCGCAGTCTTGCTCGGGGCCCTCATGATCCATGGCCTGCGTCCGGGTCCGATGCTCTTTTCCGCACACCCCGATTTCGTTTGGGGCCTCGTCGCCAGCATGTACATCGGAAATGTTTTGCTGGTTGTCCTCAACATGCCGCTGATCGGTCTCTGGGTCCGCCTCCTGAAGGTTCCGTACAAGATATTAATGCCGCTGGTCATCACCATATCGGCGGTTGGCGTTTTTGCCACCGACAACAACCTGTTCGACATGTGGATCATGGCTGTCTTTGGCGTGATCGGATACATCATGAAGAAACTCGGATATCCGCCGGCGCCTGCAGTTCTAGCCTTGGTTCTGGGACCGATGGTGGAGATGTCTCTCCGGCAGTCGCTGACCATCTCTCACGGTAGCCTTTCCATCTTTTTCACCCGGCCGATCTCCGCCGCATTGACTATTTTCGCCCTAATCTCGCTTTTTGCACCCCTCTTCAGAATTTTCTGGATCAGGTTCCGAAAGGAAAAGGTGGCGGCCTCAAACTGAGAACGTAACAGGGATCGCCGGATGGTCATTCTTTTTGTGAAAAATCAATAATGTGAATCATCATGGGGCTGACTGCCGCGGAAAAATTAATCTCCGCCTCGCTTGTAGACGGAGAAATGAAGAGGGGTCATAGAATCGGTATCCGCATCTCACAGACCCTGACGCACGACGTTACCGGGGTAATGACCTATCTGGAGTTCGAGGCGATCGGCCTCAAGAGAATCAAAACCGATCTTTCCTTAAGTTACATCGATCACAATATTCTTCAAACGGATTACAAGAATCCCGATGACCACCGATTCCTCGCGGATATTACACGCCGTATCGGTGTGATCTGTACCCGTCCGGCAAGCGGAATCTGCCACCAGGTTCATCTGGAACGATTCGCGAAACCCGGCAAGAGCCTTCTGGGCACCGATTCCCATACGGTGAACGCTGGTGGAATCGGCATGCTGGCCATTGGGGCCGGTGGCCTCGATGTTGCCATGGCAATGGCCGGCGCACCATTCTACTTTACGATGCCTTATATCATCAAGGTCCACCTAACCGGTTCTTTACCGCCTTTCGTTTCGGCCAAGAATGTAATCCTTGAGATCTTGCGCCGTCTGACCGTCAAGGGTGGCCTTGGCGTTATACTGGAATACAATGGACCGGGTGTCCAGACCCTGAATGTCACGGAAAGAGCCACCATCTGCAACATGGGTGCAGAGGCGGGCGCTACAACATCCGTATTTGCGAGTGATGGAATCACTCAAGCTTGGCTGAGGGCCCAGGGAAGGGAGGAAGATTGGACACCCATCCTTTCCGATGATGACGCGGTTTACGATCGGATCATCGAAATGGACCTTTCGACCTTAGAACCTTTAATTGCCCTGCCTCATTCACCGGACAATGTGGTTCCGGTCCGAGAAGTTGCCGGAACCTGCATCGATCAGGTCATGTTCGGAGGTTGCACAAATTCTTCTTTGCAGGATGTGATGTCCATTGCCCATATTCTCGAAAGCCGCAAGGTGAATGATTGTGTAGATGCCGCACTTTACTGCGGGAGCCGCCAAGTCATGATGGAGGCCACTCGGCGTGGAGCTACCGAAACAATGATCCGTTCCGGCGTCCGGATCATGGAGCTCTTTTGCGGAGCGTGCAACGGTACGGGTTTTTCTCCGCCGACCGGAGGAAAATCTCTGCAAACGGGCCCGCGTAATTTCATCGGCCGCTGTGGTAACGACACGGCTTTCATTTACCTGGTGAGCCCCGAAGTAGCCGCCGCCTCGGCGCTCACCGGGAGGATTACCGATCCAAGGCTTCTATGCATCCCTGCGCCGAAATATGAAATGCCGGAAAAGTTCATCATCGACGACTCTTTTTGCATAATGCCCGATGATAAAATAATCGATTCCCCGGTTCGCCGTGGTCCCAATATCCCTCCATTGCCGGAGATCGGAGCGATTCCTTCCAAGGTTCGCGGTCAGGTGATTCTCAAGCTCGGGGATGACATCTCCACCGATGATATTGTGCCGGCAGGAGCGCACTTCTTGCCGATCCGTAACAATATCCCCGAACTCTCCAAACATGTCTTTCGATTGATAGACTCGAAGTTTCCGGAGAAAGCGAAGCAGGCGAGGCATGGGTTCATTGTTGCCGGTGACAACTATGGACAGGGATCGAGCCGTGAACAGGCGGCCTTCGCGCCCCGCTACTTGGGGATCAGGGCAGTGATCGCCAAAGGCTTTGCCAGGATTCATCTGGCCAACCTTGTGAACTTTGGGCTGCTGCCATTCGTTTTCATCGACACCGATCACTACGATCTTATCGACCAGGGAGATCTTCTATCAGTTGATACCCGGGAGCTCCAGGAAGGTAAAACCTATAGGATTCGAAACGTCACCAGAAGAATGGACATCCCCGTGATCCTGCCTCTGTTGCAAGAAGAGTTGGCGATCGTCAAAGCGGGTGGTCTCCTAAACTGGATTCGGGCGCGAAACGAATAAAAAACGACAATAACTGTACAGATGGATGGGGGCGGGTTGATGATCCTGAACAGAAAAGAAGGCACATTCCTGCCGATTACGAGTGATCCCACCTTCCCCAGACAAATCTGGTCACAAAGGAGATGCCAATGAATGCAATCGAAAAACAGATGGTTCGCGTCTTGAAACAGTTGCGAGAGAAACACGGGGTTACGGAGGTGAAGGCCTCCCTTGAAGCGGAGGGGATTCTGCTCGATGAAGTGCTTCGAACCAAGGAAATCACCATGGACGCCGGCGTGGGCCTGTCAGTGAAGATCGGCGGGTGTGAAGCGTTGACGGATGCCCGTCTTGCCCGAGGATACGGTGTCCGCATTCTCATGTCGCCAATGATCGAGTCTCGCTTTGCCCTTGAAAAGTTTTTGGCAATGGCTGATGCGGTCTTCCCGGGCGAAGAACAGAAAGATACGAAGTTCTTCATCAACATCGAAACGATGGAGGGGTATCGGCAGATCGATCAGATCCTCAGCGCAGAAAATCTCTCTCTTTTAAAGGGGATTGTGCTGGGGAGGACGGATCTGAGCAGGGCGCTGAATACAGCGGATATCGACGGTCCGGTGATGCTGGAAGCCGCCAAGACGATCTTTGCCTCAGCCAAGGAAAAATCGTTGCATTGCATCGTAGGGGGCGGAATCACACTAAAGACGATCCCTTTTCTCGTTGCCCTTGACGGCCGGATTGATGGCTATGAGACACGGAAAATCGTTGTCGGCCATTACCAGAAAGACCCGGGACAGATGCACGAGACGATCCTTATGGCCTTGCGCTTCGAGCTCCTTTGGTATCATTGGCGCCGGGAGACTTACCTGGAACTGGCTGGGGAGGACA
>JAEAMG010002678.1_pt1 | contig 10729 bp, 12 predicted proteins | sample 8958741 | NCBI WGS metagenome assembly JAEAMG01 (sample SAMN16933256, study PRJNA681125) | bioreactor sludge metagenome | isolation source: anaerobic bioreactor treating anionic surfactant - SDBS | place: India: Bengaluru | collected 2019-02-28
GGGTCGGCTTGTCCTTGGCGCTGTCGGGCAGAACAATGCCGCCGGCGGTCACGGTTTCCGATTCTTCGCGTTCGACGACCACGCGATCGCCCAACGGCTGAAGCTGGATCTTGCTTGGGTCAGAAGATTCTTTCTTTTTAGCCATGCCTGATATGTCTCCAAAACTGCTCGATAGGGTGAATTTCATCTGCCAAAGCGGCGCGCATTAACATGCAGAGCCCATCTCAGAATGCAATCGGCGCGCCAAAACTGCTCAGTACGACGTAAATAATATCCAGCAAAGACGTTGCGACGCATCCCCTCCGTTAGTGGCTTTACCTATTTCGCCAAGGCTGGCAAAACGTAGGCCAAAATACCGCATCAAGACTGCCAATATGACAGTCGCTAGAGTCTGCTAAAACCCGCTATTTTGACACTGTCGTTAGAATATCCTACCCTTTACGGGTAATCTCTTCTCGATATCTTTTCACTGGAGCGTTTCACCATGCGTTTTGCATCTGTGATATTTTCTACCCTTCTATACTTGCTGCCATCCGTTCTTCAAGCGGATACACCTCTTAAAAATGTGGATCCGGCCGACAAGATCCTCGTCCGTCTTAGCGAGATGAAAACATCGGATCAGCAAACATGGTTACAAGGATTGGAAAACCGAGCCATTCGCGCCGCCAAACTGTCGATGAACGCGGACGAGGCCGCCGTGGAGCAGAAGAAGATACAAGGCATGCTCCACCAAAAAATGGTGACTTGGAAAATTCTCCGCGAGGTGATGGTCGATGCCGACGCCCATGAAAAAACAGCGATCGACCGATTGGTTCGACGCTATCGCGGATTGATTTTCGACAAGTTCAGCAAAGATCCCGACGCACTAAATCAGCATCGCGATGCTTGGGGAAAAACCTATCTCGCATGGAAACTTGCCGGCGAACCGTTTGAGCAACACGATCGGCTGATCGACTGGTTGGAGCAGGCAATTCAAGGAGTTGAATCCGGTGCCATGCCTGAAGAACCAAAATTCGAGAAGCAACAACCGGTGACCAAGGAAGAAACGCAAAACAAAGAGGAGGCTCGTACAGACGAGAAGCCGCAGTCGGAAGAAAAGCCGAAAGCCACTGAGAAACCGCAAGCAGAACAACCGGTGAAGCCTGCTCGGGAGGATAAGCAAGCGAAAGTTGCCGAGAAGCCGGAACATAAGGAAGAAGTAAAACCGGAAGAGAAACCGGCGGATATTGAAAAAGCACCTGCTGAAGAAAAGGTGCAAAAAGAAGATAATAAGCTGGAAGAGGAAAAACCGGCAGTCAAGCCGAAAAGTGAGGAGCCAACCGAGAAGCCGGAATCAAAAGAGGAAGTAAAAGAAGAAGTTAGACCAGAAGAGAAAGCGGCAGATGTTGAAAAGGCTCCGGTAGAGGGAAAGGTGGAAAAAGAAGGTAAAAAGCAGGAGGAAGAGAAACCAGCAGACGAGTCTAAGCCTGAGAAGCCTGCTAAGTCGGATTCCGATATGTCGAAAACGATAACGCCGAAGGCCGCTCAGCCGGCGTTGCCTTCGCCGGAAGCTGCTTCGCAATTGCAGGAACGTAATTCCATAAAAGCTGATATTTCTGGGCCGAAAGTGGATAAAGAGAACGTGCAAGCGAATGTGCCGCAAGCCGGTAAACCGCCGGCCGTTCTCGCACGACGGCAGGCGTCACCGTTGCCCGCCATACCGGAAGACCGTAAGCCGTTACCGCCGCGCAAAGCGCAGGCTATCGGAGTAACGGCCCCTAAGGTTGCCGCGGATGCCGTGCAACAAACGGCCGCCCTCGATTTGTCTAGCCAAACCCGAGTTGCTCTACCGACTCTAGCGCCAACGCTTCCCGAGGAAACGCAGGAAGACAACGGCAATCAAGCGTCTGCGGCTCCCGTGGAAATCAAGGTGGAGGAACTTGTTTCGCGTATTGACGGCTGCAACTTAGCATTCAGGGCGATTGAAAGCGAATTGGATGAAAACGGTCATTGGACGATTGAGCGTCTGGAATCGATTGCGGACCGTTTGAAAATTCTGACGGTTCGTCGCAACGATCTCGATTTGTTCCGCGAGGCCATATCGGAGGACGCACGAAAGTCGCTTGAAAAACTAGACTCTCCCAAGGGGGCGATCTCGCAATTGGCTACTAGGATCGTCGAGGTTCGCCGTGCGGTTTTCAGCAACAATTTCAAAGGTACGGACAGTGAACGCCAAAATACCGTGCAACGTCTCGACGAACTTTCCCGCCGACTGGCCGCGATGGCGGAAAAATAAAACATCCATGAAAAACGCACAAGCATCGCCATTGACTTTGTCGGCATTTCACCACATAATATGTACGGTATACAGTACATATTGAAAGCAATTGCCATGACCACCCTATCGGCCACTGATGCAAGGCGCGAGTTTTTCGATCTAGTTAAACGGACGGCCGAGGGGCATCGTATCTATCGGATTCGGCACCGAAAAGGTTCGGCCGTTCTGATTTCCGAGGAAGATTACGAGAGTCTCCTGGAATCGCTGGAATTGCTGTCGATTCCCGGCTTTCGCACAAGTATGAAACGATCTGTCGCCCAAATGAAACGGGGTGACACGCTTTCTCTCGATGACGTGTTGGGAGGCGAGGCGTGAAACCGTTTGCGATCCGTTTCACCAAAGAAGCCGCTAAGGACGTAAAAAAACTATCGCCTCGATTGAAACGAAAGCTTCGTGAAATTCTGCTGGCCGATGTTTCAACCGACCCCTTCTCCGGCAAGCGGTTGGTCGGTGATCTGCAAGGGTTCTACTCGATCCGCTTGACGCTTAAGGATCGGATTGTCTATTCGGTCGATGAGTCGTCGCGCACGATTTATATCCATCGAGCGAGAACGCATTACGGAGAGTAATGTAATGTCCGAGACGCCTTTGCCTGTCGATAACTCGCTGGCTGCGAAAAAGGTTCGCTCCTTTCCGCGTACGCCGGGCGTCTATTTGATGAAAGACGGCGCGGGCCGTGTGATTTATGTGGGCAAGGCGAAAAATTTGCGTGCCCGAGCGGGCAGCTACTTCCTTAAAGCCGCCGCTGAAGATTCACGAACCGCGAAGCTTGTCCTTGAAATTCGTGATATCGATTACATGGATGCCGAAAGCGAAATCGACGCTTTGTTGATGGAAGCTCGGTTGATCAAGGATATTTTGCCGAAGTTTAATCGCGATCTGCGAGACAGCAAAACGTTTCCTTACCTTGAAATCTTCACGCACGAGGACTTTCCTCGCGTGCGTTTCACCCGGGAACCCAAAACGCAAGGCACCAAGCTTTACGGGCCATTCACGAATCCACGAGGATTACGCGGCGCGATTCAGGTATTGCAGAAGATTTTCAAATTCCGCACCTGCTCGCTCGATATCGACGAAACTGATAGCCGATGGCGGTGGTTCCGCCCTTGTCTGCTGGCATCGATCAACCAATGCACCGCGCCATGTAATTTGCGAATCTCGAAAGAGGATTACCGTAAATGCATCCACCGTTTGCAACGTTTTCTGGAGGGCGGGAAAAAGGCATTGCTCGGCGAGATCCGCGAGGAAATGGCCTCGGCCGCGAAGCGGCTGGAATTTGAAGAAGCAGCACGGCTTCGCGATGAAATCGGAATGCTCGAATCGCTCGACGATCGCGGCCGTTTGGAAACGCACGTGCAACCGGAGGTATTTCCCATCGACCCGAAACGCGGCTTGGCCGGCCTTCGGAAAGTGTTGCGTCTGGAACATCCGCCTCGGACGATCGAAGGCGTGGATATAGCGCACACCGCCGGGACCGACACGGTAGCCAGCGTCGTGCGTTTTATCGATGGTTTGCCTTTTAAGCCGGGCTACAAACGCATGAAAATCCGAGGCGTCCAAGGGCCCGACGACACCGCCAGCATTCATGAAGCCGTTACTCGGCGGTTTCAGCATATTCAACAAGACGACGAAACGCCGCCGGATATTTTGCTGATCGACGGCGGCCGAGGGCAGCTCAATGCAGCCCTTTCAGCCTTGGCATTGCTGGGGATCCATTCCCAGAATGTCATCTCACTGGCCAAGCAGGAGGAGTTGGTATTCACGCCCGATGCCGAGGAGCCCTTGCGGCTTAGCCGCCACAGTTTCGCATTAAGATTGCTGCAATACGTTCGGGACGAATCGCATCGCTTTGCCCAACACTATCACCATCTTTTGCGGCGTCGCTCGCAGTTGGGCGAATAGACGAAGTTCGTCAGCGAAGATGTTCCCACGGCGCAAAAACGCAAATTGCCCCAACGCCGATCAGGGCGAAACCCAGCAGGTAGTTCCACTTCAGCGGCTCTTTCAGATAGAACACCGCGAAGACGCAAAAGACGGTCAGGGTAATGACTTCCTGAAACGTTTTGAGCTGGGCGGCGGTGATGCCGGCATTATGTCCCAACCGATTGGCGGGCACTTGAAAGCAATACTCGATAAAGGCAATCAGCCAACTCACCAAAATTGCCAACCACAAGGCCGTCTGCTTGTGACGCAAATGGCCATACCAAGCAAAGGTCATGAAAACATTGGAAATCGTCAGCAGCGCAAGCGTAGCCAGCCACATTATTCTGCAGGCTATCGACAGTCAGCTTTCAGCGATCTCTGATTGCTGAACACTGAAAGCCGATAGCCGAATGCTCCTCTACTCCTCGATCACTTCCTTGACAAGCTGGACAAAGTGCGGCGTTTTCTGCGATTCAGTAAGCTCGGCAGCCTTTTTGTCGGCTTCCTGACGCTGACTGTGTTCAAAGAGCGAGATACGACGGAGGGATTGGTTAAAAACGCCCCAAAAAGCCTTTAGGCGGACTTCTTTGGCCACCTTCGCGCGGCTTTTGCGCTTGACGGGTGCTTTTTTCGGGGCGGCCTTTGCAGCAGCGCCGCTACGCTCCGCAGCATCATTTTCAGAACGCAACTCCTTACGATTCAGTATCTTACGAGCCATAATTCTCCCTCGGGCGGGGTTGTTTTGCCGTCAAACCCGTTATTTTAGCCGATCTTCGCCCCATCTGCCAGATCTACTCGGCACCAGTTGCCAAGCATATTGCTATCCGACATGCCCTGCGGAATTCGATCAGGTCCAACCGTTCCGATGTCGTATGCCCGTTCTCCTGACCGCAGCCTAAGGAAACGGTAGGAATTCCTCGGGCGGTCAGCCAGTTGGCATCGAGCCCCCCATTTGATATGGCTAGGAGCGGCTCGGCATCGCATTGGCGGATGGCCGCACAAGCAGCCGTTACACAAGGCTCCCGTTCATCGAGTCGGAACGATTCGTAGTCGAGTTGGCCTTGGATTTCCACTTGGCCGCACTGGCCTTCCGTATTCCGAACGCTTTGGGCAGCCTTCTGGAAAGCTTGTTCGATCGCCCGGACAATTTTGCCGCGAAATACCGGATTGTGGCTTCGGGCCTCGGCACGAATTTCTACCTCCGGCGTTACGACATTCGTTGCATCGCCGCCGCGAATGATGCCGATGTTGCATGTGCCTTTGCGGCCGTTTTTTTCAACCTGTCCATGCCAACCTTCGTCACACAGATGAGCGATGGCCTTTGCCGCAATGGCGATGGCGCTGACACCTTTTTCGGGCACAACGCCCGCGTGGCTGGCTATGCCATGTACACGAATTTGCATTCGATAGCCGCCGGTTGCACCCACGGTCACTTTGTTGGCTGCGCCGCCGTCGAAATTAAACGCCATGTGTGGCCTGCCAAGCAAGCCTAGCTTTGCGTCGCGTGCGCCGTGCAGTCCAACCTCTTCCTGAACTGTCCATAGAAAAGTAAGCGGCGGATGCGGCAGCTTGCATCGCAAAATTTCCAAAGCAACCGCCAATAAAATGGCCGTGCCTGTGCGGTCATCGGCGCCGAGACCCGTGTGCTTGTCAGCCGGGAGGATATAGCGGCCTCGGCGAACAGGCCGAGCGCCGGCGCAAAGCGGCACGGTATCGACATGAGCTGAAAGCAGCCGACGCTTGCCCGGGCGCGTACCTGGCAGCCGAAGCACGAGGTTGCCTGCCTCTCCGTCGCACGGGCCAGAACGCGGAGGCTTGTCCAATTGAAAGGCCGACGCCGGCGCGCTTGCCTGGCGTAGTTGCTCCATTATATGCTGAATAATTGCCGCTTCCTGACCGCTGACGCCTGGAATGGCCAGCAATTCCAGAAGCAAAGACTCTGCCTTTGTTAAAAAATTGTTATTCATCGGTCAACTTGATTTCTCATGGACTTGCGAACCATGCCGCGAACCGTTTATCCTAGAAAAGCGTCTATTTTAGCAAAAAAGGCAGAAAAAGGTCAGTAGCTAGTCCCAAAAAGCATCCATCAAACAACGAAATATCTCCGAAAACAGTTTTACGCCAATGTTCCACTTGTCCGCTGACCACTAACCTTATAACCTCTGGCCACGAATTTCATGCGAATCTTCATCGCCGGCATCATGCAGGGTTCACACACCGAGGCGTTAGTTCATGCACAGGACTATCGCACGCGAATGGTGCATATGCTGAAAGCGTATTTTCCTCATGCCGATATTTACGATCCGCGAGCCCAGCACTCCGAATCGCTCGGCTATGACGATGCAACAGGCCGCCGGGTCTTCTTTCATCACAATCGGATGTGCCGCGAAGTAGACGTACTGCTGGCATTTGTGCCCGAAGCGTCGATGGGCACGGCCATTGAAATGTGGGAAGCCTATCAGCACGGTGCCACCGTAATCAGCATTAGCCCCTTGAAACACAATTGGGCCATAAAATTCTTAAGCCATGCCGTGTACGCGAATCTCAAGGATTTTGAAGCTGCCCTAGAAAACGGCGATATTGAGCGTTGTATCCGTCAGCAAACAGCCGCCGTCGGCAAAAAAGAATAAAACCATCGTCATTGCCCTTTCCACTCTCGCCAGGCCGGCTTTAGGCAGTTTTACGATTCCTCCCTGGTTGTTTTTTGGGGGGGAATTCTGTTTTCAAAGGGGCTATGGGACTAGAAATGCTCATTGTTAAACGTAGCTAAGCCCCCCACGGATGCAGATTTCTTTGCCGGTAAGCCTTTTTTTAGAAATTTTCCGGCTGGGTACTTGTCAAAAGTTGCGCAATCGCTACACTCACAAAAATCGTCATTTGTGGGTTTCTTGCCCATTGGGAACAAAAATACAAAATGCTTGTGGGAAACGATCCCACAAGCTAAGATCGAGTTAGTGTTGATGTCGTATTGTCGTTTGAAATTCCCGAATCTTGGCTGTCTCAGCGGAAAACGCTATGCCTTTAGCGCAAGAATTCCTTCTCGGCGAATTTCAGCGGACGATCGACGATCGTTTTCGGCTTTCGATTCCCAACGAATTGGGCGATGCATTGACGGCGGAATCGCCCGACTGCATTCTGGCCAAGGAGCGGCCTGGCTGCTTGAGTCTTTGGAGTGCCCCGGTCTGGCAAGCCAAGCTGGACGAAGGTGTCGAGCTGGTCAAGCAGAAAATGCGAGCAGGCAAGCTTCAGGAACGTCTGAGCCAAGTACAGCTTTTTGGCCGCTTGCTTTCGACGCGCCATCGGCCCGTGCAATTGGCCGGCCGAGGGCGGTTGGTCATACCCGAGGGATTTCGCGAGTTTCTTGGGGTCGAGGCAGGCAACGATGTGCAGATCATCGGGGCGGCCGTATGCGTCGAAATCTGGAATCCAGCCGCTTGGCTGAAATATCTCGAAGGCCGGATGCCTCGATTCCGTCGTCTTTTCGATCAGCTATCTCGCTAGAAAAATTCTTTACCGAACAACTCCATGCCCGGTCTGGTGGGTTTCGTAGTATCAGAAACCCCGGCCGTGTCACCCGGTTGAAGTCGCAAGTCACCAGGGATGGGTCTTTTTTTCGGACGCACGACGCGCCCACCCATTCTTCTCCGGACCGGGCATGGAATGATATTCTTTGACGGGCGTTTGTCGGCCTTGTCCCCTCTCCTGAAGCGAGAGGGGACGTCTTTGGGGTAGGCTATTGCTGATTTGCCACGCCGACATAGGCCATCCGCAACTGATGCAAAGCGACGTCTAGCTCTTCTGCTTCGTCGGGTTCGAGATTGCCTTTGGTCTTTTCCTGGAGCATAGCCAGCAGATCAATGGCGTGCTTGGATTGGTTGAGTTTCACTTCGGCTTTGCCGGAGATGGGATTAGGCATCAAACCCAGGGCCATTGCGCCTTGCAGGTAGAGCGTGCCCACGAGAAACAGAAAATCAGCCTGGGGCAACGGCAAGTCATCGGCCACGGGATTTGGCTTAGCTTCGTCCGGCTTTGCCGCGGGTTCCTGGCGTGCCGCTTCTTTTTCGGCCTCGACCTGGCTCTTCCAATCTTCGTCGATAATCAGTTTTTTCTCGGGATTTTGCGATTCTTCGGTCATTGCTATTCCTTCTTTTCACCGCAAGCTTCACGATGCTTAAGGGCCGCGCCGATGAATCCGGCGAATAGCGGATGGGCTTTCGTCGGTTGCGATTTGAACTCGGGATGGTATTGCACGCCGACAAACCACGGATGGCTGGGTACTTCGACCACTTCGACCAGCGTGCCGTCGGGGCTGGTGCCCACGACCTGCATACCGCGTTCGGCATACTGTTGGCGATAGACGTTGTTAAACTCGTAGCGGTGCCGGTGTCGCTCGGTAATATCTTGAGCCGCGTAGCATTCGGCAGCTTTGCTGCCAGCCGTCAGGTGCGTCGGCTGAGCGCCTAGCCGCATGGTGCCGCCTTTGTCGGTGATGGTCGCGGTGTCTTTGTCGAACTCGGTCGAATTTGCCCGGTCTAAACCGACCATGTTTCGGCCGAACTCGGCCACGGCGCACTGCATTCCCAAGCAAATGCCAAAATAGGGGATTCCGTGCTCGCGTGCGTAGCGTACCGCATCGACCTTGCCTTCGATGCCGCGTTCGCCGAATCCGCCGGGCACTAAAATGCCGTCGACGCCCGACAGCAGCCGCTCGGCGCCTTCGCGTTCGACGGCTTCGCTATGGATGCGTTGCACTCGCACCGTGGTGCGATGGTGGACGCCGGCATGGTCGATTGCCTCGTAAATGGATTTATAGGCGTCGCGATGTTCTGAATACTTGCCGACTACGGCCACGCTGATTTCATGCTCGGGATTGCGCAGTCGTTGGAGCAGATCGTGCCACTTGTCCAAGTTCAGCGGGCCGGCCTTCAAGCTCAATTTCCGGACGATCAGTTCGTCCATCTCGCGTTCGACCAGGCTGAGGGGTACTTCGTAGACTGAGAAATCCTTGTCTTTTTCCTCGATGACCGCTTCGATCGGCACGTTGCAGAACAAGGCAATTTTCGCCCGATCGTCGCGAGAAAGCGACCGTTCGGTGCGGCAAACCAAGATGTCGGGTTGGATACCGATCTGGCGCAATTGGCCGACGGAATGCTGCGTCGGCTTGGTTTTGAGCTCGGCAGCCGCTTTGAGATACGGGACCAAGGTCAGGTGGATGTAGAGGCAATTTTCCTTGCCAACGTCGAGCGAAAACTGGCGAATGGCTTCGAGAAAGGGCTGGCTTTCGATGTCGCCGACGGTGCCGCCGATTTCGGTGATGACCACATCGACATCGGGCCCAGCGGGCTTGGCCAGGGCGACCTTGATTTCGTTGGTGATATGGGGGATGACCTGCACGGTCTGGCCCAGGAACTCGCCGCGCCGTTCTTTATTGATGACCGAGAGATAAATCTGGCCGGTCGTGTAGTTCGAATCGCGGTTCAAAGGGCTGTTGGTAAACCGCTCGTAGTGGCCGAGGTCGAGGTCCGTCTCGCTGCCGTCGTCCGGCACGTAGACTTCGCCGTGCTGGTAGGGGCTCATGGTGCCTGGATCGACGTTGATATACGGATCGAGTTTTTGCATGCGGACCCGGAGTCCGCGTTGTTCCAGCAACATGCCGATGGAGGCGCTGGTAAGACCTTTTCCGAGGGAGCTCACTACTCCGCCGGTCACGAAAATATGCTTGCTCACGAGAACACCGTCCTTGCAATGATCCTTCCGGTAAAGGAACTATTGTAGAACGATGTCAGGAAACGGGAAAGTGGCAGGCTGGGAATAGGAGGTCTTAAGCGGCAAAGAAGCAAGAATATCGCGGTAAAGATGGGATTTTGCACCAATACGAGGCCCTGTGCTTTTATGGGGGGAAAATGGGGGCGTGGCCAAGAAAATGCCTTTAGACAGGGCATTGCGGCAGGTACAATTAACGCTATTTATTGCACAGAACGACGAGAGGCAATCGAGCGAAATAAATTGCTTGGATGCGGCGTAACTTATTGGCGGGATTAGGCTTATGTGCGGTTTCTTGAAGGGAATTTACTGGGTAAATTTTCAGAAAAGTGCCGAATTAGGGTTACGACGAATTTGGGGACGCGGAGGATCGACGTAAGTGCTTTGGTGGGGCTCGCTAACGCTCGATCAGCACTGCGGGAAAATTGACGTAAAGCCTATTTGCACTGAGGTTCCGTAGCGCGCAACGCCAGGTTGATTAGCGCGTAGGCGCGGGGTTAAATTGGGGTCGAAAAGAGCGAAAAGAAATGCAGATTGGAAACCGCAGATGGACGCAGGTGAACGCAGATAGGTGTTGTCGGGGAGCATTTTGAGACAGGATTTACAAGATTGACAGGATTGGGATGATTGACGAGTTATGGGGGTAAATGAAGAGGATGCGGTTATTGAATAGGCAGCGAAGAGAAGGACTCACGCAAAGTCGCAAAGACGCCAAGAAACCGCAGA